>ENA-UOUZ01002224-UOUZ01002224.1-mixed-culture-metagenome-genome-assembly--contig:-NODE-2224-length-10754-cov-111.292925_pt1 | contig 10754 bp, 6 predicted proteins | sample MGYA00238154_ERZ761575 | MGnify/ENA primary metagenome ERZ761575 (study PRJEB28896, sample SAMN07631632) | mixed culture metagenome | isolation source: Freshwater growth medium | place: USA...
ACTTTTGGAGATCAGTTTTTGCCCCATGTACACCATGAGCGGACTACCTTAAGGGTTTCAACACTTAGGACAAACCCGAATAAGTTTCAACATAGTTATTCGCGAGATTTTGACCTTGGGGGAGGGTTTCAACACTCAGGATGTTACCCAAAGTTTCAACATGGTGGTGCGCGAGATTTTGACCTTGGGGGAGGGTTTCAAGGTTTCAACACTCAGGTCATTACCCTATCGCCTACAAGCTAGAATGGCATAAATTGCATGGTGTTTCAACATGGTGTTCCTCAGAGGAGAATTCACACCCAATTCACCACAAGAACGCCCACGCCTATCCTCTTGATGCCATGAAAGCACGTCCATTTACGATCGTGTACAGCAGCGGCACTGTTGCCCCGAACCACTTTTTTCCAGATGCGTGTCCGAAATTTGTCATCCGGCTGTGAACGTTAACACGAAACGCGGTCTCGGCCGCCTTCAATTGTACATGTATTCGTTTCGAGATTCGTTTTTGTCACTTTGTACGTCACATGGCCCGCTATGTCGTGTTTGGTTCGTCGAAGTTTCGTCACTGACCTCACTTAAGTTTCGTCATCTCATTATTAGACAGTCAGTGGGTTTCGTCACTAGGGCTACCGGTCGTAAACCTCCGTACGATATACGATAGTGTGTGAACATCCATATAAAAGTCCAGTTTCCAGAAAGAACTACCCTCCCCCTAGCCCAAGCCTCTCCAGTGGAGCGTGGTCCCTCCGCCCGACAGCCGACTCCTCAGGAGGGGCGTATCGAATTCCGGTCCCGTTCCGGTCCCGCGGACGCAGGCTCAGGGCCCTTTCCTGACTGCGGCGCACCGGGGAGCGGCCTCAAGCTGAGCCCTTGGCCACGCTCGAGGCCCACGCTAACCTCACGCCGTAGCCTCCCGCCCAGGCAGGACGACAGTCTCGAAGGTCGCTTCCCATGAGGCGAGCCTCGCTGCGTAGCCGGCCTTTGCAAACCCCAATCGCAGGAACGGCTCCTCTGCCTCAAACATCGCGCCTGAGATGAGCATCACGCCCGTCTGCCTCACGAGCCGCTCAGAGTAGGCCTGCGCATCCGCTGCCGTGAGCGCCTCGCCACGAGCGCCTTGCTTAATGGCGAGGTACGCGACGGGCCCCGCATCCGGCGGGTGGAAGACGAACTTATCCGAGTGCTTCTCGCAAAACGCGACCGTGGCCGCAAGGCCCTCAGCCGCAATGGCCTTGCTTCGAGCGACGAGCGAGACCCGATGGCGCATTCCAATGAGAGCGAGCACCTGCGAGGGCGCCGACCCGCAGATGGTCGTGTAGTCTTTGTACGTGCGAGCCTGCTTGATGAAGTGGCTCTCGCGGCAGGCAAGCCACCCAATCCGCAGCCCAGGCAGCGCGTACACCTTGGACATCCCGGAGAGGGCGACCCCCTTCTCGTACAGCTCGCACACAGAAGGCAGCGGCGGCAGGGCGCCGAGCTCCAGCCCGCGATACATCTCGTCCGAGAAGAGCCACGCGCCCGCGTGGCGTGCCAATCCGATAAGCCGCGTGAGCTCGTCGGGGCTCAGCGACGCGCCGGTGGGGTTATGCGGGAAGTTGACGACGATCAGCTTGACGCGCCCCCCCGCCTCGGTAATGAGCGCCTCGAGCGCGCCAACGTCGAAGGTCTGCCGATCATACACACTGCCGCTAGCCTCCCACCGGCGCACATTGGCACCGCGCGCGCGCGCCACCTCATACAGGCTTTGATACGCGGGCCATGTGACGATCACCTCGTCGGCCGGCGCGAGAAGGCAGGACATGGCGATGAAGATTCCCTCCTCGGGCACGACCTCGAGCAGATGATCGTGCGTGACCGCTGCGGAATAAGTTGCCGCGATCTCCTTGAGCAGCTCTGGGTGCCCCTGGGACTCCGTGTAGCCGAGATGGAGGCCCTCCCAAAGAGCAAGGGAGTGCGTGTCGCCTGCCTCACGCGCAATCAGCAGCAGCTCGCGCACCTGATGAGGGAGGCAATTAGAGGTCATCATCAGAGGTCATCAGATGTCATCAGAGGTCATCATCAGAGGTCATCATCAGAAGTCATCATCAGAGCAGCTCGTGCACCGATAACGCCTCAACGTCGCTACTGCTCAGCAGCACCTTGGCGGTGAATTCGTGCACTCCGAAATAGCGCTCCAACTTGAACGGGCTTGGATTGCCCACGCTGCTGCTGCTGCCGCTGCTGCTGCTGCGCGGTGGCTCGGGTCCTAATATCATGACCCCGGCCGCTGAACTCTCCGCGCCAACAAAACCGAGAAACACGAGCAGATCAGTGGGCGGCGTCGACTCAATCGAGCCGACTAGCCCACGCATGTAAATGTTGAGCAACTTCATGCGCTCATCGAGCTCGTACGCGGTGTGGAAGAGCAGCTTCGAGACAGGGAAGACTTCAGGCAGAATGGGCACGCCGGAAGTGTCGCACCAGGTGTGAGCGAGCCCTTGGTGGAGCTGCTCGAATTCAGAGAAACGGCGCTGCACGCGGACGGTGGCACCCTCGTACGAGGAGCTGATTACATACTCGACGTGCGACTGCTCGACAACGAAGATAGCTGCATCCACCCTCTGGTCAGTGGAGAGCCTATGGCCCTCGATTTTGGTGCGCAACATGGGCGCAGACGGCGCTGTGCTCATAGCTGCCCAGGATTGAGACTCCTTCCTTGGCTTGCTTCCGAACCTTGGGTGGGACGGCCATTTTCACTCATACACATGAACAGCGCTCAAAAGGACGCGTTCAGAAAACGCCAAATCGAAAAAAGCCCCATCTCAGCTCCCGTGGCCACCGTGGGCGAGACGGCCATTTTCACTCATACACATGAACAGCGCTCAAAAGGACGCTTTATGGAAAACGCCAAATCGAAAAAAGCCTCCTCTCAAACCACACTTGTAGGATCCCGCCCGCCGGACCCATGCCCACAGGCCCGCAAGAGTTCCAGACGCGCTGTGCCACAGCCGATCGATCAACCGTTGAATGCCACGAGAACTCCAGGATAATGGTGACCGCCGCCAAGCTCACGCCATGCTCACGCCAAGCAAGTGGTCGCCCGCTCTGACTCCGGCTCTCAAGCGCGATTGCCTCCCTCATCAAATAATCTCCCGCTCGAGCTCCTCATCGCAGCTTCACCACGAGAGCCGAGATGTTGTCACGAGAGCCGCGGGCGACCGCTTGCACGACGAGCGTCTCGGCGATCTGCTTGGGCGGCAGATTCATGTGCTGCAGAACGAGCTTATGAGCATCCTCATCGCTCAGGACATCCCAAAGGCCGTCAGAGGCGAGGACCACGAAGCGATCGGCGCTGCCGCACGTGTGCAGCACGCAGTGAGGGTCGGCGGTGAGCCCACTGCCCGCGCAGCTCCCCTTGAGGCTATGGTCGCCCATGGCCCGCGTGACCGCCAGTACGCCGCCCACCCGCCCGCGCAGGATGCGTCCGCCCTGCCCCTGCACCCTCTCGGCCTCAATTGGGTCTGAGGCCACGTGATCTACAGAGAGCCGTTTGGGTCCCAAGTCCGAGATGAGCAAGATGCGGCTGTCGCCCGCATTGGCCGCGTGCAGCTCGATCTGGCCGCCCGGCCCCGGCAGGCACAGGCACACGGCCACCGTCGTGCCCACCTGCATCGCGCCGCACTGCAGCAGCTGCCGGTCGCACTTGAGGAAGCCACGTCGCATAGCCTCGAGAGGAGCGTCCCCCGCTGGGCCGCTGCGCAGCTCGCGCTCGATGCTGCCGTGAAGGTTCTTGGCGACGAAATCGACGGCGAGCCGCCCGCCGTGCCCATCGTAGAGCCCGCAGTACAAGCTGCCGCGCCGATCGGCAAAGTCCTCTACGACCGCGTAGTCGTCCTCCATGTACTCGCGCCAGCTGCTGTTAGGATCGCACGCGTAGCCGTGCTCCAGCGTGATGCCGTCGAGCAGCGCGTCCAGTGCAGGCCCAGCAGTACATGTACCGCCAGCATTGTTCCCCAGTGGGTGCGAGGCCAGCGGCTGCCGTGAGGACTGCTTGGGCGGCGGCGCCAAAGCCGGTGCCATCGACATACGGCTCACGTTGAGACCGAGGCTCGTGCCCATCATCGGAGCCCGGTTCGCGTACACGTCAGCGAAACCGGCCGGCATGCCCGCAAGGCCTGCGCTACCCACGCGGCCTTGAGCCTTTGGAAGCCCAGCCTCCTTCGGCATGCCTGCCAAGCTGTCACTGCTCACACGTCTCTGAGGGTTACTGCGATCGCGGTAGACAGTGGTCAAGGAGTTCGCACGTAGTTCGCGGAAGTTCGCGGTGCCGTTCATGTTGCCGTTCGTGGTAATCGAGCGGCCGTTCGCGCCATAGCCCGTCATCAGCCCATCCAGCGCGTCCATGGGAATGCAGCAACGTTTTCCGGGCGTGCGGGCGTTTGAAGGATGTGTGAACGTTAACACGACAGACGCGACAACCGGTGCTACGGCTCTGTTACTGCCCGCTCAGAATACACACACCTTGGATGTGTAGCTTTTGTGGCGATGTGAAGTTCAAGTTGTGAACAATCACGACAGACGCGACAAAATCGGCATCTCACGCGTTACAGGCTTCTTGCAGATATGGATACACAGTAGCACAATCAAGGCAGAGCACGCTCGGGGAACATGCTACGCTCACCGATCCGTGTTCACACCTCAGAGCACGAATGCGAGGACGGCGGTCAGGTAGCTGCTCTCGGGGCACGCCGGGTGGATGACGTGATCGGCCGCGGGCCCCGTGACACGCAGCACCGTCAGGGCACGCCCCTGCTCCCAAGCGGCCTCGTGGAGCATTTTGACGAACCCTCCCGATTGGGTCATCGCGGCGCTGCAGGTGCATGAGAGCAGCAGGCCCCCAGGCCGCAATGAGCGCATGGCGAGCCCATTGAACTTGCGGTACCTGTGGGGAGGAGGGCGGGGTGCGTCGTGCTGAGCACTTGCATGCAGGGACTCAGCGCATCGCGAATCCGTGGAGCTTGCGGTAACTGTTGAGGGTGTCATCAGATGAGGGAGGCAATCAGGAGTGTCATCAGATGAGGGAGGCAATCAGGAGTGTCAACAGATGAGGGAGGCAACCCATATGCGGTACTTTGGGATGGCGCGGGGCAGGTCCTTGACGGACGGCGCGAGCTTCGGAGGATCGCAGATGACCACATCGACCTCGCGCGCGTCGCTTGCGCCCGCCACGTCGCCCTCCTGTCCTCCTCCTGGTAGGTGCACCGCGCGCAGAAACTTGTCCACGTCAGCTTGGATAAACTCGCACTGCGCTTCGAAGCCGTTGAGGGCGGCGTTGCGGCGCGCAAGATCGAGCGCGAGGCCCGACGAGTCCACGCCGACGCACCGGCGCGCGCCCGCCCTCGCCGCCGACAACGAGAAGCCCCCCGAGTAGCAGAACAGATCGAGGACCCGTTTGTCGCGGCAGAGCTCTGCGAGCTGACGCCGGTTGTCGCGCTGGTCGCAGTAGAAGCCGCTCTTCTGACCAAGCACAGGTGCGACCAGGTACTTGACGCCACTCTCGTATATGAGGACGGGCAGTGGCGGCGGCGGCGACGGTTGCGCCGCTGGCGCGGGCGCAGAAGCATGCGCGGGCGCAGAGGCATGCGCAGTCGGGCTGTCATCGGTAAGGCTCTGATGCTCCTCTACCTCCTCGACCTTCGCGTTCGGCACCTCCCACCCGTCTTGTTGGAGCCGGCCGTCGCTCCGCCTCCACACAACCTCCGTGATGCCGGGAAGCGCGCGCAGGCACTCGACCACCATGTCGGACCGCTGCTCGAGCCACATCGCTGAGGTGACGGCCACGGCGGTGCCGCCGAAGACGTCGACGGTCAGGCCGGAAAGTCGATCGCCCTCACTGTTGATGAGACGGTACGCGGTCGTCTCGGGCGATGGCAAGCTCAATGCCGCGCGCAACTTCAAGGCGGCCTCGAGCCTGTGGCTAATGAGCTTGCGAAGGTCGCGATGAGCGATGAGCGCCGGCTCTTCAGGTGTGGCCAGTAGCCGCACCCGATACATGGAATGCGGGTTGAATACGCCCCAGCCAACGAGCCCATCTTTCCCGTCGACGACGTCCACGATCGCACCTGGCTCCGGATCGCCGAGCACCTTGTCGACCGCGCCGCTAAAGACCAACGGATGCCCAGCGTTTTTGAAGAGCCGTGCCTTGCCTGCCTGGAGTCGCACCACCGACGACGTGGCCGTGGAGACAGGTCTGACCAGCGTTGGAAAGTAGGAGCACAGCGCGAGCTGCAGCAAACGCGTCGAGGTGGCGCGCAGCTTCATCATCTTGAAGGATGAGTGTTCGTGACGGGCCAATTTTGATGAACGTTCGTGGGCGCTTTCCAATTTTGGAAGCACAGTGTGGTGCCTGCGCTGAAACACTAACGCAAGGGCGTGTGACTTCACGCGCCTCGTCTAGCGCGGGCCGGGCCGTTTCGTCTCCCCCCGGCCCGCTTGCGCGCCGCATGCGCACGCCGCATGCACGCGCCTAGTGACAGTGACTGTACCGCACGGTACACACTTACACACCTTCGGCCATTTCCTGCCCGTCGGGTAGCACTCGATTAGGAGTGCGGACCATTGGGTTAATGAGCGACCCGTCCGAAGGACGGAGAGCATAACGCTAATTGCGCTTCGCTCCCGCATCCCCTTGGGCCGCTCTGGCTGGGTATAGGCGGCGCGGCACGGCAGACTCAGGCCGCGAGCCCGCCGGTCCGCGTCTTCGCCACCCGCCGCATGCTGCATGCTGCGCGCGCGCGCGCGCGCTCTCTTGCTCTGGCGCGCTCGCGGCGGCGCGACGCGCACCAGAGCGGCCCCTTCACTCCCGCCTCTCGGCGGCGCCCTCAATGAGCCATCACTTGGCGATCGTAGGGCGTTTATGGGCGCACGTCGCCACGACGGCGCGGGAAATTGCTGGTGCTCGCCTGCGCCTTTCGCGGCGAACATTTCGGACGTGGGAAATCGCTCAGCCTGTGATGCGATAGTTAGCGGGCGTTCAGCGCGCGCGGCGAGCGAGCTCTGCTCGGCAGCTCCCCTTTGGTGAGCGATTACGAGGTAGTCATTACAAGGAAATCGTGATCAAGATCACGGGCTATCGCGGGCACTTAGCCTGTGAAGCGATCGATAGCGGGCGGTTGGCGGTAAGGTTGGCGGTTAGGTTGGCGGCCGCACGCAGCGCGTGCGCGAGCGTGTGTGGGCTGCCTCTTGGTAGGCCCCTTGTACAGTCGGGCCGCCTCTCGGCATCCTCCGCCTCTGTGAGCAACCACAGGGTAATCTTGAAGCAATCATGATCATGATGATGAGCCGTCACGGGCACTTAGCCTGTGATGCGATCGTTAGCGGGCGTCTGCACACGCAGCGCGTGCGCGAGCGAGGTGTGGGCCGCTTCTCGGCAGCCCCCTTTGTGAGGATCACCTGGTAATCATGATGCACTCACGATCACGACGAAGGGCCATCAGTGGCACTTAGACTGTGCGATCGATAGCGGGCGCTTAGCCTGTGATGCGGTTGACAACTGGCGATCTGCGCGCGCGCGTGTGTAAGCGAAGTGTGGGCCGCGCCTCTCGGCAGCCAACTTGGCGAGAAATCATGAGGTAATCATGATGCACTCACGGTCACGATGATGAGCTATCACGGGCACTTAGCCTGAGTGATGCGATTGTTAGCTGGCGGTCTGCGCGCGCAGCGCGTGCGCAAGCGACGTGTGGGCCGCCTCTCGGTAGAGCCCCCTTGGTGAGGATCGCGCCGGTCGCCTCTCGGTGAGCCATCATGACGAGCAATCGCGAGGTAATCATGATGCAGTCATGATCAGGATGACGGGCCATCGCGGTGGCACTTGGTCTGTGAAGCGGGAAGTCGGCGCCGGTGGCGCACGAGCGAAGGGCGAGCCGCCTCTCGGTAGCCCCCTCGGTGAGCCAGTCAAGACTTAATCATGATGCAATCATGATCAGGTTGATGAGCCATCATGGGCAATCAGCCTCTGACGCGCTCCTAAGCGGGCGGTTGGCGCGCGCAGCGAGCAAGAGAAGCGCGGGCCGCCTCTCGGCAGCCCCTCGATGAGCAATCACGATGTAATCATGATGCAATCATGATCAGGGTGATGAGCCATCAGTGGCACTCAGCCTCTGACGCGCTCCTAAGCGGGCGGTCGGCGCGCGCAGCGCGAGCGAGAGAAGCGCGGGCCGCCTCTCGGCAGCCCCTCGGTGAGCAATCACGATGTAATCATGATGCAATCATGATCAGGGTGATGAGCCATCAGTGGCACTCAGCCTCTGACGCGCTCCTAAGCGGGCAGTCGGCGCGCGCAGCGAGCGAGAGAAGCGCGGGCCGCCTCTCGGCAGCCCCTCGATGAGCCATCACGATGTAATCATGATGCAATCATGATCAGGGTGATGAGCCATCAGTGGCACTCAGCCTCTGACGAAATCATAATCGAGCGGTCGGCGCGCGCAGTGAGCAAGAGAAGCGCGGGCCGCCTCCCGGCAGCCCCTCGATGAGCCATCACGATGTAATCATGATGCAATCATGATCAGGGTGATGAGCCATCAGTGGCACTCAGCCTCTGACGAGCTCATAAGCGGGCGGTCCACGCGCGTAGCAAACGAGAGAAGCGCGGGCCGCCTCTCGGCAGCCCCTCGATGAGCAATCACGATGTAATCATGATGCAATCATGATCAGGGTGATGAGCCATCAATGGCACTCAGCCTCTGACGAGCCATCACGATGTAATCATGATGCAATCATGATCAGGGTGATGAGCCATCAGTGGCACTCAGCCTCTGACGAGCTTATAAGCGGGCGGTCGGCGCGCGCAGCGAGTGAGCGAAGCGCGGGTCGCCTCTCGGCAGCCCCTCGATGAGCAATCACGATGTAATCATGATGCAGTCATGATCAGGGTGATGAGCCATCGCTGGCAATCAGCCCGTGATGAGAGTGATGGCAATCAGCCCGTGATGAGAGTGATCGATGTAGCGAGCGGTCGGCGCGCGCGGCAAGCGAGCGACAGCCTGCGCTGCCAAGCAAGCAAAAGGGCGAGAGCAGCTGCTTGTATCGGAACCGAGCCGACGCAGCCGCGGCGGCGAGCGTCACCTCGCCTGCGAGGGCGATCAGCTGTGCAAGAGCCGAGTGGCGAGTGGGGGGCCTGCGCCACCAAAGCACGAGAGCGAGAGCGTCTGTGCTTGTATCGAAGCCGAGCCGATACAGCGGCGGCGGCGAGCATCACGTCGGTTAGGGCGGTCGGCGGCGCAAGAGCTAAGCGGCGGGTGGGGGCAAGCTCGTAAGTGGGCACCTTTCGGCGCGCGTGATGCACGAGCGAAGAGCGGGCCGCCTCTCGGCAGCCCCCTCGGTGAGCCAGTCAAGACTTAATCATGATGCAATCATGATCAGGTTGATGAGCCATCACGGGCAGTCAGCCTGTGAAGCGCACGTTAGCAGGCGGTCGGCTCGCGTGGCGCGCGAGCGAGGCGCTGGCCGCCTCTCGGCAGCCCCCTCGGTGAGCAATCATGACGTACTCATGATGCAATCATGCTCAGGGCGATGAGCCATCAATGGCACTCAGCCTCTGACGAGCTCATAAGCGGGCGATCGGCGCGCGTGGGGCGCGAGCGAGGCGTGGGCCGCCTTTCGGCAGTCCTCGGTGAGCGAGTCACGACTGAATCATGATGCGAATCGTGATCATGTTGATGAGCCCTCGTGGGCAATCAGCCTGTAGAGCGCTCATTAGCAGGCAGTCGGCGCGCTCGGCGAGTGAGCGAAGCGCGGGCCGCCTCTCGGCAACCTTTTGGTGAGCAATCGCGATGTGATCATGATGCAATCATGGTCAGGATGATCAGCTATCACTGGTAATCAGCTGGTGATGAGCGCGATCGTCGTTAGCGAGCGGTCGGCGCGCGCGCGCGCAAGGTGCACGAGCAAAGAGCGGGCCGCCACTCGGCAGCCCTCTAGGTGAGCGTTCACGATGTAATCATGATGCAATCATGATCATGTTGATGAGCCATCACGGGCAGTCAGCCGGTGATGTGCTCGTTAGAAGGCGGGCAACACGCGCAGCGGGTGAGCGAAGCGCGGGCCGCCTCTCGGCAGCCCCTCGGTGAGCCATCACGATGTAATCATGAAGCAGTCATGACCAGGGTGATGAGCAATCGGTGGCACTCAGCCTCTGACGCGCTCCTAAGCGAGCGGTCAGCGCGCGCAGCGAGCGAGCGAAGCGTGGGTCGCCTCTCGGCAGCCCCTCGATGAGCCATCACGATGTAATCATGATGCAGTCATGACCAGGGTGATGAGCCATCAGTGGCACTCAGCCTCTGACGAGCTTATAAGCGGGCGGTCGGCGCGCGCAGCGAGTGAGCGAAGCGCGGGTCGCCTCTCGGCAGCCCCTCGATGAGCAATCACGATGTAATCATGATGCAGTCATGATCAGGGTGATGAGCCATCGCTGGCAATCAGCCCGTGATGAGAGTGATGGCAATCAGCCCGTGATGAGAGTGATCGATGTAGCGAGCGGTCGGCGCGCGCGGCAAGCGAGCGACAGCCTGCGCCGCCAAAGCAGGCAAAAGGGCGAGAGCAGCCGCTTGTATCGGAGCTGAGCCGACGCAGCAGCGGCGGCGAGTGCTTGAGTCAAAGCCGAGCCGATGCAGCGGCGGCGGCGAGCATCGCGCCGGTTAGGGCGGTCGGCTGCGCAAAGGAGCTAAGCGGTGAGCGGGGGCCTGCGCCGCCGAGCATGAGAGCGAGAGCAGCTG
>ENA-UOUZ01002227-UOUZ01002227.1-mixed-culture-metagenome-genome-assembly--contig:-NODE-2227-length-10744-cov-235.326504_pt1 | contig 10744 bp, 5 predicted proteins | sample MGYA00238154_ERZ761575 | MGnify/ENA primary metagenome ERZ761575 (study PRJEB28896, sample SAMN07631632) | mixed culture metagenome | isolation source: Freshwater growth medium | place: USA...
CGTCGCGTTTTGGTCGCATTTCGGTACTAGGGGCATGCAGAGCGACCTGTGATGGCGTGACTCTCGGTGTCGTATGACACCATATGATCCCCAGACTCGATCAATGGCCCTCCAGCTATGCACTATCTCTCGATCCTTGGAGATGTGCATCAAAATTCGGCTATGGCTCACACGTCGAGCTACTTCTTGTCTAAGGTCAATTTCGATGAACATCTCCAAGGATCGCGAGACAGCACATAGCTGGAGGGCCCTAGATCGAGTCTAGGGACTATATGGAGTCATACAGCACAGAGAATCACGCCAGTACAGGTCACTCTCGCCACTCAGATGTCACAATTGTGACCCCGAGTACGACCTGTGACGTCGCGTTTTGGTCGCATTTCGGTACTAGGGGCATGCAGAGCGACCTGTGATGGCGTGACTCTCGGTGTCGTATGACACCATATGATCCCCAGACTCGATCAATGGCCCTCCAGCTATGCACTATCTCTCGATCCTTGGAGATGTGCATCAAAATTCGGCTATGGCTCACACGTCGAGCTACTTCTTGTCTAAGGTCAATTTCGATGAACATCTCCAAGGATCGCGAGACAGCACATAGCTGGAGGGCCCTAGATCGAGTCTAGGGACTATATGGAGTCATACAACACAGAGAAGCATGCCATCCCAAGTCACTGTGTTGAGCACATGCATGCACCATGCTCGCGGGCAGGTCTGTGGATGCGGCAATGTATGTGATGAAATCTAAGAAATCGCTCCCAGTCGTATCTATAAGTTCCTATGCGCCTCCGGCGCATCGCCGCGCCTCCGGCGCCGCCTCCGGCGGCGCCCTCGGGCGCTCCGCGCCCCCGCGCGCTGCGCGCGCCCCCCCCTTTTCCTTTCTCCCCAACACGGAAAAATTGCCGGGGAAGGCGATTTTTCGGGAGTTCGTCTGAAAACATCCAAGTGTCTCATCATCTCCGTCGACTCGCACTCACCACCACTGCTAGCCTCGAGAGCACATTCGCATTCGATAGGCTTCCTTAGGTTGTCTGTTGTTTATGTAGTAACTTGAACTTGAACTTGAAGCAATCAGTCAGTAAAGTCAGTCAGTCTGTTAAGTCAGTCAGTCACAGTTAACCACTCGTCGCGATCAGAATCCACGTTCACACTTGATGATCCCCGAACGTACGGGGCTTCTCGTCAGCACTCACTCAGAGCGCGTGTGCATGCATCATAAATCACACTATGCATGAAGCAAGTCGCTGTCGTCGGCCTTGAACGCGAGAAGGGAAGCGCGCGCAGAGCCGATCAACCCCTCCGCGCTTCCGATCAACCCCTCGAGCACGGTGGCCGCTCGCAGATCTTTGTCGTGGCACTTCTCTGTCTTCCCCGAGCCAAGTGTGTCGATCTCCACCGTGTAGAGCACCTCCTCTGCATTGTACGTGTTCACATAGGCGAGAGTCTCCTCTCCGTTGCTGCGCTTCAGGAACACGCAGCTGCCGATGGCGTAGCGCTGTCCAAGGCCGGGCACAGGGCTGGAGGCCGCCGTTGCGACCGCAGGTTTGGGCTCTGGCAACATGTCTAGCTTTTGAAACGTCTCAACGACGTGCTCGTTGGTCTTCAGGATGACGGGCAACATGGTCTGCTTGTCCTTTGCGTTCGTGACGTTCACGTCCGGCTTCTTGAGGATACCATGCATTGCCTCGGGCGTCTTTTTTGAGACCAGATCCACAAGGCCCTTGGCATCATGCTCGTCGGTAGCGTTGTGGATGCAACTGATCGTGTAGCGACGCTCAGCCTCCGTTGCGGGGCGGAGCCCATCGGGCGTGACCGTCTGCATCGAGCACCATGCCTCCATCAGCGTCCAGAACCTCGACGCGTACGACCCGTCGAGGAGAATGAGGACGTGCGCGGTCAGGTAAAGGTCGGCGATGGCGGCCAGCATCAGATCGAACTCGGCCTTCTCCATGACTGTCCGATCGTCCCCTTGGGGCATCGACGAGTAATCAAACCAGACCCATTCGATGTCTGGGTGCGCTTCCAGATACGCCTTGATGGCCTTGAGTTGCTCGCCGTCGACATCAGGCTGATCAGGCTCTTCCCAGCGATGGCTCACGAAGAGGATATTCGCCGTGATACCACCGCCGCGGAACGCGGGTGCGCGGAACGCGGATGCGAGAGGTATTTTTATCTTCGTTAGGTGCCTGCCATCGCGCAGCGTCTGCATGCGAGGCAGCGACTTGGTGCTGCACTCGCGCACCCATTCGGCGGGGATGAAGTAGAAGGAGGGTGCGTCGTCGTCCCACCCTTGCTTTCGGAGCTTTTCGGTGATACGCTCCATCGGGAAATACTTTTCAAACGTCTCAATGACGTGCTCGTTGGTCTTCAGGATGACGGGCAACATGGTCTGCTTGTCCTTTGCGTTCGTGACGTTCACGTCCGGCTTCTTGAGGATACCATGCATTGCCTCGGGCGTCTTTTTTGAGACCAGATCCACAAGGCCCTTGGCATCATGCTCGTCGGTAGCGTTGTGGATGCAACTGATCGTGTAGCGACGCTCAGCCTCCGTTGCGGGGCGGAGCCCATCGGGCGTGACCGTCTGCATCGAGCACCATGCCTCGGTTAGCGTCCAGAACCAGTACGCGTACGACGTGTCGAGGAGAATGAGGACGTGCGCGGTCAGGTAAAGGTCGGCGATGGCGGCCAGCATCAGCTGGAACTCGGCCTTCTCCATGGGAGTCCGATCGTCGATGCCATCGATTCCTTGGGGCATCGATGAATACTGATACCAGACCCATTTGATGTCTGGGTGTTCTTCCAGATACGCCTTGATGGCCTTGAGTTGCTCGCCGTCGATATCAGGCTGGGCAGGCCCTTCCCAGCGATGGCTCACGAAGAGGATATTCGCCGTGATAGCACCGCCGCGGAACGCGGGTGCGCGGAACGCGGATGCGATGGGTACCCTCATCTTCGTTAGGTGCCCGTCATCGCGCAGCGTCTGCATGCGAGGCAGCGAATTGGTGCTGCACACGCGCACCCATTCGGCGGGGATGAAGTAGAAGGAGGGTGCGTCGTCGTCCCACCCTTCGCGTCGGAGCTCTTTGATGGCCTGGTCTACCAGCTCCATCGGGATATACCTTTGAAACGTATCAATGACGTGCTCGTTGGTCCTCCCGATTTGTGGGAGCATGTTCGCCTTGTCATACACGTTGCCGATCACGTCCGGCTTCTCGAGGATACGATATATTGCCTCGGGCGTCTTCTGGGACACCTTTTCGACGAGGCCCTTGGCATCATGCTCGTCGGTAGCGTTGTGGATGCAACTGATCGTGTAGCGACGCTCAGCCTCCGTTGCGGGGCGGAGCCCCTCGGGCGTGACCGTCTGCATCGAGCACCATGCCTCCATCAGCGTCCAGAACCTGTACGCGTACGACGTGTCGAGGAGAATGAGGACGTGCGCGGTCAGGTAAAGGTCGGCGATGGCGGCCAGCATCAGCTGGAACTCGGCCTTCTCCATGGGAGTCCGATCGTCGATGCCATCGATTCCTTGGGGCATCGATGAATACTGATACCAGACCCATTTGATGTCTGGGTGTTCTTCCAGATACGCCTTGATGGCCTTGAGTTGCTCGCCGTCGATATCAGGCTGGGCAGGCCCTTCCCAGCGATGGCTCACGAAGAGGATATTCGCCGTGATAGCACCGCCGCGGAACGCGGGTGCGCGGAACGCGGATGCGATGGGTACCCTCATCTTCGTTAGGTGCCCGTCATCGCGCAGCGTCTGCATGCGAGGCAGCGAATTGGTGCTGCACACGCGCACCCATTCGGCGGGGATGAAGTAGAAGGAGGGTTCGTCGTTGTCCCACCCTTCGCGTCGGAGCTCTTTGATGGCCTTTTCCAGCTGCTCCTTTTGGACTTCGTTGGGGTCACGCAGGCGCGATGCATACTTTGCGAGGAAGTCGATTTTGAGTGCGAAGAGGATAAGTAAGTACAGAACCAATTTGACCCAAAACCGGATAGCACCACACTCGCCATAGCAGAACAAAGGCAGCTCGTACGTTTTCATCAGGTCCGTTTGGTCAAAGTAAGCGGCCGGGCGCGGTGCAGAAAGTCGTAGCCCAATGAGGAGGAGGCGCATGAATGAGAAGAGTGTCAGTATCAGTGACACGAGGCCTAGCACCATGGCAACGAGCATGTGTCGAGAGAGCAAGTGCGAGTAGCCATCGTCGTTTGCGCGTGCACGGCCAGTGCCGAGAATGAGAATCGAGATGGTAACCCACGAGAATAAAATGAAGAGGTTCACATCGATTAAGTCCTCCTTCACGGCTCGCACCATCGGAGCGTACTGCACGGCCTGGCACAGGCCCTCGTAAGTCGCGTAGCCACAATTGGGCACGGCCGGGCAGCTAGCATTCGCAGCAGATGCCTCGAACGCCGATACAAACGCAGCCTGGTCCGCACAGGCGATGCCGTTGAGAGATAACTCAACGAATACATTCAGCAGAGTCCCTTCAATTGGCACCCGCAGCATCGCCGTTAGAGCATAGGTGGTCACGCACGCCTGTATCATAGTGTTGATACCGACCCGCGCTGCTTGCGAGAGAACGAATGACTTGTACTTGCGGCCTTGGTAGCGCTTGACGGCACGCACCCCCATTAGGAAAACATAGAGGAAAACAAGAAACGAGAAAATGCACCAACCGAATACGTACTCCCATCGGTCGCGATAGTAAAGCAGAATGTAGGCTAAGGCGGTGAAGAAACATAACGCGAATTCAAACGCCGTGGGCCATGTGCAAAGGACGCTCATATCGATCTGGGCTAGGAGGAACGATAACCCGAGAGCAGCAGTTGAAGCGAACCCGACTTGAAGCGAAAGGGCAAGCCCTGCATCGAGCTCCGTAAAGGACCCGGTCCATCCTGCAAATTTATCACGTCGTGAGTATTGATTGCCGGTGAACAATAAGAACATGGGCCCGGGCAGGGCCAGAAGAAGGCGAAAAAGTGCAAAGGCCTTGTTGGGCCACTTTCCAGAGGGTGATCCACTTTCCGAATCCACTATCAATCCACGACCCAGAGGTCGATCCGACTTCTTGTCGGCAGGAAAATGCTCGGTTGCAGGAGCGAGCGACGTGGATACCGCGGGAGTGATTTGGCGGCGGATCATTTCCAAGGTCAGCGGCTCCCCAGTTTAGAGCTCGCACCAAAACCAGCGAACGGCGACGCGGCACGGCCTGCTACAAAAGCTCACAGGAGCCGAAGTAGACCCGCGTGTGCAGAAACTGACTCCTCCGCCAAATCCGGGCAAGTTTAAGTTTTGAAACTGTGGATAGGAAGGCCCGCGCCCATTTTGGAGGCACATGTGGCTTGTGAGATGTGTGGGCGAGGTTGGTGAATAACTGGGAATGCACGCGGAGACACTGTGGCGGTCCGTAAACGGTCGTGGTAGAAAAGTTCGTCGCGTTGTTCCGCCAGACCAGTCAGTCAGTCAGTCGAGATCTGGGTACTATATGGTCATTCTTTGCCGATAGATATCAGAAGCATCGGCTTGCGACACAAGAGTCAAGACGGCTTCATCTTTACGGCTGTGACACTTCACGGCATAGTCTGCCGACGCTCAGCGCAGACCGCGCTCAGCGCCGCTGCAGTCCCCGCCTTGGAGGCGGTGGCTGCCGTGGGGGTGCCACGTCCACTTGGGCACTACTCCAGCCACCAGTGTCGGAGGTGGAGACAATGTCGTCCTGCTCGAGCAAGGTGGCCCGCGCCTTGTCCGCCGCCAGGGTCGCCGTCATGGGTGTCGTCTCCAATGGCGCGGCGAGCATGTCACATATCGTCTGGACGATCCGCAGAAGCGAGTGCACGCCGGTGAGGTAGCCGTCCTCGTGGCAAGCCGCGGTACCCGCCCACGGCTCCGTGTGTGTTACGATCATCCCCTCAGGCAGCGCGTACGAGGAGCCAAAGTTCATGATCTTGAGCTCGACGCCCTTGTCGCGATGCGCGTCGTCAAAGACGAGGAGCATGGTCGAGCGCACGAAGGCATGCCGTCCGAAGAAGGATGAGCGAGACAGCGCCTTCTTGAGCGTACGCAGCTTGAGCAGGGTCGAGCGCGCGAGCCTCGCGTCTCGTTGAAGGAAGGCGCTGATGGCCTGCGCACTCTGCGTTTCGTCACTGATGGCCTGCGCACTCTGCGTTTCGTCAGAGGCCGTGTTGAGAGTGGAGGCCGCGGCCGATCGCAGCGGATCAAGCGTGCCATCAAGCGTGCCATCGACCACCGTCTTGGCGGCGTCGATGCGAAAGCCCAGGGAGCGGCTCGTCGAGATGCTGTCGAGGAACTCGAGGTACCGATGGAGCGGCACTGCGCCTGAACGCGCCTCGTCGGGGCTGAGCATCTGGGCAGCATACTCCGGCGCCATCGAGCGCATCGAGTCGCACAAGGCCACGTGGGGCGTCCCGTGCGTAGGGTCAAGGTCGGCGTGTGTCACTGTACGGACGCCCATCAGAAACGACATGGCGCATGGGTGTCGCATCCCTGTGACTAGGTCCCCCATCAGGATGTGGACTTCCTCGCGAGGCAGGTTCGAGATGGAATAGATGACGGGCAGGTGCGGCGCCAAGTGGCCACTCGCGGCGATCGACTGGTAAAAGTTAGCCTCGGCGGTGTTCGAGCGCTTGCGGATCGTGTTTGTGCCGATGCGCATCCATCCAAGCATGGCGTCGCCCGCGCCACACAGCGCAAGCGCCGCCCCGAGCGCCGACGCCCCCGAGGCTGAGCCCACCCTGATACCCTCCCGACTGGTGATCGCCTGTGCCGTCTCCTCGGGACTCACCTCGATGTTCGGCTCGGGCTGGTGGGGGAGGGGCTGCCGGTCGTGATCGCACAACCAAGGGTCGAGGCGCAGCTGGGCAAGCGTGAGGCGCGTCGCTGGATCGCGCCGGAGCAACCCCTCGATGACGTGGCGTAGCCCAATCTCGTTCACCTCGGGCGGCGCCGGGGTCATCACCGGAGCCTCCGAGATTGCCTGGAGCAGCAGCATGGTGGTAGGAGCCTCAAAGGGCAACCTGCCACTCACCCATAAATAAAGCGTCACACCAACCGACCACAGGTCGACCACGCGGGTGTCGTACGTGTCCGACGCATCGGCCGTTGAGAGCTCTGGCGAGAAGAAGGGCGGCGTACCTGCATGCAATGAGGGAGGCCACCAAGATACACCAAGAGGACACCGGAGGTCATCAGAGGCCACACCAGAGGTCATCGGAAGAAGGGCGGCGTACCTGCGGTCCTCTGTGCGTTCGTGTCGCCCTCGCAGAAGCACGAGGTTCCGAAGTCGGCAATCTTGAGCATGCCTGGGTCGCCCGGGTACATGCGCCCCGGCCGCGTGAGCATCAAGTTATCCGGCTTGAGGTCCCGGTGCACGATCCCGTTCGTGTGGAGGTACTCAAGACCCATCACGAGATGTCGGAGATGCGACCAGATCGTGAGCTCGGGCAGCCGCTGCGGCTTACCGTCCGCGCCGTTGATCTGTGATGGGCCGCCGTCCACGTACTCGAGCACCAAGAAGACCTGTGGGCAGGCACAGGGGTGGGGACGGGCGGATGGGCGTGGCATCTACGTGCCATCACGGAGAGGCCCACGTGGCATCACGGAGATTATCACGAAGACTATCACGGAGATGATCACGGAGATGATCACGGAGAGGCACGAGAGGCATGTTGTGCCGATGGCGCGCACACACCTCGTCCTGCTCGGGGTCGAGAATCACGTCAAACATCTGAACGCAATTGGGATGGCCGATCTTTTTCATCGTCGCGATCTCCGTCTTCAGATTGTCCAGGGCACTGCCCGTCCGACCCTGCCGCATGCGCTTGAGCGCGGACCGTCTGAGCACCTTGACTGCGTAGAGCTCTTTCTTCCGGCTCGCGAGGAAGACCTCTCCAAACGCGCCCTTGCCTAGGGTTCGGACCACCTCAAAGTCGTCCACGGACGCAATCTGGTTGCCGTCCTTGTGCACGGATGCGCGGCCGGTGTCCCCGCCAACCCGCGTGCCAAGCACGAGCCGCAGGGCAGCGAGCTCTCGTTGGAGGCTCTCGCACGCGCGATTGTAGGCGGATGTCCAACCGCCAGCGGCGGCTGCAGCGTCGGCACGGACGGCGAGGGCCCTGGCCTTTCTGTGGATGGCCGTGGTCTTTCTGGACGCTGCACGCGGGGACGCCTCGCCCTTTCCGCTCAAGGTGGCACCTTGCACAAGTTCCACGTACTGCTCGTACTCGTGCTTGCTACAGCCCATGAAGGCGAGTGCCTTTGCGCCTTGCGGGCTGGCGGCAGCAAGCGGCGGCTCACAGTGGAGCAGTTCACGGCGCAGCTCACGAAGCTCTTCACGGGCCCATGTTCCGCGGGAGCAGTTGACGAACCCAACGGCCCGAAGCACGCGTCGGCTCTGCAGCAGCGCCGCCCATCCGTATGCCTGCGCGGCCGTGCCGGGGGTCGCCAGGTAGTATTTGGCCTCATCCCTCGTATCATCCCTCGCGGCTGCCGGCGGAGGAGGCGACGGCCGCCAGAGGGGAGGTGAATGGCTGTGGCGTGGCGAAGGTGGTGGTCGGAAGGACGACGAGGGCCGCGGTGGCGAGGGCCGTGGTTGAGAGGGCTCCTGCATTGGCGAAGGCCGTGTTGGCGCGGGCCACGGTGGAGAGGACCACGGTGGAGAGGGTTGTGAAGGAGGGTGGGCATGGGCTGGCAATATTGCTGGCGAGAGACCCAGAGAGGAGGCTGGCGCGTCCTGTGACGGTGGTGGTGTGCGTGGCATCCGTGGCGACGGCGGCGGCGAGCGCCAGGGCAAAGTACGCGAGGAGGCGCCAGCAGGGTGAGCGGTGCGGAGCCTTTCGTGGTCAGCCGAGTACGCCCCAGCCATCTTACGCCTTTGAGTCGGAGGTGGCTCTCTCGGCTGCTGCTGCGGCTGCTGCTCCATCGGTATCAATGCCAGTTGCACCAGGAACTCGCCGCCTGTGATGTTTTCGTCATCACAGGCGACTCCCTGCAGCATCCTGCTCCAGTTCCTCTGCACCCCCCGGATCGTCTTCTTGACAACTCGAATCGAGAAACGTTTTTCTTCGCCGTTATTCGTAAGTTTCGAGACCTCGCATGCAAGAGAAGGACTCTTCTTTCGCGGAACGCCGGATAACTCTCCGCCGTAGGGAGGGAGATTGCCCGTCCGCTGATCTTGAAAATACTCAACGTGATGAGACGCCCTCGAGCGCCTCGATCGCCGTCTTCACCGCGGACACTAGCTGCGACGCCTCCGCCTCGCCCCGTGGGCCATCGCGGCGCCACCGATCGTCGTCGAGGTGGCTCGCGGCATTCCTCCAAATGCGGAGCGAGTGCAGCCGATCTCTCAGGTCGGTCCGCATGCCACACTCGCGATGCCAATAGTTGATGCGCTCCTCAAAGCCCTCGGGCGCCTTCGCCGCCCTTGCTGCATAGATGGCGTCGAGTCGAGACATCACGCTGCTGAACGCGAGCAGCATATTGTCCTTGATGCCCTTGTGCGCATCGGAGCCCTTGCGCATCTCACGCACCTGCATCGAGAGCGGCGTGGGCACGTAGCCAGCCGCCGAGCTCGCAGTTCGTTCCGAGCTCGAATGCACCGAGCCGTCGAGCGCGCCCTGGCCACTGCCTCTGTTCCCATCGTCATCAGCCAGGCTCGTGAGCGTCGCCAGCGCGGCGGCTACCGGGAGCCTCTTCCGCACACTGCCGTGGCACAGACCCGAAGCGGCAGACCGGACGACGTCCTTTAATGCCGCCACCGCACGTGGCGGCCAGCCAGCATTAGCGTCAGCGAGCTGTGCTGCATCGATGTCCGCAAAGTCCTCATCAAAGTCCTCCTCGCACTTAGTGATGATGCTCAGGGGCGAGCGGCCGGTAAGCGCCACGAGCAGCGTGATGCCCAGCGCCCAGCCATCCGTCATAGCTGAGTACGCGCCGCCTGCCGAAACGCTCGGGTCCAGATAGCCGAGGGTGAGGTAGAGCGCATTCGACGCGCTCTTCATCTTCGACGCCTCGGGCCCGGCGTCCATCTTGGCGAAGCCCGTGTCCGCGAGGTAGGCGTTGAGCTCGTCGTCGAGCAGGATGTTCTCGGGCTTGAAGTCGCGATGCACGACGGCACCCTTGCCGCCAGGCACTGGCGTGTGCAGGTAGAGCAGCGCGTCGGTCGCCTGGCGTAGGATGCGCAGGCGCTGGTGCCACATCAGAGGGCTCAGCGACGCACCGAGGCCGAGGCGGCGCAGGTGCTCGGGGTCGGCCTCTTTCGGCCACAGCCGATCGGCGAAGCTGCCGCCGCGCATCAGCGGGAAGACGAGGCACGGCGGCGCCCCGTGCTCCAGACAGTAGCCGAGCAGCGGCAGCACGTGCGGGTGGCTGCACTGCTGCAGCACACTCACCTCGCGCTGCAGGTCGGCGAGATCGTGCACGCCCGACTTGGCGCGCTTGACGGCGACGGGCTTGTGGCGCAACCAGAGCGGCAGCGCCGCGGGCCGCAGCGACGACAGCGCATCCGCGGTGAAGACGTTGCCGTAGCCGCCGCTGCCGATGAGCCTCTGCTCTCCAAAGCCGTCCGTCGCCGCCGTAAGCTCGGCGAGCGTGAGGGCGACGGCCGCAGGCGGCGCCGAGGATGCCTCCGGGGCCTCCGATGCTGGCGCCGCTTCTGCGGATGCTGAGCCTGCGGCAGGCGGCGACTGTGTGACCTCGAGCAGTGACAGCTTCGACAGGCTG
>ENA-UOUZ01002240-UOUZ01002240.1-mixed-culture-metagenome-genome-assembly--contig:-NODE-2240-length-10702-cov-94.657274_pt1 | contig 10702 bp, 6 predicted proteins | sample MGYA00238154_ERZ761575 | MGnify/ENA primary metagenome ERZ761575 (study PRJEB28896, sample SAMN07631632) | mixed culture metagenome | isolation source: Freshwater growth medium | place: USA...
GTGGCAACTCCCCTTCACGTCAACCTGGGCACTGCCCTGTCACTCACCGCTCCTCGCGGGCAATCAGTGGCAATCAGTGGCAATCAGCATGCACTCACCGCCCCTCGCGGGCAGCTCTTGAAGATCGCGTGACCACTCGCGCCCACCAGCTGCTTCACCGCATGCATGAACCGCCGAAGCTCGTCGAGGTCCTTGTCGGCGGGCGTGTACCATGGGCCCATCCCAAGGACAAGCGCGTCACCCTCGCGCAGCAGGTGGCGCATCCGTCCAGTCACATTGGTCCAGCCGTTGAACACTTGCGGCGTTGCCTTGCACTGCGGGCTGAGAAGGCTTCTGGCACAAGCGTCGCCAGCGGCGCGGCGGACGGCGCTAAAGCCTCTGGACCACGTCGTGTCCTCCTCTCGCACAAGGCTCAGCAGGCTCGGGCCGGATAATTTCAGGAAGGCGAGTCGAGCACTGCCGAGCTCAAACCAGCGGTTCTCCATTCCGCGCTCCTGGTTGCACTCGCAGACCTCGCGGCCTTCGAGCAGAGTCGTGCTTTGGTTGTGAAAGGCAGCCCACTTGAGTGTGAGCCACGTTGAGTGCACGCCACGCCGTGCGAGCCACTTGGCGTGGCTCGCATTCAAATCGTTGGAGCGCCATGGGACTGTCGTTTTGCTCAGTGGCACCGAAACGTTCGTGGAGCTCTCGCTGCATATGCTGAACGCAGCGTCGCGTGGTGACCTCGGATACGACCCGGAGCTCAGCATCATCGCGAGCGACAGGTACTGGTAACGCGTATTCGAGTCTCCCATGAAATAAGTGGTGCGTCCAGCGAGGCTACGTGGCGGCCACCCAGGCACATGGCGGCCAAGTTCCTCGTGCGCCAAGTTTTCTTCCGAGAAGGTGAGCCTTCCATCTGAGAGTGACCAATGAAGCGGCGAAGATGGCGCGATGACGGCATTGCAATACCCGTGCGCGACGCTCGAATTCACGCGCCTCACCACACGGTTTGCCGGGTGGTTGGTCAGAACCCTCTCGCACTCAGTCGCAGGTAGACGGTCCTCGCACGAGCTGCCATTGACTGCAATGCAGAAGCCACAGGTCCTCTGGCAGTGGGAGCATGCGAAGGTGGTCGCTGTGCACGATGTCGGCGCTGCACCCAGCGGTAACTGCGGTAGTTGAAAGCAGGGTTGTGCCATGACTTTCGCAGGCTCGGCACTCAGCGCGGTCCCGCCATGATGTGAATGCGTGTGTGTGAATGTGAATGTGTGTCTGTGTGACTTCTGACACATATGAATAGGAAACTTCAGTCAATCACAGTTTCGTCGCGGTCCCCCCGCGCTCAAACATGACGTATTATGTTGCGATGATAAGTTAATGAGTGCGAGCTGACTACCCGGTACATGTACATGTACCTCAGTCAGTCAGTCAGTCAGTTTCATCGCGCCCCCCCCCGCGCTCACCACACACCACCGTCTCAGGGGACGGCACCACGGCTCCGCTCCCCTCGGTCAACACAAGTACTGAGTACTACCTCGAATAAACGCCCACCCCCCGTATACAGAGTAAACATCTAGATTCGTTGGAGAGGAGAAGCGGTGTCGTCACCAGCATCTTCTGTGCCAGATCCCGCACGCTTGGCAAGGATGCGTAGCGCGCGGAGTCTGCGACGGGCTCGCGCGTACGAAAGCACCGCTTCGGGATAAAAGTCATCGAACTGCACGCCCTCTGGCAGCTGCGAGAGAACCTGGTTCTGAACGCCCTGCGTCATCTGCTCGGTGATCGTGCCTCGCACTTCGAAGCAGTCGTCTGGCAGCGCTGACTGTGCGGCCAGGGAGTCCCAGCAGGCCAAGCATCGCCCTGCGGGATGGTGCGTGATCGGTGTCGCCACCGCCGTCAGCCGCGCTGCTTGGAGCGTGGCATGCGCGGCGCTGCTACTTGGGCGGGCTGCGAGGGTGGCAGAGCCCACGGGGAGTGAGGCGTGCCATCTCTCGAGATGATCCCGCACCACTTCACGGCAGGCTGTCTCGCCGTGCTCGGTCATTTCGACGCCGCTGTCGACATCCCGCTTCTTTCGGGGCCTGCGCTCGCCACGCCTTAGCTCCGCGAGTTGCTTGCCTCTGATTGCGGCTGATTGCCTCTGATTGCCGGTGCCGAAGGCTCCTCGGATTGCGGCTGATTGCCTCTGATTGCGACGACGAATCATGTAAAGAAGTACGAGTAGCGTGCACGCGCAAGCGGCCGCGAAAGCTCCAGCCATGATCCAAGCGATCATCGCCAAGGACGACGACGAGGCACTCTCGCTGGCCAGGAGCGCTGCGGCCGAGTTGCCCATGTTTGGTGGTGGCGCCGGCTCGACGAGACGAATGGTGGGCGTGCTGAGGACCGTCGCTCCAAGTGTGGCAGACAGAGCCGATGGCGGCTGATCCAAGGTATTTTGGACGCGCGAACGGCCTGATGCACTCGAAAGGAAGAAGGACGCGGTGACTGTGAGCGATCCTGACACGATGTTGAGCGCAATGGCGGAGGCTGCAACGCCAGTTGCACGAGCCAGCTGCAATGTGAAATGGGTTGCGTTGAAGGACTCAATGGTGCCTGCAATCTGGAACGTCACAACTAGAGAAAGTTCCGTCTGAGGGCTTGATGGCGGTGGTGGCCTCGGCGACGGCGGTGGAGGGGACGGCTCTGGAGGCGACGGGGAGGGCGGGGGGGGCGGAGGGGTGGATGGTTCAGGTGCACGTGGAGGAGGGCTGGGCGATGCGGATGGTGGGAGGGGTGGCAACGGTGGCATTGGTGACGGCGGTGGCGACGGTTCAGGAGGGGATGGCGAGGGAGGCGGCGGTGGAGGCAGGTGCGGCTCGGGTGGGTCGTATGAATGTGGAGTCGGTGACGGCGAACCCCGTGAGAAAGGTGGCGGAGAGGGCTCCGGTGGCGACGGAGAAGGAGGTGGCGGCGGAGGAGGAGATGGCTCAGCAGAGGGTGGAGGTGGCGTGGGAGGTGGCGGCGAGGGTAGTGGCGACGGAGGTGGCGGCGGAGATAGTGGCGGCAGCAACGGTGGTGGTGCTGCTGGTGACGGCGGGGGCGGCGACGGCGGCGGCGGCGGCGGCGATGGCGGCGGCGGCGATGGCGATGGCGGCGGAGGCGATGGCAGGGGCCATAACGGCAGTGGCGGCAATGGTGGCGGCGATGGCGGTGGCGGAGGCGGAGTTGGCGACGGCGGCAATGGCGGCGGCTGCGATGGCGGTGGTGGCAATGGTGGAGGCGGGCTGGGCGATGCTGATGGTGGCGGGGGAGGCGGCGATGGCGGCGGCGGTGATGGCGGTGGCGGCGATGGAGGTGGCGGCGAAGATGGTGGTCTCGGCGATGGCGGTGGCGACAGTTCAGGAGGTGATGGCAAAGGTGGTAGAGGTGGAGGCGGATATGGCTCCGGTGGGCTGTATGGAGGTGGGCTCGGTGATGGCGGCATCCGGGGAGGCGGGCTGGGCGATGCTGATGGTGGCGGGGGAGGCGACAATGGCGGCGGCGGTGATGGCGGCGGCGGCGATGGAGGTGGCGGCGATGGAGGTGGTGGCGATGGCGGCGGCGGCGGCGGCGATGGCGGTGGTGGCGATGGCGGTGGTGGCGAAGGTGGTGGTGGCGAAGGTGGTGGTGGTGAAGGTGGTGGCGAGGGTGGTGGTGGCGAAGGTGGTGGTGGTGGCGGTGGTGGCGGCGAAGATGGTGGCGAAGGTGGTGGTGGCGAAGGTGGTGGGGGTGGCGGTGGTGGCGGCGAAGGTGGTGGTGAAGGTGGTGGTGGTGGCGGCGAAGGTGGTGGCGAAGGTGGTGGCGATGGTGGAGGCGGGCTGGGCGATGCTGATGGTGGCGGGGAAGGCGGGGGAGGCGGCGACGGTGATGGCGGCGGCGGCGATGGCGGCGGCGGCGGCGGTGGCGATGGCGGTGGTGGCGATGACGGTGTTGGCGAAGGTGGTGGTGGCGAAGGTGGTGGCGAAGGTTGTGGTGGTGGCAATGGTGGAGGTGGGCTGGGCGGTGCTGATGGTGGCGGGGGAGGCGGGGGAAGCGGCGACGACAATGGCGGCGGCGGCGATGGCGGCGGCGGCGATGGCGGCGGCGGCGGCGGCGATGGCGGTGGTGGCGAAGGTGATGGTGGCGAAGGTGGTGGCGAAGGTGGTGGCGAGGGTGGTGGTGGCGAGGGTGGTGGTGGCGAGGGTGGTGGTGGCGAAGGTGGTGGTGGCGGTGGTGGCGGCGAAGGTGGTGGCGAAGGTGGTGGTGATGGTGGCGAAGGTGGTGGCGAAGGTGGTGGCGAGGGTGGTGGTGGCGAGGGTGGTGGTGGCGAGGGTGGTGGTGGCGAAGGTGGTGGTGGCGGTGGTGGCGGCGAAGGTGGTGGCGAAGGTGGTGGTGGTGGCGGCAAAGGTGGTGGCGAAGGTGGTGGCGAAGGTGGTGGCGATGGTAATGGTTGAGCGGCTAGCCCTGGGAACAAGGTGGGGCTGATGCGAGTCGTCGTGGTGCCGTCGCCGAGCTGGCCGTAGGCGTTCCAGCCCCAGCACTTGAGGAGCGCGCTGGCCGTCACGTACGCGCACGTGTGGGAGTATCCGGCCGCCAGCAGCCCGACGGCGCCGCCGACGTCGATCGTGGTCGGTGAGTAACGTGTGGTCGTCGTGTTGTCGCCGAGCTGGCCGTAGGCGTTCCTGCCCCAGCACTTGAGGAGCGCGCTGTCAATCACGTACGCGCACGCGTGGGAGTATCCGGCCGCCAGCAGCCCGATGGCACCGCCGACGTCGATCGTGGTCGGGGAGTAACGTGTGGTCGTCGTATTGTCGCCGAGCTGGCCGTAGGTGTTCCAGCCCCAGCACTTGAGGAGCGCGCTGGTCGTCACGTACGCGCACGTGTGCAAGTATCCGGCCGCCAGCAGCCCGACAGCGCCGCCGACGTCGATCGTGGTCGGGGTGGCGCGATCGGTCGTCGTGCCATCGCCGAGCTGGCCGTTCCCGTTGTAGCCCCAGCACTTGAGGAGCGCGCTGGCCGTGACGTACGCGCACGTGTGGTAGTCGCCGGCCGCCAGCAGCCCGACGGCGCCATCGACGTCGATCGTGGTCGGGGTGGTGCGATTGGTCGTCGTGCCGTCGCCGAGCTGACCAGCACTGTTGTAGCCCCAGCACTTGAGCAACGTGCTGTTCGTGAGGTACGCGCACGTGTGCTCGCTTCCGAGCGCCAGCAGCCCGACGGCGCCGTCGACGCTGATCGTGGTCGGGGTGTAGCGATCGGTCGTCGTGCCGTCGCCGAGCTGGCCGTAGCTGTTGTAGCCCCAGCACTTGAGGAGCGCGCTGGCCGTCACGTACGCGCACGTGTGGGAGTATCCGGCCGCCAGCAGCCCGACGGCGCCGCCGACGTCGATCGTGGTCGGTGAGTAACGTGTGGTCGTCGTGTTGTCGCCGAGCTGGCCGTAGGCGTTCCTGCCCCAGCACTTGAGGAGCGTGCTGTTCGTCATGTACGCGCAGGTGTGGGATTCTCCGAGCGCCAGCAGGGCAGACTGGCTTGTGAGGTGAGGCATTGGCGAGGGCGGCGGCGGCGGTGACGGCGGCGGTGGCCGCGGCGGTGGTGGCGAGGGTGGTGGTGGCGAAGGTGGTGGAGAAGGTGGTGGTGGAACAGCTAGCCCTGGGAACAAGGTGGGGCTGATGCGAGTCGCCGTGGTACCGTCGCCGAGCTGGCCGTCGGTGTTGTAGCCCCAGCACTTGAGGAGCGCGCTGGCCGTCACGTACGCGCACGTGTGGGAGAATCCGGCCGCCAGCAGTCCGACGTCGCCGCCGACGTTGATCGTGGTCGGGGAGTAACGTGTGGTCGTCGTATTATCGCCGAGCTGGCCGTAGTCGTTCCAGCCCCAGCACTTGAGAAGCGTGCCGTTCGTCACGTACGCGCACGTGTGGATGTCTCCGGCCGCCAGCAGCCCGACGTCGCCGCCGACGTCGATCGTGGTCGGGGTGTAGCGATTGGTCGTCGTATTATCGCCGAGCTGGCCGTAGGTGTTCCAGCCCCAGCACTTGAGGAGCGCGCTGGTCGTCACGTACGCGCACGTGTGGTAGTCTCCGACCGCCAGCAGCCCGACGGCGCCGCCGACGCTGATCGTGGTCGGGGCGGTGCGATCGGTCGTCGTGCTGTCGCCGAGCTGGCCGTAGACGTTGTAGCCCCAGCACTTGAGGAGCGCGCTGGCCGTCACGTACGCGCACGTGTGGGAGTATCCGGCCGCCAGCAGCCCGACGGCTCCGCCGACGTCGATCGTGGTTGGAGTGGCGCGATTGGTCGTCGTGCCGGTGCCGAGCTGGCCGTTCCCGTTGGCGCCCCAGCACTTGAGGAGCGCGCTGGCCGTCACGTACGCGCACGTGTGGGAGTATCCGGCCGCCAGCAGCCCGACGACGCCGCCGACGCTGATCGCGGTCGGGGTGCTGCGTGTGGTCGTCGTATTGTCGCCGAGCTGGCCGTTCCCGTTGTAGCCCCAGCACTTGAGGAGCGCGCTGTCAATCACGTACGCGCACGTGTGGAAGACTCCGAGCGCCAGCAGCCCGACGGCGCCGCCGACGTCGATCGTGGTCGGGGCGTACCGTGTGGTCGTCGTGCCGTCGCCGAGCTGGCCGTAGTCGTTCCTGCCCCAGCACCTGAGGAGCGTGCCGGTTGCCAAGCACGTGTGGGCATATCCGAGCGCCAGCAGGGCAGAGTGGCTTGTGAGCTGTCGTCCATGCCTGACGATAAGCTCCTTGGAAGGTGACGGCTTCGAGGGCAAGGGCGGCTGCAGTATCGGCAGTGGCGCGGGCAAAGGAGAGCGCCTCGACGGGATCGAAGGTGATTGCGGCGGTGGCGAGGGAGGAGGAGGCGATGGCAGCTTGGGCGGCGGCGGTAACGGCACAGAAACCACCCGATGAGCATCAGTCTCGTCACCATCGGGCCGTGTCGGTGCCATGGCACTCACCCGCGGGACGATGAGCACGAGGAAGGCCCATCCGATGAGCATGTGAAGGCCAAGCCGCTTCGCGTCTTCCCTGGAGGCGAACGGCGATGCCGTGCATCTAAAATTCGCCATGCTCTAATCCGCAGTTCGAGGTGTGAACGTTAAAATGACAGACGCGACAACCGGTGCTACGGCACTGTTACTGTCCGCTCAGAATACACACACCTTACACGACCCCATTCGAGACACGGAGCATGCGCGCGCTCGCGTCGTCGTTGAGAATGCTTGGTTTGGGCGCCTGTTTGGGCGTCTCGGCGGCTTGGATGGCGGTGGAGGTGTGAATTTGGTGTGAATGAAAACCCCAGAAAAAGAGGTTTCAGAACTACAACAAACCGGTCAACTCGCGGTACCGCAGCCTACAGTACGTGAAAGACGGTCGAGCCGCGTTGCACGGTAAGTTATCGAGCGCGCGGCAACGTTAGTCCTTCTTCTTCGGCACCTGCTTGTTACCAAAGAGCATTTGGCCGAGCCGTTTCGTCACGTCCCCAAATTCATATTCGTCCTTGCCCGTAAAGCTCGCCAGCGCCTTCTTCGTCAGGTCGCCGAACTGGTAGTCGTCCTTGCCCAGGGTCTCCTTGACCCATGCCACGCGCCGGCGCTCAATCTCTTTGCTGATGTCGCCGAATTGGTCTACGCGACGAGAGAGGAGATGTGGCGAGATGTGGCGAGATGTGGCGAGGAGATGTGGCGAGACTCGAGGTGCCATCAGAGGCCATCTGGTGCCATCAGGTGCCATCAGGTGCCGTCAGAAGGCCATCAGAGGCCATCAGAGGCCATCAGAGGTCATCAGAGGTCATCTAGTGAGAGGTGACGGGGGCCATGCGTTCGAGCGCGGGCGGCGCACAGTCGCCCTTTCCGGTGAAGCCGGCGACGCGCGAGGACACGCGAGATGCAACCTCGCGCGTCAGATCGCCCGGCGTGTACTCGTCCTTTGGCGCAAACGGCCACCGAGCAGGACACACGGCCAGGATTCGTCAGGACACACGGTCAGGATTCGTCAGGACACACGGTCAGGATTCGTCAGGATTCGTCAGGTTCAGACACCCATGGGCTCTTCGGGAGTCATCACGAGTCATCAGGGTTCCTCATGAGTCATCAGGGGTCATCAGGAGTCATCAGGGGTCATCAGGAGTCATCAGGGGTCATCAGGAGTCATCAGGGGACATCACCCATTTGCGCACTCAGAGGCAAAGGCGCCATCACACCTTGCCGCAAAAATCTGCGACAGTCCGCTTGATCCGCGTGTCGAGAACGATGCTCAGGTCACCGAACTCGTACTTCTCCTTTCCCGTCATCTTGCACACCTGATGAGGGACGCAATCAGAGAGGCCATCAGAGGCAATCATAGAGGCAACCATAGAGGCAATCATGGAGGCCATCAGTCATCTTGCGGACCTCCTCCTTTACGAGCGTATCCAGCGCGATCGATAGATCTCCGAGCTCGTACTCGTCCTTTCCGCGCAAGTCGGCTACCATGGCCTTGATGCGAGCGTCTGCTTCTTTGCTGATGTCGCCGAGCTTGTAGTCGTCTTTGCCGATAAAGTCGGCCACGTTTGCCTTGATGCTCTCGCGCACAGCCGACCGAAACACGATGGCCAGCTCCGTCGCGAGCCCGAGCCACTCATCGTCCTCCACCAAGTTTCCAATCTTCTCGACTTCCGCCTTGGTCATCGCCGTCGTCTCGCCTTGGACGACGACGTCCGAACTGGTCATCGCCTTCGTCTCCTCATTGGCGCAGGCCGCGAGCTGGGCGGTCCGTGCGCAGCCCGCGAGCCTTGAAGGGTGGGGTAGCCGATGCGTCGGTGCTGGGTGAAGCACGAGGGCTGGCAGGAAGAGTGACCAGAGAAGCATCATGTCCCTCGCTCCTGCCGAGAAGCGAGATCGGGTGTGAAATTGACGGAATTTCACACCCTAGTTTTCACACTCGAATTCACTTATCGAGGCACAATTGGAGCGGACGCTTGCCATGACGCTTGGAAGATAGCTCGCCTGCGTGGTTCTCTTTCTTACGAGGCTTACGTAGTTTCATGTGGCACTGCAACTACACGACAGTATGATACCACATCATGTGCCACGCAGGGGGACACACGTTTGCTAAGTCCTTCTTGATCTCTGTACTGTGGACTCTCGTGTCACCATCCCGCATGCCGAATCCGCCCCGCCGAGATCCGTCCAATGCGGTCTGCACGCCTTGGCCCTCCACCAAGGCCCCACTAAGGCCCCTCTATGAATAAACTATGTAGCGCCCGTGAAGCCCCCGGCTGCCAGATGGTCAGTGGCTCAGCTTGAAGCCGCCCTGGCTCAGCTTGGAGGCTCCGTGGCTCGGCCCAGCCACCGCCGCCGCCCTCTTCTTTTCGTCCTCTCGCTGCTTCCTCCTTTCGGCGACTAACTGCTTGCCTGTGACCTTCTTCTTGGGTTGCGGCAGTCCGAAGGGCGAGGCGTCGGTGCCTCCGATGGTGGGCACGGCACCGGCGATAGCGCCGCCCGAGAGAAGATGCGCCGCGTCCGGCGCGCGCAGCCGAATCTCAGCCTCCCACTGCATCTCCATATTAGGCAGCAACGCGGCTGCAGCCGGTGGTTCTACTGCCGCGCCATCCGCGCCGGCCGCGGCCGCGGATAGCGCGAGCTGTTCCTGCATGGCCCTGATCCTCTGTATGTGCTGCATCTTGACGACCCAAGGCGGCGGGGCGATCTTGAGGGCCGCCATCGTCGCCTTGATCACATCGACATCGCTCGCAGCCATCGCGGGTGCCGGCGCAGGCGGTTCGGGTACCGGCGGCGCGCAAGACTGGAAGCTTCCAAAATCAGCGAAAAAGGACGAGTCCTCCTTCAAGGTATCTGCGGCGCTCGTAAAGCTGCCCATGTCGTCGGCAGTGGCACTCCCAAAGCCATCGCCCCCAATGCCACCTTCAATGGCGGCCTCTACATCAGCGGCATCGTCGTCACTACCAACGTCGCGCTCGCCCAGTGGGCGGTAAAAGTCAAAGGCGTCATCGGGCTCTGCTAAGTCCGCGGATGTAATTGCTTCGACTGTCGCCGAACCCGCGCTCGGCTTCTCGACGATCGCTTTGGCCGTGCTCGCCATGCACAAAGTGTGAACGTTAACACGACAGACGCGACAACCGGTGCTACGGAACAAAAATGAGAGTTCAGAGCCGTGTAACTTTGGGGGGCGTCACACGGCACACAATTTGTACGTACCTTCGGAGGACCGAATAGAAAAGCGCCGTATCGAGCTTCCTAGGATCGGCTGCGCGGACGGCGGCTCCACCTCCCCTCTCGCCCGACGAACGGCGCGCGCTCACCACGCGGCGCACAAAACGGCGCCGAGAAGAGGGTGCAGCGGGCGCCGCTATACAGTGCGCTCTGCGCGAGCGCGAGCACGTCCACGCGATGCGCCTTCTTGCCTCGCGCCCGGACGCCGCCGCGGCAGTCGCGCGCGTCCGCGATGCGGCGCGCGCCCGCCGCGCCGCCGTCGCTAGCATGGACCCCATGCAGCGCGCGGCGCGCCACGCGCTGCGCTTGGCCGGCACCACTGCCCTCCAGGATCTCCTCGCCGAGGTGGCGGGGCGTCGGCGCGAGGCGCACGATACCGCTGCGAGACTTCGCGATTTCGCCCGCGCTCGGCGCGCGGCGGTGCTTGCGGCGCGGATGCTGGGGGGCGTACGGACGGCGCACGTGAGGAGAGTCACGCTGCTGCTCGCGGGGGAGACGGCACCGCGGCGC
>ENA-UOUZ01002242-UOUZ01002242.1-mixed-culture-metagenome-genome-assembly--contig:-NODE-2242-length-10692-cov-133.202219_pt1 | contig 10692 bp, 9 predicted proteins | sample MGYA00238154_ERZ761575 | MGnify/ENA primary metagenome ERZ761575 (study PRJEB28896, sample SAMN07631632) | mixed culture metagenome | isolation source: Freshwater growth medium | place: USA...
GGACGCCGAGCGCTCTGCTCGCGGCTGTGCAGGCGCGAAGGTCACGCCGACCCTCGGCAGCTGGACGAGATCACGGAGCTCAGCTTGCAGCTAATCATCGAAGCCGGCCGGCCGTGGGAGGCGGTGTGGGCAGGGCGGCTGCTACTCCACCTGGAGCGGCTCACCGGGTATGGCTTTGTGGTCGACGTGGCCGCGGTCCGAAAGGTCGATTTGGACGATGACGGCGGCGAGGAGGTAGAGGAGCAGGAGGACACGCTGCTGCCCCTGCTCCGTGGTCTGGCGAAGCGCGATCTGTGCCGCTGCGTCACGGGCGAGGGTGAGCCACCACGAGCACTGCTGCTTGGAGCCATTGCCTGCGCTGGCTCTGGAGAGATCCGTGGCATCCCTGTGGAGGAGTTGCGCGCCGATACGCTCAGCAGTCTCGATTTAGAGGGGCGAATGATAGGCCCCGAAGGCGCCATGCTCATTGGGATCGTCATTCCACTCAACGCGGTGCTCAAGAACTGCTACTTGCTCAAGAACAGCCTCAACGTGGAGTCGGCCACGATGCTCACCAAGATCGGCGCGGAGAAGGGCATCATGCTCTCTGGCATGACGCGCGAACAGACGTATTCCGACTTCTCGAGCCAGAACCTCCGACCCGCTGACGCCATCCTGATCGCGTCTGACATGAAGTTCATGGCGGTGGTGACCACCCTCGACCTCGGGTTCAACTCCATCGGGAATGAGGGTGCCAAGGCGATCGCGGAGGCGCTGAAGGCCACGGCGGTCCTGACCACCCTCCGCCTGAACAGCAACATAATCGGGGATGAGGGTGCCATTGCGATTGCGGAGGCGCTGAAGGTCAACGCGGTCTTGACCACCCTGCGCATGGACGCGAACAAGATCGGTGCGGAGGGTGCCAAGGCGATCGCGGAGGCGCTGAAGGTCAACGCGGTGTTGACTGAGCTATGGTTTGGGCACAACCAGATTGGGGACGAGGGTGCCAAAGCCATCGCGGAGGCGCTGAAGTTGGGCACGGCGGTGATGACCACGTTGTCGCTCGCGAAGAACATGATCGGCGACGACGGTGCCATGGCGATCGCGGAGGCGCTGAAGGCCAACGCGGTCCTGATCAGGTTGGTCCTCCATCACAACAACATCGGTGACGACGGTGCCAAGGCGATCGCAGAGGCGCTGAAGGTCAACGCGGTCGTGACCAAGCTCAACATCAAGTACAATAACATGGGAGTTGCAGGTCAACAAGCAATGCAAGACGCGGTGAAGGACCGGAGTGGATTTGAATTGGAGCGGTATGTAGAGTGGATTTGAATTGGTAATGGTATTGGATAAGTATTGGAGCCGCGTAATACTCAGCTGCGGTGATACTCAGCGGCAATACTCATATGGCAGCGGTAATTCTCAGCGGTAATACTCAGCTCAAGCGCGCGCCGGCTCGGTGGTCGGTTTCGATACCAGGGAACACGCCCGAACACGCCCGCCCTCGCACGCCAGCCCCCGCGGTTGTCGGTTGTGCTCTAATCGAATTGAGAGCGGAGAAAGTTGTATTAATATTATTAGAGCACGTACGTATCAGAGATATCAGTTTGCAACACTTTCAGCGAATACAGAGACGGTTCAAGAATAAGCAAGGTGTCCACATTGGATTGGCAATAGTAACCATGTCACGGCTGGCGCGTCGTATGATTTCTCAACTGAAGTCAGCCACCCCAAGCTGCGCTGCAGCAGGCTGGCTCTGGCTCCGCGCGGCCGCGGCCGCTTGGGTCTTGGGCACCGCGGACATTGTGCCCGCCACCTCGAGGCCGAGCTCATCCATCACCATCGCGAGTGTCTCATCCTCTGCCTCCCAGTCCACATCGCCATCGAGCGCTTCAAAGGCCTCGTCCACCGTCTGCTCCTTAATGGCCATCTGGTCGCTCTGCTGAGAAAACTGCGCCATCATCTCGCCCACCTTGGCGTGATCCATTGCCTTGTTCATGGACCCCATCGCCTTACTGGTATGGGCGATTGTGCCCGCGATGGTGGAGCTCGTGGCCATCGCCTGCACGGTTGCGCCGACCGAGCCGACTTTCGCGGATGCTGTCGTCAATTTTTTTATCTGCTCGCGAATTTCTAAGAGCGCCCGTACCAGCGGCTTCGCGTTCGCCGCGCCACCAGGCTGCTTGGCGGCCGCCTTGATTTTCGCCTCACATTCAGCCTCCTTGCGCTTCAGGCGCTGTAACTCGCGATTTAGTTCGCGCTGATCCGACCTCACCTGTTTGTTCGCATCCTTGGCCAGGTCCTTTGTCTCCTGTTGCGGTGTCTTCCGGGTAAACAGGTTCATCAACGAGTTCATTTTCTGCTTCCGGACAGGACCAAGCGCTGGCTGCCTCTCCCACCGCGCTCGCTTTTCCTATAGGGTCGGTGGGAACGCAAAAAACTAGAAATCGCGCGCCATGATGAGCCATTTCAAGCAAGCAAGCAAGCTCCCTTTCCTACTCCGTTGGCTACAGGGGTATTCGGTTGCGCTTGTTTAGGTACTTGTGTTGTTTCGACTGATTAGCTGCTTGCTTGCTTCATGGACAACCCCTGCGCGCAACGATGATCAATATGTACGTTGCCGAGGCGCGCAGCGTTAGCGCAGCGCTGCGCCTCACCGTGCCACCGATGAAACGCACACAGCCTCTCGCTCGCTCGGACGTGAATGACCGTGAATGAACGCTGCCGACTCCTCTCGTCATCGGCGCGGCGGCCCTCCCTGGCCCATTTCCGCGGCGCGTGCAGCATGGTGCTTCATCACGAGCGCGAGATGGTCCATGGCGCCTTGGTGCGAGATAGGCCTCCCCTGCGCCATCGCCACGGCCGGCGCCATCAGGCCGCCCATCGGCCCTGCGCCCATCGGCCCCATCTGCGCCATCATCTGCGGCCCCATCTGCGCCATCATCTGCGGCCCCATCTGCGCCAGCATCTGCGGCCCCATCTGCGCCAGCATCTGCGGCCCCATCTGCGCCAGCATGGCCGCCATAGGAAACGGCGGCGGCGGCGGCGGTTGGAGTGAGGTGCCCGGACGCACATGGAGCTCGCCATCGAGGCACACCACCTCGGCATACGCCACCAGTGTCCGCAGCGCGCGTTGTGCCACGGAGTCGGGGATGTCGTGCACCTGATAAGAGGCGCAATCAGACGCAATCAGAGGCCATCAGGGGATGTCGTGCACCTGATGACAGAGGCCATCAGCCGATGAATCAGTCGAGGCAGGGAAGCACTCAGGCAGGCACTCAGGGAAGCACTCAGGGAGAGGGAGGCACTTAGGAGGCCATTGGGAGGCAATTAAGGAGGAGCTCAGGGAGAGGGAGCCACTCTGGCTGCGCCTGGCCTCCAATTACCGCCATCATCGTCGCCAGCACACCCTCCTCGTCCTTCCCATCGTGTGCTGCGCAATTGCTCAGCCAGCTGAGCGCCGTGTAGCGCGTCGCTGGCCACTGAGGGTGAAGGGCCGTAAGCGACGCCTCGCTGCCTGCCACCGGCGGCGGCGGTACCGCCACGGCCGCAAGGCGCTTCTCGTGCTCGGCTTTCTTCTGGGCCGCATGGGCGGCCGCGTCTTCGGCGGCGGTATACGTGCAGTGCGCATGCCACGAGGTGCACTGCCCGACAGGCACGCCGCAGCGCGCGCACCAGCACTGCTCGCAACTCTGATGCGCGGGGCATCCAGTCCCGAAGGGGTATCGGGTGCAGTCGTAGCGCGCGTGCGGCATGGCGTTCATCGCGCGGCCCACCCCCACGCATTCCACCTCGTCGTCGTCGTCGTCGTCGCAGGCGGCGGCGGCGGAGGAGGCGGCGGTGACGGCCTGAGCCTTGCCCGCGCCGCTGGTACCAGCCGCATGCGCGACCGTTGACGAGGAGCTGCCAGCGGCATTGACGGCACCGGCGGCACTGACGGCGCAGACGCCCCTGCCACTGGTGCTGCCGCTACTGCTGTGAGCGCGTCGGGGCAACGAGGCGAGTGGCAGAGGTCGAGGCGGCGAGACGATGCTGCAGTCGTCATCGGCGTCGGCGTCGGCAGTTGGCGGCATCGCACTCGCTCTCGCAGCGGGCACCGCGGTGCCAGGCGGCGTCTTGTACACTTGTTCTGCAGCGAGGTTAGCAGCGAGGTTAGCAGTAGCGTTAGCAGCGCGGCTGCGATCGGCCGCAGCGAGGTTTGCTGGCACTGGCGCCGGTGGGCCAGCCGGCGCCGGCGCCGGTGCTGGCGCTGGCAGCTGTGCCGGCGCCAGCATGGGAGGTGCTGGTGCCGGTGGTGCAGCCGCGGCCGCGGCCTTTGCGCGCTCCATCGCAGCTGCGGCCGCCGCGCTGGGCTTTGCCGATTTTGCCTCTGCAGCAGGCGATGACGAGGCGGCAGCGGCCCGCTTGCGCTTGGAAGAGGGTGGCGCCTCTGCCTCGGCCGCACGAGCCGTCTTCTTGATCGCACGTCCGCCGCGGCTCCGCTGCTCGATTCCCTCAGCGTCCCGGGACTCCATTCTCGTGAACGCAGCGACGCCGAGACAAACGTCGGGTCTCAGCACTGTCTCAGCGTTCTTGTGATTGGTAGAGTGCGGATGTTGTACAGAGTACGAAGTGCTTTCTGGATTTCACCCGGAAGGCAGCGCGTCTGCCACGTCAGCAGAGGAATATGGCGCTCCGTTTGCTCGCCGTCCTCGTGGTGCTGCAGCTCGCTGCCGCTGCCAAAAAGGAGGATCCGAACGACTGCGAGGGTGCGTGCACGCCGACAGCTGGCTGGCGTTCGGCAGCACGCACGCCGCAGCAGCGTTGCCGCATCCGAGGCTGTGCAGCCTCGTCGGTGCCTCATATGCCGCTGTTGCTGCTGCACTGCACCTGCTGCCTGTCGCAACGTCGCAAGCGGATGCCTGCGCTGTGGCACGGCTGCCACTACCTTCCTGCCCTGCCGCCACCTGCCTGTGCATAGGCTGAGCGCTGAAACTCTCAACTCCAGCTGAACTCGATGCCTCTGCTCCTGCGCACAGTGTGCCGCGCTGTGATCGGCAAGATCGATGCGGAGCTGACGCCCAAGGAGCGCACCGACGTCGAAGTGGTGGAGAAAAAGATGCGTGCGTGGTGCGACGTAGCCTCGGGCAAGGACAAGCAGATGTGCTATTACATGGGTGTGGGCGACGCTAAGGAGGGCACCTCGGGCGGCGTCAAGCGCGACATCAGCTCAGCGCTCACGCGCGGCATCAACGCGAAGCGCCTGTGCGCCCGCCTCAAGACAAAGGACGGTCAGATGTGCGAGCTCAAGTACGACAAGACGTTCGATCCGGCTACGGCCGACTGGAAGACGATGCGCGTTAAGGAGCTGCGCAAGGTCTGCGACGATGCTGGCATCTCGACCACGGGCTTTTCAGAGAAGGAGGAGTTCCTAAAAGCCATCAAGGCGCACTACAACATCAAGGACGAGATCTAATCGCACAGGCTTGTAGGTGAAATGTGGCGGCGCGGACCGCCACCCATACGTGTGAGAGACCGGCGCACCAATCGCACAATCCCTCTGAACGGGGGTTTGTTTTTAGTCCGACTCTATCCTTGATCACACGAAACTCGTCGACTCGATCTCGATGATGTGCTTAGGAAGAACGTGCGATACAGAACGCCATGCATGCGACTGAAAAACAAATTTCGTCCGGTTCCAAACGAATTGGGACCGGTCGCGTTACCGGGAGGAGCGGAAGGACGGCCCCTGGCCGGCCGGTGGCCGAGGTCGTAAGCCTTCGTGTGGGGCGAATAGGGCGCGTCGGGAATGGAGGTGGCGGTCGCAAAGGAGCACCTTGAGCGCAAGAACACGGAAGCCGCCACCCTCAAGCGGCAAAACACCGCTGTGAGCGCAAGGCTGAAGGCTAGCACCGCTGTGGTGGATAATGACATCATGGACGAAGCTGCTGGTCAGGCGCGCATAGCAGCAGCGGCAGCCTCGGAAGAGCGACGTAAGAACGAGCAGACCTTCATGCAGAAGCGCAACAAAGACATGCGCGACCGCGTACGGCGCGCAGGAAGCATCGCACGTTCGGACGATAACATAGATGATGAGGCTGCCGGCATCGCCCGGATCGCTATGCGAGAGGCGTCCCTTGCGCGGCGGGCGGCCGAACGAAAAGAGCTGGCGCGCGCCAATGCCGCGCAGCGCGCCGTGCTCGCAGCCACGCAAGCCGTCACCGACTTTTCAATCGATGATGACGAGGCAGGCCGCTATCGAGCTGTCAAGGCCGATGAGGCGCGCGTGCGGCGTGAACGCGAGGCCGAGCAGCTCAAGCAGCACGCCCTCAGCACCAGGGCGCGCATCCTGGCGGTCAAGGCGGTGACGGACGTCGACCTCACCGATGAGGCGACTCATCGGTGGCGCCTCGAACTCGCCACAGCATCCGCAGCGCAGCAACTGGAGAATCGCGAGCGCTTGGCGCAGAAGAATGCGCAGATGCGCCGCGCGCTCGCGTCGGCGCGGCCGCGCGCGCTCGAGCGCGCCTGCACGATGCACAAGGCCGAAGCCGGGCTCGCCTCGCACGTGTCCGAGCAGGCGATGGTTGAGTCACTTGCCGCAGTCGCGGCAGCGAAGCTCGAGGTGGCGAAGGCGAAAGAGCTGTTGAGGACGTCTCTCCTCTCGGACCAGACGCGCATTTGGAGCGAAGCCTATGCTCGCCGCGCCGCGCCCGCTTCGCTCTGGTGAGTGAGGGTTACTAGAGAGGGGCGTGCATCTGCCGATTGTACGGCGATACGCCGCCGTACGGGTTTCGACGGTTATTCGACTACGAAATAATGTATACGGCTACGAAATTGTGCGGTGACAGGCCCGGCGCGTGACCTCTATGTCTAAACAAGTGCCTAAAGCGTGACGATAGGCGCCGTGTCGTTGTGGACCATGTGGACGTCAAGAGTCAAGTCATAGTCAAGGCGCCGTGTGGACGGAGGACGAGCCGCCACAGTAGCACACCGGCCACCGAGAGCCCTGCGAGACGTCCCACGAGCGCCATCTGCTCCAGGCGTGCCTCGACATCCGCCCAACACGGCGCGCACGGCGTGCGGTCGGCGTGTGCGTGCGGTCGGCTGTTGCTGGGTGGGAGAGACCCATTGCGCTGACCGCGGCCTTGATGACGGCCATAATCGCCCATCTTGCCGAGGTCGACCAGGCGAGCGGTTACACGCTCATCATGAACGAGCACGTGCGCGCTCGTCCCCGCGGAGGCCACGTAGGTGTGGAGGGATACTGTGAACAGGTCGGGCCCTGTGAACCAGAACACGTCGCAATCGGACGAAGCTTGGTTGAAGCGTAGCACTCGGCCCTGGTAGGGCCGCCCATGCGCTGCGCGCTGCTTCAACAGCGCAAGTGTGTGGCCGATGAACGGGTGCCGCGGTCGGTCCACGTAAAACGCATCGTATGCGATGCGAGGTCGATACAAGGTACGCTCGCGTCGGGAGCCGCACGGCGGCGGGCGCGTCGTGTTGCCATCAAGGGTGCTGCCCGGCTCGGTGAAGACCACGACACTTGCGTCCGGTCGCAGCATCCGATCCCATGGCGTCCGCGGCTGCACATCCAAGTCTGAGTACCAGCCGCCTCGTCGCCACAGCACTGCAAGGCGTAACATGTCACTCTGCATGACTGGCACGGGAGCAGCATGGTACAAGTGCAAGAGCTCTGCGTCCTCGTTGAGAAAGGCTCGAGCCACCGTGCGGTTGACCACGACTCGCTGTGCGTTGCTGTTGAGCTTCACGTCGCACTCGTGGTTGCACTTGTACTTTCCGTACGGCGGAGTGTTGGACCACAATCCCCAGATGTGAGTCACGAGCGTGCCGCTTGCTGCTGATGCGACGCTCGACGATGGACCAAAGGCCGAGACGCTCCACGACGCGAGGTCGTGAAGGCCTTCTTTGCACGGCACGGTGAGGCAGTAGACGCGGACGCTGGGAGCCATGCCATCAGATCTCACCACCTTGCGGCAGCGACATGGATCAGTATACTACCGGTAACGGTATGAACGTTAACACGACAGACGCGACAACCGGTGCTACGGCACTGTTACTGCCCGCTCAGAATACACACACTTTGTGTGTCGCGGCTACCCCCGGCGTCTTTGAACCGGTAACCGTGTGTGTCCCGGCTCCCCCGGTGTCTTTTTACCGGTAACCGGGGGGAGCCGGGGGAGTTCTGTACGGTAGACATGCGCGCAACGCGGGCGCCTCGCTCGTGCGTACCAGTCAGTCACGAGTCAGTTTCGTCGCGGTCCCCCCGCGCTCACCACATCTCAAAGGACGGCTCCGCACGTCACGTTCATGGTTCAATGGAGGTGCTTGTCACGGCGCCATAGAGCATTTTTCGGTTCATTCGCACTGCCACTGGACGGACTGGAGTTTGACAGTTCTGAAGGAGGGAAAGCGAAAAGGCAAAAGCCGACGTCACTCACAGAGACAGACCACACGCGCACAGTAGGTGTCTTGTTATATATGAATACGTGCCCACCGGCCGCTAGGGCCTAGGCCCGCGCGGACCGCCAGCGGCGCGAGGGCGGTCAGGCACATTGGCGGAACCGCGCCTCGGGTGCCGCGGGTGTGGCGTATTTTCAGGCTGAGCGCTGAGGCTCCAGGCCCGTGCAGCCGATGAAAACTACTCTTAACTGATAACTCGCGTTGTTGAGGTACGTCGTTCGTCCGTCGAGTTGTAAACCCGACCCGACCGGAAACATCCACATGCGGTTGGCATGGCGGTTGGGTCCCATTGTACACAGCTCCTGACAGACTGACAGTCCATCTTGGAGTATTGAGATTTGACGAGATCGAGATTTGATATCTGTGAGATCGAGATTTTACGGTCGTCCGATCGACACGCCGGCGCCGCGAGCGCGCGAGCGTGGTCAGAGTTCACAGCTCGCTGTCCTCGAGCCACTTGGTTGCGTTCCCTTCACAGCTCGCTGTCCTCGAGCCACTTGGTCGCGTTCCGTGTACTCGACACTAGCGACCGAGTTGCCGCGCTCGTCACGGGCAGCAGCGCGCTCGACGCTTGAGTGCTCCCATCCACGCCACGGTCGCGGTCCAGGGGGCTGGTAAGGGCCGTTGGGGCGGCCTGCAAGGGCGACACCGTGCATGCATCGGATGCAAGGTTGAGGGTCGAGCCTGAAGACAAGAGGATCTGGTCGGGCCCGTCATCCATGTACGAGTTCAATTGGCTCCCAAGGGTGCGCTCCGCCTGAGCTTGAATGCCCCGCATCAGCCGGAGCCTTTGCGAGCGGTGCGAGCGCCGACGTGTCAAGCGCCTCGCCACCAGCGCCGTAAGGGCGAGGACGGTGAGGGCGCCAACGACGCTCACAGTCCAGAGGAGAGCCGAAGGGGCGTCGTCGTGAGCGCGTGCACCGAGCGCCGAGGGGTCTTCGACGGGTGAGCCGGGAGGCGGGATGGGCGACGATGGCGGCGGCGCCGGCGGCGCTAGGCTTGGAGGCAGGAGGTCCGAGGGAGGCTTGGAGGGGGGGGGGAGCAGCGGCGACGGGGGCGAGAAAGGGTTGGAGGGAAAGGGGGAGGGCGGTAAGGGCGGGGCTGGCAATAGCGGCGGCACAGATGCAGTTGGCGAGGTTGGGGGCGCGAGTCCGAAGTGACAGGCTGCTGGCCCGCGGAGGGTGATCACATACTCATGGGACTGGTCGTCTTCCTCGCCCTCCGGGGCCACGTACTCGGCCGCGCACACGTACTCAAAACGGACGCGCATCGAATATGGATCGGCCGCCTCGAAGCTGCATACGAGTCGGCTCGGAGGCGGAGGCGGAGGCTCGCCTCCGGAGCCCGCGTCGCCTTCAGTTTCGTCAACAGTTTCGTCCTCCTCATTCCCCTCTTTACCAAAGACCCCTCCGAAGAACCAGCGGAGGTGGCGGAGGAGAATCGGGTCTCGGGCTGCCGGCCCCTCCTCCAGCGCGCCATCCTGCTCTCGCACCTCGCAGCGGCGCGTGGAGAAGTCGCCGATCGCCTGGCAGCAGTCTGCAGGCAGTGTGGCCGCGGCATTGTGATCGTAACGCAGGCGTTCGCTTACGTTACACCTGGAGCGCACGAGCACCGGCTGCGCCACCTTTGCGCCGTCGCACCCCTTGACCGACGGCATCAGCGGCCCACACGTGGTGAAAAAGTCGTCATAACTCCCATGGTGGTACGTGCCGTACTGGGAACATTGAGTGCCGCCAGTGCAAAACACCTTTTCCAGAGCACCGAACGAGGAGAGGTTGAAGGCTGCACCGTCCTGGGCGCCCTCGCCGCACGTGAGCAGGCACGACGAGCCCGCCGGGGTGCAAGCCGTCCCTTTGAACCCGCCTCCGTCAACGTCGTCTTCCGAGTTTGACATGCTGTTTCGCTCCCCCCTGGGCCCTGCGGGGATGTTCGTCGAGCGAGGTTGCCGCGAAGTTTTGTTGTCAAGTTTTGTCTTACATGTACCGGGTGTCTCCTACTTGGGGATAGCCCAGCGGCTTCGTCTCCGGGCGTTTTGGGCGCCTCGTTCTCGGGATACAGCGGCGGGCGTCAGCGGTTCGTCGTCGATGCCGGAGGTTGGGAGGTCGAGCGCGTGCAGATGCCCGGGGACGGGTGGCGCGACGCTCACGACTACATCGCCTCCACCGTCTTCGACCTCGTCTCTCTCGCTGGGATTACAGGCACCATGGAGCCGCGTGGCATCTTCAGCATGGCTGTCCCGGCCGAGGTCCT
>ENA-UOUZ01002249-UOUZ01002249.1-mixed-culture-metagenome-genome-assembly--contig:-NODE-2249-length-10661-cov-108.435225_pt1 | contig 10661 bp, 3 predicted proteins | sample MGYA00238154_ERZ761575 | MGnify/ENA primary metagenome ERZ761575 (study PRJEB28896, sample SAMN07631632) | mixed culture metagenome | isolation source: Freshwater growth medium | place: USA...
GCAGTGCGGTCGATTTTCCGACCGCAGTGCGGTCGTCTCGCACCGCAGTGCGGTCGATTTTCACACCGCACTGCGGTCGATTTTTACCGCAGTGCAGTCGTTTCCCCCCGCAGTGCGCAAGAGCAGTGCGGTCGATTTAGACCGCACAGGTGCCGAGCAGTGCGGCTCGCCCAGTAGGATTCCTAGCCGAGCCCCGCCCAGTTGCTTGGAAACCCCTTCCTAATGTGACCGAGCCCTCCTTCCAAGATGGCCCTCCTTCTTCCCATCGAATCCTACGCCGTGAACGGCGCGAAACCCATCTACGAGGCCGAGTATCAGTACCCCGCCCTCGCCGACGGCTGGTACAGGATCCACGACACCCTCCGCGCGGAGATGGCATTGTTTAGTTCATTGTTTCGCTCTTTCGCAAATGCCTCGAGAAGTGCTCGGATCCGCTCGAGGCGTGGCAGGCGGATGCGCTCAAAACGTACTGGAAAAGTCACTCAGACCTGGTTCACGCCCACCACTCCCATGAGGAAAACCTCCATATCCCCATGCTGAAAGAGAGGGTGGCTTTACCTGAGAAGATCATGAAGGACCACGTCGGGCTCCTCGAGCTCTTGCTTGAGGTCGAGGCCAATGTCTCGGAGCTCAATGCCGGCGGCAACGTGAAGGAGGTCCTCAAGGCATTCGACAACTACGAACCCGAGATGAAGACTCATTTCACCGAAGAGGAGACCATCTACGTGCCCCTCATGCGCGCTTACTTCGCCCCAAAGTACGTCAGCGACAAAACTTCTGCAATCATGAAGAAGTTGGACAAGACACTGATGGGCTCCTTCGTGCACCACCAGGGGAGCAAGGCTGACTTTAAGAAGTTCATGGCCCAGGAGGGAATCCCATACTTCGTCTGGTACCTCGTGTTCAAGAATTGCCGCACGCTCTACCGCAAGAAGATCTTGACCCTGGTCCAGGCCCTGCTCACCGGCGTCCCGCCAACCGCACGGCTCATGAGCAAGAGGGATCTCGCCGATGCCATCAACTTCGACCCATCGCAGTCGTGGAAGGTGTCTCGCAACTAGGCCGCGGCCGCGGTGAAGCTGCAAGCCCCCGCCCCAACGGTCGTCTCAATGCCCACCGTCGCGGAGCTGGGTGAGAAGATTGAGTGATTGACCCTCACGGCCACGACGGCGCTCGCAGCCTGGGTGATGTGTGCGCCGCTGACCAGCTGCCGTAGAGCCTCTGAGGCCGGCAGTGGCGATGGCAGCGGCGATGGCGGTCGATATGGACGCGGGGGTGATATGTTCGCAGAGCTTATCTGTGGGGAAATGTGAGGGGTAGGCTTTCGCCGTATTCGTGAGTCTCCGACGCGTGTCGCGCGGCTTGCTTGTGCCCGCGTGTGTGAGCGTGGCCTGCGGTGTTATCCCGCAATCAGTGTGAGCTGACTTTTATTGATCAACTTTCGCTATTATGTATTTCGCTGTCTGCTATCCCCTCTTTTTTCTAAAAGATGGGGATCACGAGACCAGAGACTCTCGTCCAAGAGGCCCTCGCGCCCGAAAAAATGGCCGAAGCTCAGCACACCGCGATGGGCACCCGCACACGATCCCCATGCCCTGCCCTCGCCCTCCAAAACGCGCCTCAAACAGACGCTATCCATGAGGATCGCGCGCGCGCTTTCCAAAAAGAGAAAACATCATGCCAGGGCAGACCAATGAAGGCTCACGCACTCCCATGCCTGAAGCCTCTCATGATCACCCTGCCGCGCAGCCCTTACGCACGACAACACGACGCGATGCGCTGCTTTTGCCACTCTCCTGGACCACACTACTGCCTGCCACTGCTGCCACACCACTGCTACCACTCTGCCACTACCGCACTACTTCGCACCGCGACGGCTTGCTGCGTGTACGCCGATGACGTCACACTGCTGCTGCCTCGCTGCTGCTGACCACGCTGCTGCTGCCAGCACACGCCGCCTCGCCGCGACATCCCCTCCATCCTTGCCCAAACCTCCCTTGCTGGTGCCCCCCACACCTTCAAGCCAAGCAACCTATCAACAACGCAAACGACCAAGCCAGCCGCTGCCACGCCTGCCACTGCCACGCCTGCCACTGCCACGCCCGCCGCCGCCACGCCCGCCACTACCCGCCGCTGCCCACCGCTGCCACCGCCCACCGCTGCCACCGCCCGCCTCGCCGCTGCCCACCGCGGCCACACCCGCCAGTACCCGCCGCTGCCCGCCGCTGCCACCACCCGCCGCTGCCACCGCCGCACATCCACCCGCCGCACATCCGCCCGCCGCACATCCGCCCGCCCCGCCACTGCCACGCCCACCGCTGCCAGCCAGCCACGCCCGCGACCGCACGTCAAACCCTCTCCCAAAGGGGGGGGGAGGGGGATCGCCCCCTCAATAGGGTGGCGTCCACGACGTCCGACAGCACCATAGGCAAAGGAGACGAAACCTCCCAACCCACCCCCCGTCGGGAAAGCGGGGTTCGAGGTGTGGGTTCTCTCTAAGGGGGGTCTAGTTAGTGTACACCACCGCAGACCGTACTGTACCGTAGTACATGCCCATCACGTTCGGGGATGTACGTCAGAACCTAGGGTGCGTGCGTGTATAGGTATGGTCCGGTCACCAAAAGCAAAACTTTCCTATTTCGCAGTCTGCGAACCATCCGAGCGTCGAGCATGCCACCTACTCCGTCGGAGGACGAGCAGGCGAGCCTCACGTGCTGCTTGTGTTCGCAGAGCGCCAGCATCAACGACGAACCATGGCTCTGCTTGTGCTCGCCTGAAGTCCGCCGCGTGCACCGTGCGTGCTCACACAGGCGGCAGCCGGAAGCAGTGTGCTCGTCATGCGGCCTCGCCAACCAGCACCGGCGCATTACGACTGCTCGTCGGAATGCAAGGGTGGTCATCATCGGCGCTGGTCCGGCGGGACTGGCCGCGGCTCGCTTTCTGCAAGAGCGTGGTGTGACGCCGATCGTGCTCGAGGCACGCACACGCCTCGGTGGGCGCATCGACACGGTGCAGATGGGCACCAGCCGCGTCGATCTCGGCGCGGCCTTCATCCACGGCTGCGATGCCTCGTACAATCCGGTCTTCAAGCTCGCGACCGAGCTGGGGGTGAAGGTGGATCAGACCGCAGGCGGCTACAGTGGCGGCTGGGGCCAAAACGCGCCGTGGTTCGACTCATCGACCGGTCGGCGTCTCTCTCGCGCGCACGTGAACAAGGTATGGGCGTGGGTGGTCGCGGCCAAGGCGCTCATGGACACAACACCACTCCGCAAGATGCATCAGTGGGAGGCGAGCCTCGCGGAGCAGCGCGAGCGTTTCCGCGCCAGTCGCGAGTCGCGGCGTGCGCTCGGGCAGCGAGCGGAGGCGGCCCTCGAGGGCGAGCTTGGCGAGACGGCGACCGAGCCGCTGAAGCTGCCACCTCCGATGGCGCTGACCGACTATGCCGAGGAGACAGTCACACGCCTACGCCAGCGCCGCAAGCCGCCCGCGCCCGTTGAGGTCGAGGACAAGCAGACGAGCGCCTCTCGAGGCCGCCAGCGTCAGCCGACCTCAGCGGCGGAAACGGGCGATGAGGACGTGACAGTGGTGGAGCGGGACGCGGTCGGACCCTACCGGACGCGGCAGCATGGCAAGCAGGGCACTGCCGCACCGAGCGATGCGCAGCGCGAGTGTCACTCTCGGCGTCCCCTCGCCGCCGCCACAAGCAGCAGCAGCAGCAGCAGCAGCAGCAGCAGCAGCAGCAGCAGCAGCAACAACAGTCGTACCAGAAGCAACATGCCCACCACCGCCACCACGGCCACCACCACCGTCGCCGTCCGTGCGCACGCGTCGTCTCGAGCGGAGCCCGCGCACTCGGAAGGTTACACTTGTACCCGATGCGGCCGGGTGTTCTTCACGCCCCAAGCGGCGGGCGGCCACGCTCGTCATTGCGTCGAGAACGCCAAGCAAGTCAAGCCCGAGTTGGCGGAGGACGAGGCGGCGGAGGACGAGGCGGCGGAGGACGAGGACGAGGCGGCGGAGGACGAGGCGAGCCATCACGCGAGCCAGCCGATGTGTGACCGGTGCGGGCGCACCTTCAAGAACAACGCGGCACGCGGCAAGCACATGCTCACGTGTGGCACCGTATCCAAAGCGACGCCAGCGGACAAGGCAGACAAGGCTTCACGGGAGGCGGCGGCGGCGGCGGCGGCGGCGGCGGCGGACGGCGCACGACAGCGGCGGTTCAACTGCCAGCTCTGCGGCGGAGGCAAACCGTGGAAGGGCTTCCCCTGTGGCAAACCGTGCCCACCAAAAGAGATCCGAGCGGCCGCGGGGGAGGTCCGAGCTATGGAAGAGCTACAGGCCGCCTCCCTTGCCTCCTCGGAGGTTGAGGATATGCGTGTGGATGTGAAGGACATGGAGGCGGAGGCGGAGGCGCATGCGGAGGCGGAGGCGGTGGCGGATGCGGATGCTGTGGTGAAGGCGGCAGGAGGAGCAGTCATGGCAGCAGCGCCAGCGGCTATACCGTTGGTGGGAGCGGTGGCAAGCTCGGAGGAGCGCCCTGCCGCGGCACGCAATGATGCCGACGATCGCGACGGCGAGGGCACGGCCGAGCTACCGCCTCTTGCCGTGCAGGTGAGCCGCGCACTCACCGCATACGCGCTCGGGGAGGCATGCGTGCTTCGCGCCCTGTTTTCACGCCAGAGGCTCGAGTGGGACAGCGCGGCCGCCGAGGAGATGGTCGCAACCGCAACAGCACAGATCACCGTGAGTGTCGCAGCGCGCGGTGAGTCGAGCTACAGCCTGAGCACAGCCGATGGGCAACCTGACGAGACGCGCATCTGCTCGGCTTGGCGCATTCTCGAAACGCTGGTAGCGAAGCGCGCGGCCACTCCGAGCCCGGCGACTCCAACACCACTGCCACCGTCGACGTCGCCGATGGAGGCGGAATGGGAGGCGATGGAGAAGGCAGAGGAGGCAGCTGCACAGGAAGTCGCTGCTGCGGACCTCAAGGAGGTAGAGGACGAGGCGGCGAAGGAGGTAGAGGACGAGGCGTCGAAGGAGGCAGAGGACGAGGAGGTGAAGGAGGCAGAGGAGGAGGAGGAGGAGGAGGAGGTGCGACTGATCTCAGTAGAGTTCGAAGGGGTGGGGCAGGTACTGGCGGCGGCGGGGGAGGAGGCTGATGCGGCGGTGGCGGCAGCCGTGCGAGAGCAACACGAGGCGGAGGAGGACGAGGCGATGGCCGAGGAAGTGAGCTTGATCGAGATTGAGCCCGATACGACAGAGCCGTCGCCATCTCTACGTCTGGCGCCGCCGGTGGCTTCATCGCCGAGGCCAGTGCAGCCTTCGCCAGCACCCTTTTCACGCGTGACTCCCCCCTTAGCCGGTGCGCATGCTTCAGTACAGCCAGGCGCGGTGCTTCTCGGACACGAGTTGGCCTCGCTCCTCTTCGGTGTTGGTGGTGGCATGATCCACAATCTCCACGTTGATCATGGGTTGGTGGCCTTAGTGGCCGCACAAGCGGCGGCGGCGGCCCAGGCGGCGGCGGCTGCACAGGCGGCGGCGGCGGCACAGGCGGCGGCGGCACACTCGGTGCTGTCAGGCTATGCACCCTGTTCATTGCCCCCCTCGCTCAGCTATGCCTCGCACTGTCTCGCCTGCCACCGGAATCTAGGGGGGCTACCACCAGTGCAGCTGCCGCGCACCATCCACCCAGCATTCGCATACACGAACCTCGCCATCGCGTACAGCCACGCGCCACAGGCAATCCCGAACGCGTCCGCGTATGCGCCACAGCCACCCTACGCGTCGGCCCAGCCGTACGCGTTGCCTTACGCGCCGCCGTTGCCCTCGTATGGTGCGGCGCCATCGTTCACGTCGCCAGCCGCGTGCGCTGTGGGCACGCACGCTCGCGTGGGTGCCGGCAGACACGCACCGCCCATGCCGCCCACCGAGCGTGCAAGCCCCGGTGGCGGCCGCGAGAAACGGCCTGTGCCGTCGCAGACTGCGTCCCGCCACTTCTCGCGCGCGTCGCCTGTTCAGAGCGAAGGCGATGAGTCGGCCACGCTGTGCATGCCAGCGCACACGTGTGAAGAAGCCACCGCGGCGGCGGCGGCGGTGGCGGGGATCGATGCAGCCTCCATGACGTTCGTGAGCGCGCCGCCTCCTCGGCCCTCGCCGCCCTACGGTTCTGAGGCATGGCTTGCCTCGCATGCAAGTGCTCATCACAGCGCGCCGCCGCCCTACGGTTCTAAGGCATGGCTTGCGACGCGCAAGCAAAAGTGGCGTGACCTCAGCTCCGCAAAGCAGCGCCAGCGACTGGCTGCAATGGCCGATGGCGCGGCGAGGACGAATGCGTCTCGCACGAGCGCGGCAGCGGGCGAGGCGGCGGGCGAGGCGGCGCGCAGTGGGCCGACTGGTTGCATGCAACTGCCGACCGGTTGCATGCCGACCGGTAGCAGCGGTTGCATGCCGACCGATTGCATGGCGCCCGTCGCCACGCCGCCCGCGCACGCCAAGAGCCACAAGCAACGCCGGATCACGCAGGGGGACACGGGGTTGCGCTACCTTTGCCGATCGTGCGGCCGGGCATACCTTTCGGCCGACACGGTGCGTAAACACTGTCGCCGCAAGCACGCGCAGTGGATGCATGAGGTCGTCGGCGTGCCTACCACGCTCAATACGGCGCGAAATAGGGAAGCGCTGCGCTGCTATTGCTGCGTGCTCGAGCGGGAGCAGCTTGAGCGGCTGACGGACGAGGAGCTGCGGGGACTGCTCGATACACGCGCTGGGGCCGACCTTTTCTTACCAGTTGGCAAGACTCGACGTGCCATCCCGGCGCTGTCACTCCGTGAGCCCAAGTCCGAAGGGCCGGAGCCTAATGAGCTCAGCGAGGGTCAACAGCCTATGGAGGAGCCTGTGAAGGTGCCCAAGCAGGCCAGACCGGCCAAGAGGAGACGCCCCAGAAGCACGCTTGACGCGATGCCGCTGAAGCCGAACGCCCTCGTCGGCCGGCGCGTCTCCAAGCAGTTTGGCGTCGACGGGCGCTTTGAGGGTCGTGTGGCGTCGTATGATGCGACCCAAGGCTTCGAGCTGCACTACGAGGATGGCGACGTGGAGCATGTGGACGCCGCCGAGGTGCTGCGGCTGCTGCTGCCAGCGCTTGACGCGATGACGGATGGTGAGGTGCCGGGTGGCGTCGCCGAAGAGGCCGTACAGGCGTTTGTGACGGAAAACCTGCCACCGCCTTCTGAAGGGGACCACGAGAAGCAAACGGAGGGGTGGCCGGTCAAGCGGCCTCGCCAAAGGCCCAGCTGGCTGGTTGACGTCAAGCTGGGCCCGCGGGAGGATCGAGAGCCAGCTAATGAGGGGTCGGCTGCAGCCGCGGCTGCGTCCGAGGATGCCTCCGCGCCGCCGGTAAAGCGTGAGGATGGCTTGGCGTCGAGAGCTCATCGGCTCGAACTCGGCAGCGACCAGGCGACCATCATCGGCGGCTCGCATGCGGGGATGGAGGGCAAGGTGCTGCGAGTGGGTAACGGCTGGGTGCGCTTGAAGCTACTTTCAGGCGAGATCGTCTCGGAGCGGCTCGTCAACCTTGTCCTAAAGGAGCCCAACAGAGGCGTGCCCTTCTTCCCAAGCCCGTGCAGCACCCAAGCCTCTGCCGCCGCCACCTCCGCCGCCGGTCGACTGCCGAAGCGCGCCCAGCCGACACGGTTTGCAAAGGTCCGGCACGGGTTTGGGGGCCTGCAGCCGCGAATCGGCAAGAAGTTTCAGGCTCACGTCATCCCACTCGCACGATGGTCACCCCCCGACGATGGAGCAGCTCCGTGGGTCAGGTGCCACGAGCCGCTTCTCGTGCAGACAGAGAGAATCTCCGAAGAGGTTATCGAGCTCCACCAAGCTCCTTCGACCTCCTGCGGTCACAGGCTCCTCGATCGCTTCTCGCAGGAGCAATACGAGTGCATCGACGATCGTTATCTCACCATGGGCAACGCGCGTGCCCTCTCGCCGACGGCCGCGAGTCTCGCGGGGAGTGACGCCAAGGCGCGTCCGTCGGGCGTGACTAGCAGCCATAACTGGCAGCCGCGCAGGTCGGGGACGCGGCTGGCCGCTTTGCCTACGGACGCGGCCGAGGTTGAGAAGAGGAGGGCCGAGATAAAACCCGAGATCGAGCCCGAGATCGAGAAGACGCCGCGCATGCTTCGGAAGCGTCGCAAGACGCTCTTGGCACGCCGTGCGCGTGAAGCAGCCGAAGCAGAGAGGGAGCGAGCGGAACAGGAGGCGCGCCGGGCGGTGGCTGCTGAGAAACGGCGCCGGCGTGCGCTCGGCTTGCCTGAGGAGGAAGAGGAGGAGGAGGGTGAGGGTGAGGGCGAGGAGGAGGAGGAGGAGGAGGAGGAGGAGGAGGAGGAGCCTCGCCAGCGTGACGCCCGATCAAAGGAACTGCCGCCTGGCTGGTGGGTGCATAAATCTGGGCCGAGCTGGAAGATCTACACGAATAGCGAGCACAAGCACGTGAGGACCATCAAGAAGGCGTGGGAGCTGTACCACGAACACGAGGGCAACGAGGGCGAGGAGGAGGAAGAGGGCGAAGAAGGCGAGGAGGAGGAGGAGGAGGAGGAGGACAACGACGAGGACGAGACTGAAGAGGATGCGGGCGACGAACACGAGTCCGCGGATGAGGTGGCTGAGGTGGCCAATATGGGCCCCTCGTGGATGCTGAGCCTTGCCCTCGAGAGGGAGGAAGACATCACCGTCGAGGCCGCATTTAGCCTGTGCCTCTCGCGCACACGCAAGGGCGGCCTCAAGGGCCTCTCCCCAACGGACCATTTGATCTGCGAGTCGTTCAAGGTGCTGCTTTGGAGCTACGTGGCTCCATGCTCGCGCCTCTCGATGCGTGCGCTCAAGATTGACGCCGCCGTCGACCAGATCGCTCGCGTTGAGTTTTGGGGTGAGCCGGGCGAGCCGGGCCAGTCAGCGCCGAGCGTCAACCTCAAGGACGGCCTCGTCGTGGATGGTTACGACTTCCTCATCCGACACCTCGCTGAGGGGCGCGCACCTACCGAGGGTGCGCTCGAGGCCGGCAGCTCCCCAGCTGCAAGTGGCCCGGTGCCGCAGCCTGAGACTCTTGACGTGCGCTTCGGCGCGGTGGTGCGGTTAGTCGAGCGCGATGCGCGCGGCGTCTCGACGTTGCACTTGGAGGACGGCACGACGTTACAGGCGGACCTGGTCGTGATCACGCTGCCTCTCGGTGTGCTCAAGCGTGAGCGCGCGCGTGGCGGCCTAGACTTTGTGCCGCCTCTCTCGGCTCCGAAACGCGAGGCCATCGAGCAGTTGGGGATGGGCGTCGAGAACAAGGTGGTGCTACGATGGCCGGTGGACGAGATCTTTTGGCCGCTCGAGGAGCCGTATTTGCAGTGCATCGACCCTCGCTTCCGATTCGTCAACGGCCACTTTTTCGGCAAGTGCGGCGTGCTGGTCGTGCTCGTCGCGCCGCCGTACGCAGAGGAGTTTGAGCATCACTCGGACGTGGGCGTGCTCGAGGTCTTGCTGCCAGTGCTCCACACCACCTTTGCGCCCACGCTCATCGCGCTGCCGCCACCACGCGAGGTGCGCGTCACACGCTGGGGTCTCGACCCATACTCCTTCGGCTCCTACTCATTTGACCAAGTTGGGTGCAAGCTCTCGCAGCGCGCCGAGCTGCGCGCACCCGAGTCCATCCCGCAGGAGGTACGCCCTCGCGGTGGCGGTCGCGCGGGCGCGCAAGCAGCGCCTCCACCAACGCTCTTTTTCGCGGGTGAAGCATGCTCGTCCGACGCACCGCAGTGCGTTCACGGTGCGGTGGAGACGGGGCGCGAGGCGGCCGCAGAGCTGCTGCGCGTGCTCACCATGCAGGCGTGCGAACTGGGGGACGAGCCCATCGGCCGAGGGAAGGGCACGGTGCAGGTCTGCAAGTGCCGCGCCATCCTCGACCCTCAGCGCGACATGATCATGTGCGACCGGTGCCACCGGTGGTTCCACTGCGAGTGCGTCGGACTCGCCGAGGACGCAGCCACCTTCCGGTGCTCAAGCTGCTGAGATGTGAGTGCTGAGGAGGTGCGAAGGCTCGAGGGCCGAGGGACCGAATCATCGTAGGAACTCATCACCTTAGACAGTCCCGGTGTGCATGGCCGCACTCTTCGACTGCGCGGTGCTGTGCCGAGCAGCCACCCCTGCTGTATCGATGTGGATTCCTGTGTGCTGCTACGCCGAGAATGTCGCTCCGCGAGGCTGCCGGCCCGCCATGCGCGTGTCTCCGTGCGGTGGGTACCCGTGTGTACAGTTATCAGTTTACCTCAAAGGCCGAATATGCTGTAAAGCGTAGGAGCGTCGGTCGGAGCTCGGGACGCCGCCATGCGACACTTACGACTTAAATACATGCTTAAATATTAAACGACCGGACCGCCGCTGGGGGCGTCCGGTGGCGGCTGGCGCGAATTTTTGCAATTTGAATTTCGGCCACCAAAAACAGCGCCAAGTCAGCCCCGGGTCGCCTGAGCTTCTCACACACACAACAGCTCACCCAGCCCGTTGGCTCACCGTAGGCATGTCGCCCTTCCAAACTGCCCCCGTGTGTGTGAATGTGAATGCCAGTGTGTGAACGTTAACACGACAGACGCGACAGCCGGTGCTACGGCACTGTTACT
>ENA-UOUZ01002265-UOUZ01002265.1-mixed-culture-metagenome-genome-assembly--contig:-NODE-2265-length-10599-cov-116.928300_pt1 | contig 10599 bp, 10 predicted proteins | sample MGYA00238154_ERZ761575 | MGnify/ENA primary metagenome ERZ761575 (study PRJEB28896, sample SAMN07631632) | mixed culture metagenome | isolation source: Freshwater growth medium | place: USA...
GCAGCCGCAGCAGCCGCAGCAGCCGCAGCAGCCGCAGCAGCCGCAGCAGCAGCAGGCGGAGGCGCAGGCGCATGACGTGTCATCATGGGACAGCGCAAATCCAGACCTGGCTGACCTTGCGCGCCGTCGAGGGGCGCTGCTGCCCATGATAGATGCGGTGCGCTTGCCGAGTGCGTTGCGATTGTGGGATCCCGAGGTTGCCACGAGCTCGCCGGTCACACAGCTGCTCGCCTCCCTCGAGTCCGGTGACTTGGAAGCCAGTCGTCGGCAGGCGCCGATGAGGAAGAGATCGCTCGGTCCCAACCTTTTGGGCGGGTTCGACTTTGCGACTCTGCTTCATCGCCGCCCTGAGCTCAGCGCGCCGCTCGGCCGGCTCCGAGAGAGCTTGGCTCTCCGGCGGCGTACCGATCAGGTCGCAACTCGGCGGCCGAGCACCACGAGTGGTTTCACGAGTGGTTTCACGCGTGGCACCAGTGCTTCCGCTGCGCAGCAGCAGCAGCAGCCAGCGCCACGGCATGAGCTGTCGCCAGAGCAGCAGCTCGTGCCACAGCAGCAGCAGCAGCACCCTCTGCAACAGCTCATGCAGCAAATGCTTCAGCAACAGCAAGGCGATCAGAGGCACCAAGTGCAACACGCCACGCAGGAGCACCACCAGGCGCTGGAACAGCAGGGCCACGTGCAGGTGATGATGCAGCAGCCCGATGGATCCACGCAAGTCTTCCTGGTTCCTGCAAGCTCTCTGCCTGCAGCTATGTTGCCGCAGATGCAAGCGCAGGCGCAACATCAGCAGGTACAGCAGCAGATGCAGATGCAGCAGATGCAGCAGATGCAGATGCAGCTGCAGCAGCAGCTGCTGCAACAGATGAATCAGCCGCCGGTCCATCGACAGGCGCCACGGCGCCCGGTACCTATGGCATTGCCAGCAATGCCCTCTCAGTCTCCTCCACGGGCTGTCGCCTCGAGAAGCCACGAGGGAAGCCAGGATCCTGGCTCGGGCTTGGTGCCAGGGCAGCGCGTTCGTGTGGACGTCATCAGCCACGGGCGGCGCTGCAATGGCACTGTACGTTTCGTTGGCGAGACGAGCTTCAAGCGCGGCCGTTGGGTTGGGGTGCAGCTCGACGAGCCGTTTGGGAAGAATGACGGCTCCGTCAGCGGACTAGTGTATTTCCGATGCCCAGCAGGTTACGGTCTCTTCTCGCGCCCAAACAAGATCGAGGTGCTGCGCGAGCGCCCCTTGTCCATTTGGGAGGAGTGGCGATCCCTGGCGCAGCACGTGGATGGGCGCTGTGAGATGCCCGTGGGAAGCGCCCTGCCCGAGCTCGTGGGCAAGGCGGCTGGAGCAATTGAGCTCGCTGCGGCCCAGTCGACTTCCGCAGCTAACGAAGCATCCGGCGTAGCATCGCCGTTGGCACAACCCGTCGCCACAGCGGTAGAAGCTGTGGCGGAGCAGAGCCCAGCTGAGGGCGGCCGGGAGATCGAGATTGCAGAGCACGAAACCCTGAGCGGCCCTGACGGCCCTGGTAAGAGTGGCGATGATAGAGGCGAGGAGAGAGGCGATGGAAGAGGTGGAGATGAGCAGCGGCAGCATCAGAACGGGCGAGACGAGGCGGTGCGGCAGGGCGACGTCGCTGCCGGTGCCGCCCAGGAGAGCGCCCATGAGAGCGCCCACGAGAGCGCGTGGTACGGCCGCAGCTTTGCGGGTGGTGCCACTGCGGTCGTCCTGGGCGGCGAGATGGGAGCGCAGGGACTCTTGAGCCAGCGTTTCGCTACGCTCGCTCGATGGACTGGCGAGTCGCCCTCAGCACAAAGCAACCGGGGTCTTTTGCAGCAGATGCTCCAGTCGGTTCAGCAATCTGTTTCCGGGGGCAACATAATGCAGTCGGTCAGCTCGGGTCTGCAGTTCCTTATCCGCGGAAGTGGGTCGGCCACTGACGCCACGGCCGACCCGAATAGGCCACGCCTTGGCGATCGCGTGACCATTGTGAAGCAGAACGATCCACGCCAGGGCTCGCTGGCTCACATTGTGCAGGACGATCGCGATCCGCTGCCGTACCGCCTCCTGTTTGAGGACAAGTCCCTTTCCCAAGTCTTCTACCGGGAGCACGAGGTGGCGCTGGACGAGCGTGGTACCCGACCGTTCAAGGGAGACCGCGTCGTCGTCATCAAGGACGGTGATCCGCACCAGGGGGAGACTGCCGAAGTTGTCGTCGACGACTTCGACGCACAGCCTTATCGGCTGCGCTTCCAAGATGGCACCATCAGTGGCACTTACTATCGCGTCGAGCAGGTTTCCATCCTTCGGTCGAAGACGGCAGCCCTGCCCGCCCCGGCAGATGCCCCATCGACTGCATCCACTAGGCAGAACGGTGCAACGCAATCACCGGCTCCCGAGGGTGAAGCTTCAGAGCCGTCGAGCGCTCCCCAACCAACTTCCCAGGGGCCGCAAGCACCGGAGATGGAATTGCGTCAGCGCATGCCCGTGGCTACTGTGCCCCACTCGCCGTTGCGCTGGCTGCAGCTCGCCCTGCGCCGGCATGAGGCGGCGCCCAGGGCGCCACACTCACTTTCCGAGGCGATCTTCGCACAGCTGGCGCAAGTGGAAGTGGCTCGAAGTCCATCGTTGAATCGCTCCCCATGCAGCCAGTGGTCCGTTGAGACCGGCTGCGTTCAATGATCTCCCCCATCTCCGCGTCCGGCGCCGAAAGATCACGGCAGTTACCGGGTACGGCTGCGATTCGCGATTGAGTTTGGGACGAGACGCGATCTGCGATCTGCGAGCCGCATATAAATCCCGATGAACGTCGAGATAACCGCGGTAACGACGATACGTCACGATATCGACCTTATCCTTTAAATCCTACCGCGAGCGAAAAAAGCTTTCGATGAGCCGAGAGCGCGCACGGTCCACGGTCCGTGATAGATAATGACGCTTGACGGCACTATGACGGCACGCTTATTGAAAGCAGCAGATCGAAAGCGGCCGCGCAATCAATACTTAGAAAACTCCCCACAGGAAAGCGGACCACGCGGACGACCGTCCGTCTCGCGCTCGTTCTCGCCGACGCACCTCTCGCTCCGACCGACACTTCTCACAGTCACGCGCCATGGGCTTTTCCAGCTCATGTTCCAGCATGTGTCTATACATGCCACGCACATGCTTGCGCACACCGCCGCGCCCCGCCAACGCCGCCACGATAAATAAGTCAGAGCGCGCCCGCCAGCAACGGCGGTCAAATCGCGGCAGCAGCACGGCGAAGCTCTGGCCAGCGTGTTGCAGCGCTGTGCCCCCTGAGGTCACGGCCACGCCTTCCGTCTAGACCCACACGCGCCATCGCGCCCTTGTAGCAAACCCTTCCCCGAAAAAGCAGCCAGGCACACCCGGGTGTTGGGGTTAGTATGCGTACCCATCGCCGGGTCTGTCAGCTCATGCCCATGTCCATGTCGTTCTTCTTGTGCTCATGGGGTTCCTCCTCCCGCGGGGGTTCCTCCTCTCCTTAACGGCGATGCGTTGACGAGGCTGAACCCGAGATCGTGTACAACACGCCTGCCCCTTGGCGGGTGTGCCATGTGCCAATCATCCATTTCTGCAAGGCGGGGAGGGCATGCTCTCAAGTGAGGCGAGGCACAGTGGGAAGGGCAGCCGGATGGTCGGGGCAAAGCCCTGCGCACCATGCGTCATGCAGTGAGGGGTCCCTCGGGGATCCCCAGAGGAGAAGGAACCCCACAGAAGGAACGCCACACTCGGAACGGGCCATCGGGGAATGATCCCCGAAAGGCTTTGCGTGGCTTCACATCGACGTCGGCGTGGGCTTCTCCCAGGAGGAGACGCCAGTCTTCGCGTTGTAATAGTATGTTCGTCCGTCAGGCGCTGTGTAGCCGGCCCAGTCGGGGACTCCATCGACAGGCTTGCCGCTGATGACCGGAGGAGGATTCGAGCGGGCGCTCTCGCCGCCCGAGGCTGAGCGAGGCATCCCCTGGTGGCCGACGTTCGAGCCGTTGAGCGGGTTGAACGCGCCGTCACATGCATGCATCCCGCCGCCTCCCGGGCCCATTCCACCCATCGCGCCCATGGAGTTTCCATTCATGACACCCATGCCCATTTGCATGCCGTTTCCGCAACCCGGCATGCCGCCGCCGCCCATGGCACCGCCCATGCCACCACCCATGCCGCCGCCGCCCATGGCGCCGCCACCCATGCCAGCGCCGCCCATGCCGCCGCCGCACATGCCGCCGCCCATGCCGCCGCCGCCCATGCCGCCGCCCATGCCGCCACCGCCCATGCCGCCGGTCATACCGCCGCCCATACCACCGCCCATGCCGCCGCCCATGCCGCCGCCGCCCATGCCGCCCATCCCCCCGCCCATCGGGCCCATCCCCCCGCCCAGGGCCCCGGTGGCATCCATGCGGAGGTGGGGGCGGAGGGGGGGGGGGGCGATCGCGGGGTGAGAGTGCGGGGGAGGGGTGGGGTGGACTCGGGAAGAGGAGGGGAGAGGAGGGAGTGGGGGGAGGAGGCGAGAGGCGAGAGGGGGAGAGGGGGAGAGGGGGAGAGGGGTAAGGGGGGGGCCGGAGGGGTACAGAACTGGGGATCAGCGTGAGCACGGAGGGCCGCAGCACGACGCAACGCAGGGCAGGAAGCGCGCGTTCGGTTCGTAGCCGCGCACATTGCCCATGCCGCCCATCGCCCCCATGCCGCCGCCCATCGCTCCCATGGCGCCGCCCATCGATGCCGCGCCGCCCATGGGACCATAGGGCATGAAGCCCGGGAACGGCGCGCCACCCCACCCGCCGTTGCCATACTGGCCATAGCCCATGCCGCCCATGCCGCCGTATCCATTCTGATAGCCCGAGTTGCCATAACCGCCCTGGAAGCCACGGCCTCCGCCGCCCTGGCCGCCGCCCTTCTTAGCCCCTGCATACAGGTGGGGAGGCAGCGTGCGGAGTTTAAAGATACCGATGCTGAGAGTGCGGTGAATTCAGGAGTTCGACGCGAGCAACGCACTGCTGCCTGGCGCGTCGGCATAGCGGACCACAAGCGGGTCCGTGCATCCCGGCATGACGTACTTGCCGTGTATCGCCTGCAACAGGTTCCGGGGTAATGAGCGTGTGTGTGCGAACAAGCTGCAACGCGGGATGCACTCACCTGAATGGCGGCGACAGCGCCCTCCGCGGTGGTGAACCGCACGAACGCACAAGCCTGGCCAGAGCGGCTGCCTCCACGCATCACGAAGACCTCCTCCACCTCGCCGTGCTCCGAAAAGATCTGCACGGAGAACCGCAATGTCAATTAATGTCAAATCCTTGCGGGTTGTGCAGAAGGCGCGGCTGCCTCACCGCTTGCAGAGTGGCCTCGTCGCAGCCGGGCGGCGCGCCCCCCACAAAGAGCTTGTTCTCGGCGAGATTCTGAGTGGGCCCGCTGTCGAGACGGCTCATTGCCGGCTGCGGCGCGCCTTGCATCGTCGTCCGATCCCACAGAGGCCTGATGGACAGATCCATCAGTGTCTGTCGAGTCTTCTCGTCTTCTCTCATGCACAGTGAAGACTCTAGCTATGATAAGCTGTTTCACATCACTCGACCATTTTTTCCCCCATACTTTTCACACGGACCCAGCTGGCCGCACGCCGGATGGGCAAGAGGGAGCTCGCGATGGGCTTTGAGAGCTGGGCCTCTGCTTACATCGAGCGCTCGCGGCGCAATCGGGTGCTGTGGCTCGCGGGTGCCAAGCTCACACAGCCCAAGCTGGTCGCGTGCTACGGCCACTGGCGTCCGCGATTGGACGGGTGAGAATGCGATGCTTGCTCGGCTCATCTTCACGGGACGTCTGCAGCATGAGAGTGCGATGCTCGCCGAGACGCGCGCGGAGGTCGCCCGCACGCGCACCGAGGCGGAGACGCTCGCGACGCGCCTGAGGTGCGCTCGATGGCGGCTCGGCGGCGCGCGAGGCGGCGTTGACGAAGCAGCTCGAGGCAGAGCGCGAGAGGCGAGTCGAGGGCCTCAAGGCAGTCGCCATCCGGCGGATGGTGCTCAAGGAGTTGGCGCGGGGCTGGAGCGGTTGGTTTGCAATGTACGAGGCCAAGGTCCATCAGTGCAACCTGCTCAAGAAGGCGGGCGCGCGTCTATGACGAAGCCCCAAATGAGCGCATGCTACCATCACTGGCGGCGCTCGTGGGAGGAGATTGAGGCGGCCAGCCTGCGGCGTGGCGCCCTCGCCGCGGAGCTGCGTGCGGTCGAGCTCGGCACGAGTCACGGCACTCTCGCGGCGGAATGCGAGAGGCTGCGGGCGGAGCTTGCGGCGGCGCGTGAGGCGATGCTTCGCGGCGAGGGGTATGAGGCCGAACGCGAGCGTCGGCAAGAGGAGCGTGAAGCGCGCACGCGAGAGAGGCGCGTCGAGCATCTGTCGGCCCTCGCCGCGCGCCGAATGGGCAGAAAGGAGCTCGCAATGGGCTGGCAAGCGTGGTCGGAGCTGTACTATGAGAAGGCTCATCAGAGGACTGTGCTCCGACAGGCGGCTATGCGCCTCCAACGGCCCAAGTTTGTATGGAGCTACGTGCGCTGGCGCGAGAGTTGGCGGCTTGCGCTCCTGGAGGAGTCCAAGCTGACGATACGTGAGCAGCTCGGCACCGAGCGCAAGCGGCGGGCGGACGCGGAGGCGGCGATCACGGAGCTACACTCGGAGTATGGCGTCAAGATGCGTGAGCTTGGCGTGACGGTGGGCGAGGCGCGAGAGGCGGCGCTCGAATACCTTCGACAGCTCAAGCTCGCCACGCGAGATGGCGCCGAGTGGGCCGACAAGTTTGAGCTCTTGCAGGCGAAGTGGGCCGAGATGACCGACGAAGATCGGATCGGGCGCGAGGCGCGGCGGCTGCTCGAGGCGCAGCAGAAGACCGAGTACGAGGCGACTGAGGCGCGGCTGGGTCGGCTGCTTGCCGAGCAGCGCAGCCAGCTGCTGTGCGAGGCGGTCGCCATGCGAGGCGATCTCGAGAAGCAGCTGCACGAGCTCCAGTTGGCGCTGCGCAGGCGAGCGCCTTGCCCGCACCCAAGCAGAAGGCTCCACCCAACGAGGCTCTGCTCGAGAAGGCCCCATTTAAGGAAGCTACATCCAAGGACGACCTCACGTCGAAGATGCGGGCCAGCTACGACGATTTTGCCGCGCAGGACGCGGACGGCACCAACGACCTCGGCTGGCAACGATGAGGGGCTCTCTACGGCGAGACGCTCGATGGCCTCGTGGTGGAGCTCCACTCTCGTCACGCTACCCCTCCTCTTGCCAACGCCCAACGAGTCGCAGACGAGCCAGGATGTCTTCGATCGATCGTTTGCAGCTGGATGCTCAACACGGCGCCGCGCACGCCCGAGATGATCTGGCAGCTGCAGGTCATGAGTGATCTCATCGGGCTGTGCTTGCACACTCGCATAACTCTTCCCTTCGAGCTCGCGGTCACCGTGTGAATAAAAATGTATAAGAGATTGACACGAAATGGGCATATATATCCAGTAAATTAACGAGAACCGGGAGATTCTCGTAAAACGGTAAAAACCGTAACAAAGTTAACCGGACCCTCCGACAATAGCTACCCTTGCTAATCAATACGGTATACTCCGCGTGATCTCTAATTGCCAAGCGCACTCCGTCTCCGAGTGGCCGCGACGGCGTGCATGCACGAGCTCCACATCTGACGATTTCTCGATCTGTCTGTCTGGCGCGAAAGCTAGAGAAACGGTATGCCTGTGAGAAAAACAAGTAGACACACCGCAGTACACAGTCCCCAGAGTTGGGAGAAATGCCCCACTACCCTACTGCCCTACTACACGTCATATGAGCACTCATGGGCACCAACTTTTTTCATGGCAACCTCGGCTGCATGGGCGGAACCGACAGCATGACTGTCAACGGCGGCTTGGGTGGCTCGGGCAGCTTGGCTGGCTTGGGCGAGTGCCTCGGCCTTTGCGAGCTGGACCGCAGCCATGAGCGCTGCCTTGGCTTGACATCAGCTGCGAGCGCCATAGCCAGCCGCCTCGGTCCCGGCCTGGCGTGCATGGATCTTGTAGAAGCAGTTCTTCGCCACCAGAGCTTCGAGCGCCGCCTCGGACACTTGAAGCTCCTCCGCCGGCTTCAGCTCACAGTTGCTGTACGTACCCTTTTTTCTCCTGCTTCTTGGTGTCCATTTCAAACACCTTGAGGGCCTGCTCCGGCTGCAGGTCCATGGCCACGATCTGGTAGAGGCCGCCCTTGCTTTCCTGCTCAAGGCGGCCATATGCAGCGGTCACTTTGCCATCCGCCCACAGCTGGATCTTGTAGAAGCAGTTCGCGTTGGCCCTGTGCTTGTGCTTGTGGCCGAGCGACGCATCGATGACCAGACGGCGCTCCGCGATGAGGGCCACCTCGTAGGGCAGGTCTTGGAACGCAATGCGCTCCTTGATCGAGGCAACCTGTGGGTGGTCGTAGGGGCCCTCCGTGGCGTTCTTGACCCCCAAACGGATCTTGTTGCAGAGGGTCTGGATGGATGCACCGCTCTGGAGTCCAGCCCACTCAGGCTTGCGCCGTGTGAGTGGGCTGGCAGCCAGTGGCAGCTTGGTGACCGCCAGGAGCACGTAGGTGTAGTCCATGGAATGCGGGCCATCCAGGTTGCCGGGGTGCGTGTTCATGTAGAGTGGCCAGAACTGCGAGTTATCGGTGCCGCAGAATCGCCTTTGGAGCTCGCCCTCGAGGAGCCTCGTGTGCTCGTTGAAGATCGATTTGGAGACGGCAAAGACCTTGAACGTGGAGTCGAACTTCGTGTGGTGGAGGGACTCTCCAGTCTCCTTGTCCTGGAAGGACGGGTTGTTGTCAAAGCATAGCCACCGCTTTGCTTCGTCTCGAGCATGGCCACCATCGGGAAGGCCAGTGAGCTCGACTGGCTCGGGCAGCACACCTGTGGATGGCAGCTCCGTGATGCTGGTGAGGAGGCTGCCGCCGCCGTTGATCACGTTGGGCTTCGTGCGGTGCTCCGAGGCAGTGAGAATGTTGACGCCGTGGCCTGACGCCAAGAAGCTCTGGATGAAAGGCATGATTTTGGTGGCGGCGTTCTCCACCTCCTCCACAAGGTCCTCCATCTGCACCTCGGCCTCGCCCAGCAGCCGCGCACGCCGCGCACGTCCGTCGAGATCTCGCTGGAGGCGTTGCGCCTCCAGCGCGGCCCCTGTCTTGCCGCGCGAGGACTCGTCGTAGCCCTCCTCGCCTGCTTTGAGCCTCTCGGCGTTGTACTTGGCGAGGGCCGACTCCCTGTAGCCCTCGTCGCCTGCTTTCAGCCTCTTGGCGTTGTTCTTGGCGTTGTTCTTGGCACTGTACTTCCATATCGCCGACTCCTTGTAGTTCTCGTCGCACGCACGCGGCCTCCGCGCGTTACAGACCGCCTTTCGAAGCTGCATGAGACGCCGCATTTGCTCCGAGGTACGCCCGAGGCTGGTGAGGCCGGCGGGCAGCTCGATCGATACCAACGAGGAGCAGCCCTTGAAGGCTCCCTCACCAATGCTCGTGAGTCCGGCGGGCAGCTTGATTAACGTCATCGAGGAGCAGCTAGCAAAGGTGCTACGCCCGAGGCTGGTGAGGCCGGCGGGCAGCTCGATCGATACCAACGAGGAGCAGCCCTCGAAGGCTCTCTCACCGAGGCTCGTGAGGCCGGCGGGCAGCTCAATCGACGTCAACGAGGAGCAGCCATGGAAGGCGTACTCACCGATGCTCGTGAGGCCTGCGGGCAGCGCGATGGACGCCATCGAGGAGCAGCCATAGAAGGCGTCCTGGCCGAGGCGCGTGAGGCCGGCGGGCAGCTCGATTGACGTCATCGAGGAGCAGACAGCAAAGGCGGACCCATCGATGCTCGTGAGGCTGGCGGGCAGCGCGATCGACGTCAACGAGGAGCAGTTAATGAAGGCGCTCTCACCGATGCTCGTGAGGCCGGCGGGCAGCTCGATAGACGTCAACGAGGAGCAGCCATAGAAGGCGAACTCACCGAGGCTCGTGAGGCCAGCAGACAGCTCGATCGACATCAACGAGGAGCAGCCCTCGAAGGCGCTCTCACCGATGCTCGTGAGGCCGGCTGGCAGCGTGATCGACGTCATCGACGTGTCGTCACGGAACGCGCCCTCCGGCACATGCGCCTTGCCGTCGCGCAGCACGCATGCGGCGAGCAGCACCTCCATCGGCATTTCCCCCTCCCCACGGATGCACGCGCGCACCCCTGCCATCGGATACGGTGGCGGACCATCTTCATATTCTTCCGATCCATCTGAAGACGCCACGCGCCTCGCCACGCGCCTCAGCGCAGCCACGTCCACTTCAAAGCCGCCCAGCCCCGTCACCTTTGCCAGGTTAGGCAGCCAGCGTGACGCGTCGGCCGCGTCGACAAAGAGGCGACTGGCGGCGCGGCTGTCTGAGAGGTTGAGCTCGGTCACCTTAGCGAGGTTGCTCGTGAGCGGCAGGCCGACGCGTGCGCACAGCCGCGCGCACAGGACGCGCCGCGCCCGCGCACGCCACGCGAGGCTCACACCCTTGAGCGCGCAAAGCGTCAGCACGTCGGCGTCCGCGAGGGCGTCCTCGAGGGCGTCCTCGTTGACGAGCTGCGT
>ENA-UOUZ01002272-UOUZ01002272.1-mixed-culture-metagenome-genome-assembly--contig:-NODE-2272-length-10554-cov-91.153348_pt1 | contig 10554 bp, 7 predicted proteins | sample MGYA00238154_ERZ761575 | MGnify/ENA primary metagenome ERZ761575 (study PRJEB28896, sample SAMN07631632) | mixed culture metagenome | isolation source: Freshwater growth medium | place: USA...
GCCGACCTCTTCGCCACATGTTGGGATCACCGAAGAAGTCCTTCTCCTTGCGAGAGATGTCGCCCTTGTCCGTGAGCCTGCCCGGTAGGATGGCGCCGCCCGTTGCATCTACGAGATGCGACCACAACGATGTCGTGCCTGCCTTGATGCTGCCGATGAGGAAGAGGGACGGCAGCAATGCATTCCAGTGTGATAGCAACCCCATCGGGCTTCGATCTTGAGCGATCCCACAAAAGTGCTCAAAGGGCTCGACGGGACTCTGCTCGTGAGAGCAGAGTGCAACTTTCGGATGGTGTCGTACGAAGACGCTCATGCTGCTATTCTTGAGGTGTGGATCAAGTGTTACGAACTTTTTGAGCAGCAGGTTCCAGCGTACGTGGTGGTCCGTCTCTGCATCCAAGGCGGCAACGCGAACCCTCATTTCGGCTGAGTCGGCCGAGCGTTGCAAGCTCTTGCAGTACGCCTTTATTTCCAGCCCGCCGAGGACTCGTTGGGCCTCGTCGACGCCGCTCAAGACCTCGCCAGCTCCGTGCTGATGAGCTTGAGCGTGGAAGACCTCGTCAGCACAGAAGCTGGACATCGGCCGAGGCTACAGGGCAGACTCGTGGCGTCTCACAATTGGAACAGAGGGAATCCGCAATTTCTTCAGAGAACCATCGCGAATATGGAAACACAATGAATGCCGATTGCCCAAAAGGGAAACACAAATTGTGTCGAAAGCGACTAGGCTGACACCAAGAACTTGGACGCGGTACAATTGTATTGTAGTACTGAAGTTAAAGGTGCAGTCCACTAGCGCTCGCCCTCACTCATTTATTTCAGATCGGAGATCGCGGACGAGGAAATCGAGGTGTATCGTGTGTAAAACTGAACAGCCTGAGCCGTGAACCGCGTGCTGATTGCTTTGGTCGGCTAGGCAGCCCGTACGGCTTAGAGGCCACTTACATCGAACATAACAGTAGCAGGCAGCATGCAGCAGAGTCGACGAGTGGCTATTAGGCACGGAGAGTCTCTGGTGTCTGGCTCACTGCACACTGGCCGTGTGCCCGTGTCTGCTGGTCTCTCGCCGCATGTCCGATGTCGCCGAACGGAGAGTTAGCAGAGTTCGCAGCGAGACACTGTAACGAGAGTGTTACTACACAGATAAACATTGTGGCAACAAACACGCCATGTGCACATGTATTCCACAGCCATTGACATACAACTTAATACTTCGACTATACATATGATGACGAAATTATGTCACGACCGTCGCACCGCGTCCGGGCGGTTGCCGCAGCCGCGCGCACAGCGGCGCACACCCGCCCCATACGACTTACGAGAAGTGAGTGATTTGCGCCGCATACTTTGCCTTGGCTGACTCAGTGCACTGGCCGTTGTTTCCAATGGAATATCTCTAGACATATATACCAAGGCCAATTTGCGCCGCATAGTTTGCGCTGACTGACTCAGAGGTGCGCACCGGTTTCGACGTCGAGATACCACGTGGTGAGCGCGCCGCTGCCGCTGTCGGGGCCACTGCGGTGTATCCGTTGGTACGAACAATCTCGTCCCCGAGCGTGCGAACCGAGTTGGCATCCTGTGAATACGTGAGTGGCGGTGCTTCCAAGAGCGGTGTTGGGAGGTCCGCGTGCAGTTTGGTGACGGGTGACACGATGGTCGCTTTGGACGCTTCGAGCGCTCTCTCGAGCTCTTCCTCCGCTCTCGCCCTGGTTGCGGCCTCTTCCAACTGTGCCTGCAGTATCGACGCCTCCATGGCGCGTCGCAGCATAGCATCGTCGTCGGACTCGCGTTCAGCGGATGAGGCAGCAATGGGCTCGACCTTACGGGCGAGCGAGATCGAGCGCTGAATGGCCGCGTCGAGCTCCTTGTCCTCGCTCCCTCGGGTTAGGGTCGGGTTAGGGGCGGGTGGGGCGACAGGAGGGGCGAGCGGCTCAGGGGCACTGTGGGCATGAGACAACGAGCGCTGCACGGCTCGGTTCACCATGTCCCGTTCTTTGGCTTGACTTGACTTGGCTGGCATGCGGTTGCCCCGGTCTTCGAGAGAGCGCTGCATCGCGCAGTTGAGCAGGTCCTGCTCCTGGCTGGCCCGGATGCCCTGCGACATTGCCCTGAGCAGGTCCTGCTCCTGGCTGGCCCGGATGGCCTGCGACATTGCCCGTCTCTCTTGCTCAAGACGGTGCTGCTCCTTGGACACCTAATGATGAGGGAGGCACTCAACGGTCATCAGCGGGATCCCATCGGAATCAAGGGCCGTCTGAGGCGCGAGCTCCGCGGGCACCTGCTGAAGCAGCGCCTTGAGCGCCCCTGGCTCCTCCACCCGCTGCAGCTCGAAGACGAGCTTGCCCACGAACCCGCGCAGCAGCTGAACAAATCCGTCGAGGCTCCCGATCTTCTTGCGGTTGACGCTCACGAGCATGTCGCCCAAGCGGAAATCAGCTCCCGACAGCTGGACGAGCCCCCCGTAGGACACGTCGGTCACGATGAGGTGCCCCGTTGTCACACCCGTCTTGCTCAGCGCGAGCGCCAGACCCAATGGCATGTTGGGTGGCTTCTCGACCGTCGCCTCAATGCGCCGGCATAGGGTGTGCTCGGAGTTGGAGCGACTGTGTCGTAGTGGCAACGAGGACGAGCTGTCCTTCACGGGCACGCACCGCGCCGGCAGGACGACCTCGATGCTTTGACCCGCGCCCTCTGGTACAATGACCGTGAAGCTCTCTCCGTCGGGCAGCTCGAGCTGGAACCGATCACCGGCTGCGAGGCCGGCCGGCACGGGGACGAGCGTGCGCGCAGCACCGCCGCTCATCACGATTGGGGCTGCCGACTGTGTGCCCGAGCTCGTACGAGCCGTTGCGATGGCGGTCGCGGACGCAACCTCCCGAGACCTATTTCCTCCTCGAACGGGCTGCGCCGCCACGTGAATGCTGAGCGGATGGTTCTGGGCGCCAGCGTCGAGGAGCGCACCCAACCAGGCGCTTCGGACTGCACCGGTGTCTGCCCGCAGGATGAGCATTCTTGACGCATTCTTGACGCAAAAGGTGCCCTCCAAGGTACCGAGACGACCAGGCAACACGCTCAGGAGGGCGCCGCGGCACACAAATTCCTTGGCTAACTTCGCACCCTCCTTTCTATAGTACCGAATGATGCCGTTGGCCTCATCGAGCACGAAGAAGCGCCTCTCGAACGTCACGCCCAGCAGCCCATTGTTTTGCTTGAAGAGGTAGCCGGACTGCCCGCCCTGCACAGAGGTCATCGGAGAGACGCGGCCCTGAGGCGTTCGTAGGGACGACCCCAACTTTCTTTCCTAAATTAGGATGAAAGTTTCTGTGCGTATGACGCAAAACCTCCGACAAGAGATGTTTTGACCTCTTCGTCGGTGTTTTCAAGTTAGATCGCCAGTCGAGATCGCTAGCAACCAGGTTTCAGTGGCGGCTTGCGCCCGCCACGGCGACTTCGGGTTTTTCTAGGGCGACTGAGGATCAGGTGTGCGCCGCCGCTTGCCCAACTTTCCACCCATTAACCTCATGTTGGTCTTCTATTGGCCCGCATTGCGCAGGGCATATCCCTACAGCCATTGATTCATGGATCGCGGAAGGCCGTCTCCCTCGGCATTCTCGAGCCCCACCATTGGTGGGGCGACCGAGAGCTCGCCCTTGCAATACAGCCCTGATACGACGCCCGTTCTCGTGCTCGCTCCGCACGCCAAGGTAGGACGGCAGATCAGGTGCGTTAGGAAGCATTGTCGTCCACCCCCCATCGCGCCAGCTTCACTCCAAACACGTGATATCATCCTCTCCTTCGGCCCCTCTCGCTTGCAGCGCTGTCGTCGCCGTCCTGTTCCTGCTCAGCTTCCACGGCGCGCTCATCGCGACGTCGGTGCTCAATTGGGACATGCCATGCGAGCGTCCTTTGGCTGGCTTCCTGATGGTCGCCGGCGTGCTCGGCGTGCTCTCCGCTGCTTTGTACGCATTTCTCGAGGCCCAGCGTGCCTTTGACGAGGAGCCGCTGCTGCCCTCCGAGATGGCGCCGCCTCCGCAGCGCTGGCTCAAGGTGCTCGTGCTGATCGCACTGATCGGGGGCATCGGCCTCGTCTCGGTGGGCGCCACCATGTACGATGCCTCTCCCACGTGCGCGTACACGTCGCCGATCGTGCACACATGGACGTTTGCGACGCTGCTGCTGTATGCAGCGTTTGGGATGCTCGTGCTTGGCGTGCCCGTGCTCGGCTTCGTTTTCCCGCTGATCGCGGTGGCGCTCGTGCCGCTGATTGCGACGCTGGTGACGATGGTCGCCTGGATGCGCGAGGCGGGTAAGCGCGGCGCGCACAGCGCCACCAGCGTGCTAACGCGCTGGTTGCGGACCAGCAACGACGACAGCGCCCAGCAGCCGCCGCCGACGACGATCGCCAACCCCGCGTCCACGTTCGGGCTATACGTGAACACCGCGGCACTCGCGTGGCTGTTCGGCTTCATGATCATCGAGGCGCGCAGCGCGGCCACGCTCCCATGCGACGCACCGCTCGGCACCTACGTGCTCGGCGTGGGCGCTATTGGTATGGCGATGTGCCTCTTCGACTTCGTACTCGAAGTCTTCAAAGACCCGATGCCTCCGCTCACGAAGCTCGAACAGGCCAAGCAGAAGGACGATCTACGGCGGCGGCTCGTCGCGTACGGCTGGGTGGCTTTCGTCCTCGTCGTATGGGGTGCCCTCGGGTGCGTCTGGGTAGGAGGAGCCAAGAGCTGCGCGGCGACGAGCCCGTCTATCTACCGTCTTGCGCTCCTCCTCAGCTTCGTGTACTTGGTCGTGCTCGCGGTCGCGTGCTTTGCCGCCATCGGCATCGCCGTCGACTTTTGCCTCTCCGGACGCCTCCGATTTATCGTCGTCTTCGAGCAGTGATGAGAGCTGCCCAGGCGCAGAGCGCACTGTAGCACTGTAGCACACTCAGGGTGAATACGAACGCGTGTGTGCCTCCTTGAGCCGTGTCATCTCGCGCATTCTCTCGGGGAGCCCGCAACGAGCGCACCTAGGACGTCGTGCGTGCGCTCTGCGCATGAGCTGTGACGGTGACGGGGCGTGTTTCAGGTGGCAGTTCCCTCTTCGCCCATGGGCCGCTGTCAGCCGGGGCGCACGCGAACAGAAAATAAGTTCTACGGGCGGCGGCGTGCCAGCGTGCGGTCAGTTTCGAGTGTTCATTACATGCAAGCTGCTGTCTCTCTGTCGCGCTGACCGGGTCGTCGTCTTGCAATCTTGGCGTTTTTACCTTTTTTTATTGATTAAATTCCGCCTACCGAGTACGCAGTACCGTAAACCGTTGTGACTACTGAGAGGCGTGTTCTACAGGCCGACGCGCAACCGGTCGCATTACGACCCCGTCTTAAGAAAGTTAAACTCTAGAAGCAACTAGCATGGTCTAAGAACAAGCGCCACGGCAGCCAGCGAGGCAGCTCCGGCCTCTCCGCAGTGTCTGCACTCCCCCGCCGCCGCGCCAGCCAGGGCAGGAGCGCAACTTGCGAGAGACCTCAATCGTCCTCCCATGCATCCTCCTCGACCTCCTCGACCTCCTCGCCCTCCTCCTCGAGCTCAAGCTCGGCGCGACGATCACGGTGGGCTCCACGACCAGCAGCACCACTGCGACCCGCGCCTCTTCCTCCTCCGCGCCCCGCGCCACCAGCACGACGGGTTGGACGCCTATTGGCTGAGAGCCGCTCGGGTGGCGCAAGCATGGACAAGCCCTCCTCGAGCTGCGAGTCGCGTCGCGTGACGAGCTCAAAACGCCGACGCTGCTCGTTCACGACTCCAAGCACGGAGAGGCTCACGATCCACTGCAACGCCATCGGTGCGTTGACGACCACTTGCACAGCGATTGCAGCTGACGGCAGCAGCCAGGCTGCGACACGGCCAGCCATGATCAGAATGGCCTGGCACGCGACGCCCCACGCCATGCTCCGCCACGGCGACCAGCTGCACACGTAGAAGAGCGTGTGGCAAAAGCGGGCAACCGTGAACACAAGCAGCAGGATCCACGCTTCAAACAGCAGCGGAGTCGTGAGTATGTAGCAGTATGAGACGGCAAAGAAGGGCACGAGGCTCTCGAGCTCGTTACGGTGGATGCTCTGGAGGCGCAGCACTGCTTTGTGCACGGGCGCACCCTCCGCAGGCGGCGGGCCGTAAGTCGCGCGCAGCATCTCAGCGTCCTCGGTCGTTGCAAAGGAGCCGGTGACTACGCGGGCAACGCCTGTAGCCTGGGCGAGACCAATGGCCTTGAGGCTGTTCATCAAGGCAAAGGCCGCCCAGGTGTGCAGCAGGTGCTCCTTCGCGTCGCCCTCCGCCATCGCCGAGTTTTCAATCGGGCTTCCTTTATCGGGGTGCTCGCTTTCATACTTCAGATTTTTTCGTGCGTGCTCGAACGGGGGGGGGGGGGGGCCGGGGGGGGGGGGGGGGGGGGGGGGGGGGGGGGGAGCTGTTGACGATCGGCGAGGACCGCGTGTTGACTGCGGAGGACTGCATTTCAATGACGCCTTCGCGAACGAATGCATTTTCAATGACGTCGCCGAAGATGAGCGGTGCGGCAGCTCCGCGTGCGCAGCCGCCAGGCATTTCAGCCCAGAGCAGCACCGCAGCCTGCCAGGAGGATTGCTTCGTCGGCCGCAACCCGGGCGAGCTATGGGAGATCCAGGCGCTCATTGGCCAGGGCTCCTACGGGAAGGTTTACCGGGCCACCTCGCGGGCCACCTCGCGGCTCGTTGCCTTCAAGGTTCTGCCGCTCGAGGAGGACGCCATTTCTCATGAAATGTTGATGGAGCTCAACAGCCTGCGTCGCTGCGACCACCCCAACATCGTCCGCTATCACTCCTCCTACGTCTTCGATGCTCAGCTGTGGATTGCGATGGAATACTGCAGCGTGAGTGCGCTAGGCATCATGCGGCAGAGCCGGCAGCCGTTGGCGGAGGTAGAGGTTGCCGCCGTGTGCGCGGAGGCACTGCGCGGGCTCGACTACCTGCACAGCGTGTGCCGCCTCATCCACCGCGACGTCAAGGCCGGAAACATTCTGCTGACCGAGGCCGGCAATGTGAAGCTTGCGGACTTTGGCGTGGCAGCACAGATCTCTGGCACGCTGGCCAAGCGCTCGACGGTCATCGGCTCACCAATGTGGATGTCGCCCGAGATGATCGTGGACGGCTCGTACGACTTCAAGACCGACATCTGGTCGCTCGGCATCACCGCGATCGAGCTCGCGCAGTTCAACCCTCCGCACCACAACGTCTCGCCACCTTTACGGGTGCTCTTCCTGATCCCGCAGCTACCGCCGCCGACGCTCGAGCCGGCCAAGCTTTGGAGCGAAGCGTTCGTACACTTCATCGGCCGCTGCCTGCGGAAGGATCCTAGTGAACGGCCGGATGCCGCCGAGTGTCTTCGCTTCGTTCTCGACTGCACCGACGGCAGCACTGGCGGCAGCACCAGCGGCAGCACCGGCGGCAGCCCCGGCGGCAGCCCCGGCGGCAGCACCGGCGGCAGCACCGGCGGCAGCACCGGCGGCGCAACCAGCAGGTCCGCGGCGACTTGCAGCGGCGGCAGCCGCGGATCTGCGCCCGATCTGCTTCCTCCATCGCTGCGGAGCCACGGGATTGCTCTCGAGAGGCTCATGGTTCGTTATCTGCAGCAGCGTCGCGGCGGAAACGTAGAGAGCGCTGCGGCGAACGTTGTGACTGTTGCGTTGGAGGACACCATACCTGCCACGATCAGGGCTACGGCTTCCTCGGCTGCGGCGCTCGCGGCCGCTTGCCTCACAGCAAGCAGCGGCGATGCGGAGGACGCCGAGGACATCCTTCGCAGCTTGAATCGCACCACTGAATTCCCGCGCACACTACCCTACGCCGCTACCACTGCCGCCGCCGCCACCGCCGCCGCAGCTCATGCAGGGGCAGGCAGCGTGGGCGACCCCGCCTGCCCAACCCTGAAGGCCGAGCCCGCAGGGGGGGCACAGCCGCTTGGCGTGGCCTGGCATGCAAGTGCTCACCACGGCGCCCTTCCCCTTTCCCCACAGCCGGTTGGCGTGGCGGCGCAAGCGTGCAGCGGCATAGGCGCCGTGGTGAGCACCAGTCATGCGGCCTTCGCGCTGACCAGCCCAGTGTCGGCGAGCCCATTCTTTAGCCCCGCACTCACGCTAAGGGCGGGCGTGAGCGCGGGGCGAAGCAACGTGCTCCCTGTGCCCGCACGCTTGCATGCAAGCCCGATGTTCAGCCCGCTGTTTAGCCCTAGGCTCACGCCCACCCATACCGGTAGCTCCATGAGCCCCATGCATAGCCCCGCGCTCACGCCCGTCGATTGCGCCGTTGATGGCAGCACGCAAGCGGGCGGCACAAAGTGCTGCCATGCTCCACCCGCGAATGGCCTGTCGCGTGCTTCCTCACTGCGCGATAGCATCTGCACGACGCTGCGCCGACTGACGGAGTCGGAGACGAACAGCGCCCTGAGCGAATCCGCGGGCTCCGTCGAGCACTCCGTCACATGGGTTTAGAGATCACACGAGTGCGTGCGCGTCCTCGCCCCGCATCGATTCAGAAGAAATCGCGTATCGACGCGTTACGACCGCCGTTCGTAAGCCGACGTTGAACTGCGGAAGAAAACGATCGCTCCTGACAACATCGACTCTGGTTTAAAGCTAAAGTTTTCGGCTTTACTTACTTACAACTTAGAACTTCATTCGAAAGGGTCATCGTCGTTGTGCGTTGAACGGGCCAACGACCAACAACCATGCCAACTCAACTGTCTCGCGCCCACAGCCCCAGCAGCGTCTCGCTCACGCAGTCACCTACACGCGGTCGACGTGTCCGCGTCGCGCGCCGTCGGGATGAGGCAGAGGAGCGTCGAGAGGAGCGAGATGTGCGCGTGTGAGACGGTGGTGTGGTGAGCGCGGGGGGACTTACGGGGGGACCGCGACGAAACTGATTGACTGACTGACTGCGCGTGTGAGCTGTGTCCTGTGACGGTCGTCAGTCAACTAGGACAAGGTGGGGTGTCAGACTGTCAGTGCTCGTCCCTGGATGTATTGCTAGATTGGTAACTGGACTCTGGAGCGGGAGGGGATCAGAACTCAGTTTCTGGATGTCGTTCTAAACACCCAATCCGTGAATGCGAATCGGACCTACCAAGAAGTTGGTGTTTTTCCGGTAATTGCGTCGCACCATTATTCATTCATCACTACGATTTCGATTTTCGTTTGATGATGTGCCCCACGCCTTTCTTGGTTGTCGCTGTGCACTCCTTTTGATGCCCAAGCCATCGAAGCCCAACCTTGGAGCTGCCAAAAGTACTTCTCCACGTCCAGTCGGCAGCACACCTTTCTCGCATCGGAAGAGTGCCGGTCGACATGAAGGCTCCAGCTCAGCCAGACCAGGTGGAGAGCACAGTTGGTGGCTAGCAGGCAGCGTCGGCAGATCGATGGACTTGCGATTTGATTGCCCACCTAAGGTGCAAACCAAAGTGCGGACCAAGTGGACGAAGGCCGCGATGCCAGGCCCACGCAACCTCCATCAAAATCAAGCTATTGTTCTGCTCCTCACTCGGAGCCAAAGCGCACCACCCAAATCATCGAGATCCCGACCCACGGAGTATCCCTGGGAGGCAAAGATCACGCCGCCCCCGCCACGTAAAAAAGAGGCCAACGCCGACCCGAGGGATGAGGAAGCCTTCCAACGAATCTTACGTGCCCTCCGACTCGAAGCCGACAGGCGCTATGGAGTGCACAAGCAAGAAGATGCTCAGAAGAATGCAATGGCAAGGGAAGAAGCTGCGGCGAAGCGGGCGGCCGCGGCCGAGGCACAACGGCGGGCGGACGCTGATACGATCACAGAGGCCGTGCAGCGTGCTCTGGATAAAGCGCGTTTGCAGCCCCCCAAGACCGCCACCGAGTTGGCGACTCTGGAGAAGGAACAAGGGGAAAAGCGTGCTGCAATGGGGGCCACGGCCACACAGCTGGAGGCGAGCAGGGACTCTACGCTCAAGCTCAAGCTCGGCCACGCAATCGCAAGGCGCAACCTTCCGACGGCCGCACTCATGCGCTTGTGGGACACCAACGGAGATGGCGATCTTTCGAAGGAGGAGTTTATGCAAGCGCTGAAGCGCACACTGGATATGAAGATCGAATCAAGTAATATAAAGGACATGTCAGATCTCTTTGACTCATTCGACGTGGACCGCAACGGCAGCGTCACTATAAACGAGTTGCAACCGGCCGTGGCTAGGCTCCATGAGGACTGCCGCGACGAGGCGCTGAAAGAGAAGCTGTCAAGGCTCAAGGTTGCTGTGTACGACCTGGAGCTCGCAAAGTTGAAAGACTGCCTTGACGTTGCTCGAGAATGGGAGTCCATTCTGAAGCAACGCTCGGAGCTCACATCGAAGCGTACGGTTGTCGAGGACCTGGGCAAGCTCTTGAGTGAGAAGGTCGAGCGCTCTAAGAATACGAGTAAGAAGTTATTGAAGGGCAGCGGCAACGCAGACACACCCGAGTACCTGGCCGGAGAGCTCGCTGGCGAAGGCTCTTTTAAGAATAAG
>ENA-UOUZ01002277-UOUZ01002277.1-mixed-culture-metagenome-genome-assembly--contig:-NODE-2277-length-10515-cov-114.557935_pt1 | contig 10515 bp, 8 predicted proteins | sample MGYA00238154_ERZ761575 | MGnify/ENA primary metagenome ERZ761575 (study PRJEB28896, sample SAMN07631632) | mixed culture metagenome | isolation source: Freshwater growth medium | place: USA...
CACACCTGATGAGGGAGGCAATCAGCATGCAATCAGACTCAGCGCCGGCCCAACGCCGCCTCCTCCTCCGGCATGGCGCCACACCTGATGAGGGAGGCAATCAGCATGCAATCAGACTCAGCGCCGGCCCAACGTCGCCTCCTCCTCCGGCATGGCGCCACACCACGCGTCCGCGGAGACTTCACACCCAGGAGGGTCGCCGAGGCTCGCATTGCCTCGAAACCGAGTGCTCCAGCAGCTGCTCGCACCGCTGGAGATCGCGCCGTGGACGCTTGCGCCGCTGAAGGTCGCGCACCGCACCATCGGGCGCAGCGCCGTCGTGGGCACTTGGTCAAGCAGGCGTTGCGGCGGGTCGTAGGGCGAATGAGGGCGGTGGAAGGACACCTTGAGCAGGAAAGGCTGGCCAGACGGGTCATGCGCCTTGAGGAAGGCGACAGCCTGAGCGCCGAGCCATGCGGTCGGATGCAGTCGCTCCTCGTACACAAAGGCCTTGCCATGCCAACCGTTCCAACCATCACCGTCCAGCGGGTCAAGCGTGGCGGATGGGTCCTGTCCAGGCATCTGCTGGGCAAACCAACGGTCGTAGTCGTCGTACTCGCCGTTCCATGGCCATGGTCTCGCCGACGGGTCCCAACGGCCCAGCCCATCGTACAGCACGGTGCGGTCGTACCCGTGCGCAATGCCTGAGTCGGACGTGGCGTTCCACCCAAAGTGATCCTTTCCCAGCGACGCGGTGATGTAGCCCGCGTCCCGCAGCAACTGCGGGAAGACGAGCGGGTAGTGCTCGGCGACGTCACCATACCCGAGCATGCCGTGGCCCCAAGGACGCCGGCCGGTCAGCAGAGCCGCACGAGCGGGGGTGCAAGTGGGCGTAGAGGACCATGAAAAGCGCACGCGCACTCCTTCTGAAGCGATGCGATCCAGGGCGGGTGTGCGTACGGGCGATGCAGCATCGGCGTAGGATTGCGAATCCCAGCGCAGCTGATCCGCCATGGTGAATAGAAGGTTGGGTGGCGCGACCATCTCGGGCGTGTTGGGGCTTGTGAAGTGTGCATGTGAAGGTCGATTATTGGCTGTGAAGGGCACAACGCACAAGGGGTTGGCACAAAACGCTTTCTTTGGCAACTTTTTGCATGCAACGTGACACGAAACTGACGTTTTTGATGCATGTAAATAGGGAAAGAAACGCTTGTATAAATGTCGTCGGTCAGACAGGACCCGCACTAAGCAGGAGCATGGTACTCGTCCGTCAGCCGGACAAAATGATATAGACCGTCTCACGACCCCCTTCCCCCTGCCCGCTCTCGACTTGCTCGACAGTTGCTTGACCTTATTGATGACGACCTCGTCCGTGCCATCGTCGCAAGGGTGCCGATTCACGACTTGCTGCCGGTGGCGCTCACATGCACGCGGATGTGGCCCGCATGCACAGAGCGTGCCAAGGCTAACCAGAAGCAGGACGGACCTCTCTGGACCACCCTCATCGTGGCTTCGGCATCTCGGGTCAAGTGGGCGCTGGGCATGGGCAACATCGAACCGAGTGAGGCGTGGTGCAAGGGGACCGCTGAGCGAGGCGACCTTGCCATGCTGCAGTGGCTTCGTGTGCATCAAGAGCCGCCGTGCCCGTGGAGCGAGACAGGCTGCATGTCAATCGCCGCAGCCCGAGGCCACTTGTCTGTTGTGCAGTGGCTGCACGAGCAAGGGGCGCCACTCCTCGTGGCAGACAACTTTGGCGATCAGCCCATCCACTGCGCTGCTCTGCACGGCCATCTCGCCGTGGTGCAGTGGCTGCACGAGCAAGGCGTGCCGCTCACTGGGGCGGGCTACAAAGGTCGGCAGCCCATCCACCACGCTGCTCGGCGTGACCAACTCGCCGTGGTGCAGTGGCTGCACAAGCAAGGGGTGTCGCTCGTCGTAGAGGGCACTGTTCATCGAGATCAGCCCATCCACCACGCAGCAATGCGTGGCCATCTCGCCACACTGCAGTGGCTGCACGAGCAAGGTGTGTCGCTCACTGTGGCGGCCAACAATGGCGAGCAGCCCATTCTCTGCGCTGCCCTGCGTGGCCATCTTGCCACAGTGCAGTGGCTGCACGAGCAAGGTGTTTCGCTCACCGTGGCGGCCGAAAATGGTCGGCAGCCCATTCACTGCGCTGCTCGGCGCGGCCATCTCGCCGTGGTGCAGTGGCTGCACGAGCAAGGGGTGTCGCTCGTCGTGGCGGACAGCAATGGAGATCAGCCCATCCACCACGCTGCTCTGCGTGGCCATCTCGACACGGTGCAGTGGCTGCACGAGCAAGGCGTGCCGCTACCTGTACCTGCTTAGGGCGGGCGGAAAACGGCGCCGGGTCCGGTATGCGTTTGGGTAAGGTGTACAGCTGTACAGCGTAGATGGTTGACTGCCAGTCTGGTGCATTGTGCATTCGATTTCGTGCAAACTTACGAACGCGCCTCTATTGCATTAGATCCGATCCGGCCTACGACCGTGTCGCGACCGGTCTGACCTCGCTGACATGACACGACGCCTCTTACACAGCACTCTCGCCCTCCCCCGCCTCCACCCAGTCAGAGAACACCCAGATGCACTCGAATGCGGGGCTCATGTACGTCAGACAAAAAGGGGTTTGAGGGTCCGTTCGGAGTAGATGCCCACGACAACGCTACGTCCGGCGGAAAAAGTCCGGGTTGCGCGCCATGTTGCGCCTCTTCTCGGCCGTCTCAAAGTCCTCGTCACGGATGCCGCTATCACGCTCGATGAGCTTCGCGGCATCGTCGGCCTGCTGCTTGCCGTACTTGAAGGCTTTGCGCTGATTGTTCGGGTCGAGAGCATCTTCGGTTGCGCCGGAGGCTGCGGCGCGCGGGTTGAGCGCCGCGAGAAGCTCGTGGTACGCAATCTCGCCCGTGCCGTCGGCGTCGATCGTGTTCCAGAGTTCTTGTACATTCTCGCCGACTGTGATCCCCATGCCAGCCATCGCTTTGCTGAACTCCTTGTACGTGATCGTGCCACTCCGGTCTGTGTCCCACTCCTTGAACGTCTCGAGGACGCGGGAAGCCTTGTGGCACACGACGTCGCGCAGCATGGCGAGGCCGTCCAGCTGGGAGCCGCCGAGTCCGAGTTGGCTAAGCTTGCTCTTCTTCGCCTTACTCGCCAGGCTCGCAGGCGCCTTGACTGGTGGTGCATGCCGACCCACAGCTGGTACGTTGCTAGGAGGTGGGACGAAGGCCTTTGTTCCCTTCTCCTTGTGCCTCCCCGTCGGCTTGAGCGCCTTCTCGAGCTCCTTGTAGTCGATAGAGCCGTTGCCGTCCGTGTCGAACTGGGCAAACATCTCATGCATCTCCTCGCTACTCGCCTTGACGCCCATCGTCGTCACGGCCGCCGCGAACTCTTTGTAGCTGACCGTACCACAGTCGTCCACATCCCATGAACGGAAGACGTCGATGACACGCGTCGTTGCCATCGATTGGAGCGCCTCGCGTAGGCCGTCCCGGAAGCTGGACACGCCAGCCTGCCCCATGTGCTCGGCCAGGCCAGGCAAGTGGGCGACTGGCCGCTGTTTCGGCTTGAACTTGGCGTTCGGGTCGACTGCATCGTTTCGCAGCCCTTGCTGGAAGACTCGTTCGGCCACCTCGGACTTGACGCGCACATCCTCGTTGTAGCCGACGTCGCGGATGCCGTTCCGTTCGATGTCTCTTCCGGCGCTCTCTGCCTCGTGGTGACCGTACTTCCACCGATGCTGCTTATTGTTCGGATCGAGCGCCTCGAGGGACGCCTTGCCGGGAGCTGCCCGGTGTGGGTCGACCGCGGCAAGTAGCTCGTGATACGCTATCTCGCCGGTACCGTCCGCGTCGAGTGCTTCCCACAGGGTGTGGATCTCATTCGGATCGGTCACGCCGAGCGCGCCCATGGCGCCTCGGAACTCTTCGATGTCGACCGTGAGCGAATGGTCTTTGTCCCACTCGTTGAACGTGTCGATGACGCGCTGTGCCTTGTGCAGCAGCATCTCCTTGACACGCTTTCGCATCTCGATGGCTCGCAGGCTGGCAACCTGCCATATCAGATGCAATCAGCGTTAACCAGAATTCATCAGCGTTTATCAGTGGGATAAGAGGCCATCAGTGGTCATCAGTGGCCATCAGTGGCCATCAGACGGCATCAGAGGCCATCAGCGGCCATCAGACGGCATCAGTGGCCGTCAGTGGCTATCACCTGCTCATCAGAAGGCAGAGAGTGCGCTACATGCGCCGCATGCGCCGCGTGCTTTGGCAATCAGTGGCAATCGGTGGCCATCAGAGGCCATCACCTGTTCATCAGCAGGCAGAGAGGTCGCCGCTTGCGCCGCTCGCTTCGTGGTTCCTGCATGCATGGTGTAACCGCCCTGCATCGGCACCGGCGAGACGCGAGATGGACCCTGCGGTGCGCGGCGCGGCGGCGGCTGGGGTGCTTCCTCGCGCCGACGCGGCTGCAAGTGGGTCGTGGAGGTCACCGACTGGCGTTCTTCCTCAGCGTGTGAGCGAGGGGTGAGGGCGGCGATGGTGTTCGCAGCGGAAGGGGCGGCGAGGGCGGTGGCTTGGCGACCCGGCTCATCTCTTGACGCCTGCACATCGTGCCTAGGCGCGTCGTACCTTGCCTTGCCGTCTGACGGTATCGACGCGGGAGCGGTGGGCGGCGGCGGCGGCGCGGTCAAACGACCGCTCTTGACAGCCCCTTGGACGGCCTCATTCTCGTCGTCGTCGACGGGCTCGTTCATTGATGCTCTGCTGGCCGCCGAGGGCGCAAGATCGACCGCCGATGCGGAGGTGGGTATCGGAGTCTTGTTCGAGGCTGATGCCGACGACGACGCTCCACTGGCGCCGCTGCCGGTGTAGGCTGGTGCAGCAGCTGGTCGTGCGGCTAGAGCCGCGGTTCCGACGACACTCCATGCATAGCGGAGCTCATTGAGGACGCGTGTGGAGCCCTGCAGGTCACGGAGGAGGACGTCCAGCTCGTCCTGCGTCAGTTTGCCGTCCTGGTTGCCATCGTACACGGACATGAGGTACGCAGTGCGCAGCGGCGGGCAAGGGTCACCCTGCATGATGACCTTTTCGGCCACGATGGAAGGTGGGTAGAGCTTCTTCTTAGCGAGATGGTGAGCGCTCATGATCTTCGACGGGGCGGATACATCCACGGCCGCGATCGATGTCGGCCGCCGAGTTAACGCAGGCATCGGCAGCCCAGTAAGGAGCGTGGTAGTGCGCGGCGACTGCATCTGCATGAGACGGGTCTCGAAATGCTCAATGTCCGTTTTGGCGGAAGGAGGACGGAAGCTCTTCACCGCGGGCATCGCCGGCCGGAAAGGCGGCAGCGCAGACGCCATGCCGTCCAACTCCGCGTCGGTGCGCACGGCACGGAAGGTGGGCGCCGTCCCTAAAGGCGGCGATCGCATTGCGACCATTGCTTGCGAACTTCTTTGTCCGGATATGTAACGGAAAATGAAGCGCACAGTCCCGGGCGAGCTGAAGTTGGAGCAAGCAAGCAAGCAAGCAAGCAAGTGTTGTTTCGACTAACTAGCTTGCTTGCTTGTTGGAGCTGCGTGCGCAAAGGGGGTGATCCAAGATTGATGAAGACGCGAGATCGATGGTCAGATCGATGGAGAGATGGAGGCGAGCGGCGGCGGCGGCTAGCCATCCGGGTTGGTCAGCGAGGGAGGCGAGCAGCGCAAGGGAATGGCGCAAGGGCTGCGAAGGTGCGAACGAGGGCGGTTGAACAGGTACCATGTAGTGACTGGATGGCGCGGACGGCGCGGCGACGAGCTTCCCGCGGGGGGGGGCATCAAGGTTGCCCGATCAAGGTCAAAGCCCTATCAACTTAGTTCCCAGAGTGGGGGGTATAATCCTTGGGCAGCACGAGCGGAACGATTCGATCCTTCGATTGGGATTGCCCCCCGTCCGCTCAAAAACTTCGCGAATCAAGTTAAAGCGCCGGCCATTGACGCGCTGCTAGAGAATGCCATTATTACAGCAAGTTGGAGAGATGGAGACGGTGGAGTGTGCTACATAATTCCTCGTGTCGTCCGTTTAGAACGGGCGACCTGCGCGGCGTCCGGTTTTGGCGGCGGGCTCTTGGTCTTGCCGGGTCTGCCGCACAGCACGCCTGATCGCCATGCCGTGGTCCGGCCCTGCACGCCCCTCGCACTATACTCTCACAGATACAAGGCATTGCTACTTCGTGGCCTCGCCGCATGCAGATAGCATTCATTCTCATTCCTTGCCCGTGGCCGCGCTGCTCGCCATCTCCGCCTTCGCCGCCTCGTCAGCTAAGAGCAGGGCATGATTCCTCGTCGCCTCGCTTGTCAAGAGCGCGCCGGCCACCGTGCCGACATAGTACCGCAGCTCGCCCAGGCCCCACTGATCGTCATTATTCCGACCGCTGAACCTGTGACCCGCAGCCGGCTGGAACCCCGGGTAGGGCAAGAGCTTTGAGTGCATCAACTGGATAAAGGGCTGCGCGAAGCTCGCCCCTTGGCATGCACGCGGGCCTGCGCCGAATATTGGCCATTTCTCCTTGCTGCTCGCAAAGTCGGGCGTGAACATGATGACCTGCGTGTTCGGGTGCACGGCGAGGCTGCCGTCCTTGAGCCGCGTGCCCGCGGGCCCGACGAACCTTTCCAAAATAGGAAACGGGTGGTTGCGGCGGATCGCGTCCTCGGGGCTCAGGCTCGGGTTTGCATGCATCGCAACGGCGATGTCGCCCATGTTGATGGCGGGCGAGAGCAGAAAGGGCTGCATGAGGAGCGAGTAGTAGCGTGGCAACGCCCACTTCTCCTCGTGCAGCGACCACAACTCACTGTCTCTCAAGAGCGTCAGAAGAGCTTCCACAGCAGCAGCCTTGACCTCAGCACTCGCACGGCCTCGCACTGCAATCTCCATTCGCCACTCCCATGAGCCATCGACGAGCCGTTGCACGAGTGCCGCCTCGATCGCCTCGCCGTCGGCGCCCTTGACCACGCAGCTGTCCCTCTCCGCCCCTCCGGCCCCCTTGCCAAATAAGTAACGACAGAAGGAGAGCACGGTGAGGCGCGCGATCGCCTCGGCATCGATCGGCGTGCCGGTCGCGGACGCGTGCACCAAGAGCGCATCCACGCGCCGCTTGGCCACGTCCGCAAACGTCGAGGCGGGCGGCAGCGCGGTGAGCAGCTTGTGGAAGTCCGCAATCATGAGTGCATGCAGAGGTCCATCAATGGACTCGAGTGAGAGGACCGGAGCCCATGCGGGTGAGGCAATGAGGCGCTCCAAGGCGTGGCCTTTGAGTGAGGAGCCTCGGAGGACGGCCATGGCGACCGTGACGTCGCTCACCACCTGGATGCGCGTGCCACTCAGCAGCCCGAGCAGATGGAACGCGAGGCGCCGGGAGGCCTCCATGAGCTCGCCTGATCTCGCGAGGATGATGGCGAGATTTGAAGCTCGGTAGCCCAGGCAGATGACGAGATCGTGCTGCACGGGCGGCAGCTCCTGCGAGGTGAGCTGGAGCCCGAAGAGCACGAGCAGGGACAGGACCTCAAACGAGTACCGGTGGCGGAAGAAGAGCCATTGCTCCAGATGTGCATCTCCGAGCTCGCAGATCAACTGGACTGTCGCGAGCACGGGCAGAATGCGCGTGTACGGCTGGAAGGCCACCGGCGCGTTGGCCGCCTCCAACTGCCACGCCGCGACAGCAACCAGGCCAGTGAAGAGGAGGACCAGGCGCCACTCGAGCGTGTCCAGCTTCCCGGCTATGAAGTCCCCCGAGAATGTCTTGAGCATGTAGATGAGAATGGCGTAGTCGAGCCTCAGATCAAACACGATCAGCGCCGCCGCACCAATGAGCATGCAGAGGTTGAAAGTGAAGCTTCGGATCTGTACATTGACCGCCGCACCGATGCTGCCAATGTAGAGGTGCCCAATCCATCTGCCCGACCGTAAGTACGGCAGCAGGCCAAGTGCGGCTTGCGACGCTGGCGAGATGGCACTCGAGGCCCGAGGAGCAAGCTCAAATGCGATGAGGCACACGAGCACCAGTCGTGGCAGACCCCAGCCATACTTGGCCGCACGGTCTGAGCTGAAGTAAGGCGACGAAGCTACCGCTCCGGACACCACGGACGCGGTGGTCACCGACGTCGGCGACGAAGACATGATTTTTGCTTCGAGATTTCCTGAGTTTTCAATCTCCGTTTCATGGAGATCCGAATGTACAGGACATGTGCTCGCGTTCGTCTTCGACCTGTGGCATCCAAGGGATGGTCGCAGAAAGCGAAACTCGTGAGACACACCTGTTCAAGAACACCGGGGGAGCCGCCGTCGTGGCGCAAAGCCGCACGCATGAGACAAACACACCTGACCCGCGCACCATGCGCACGCCAACCAACATCAAAAACCGAAACGAAGCTACCGGTACCGGTACGGTTCTGTGAGGTTCGATTGTATTACGTCTGTGAGATCCAAGCACCCATCCGTTGGAATTCACACCGCAGATCGCCATTACGGAAGCATGCGGTGGCGGTTCGCAATCTTCCTCGCACACACAGCTGTGAGCATCGCAATCAGCACGGGCGGAGGCCTCTTTCACTTGCAACCATCAAATCCTTCTCTCTGGACCGCACGCATATCTCAGTCGGGCAGGGGTGTAGGCCTCCGAGGTTTTCCGGTGGCTGATGACGAGAAACCCTTTAGGGCATCCAGCAGTGGCATCCAGCAGTGGCATTTAGGGTTTCTCGCTCGTCGCCGCGGCGGCCATCGCCTGGTCGCCACTGGCCCGAAATCAGCCGAACACGGCCTCGCGTCTCGCACATGCACCTCGCATGGACGCCGCTGCCGTCGCAGGCAACGTCGCCATCGTCACCGGCGGATCCGGCGGCATCGGGCTCGCCGTATGCCATCGGCTCGCGGCGCGCGGTGCGAAGCTGGTGCTCGGCTACGGCAGCGACGAGAAACGCGCTGCGGCGGCATGCGACGAGCTGCGTACGACCTACCCTGGCATACGGGTCGTCAGCGTGGGCGGCGACTTGACCACCGACGCGAGCCGCACGGCGACCGTCGACTTGATCTTTGAGGCGGTCGACGCGCTAGGCGGCAACGTGTCGGCGTTTGTGCACGCGGCGGGCTACTTTGCAGCCGACCTGCTCTCGCACCACTTTGATGGCGCGTGCGACGATTTCGCCATGTACGACGCGTACCAGTCCATCTACCCGAAAAGCTTTGTGGCCATCACGGAGAAGGCGCTGCAGCGGATGGGGCGGGGCGGCCGGATAATCGCGATCAGCAACCCCGGGTGCAACGCGATGCAGACTCCGCGCGTAGGGTACGACATGCCCGGCCAGGGCAAGGCCACCATGGAATTCGCCGTTCGCATGTACGCGATGCGCACCGCCAAGCGCGGCATCTGCGTCAACGCCGTGTCTCCGGGGTACACTTCTTGCGCGCCCCAAAAAGGTGGGCACGCGCGCCGGAAAAAAAACAGCGCGGTCGGCGCAGACCGCAGTGCGCCGAAAAATTGTGGTCGGCGCGTATACACGTGGGCAGGCCGTGTGCCCATGTTTCCCGTGTGATCCGTGTGTCACCATGGCTCCCCGTTGCCTTTTTACCGGTTACTGAGTCCCGTGTGAGCGTGTGTGTCCCGGCTCCCGAAGTTTCTCAAACTTCAAGGGTATGAACGCACGACGTGGGACGTGGCCGAGGACCCAGCCCAGCACGGGCCGCAGACCTGGGCGACCCGGCACGCCGCGAACCTGGGCGCGACTGGCAATCATGTCACGTTCCGTGCATGGCCAACCTCCGCGCTTTGAGCACGTTGGCAAGCTCAGCTCCATCAATGCCAATTATCGCGTCACATTTTCCGAGGCCTCCGGAAGAGTTAATTTCTGGGTTGCGCCGGCAACGAGCCCGCTCCCAGAGATGCCCGTGCAAGTGGCTTGGAAGAGTTTGACTCAGGAGGAGTTCTCTCGATTGCCTCTCGCCATCGAGCAATGTGGCAATCGTTGCACAACCCTCGACCTCACGAAGCTCAAGTCGTGCCATCAGATCATCGACGATGCTGTTGAGAGCATGGGCCGTCCACGGCCACGCAGAATGCATCAGCAGCCACAAGCAGAGCCAACCGCTCCTCGTGAATGCATCGCGGCGGATGGTTCAGCTCTGCCCGCTCACGAACATAGCCCAGTCTCACCTCAGTCGCAGCAACCTTGTAAATTACCCGCTCGAGATGAAGCCGGTTCACGACTGCCACAATCCATCACAGATGTACCAACGCTTACAGGACAGCTGGTGCACGTAGGTGGAAGCCTCGAGCGCTTCTTTTTGAGATGCAACAGTGATCGATGTGAGCTGCCTCTCCCTCTTTTGACCGTGGTTTAGCCTCTGCTCGCCTCTGCTCGCCTTCTGCTCGCCTTCTGCTTGCCTTCTGCTTGCCTTCTGCTCGCCTTTTGCTCGCCTTCTGCTCGCCTTCTGCTCGCCTTCTGCTTGCCTTCTGCTCGCCTTCTGCTCAGCCTTCTCGCGCCTCCATCGC
>ENA-UOUZ01002285-UOUZ01002285.1-mixed-culture-metagenome-genome-assembly--contig:-NODE-2285-length-10499-cov-102.256607_pt1 | contig 10499 bp, 13 predicted proteins | sample MGYA00238154_ERZ761575 | MGnify/ENA primary metagenome ERZ761575 (study PRJEB28896, sample SAMN07631632) | mixed culture metagenome | isolation source: Freshwater growth medium | place: USA...
GCGAGGGTGGCGGCGACGGCGGTGGCGAGGGAGGCGGCGGAGAAGGCGGTGGCGGCCTTGGTGGTGGCGAGGGTGGCGGCGTCGAGGGTGGCGGCGATGGAGGTGGCGAGGGTGGCGGCGGCAAGGGCGGAGGCGACGGTGGCGGTGGTGACGGCGGCGGCGGCGAGGGGGGCGGCGGCGAGGGTGGCGGCGACGGCGGTGGCGAGGGAGGCGGCGGAGAAGGCGGTGGTGGACTGGGCGGCGGCGAGGGTGGTGGCGGCGAGGGTGGCGGCGGCGAGGGTGGCGGCGACGGCGGTGGCGACGGCGGTGGTGACGGCGGCGGCGGCGATGGCGGAGGTGGTGACGGTGGTTGTGGCGACGGCGGTGGCGAGGGTGGCGGTGGTGACGGCGGCGGTGGCGAGGGAGAAGGAGGCGGCGGCGATGGCGGTGGAGGCAGAGATGGTGATGGAGGCGGCGGAGACGGCGATGGCGGCGGCGGAGAGGGCGATGGCGGCGGCGGAGACGGCGTTGGCGGCGGCGGAGAGGGCGGCGGCGGTGAGGGTAGCGGCGGCAATGGCGGCTGTTGTGCTGCGATGACAGCGAGGCTAACGAGCAAGAACCGGCTCATGAGACCCGGCAGCCGCGTCGGCGCCACTGAAGTGCGCGTAGAGACCTTGGTGTTTTTCTTCTCCATCGCCCCAACAAAAAGTCCCACGCCCTCAGGCACCATCATTGCACCATTTTGTGTTTTGCACGATCGCATTCAAGGGGCTGGGAGCGAGCCCCTTGTCGCATTGCACGTATTCATCTTGTATTCGCAAATTCGGCAAAACTTGTCCTCTACTTACGCTTCTAACGCTCGTCAACTCAAGCTGTTTCATTCACAACTCACCAACACTGCCGCTTGACCCCAACGATTAAGCGACCGTGAACCACCGCGTGAAGAGACAGACAGCGGAGCCATCAGTAGCCCGGCCAGGGGGGAAGGGGTATAACGCACGACCAGGTTTTCGAATCCTTCGTTTACTGTAACTTCGTCGCTCCGTAGCTGGCTCCCTAGGTTCATGGGGGGTCATGCATGGGGTCATGGAACGAACCGCGCGCGGACGCGGGGGCGCCGCGCCGGGCGCTGCACGCGCGGGGCCAATTTCGCAATTTTGTAGCTTCTAGGCCTCAAGCTAGGCCTGAGTGTGAGAGTGTCCCTGTGAGCTGTGACGGTCCCCCCTTTTTCTACCTTTCTTCCCCGGCATCCAGGGGAGAGTGTGGTATGGTTTTGAGATTTGCGCGCGTCCAGGACGATCTCGGAAAATGTCATTAAGATTACTATGTGACGAATTCCGAATTCCGTAAGCCTGCCGCGCGACTCGCCACCATCCTTCAGCGACCCGAAGATCTGTGGCTTCCCGCACACCCGACCATCGAGCTATTATTGAGACGATCGAGCAGGAAATGGCCCTCCACGCCAACGAAGAGCTCCTGGTGCGTGCGCAGCCATCCCGAGGACAAAAGCCCTTCCCATTGCGTCAGACTAACTCGCCGTCGAGCCAGTCTCGACAGCATGTTCAGCCTCACCCAGAAGCCAGAACCCGTAGGGCTCGGGCTCCGTTGGCCGGAACTGACCTGTCCCATCCCCTCCCGTGTGCATGCGCGACGGCGCTCGCAGATGATGTGCGAGGACATTGGGCTGCCGTCGGAGACTCTGCCAGGGAACCTGGGCACGCACGATAATGATCGCACGTCCGAAACATCAGGCCAGGTGCAGCGACAGCTCTTGCGGCTGCACGAGCGTCTGCACAAGGTGCCTCCACCTGCGGATCGTCTGCTGCATGTGGGCCATACGTACCATCCATCGATGGCATCGCAGCGTGTATCCGCCAAGGTGCCGCCTAACGCACGTACGTGGGCTGGTCCCGGCAGCAGACCAGCCCCAATGCCACCGCCAGCGGCAACGATGCCTGGAGGCCGACCCTTCGGTCAAAAGGCACATTCAGAAGCTTACATTGATGGCCAACCAGCCTACAGCTTCCCGTCGCAGCCATTCGACGAGCAAGCATCCTTCAGGGTCCACGTCCCTCGTGGGGCATCTGACGCGCCTCCAAATACGCTCAAGGAGCCCCCACTATCGCAATCCCGCAGCAAGCGGCGCCTTGAGGAGCATTACGAGGAGGAGTGGGCGCAGGACCCTTTGGTCGACGAGTTGGTAAGAGTGGTCACCAAAGAGTGTATCGTTCACACGGCATATCCACCTCGGAAGTGGGCCGTCATCACCAACGACAAGCAGCGCAAACGGATCGAGCAGAGGCGCGAATGGAAGATGAAGCTCATGGTGAGACGCGTGGAGAGAGGCTACGTACCGCAGCTGCATCACCCCTCGCGGCAAGATCACGCGTCCAGGCGCCCACGTGGGCCATCGGGTCGCTTCTTGGGCAAGGACGAACCCGTTCCCACCAGCGCGGCAGCGCCAAAACCTGGCAGCGATTCTGATTCAGAGTCGGTGTCATCGGCACCTCCGCCACCGCCCAAAGCCAAGGCGCCATCTTCCCAACCACCTCCTCAACCACCTCCTCGGCCGATAGCGAAGCCGCCGGCATCGAAGCCGCCAACAATCGAAAGTCACCCGACAGCAGATCTCGCGATGACGCTGCAGCGCGAGATGCACGAAACTGCTGCCCGTTTCAAGTATCTGCAATCGCAGTATCAGAGGCTCGAGCAACAAAACCAGCAATATCGGACTTGAGGCCAGCAAGATTCGAGGCTCCGTTCTTGTCCCCTTTAAGAAATCCCCGGTGGCAACGCGAGCACGCTCTGCACTTTGCACGGTGGTCGGTTCAAGCTGCAACGCGCTCACCGCGCTGCAAACTCTGCCATCACATGCCCAGAGCAAAATCAGAGCGTACCGTACTATGGAGACACGAGCACACTCATGGCCACGGGGCGCGGGGGACCGTTTCATCCTGCACGTCGATCGCCATCAGTCGACTTCGTCGCACGATTCTGCATCCTCGATCGTGTGCCTAAGTCCCTGAGACGTGAGAGTGAGAGTTGAGCCCTGATAGGGCCCTGAGACGTGAGAGCATATGGAGGGTGGAGCCCATGCACGCACCAGCAGCGTCCAGCCTGCGCGGCACACGGTGGGCGTAAGTATCCCGTATCGCGTCATCATGTGAGTGTGCTGTGCGCGGTCACTGGCACTGTGCGCGTGGGCGGTGACTGTGCGCGCCGGCGGGCGGTACCGGCCTACCGCGGACGGCGCGGCGGCGGGGCCCCGGCGCCCGGGTGGCCGGCGGTAAAAGGCTATACAGATTTTAGACGCACGCAGGGAGCCTGTCATACCGTACCATACCGCGTACCGTGATGTGGACCTCAATTGTATCATACGATGAAAACCTTAGGAAATACGTGTACGCGGTAGCGCGGGTTGTAGGAGCGCCGCACGTTATACGATATATGTCTGCAGGGAAGGGTGCTGCCTGCACGCCGTACAGCTTTGCGGGTTCTGCGGAGAATGGCGCAAAAGATCGTGGGGTGCTCGCTGCTACGCAGGCTCGTGCGCCATGCTTCGGTCCAGTCTCAGCCGTCACCGCCCATACCACCTGCTCAAGCCATCAATTCGTGATCACGCCCTTTATCATGCGCTGCTGCAGCGATCTCTCGCCGCAGCAGCGCTTGCTCGAGTTCTGGTAGTGTGTGTACAGCTGTTTCGGGCCCAGGTTGATCGAACCTGGGGTGGGTCGCCCGTACGTCTCAAACCACTTGTCCATCGTGAATCCTGGGCCCTCGAAGTCTTCGAAAAGGTACGCAGGCACCGGCCCAAATTTAGTATACGACGTCTCGTTGGAGCGGTACTTGGAGATGTATCCCTGACATGACATCGTCGTGCTCTTGAGATCAACAGGCAGGGGCTGACCGAGATCGTCGACGGGCTCGGCGCGGCGTAGAACGTAGCTGGGCTGGATGGGCCGGTTGCCTGACTCACTCGGAGGCTGGCCACGGTGCACGGAGCTAATGGTGGGCTTCATCGAGTCCTCCCAGTCTTTGAACGTGTCGCCCAGCAGCTCCTTCACTTCTTCCTCGAAGGCTTTTGAGAGCTGCCACGAAGGGTCCAGCTTATTTTTCAGCCGGGTGCGGCGCGTATACTCGGCCCCCGGCCAAGACGCCTCCGACTTGCAGGTCCAGTTCTTGGTGAGGGGTGGGAAGGTCAAACCAGAGACGGAGGCGCCCTTGCCTCGGCGCGCCCGCGCTAAGGCAAATTGCTCCAACGTCAACTGCCCATGCGGCGGCCGCTCGTACTTGTCCAAGCGGGGCGCGCTGCCAGGCATGGCGTCGGGCGCTTGTCCAAAGAGAGTGGAACGATGTTTCGTTACCGCTCAGCACGACGCCCGAATTTTCCATGCGCCCCACTGATAAACCTCTTACGTCCCCCCCGCACGGCTATACGCACGACGCCCATCATCGCTTCCCCTTCTTGGCCGACTTAGCCAACCTCTCGGCGCGGTGGCGGATGCCACGCAGACGCGCAGCCTCGGCCTCCTTGCGGCGGCCCGCGACGGCCATCTCCTTGGTGAACGGCGGCGGCGGCGGCGGACAGTCGGGATGCAAGCCCACGCACGACGCATCGCGACCCGTGCAGCGTCCGAATTTGTGCAGGGGAATCGCAAGCGTGTTATACGCGTCCTCCCTCCACGCTCGCTGATAAAGCGGCAGTCCAGCGCGCGTTGTGCCGTACCGCTTTATCCCAGACCCATTGTGAGCGCGCGAGTCGGCCCAACCGTTGCGGCTCGCCTTCGGAGGCCCCGGAGCGAGAGGCACTGTCCCGTCCTCTGCACAGGTGGCCTCGGTAGTCTGGGGAACGTACGAGCGCACCACTGGCTCGCTGCCCGTGAGCTTGGCCATGCACTCCGCGTGGCAGCACGTCGCGTTGGCCCCGGCACCCCAATTGAGCTCCTCGGTGAAGAGGGTCTCATCCGAGCACCCATTCACACGTATCTCCGTGCGTGCCAGCAGCGCCCGCGTCGCCCGCGTCGAGCGGATCCACACGCCCATGGGAAACCCCACCTGCTTCAAAAACCAGCCCGGGGTCGTCGAAATCATGTCCGGCGCCGCCCCTGCTCCGTACTGCACATCGGCACGCGTGCGGAGCGCGCCGAATGCAGGCAACGGATCACGTTTCAGCCTGCGTGAAGAGTCGAGGCCGAGAACATTGAGGCCTGCGTCCAGCAGCAATCGCCACGTGCGCGCGCGCAAAAGCTGGCTACGGCGCGACCAGTACTCGGCATGCACCTTAACGTTGCTTTGGTTGCACCAGCGCGAATGCGGCAGAGGCGGCGGATGCACAAGAGGCAACAGATGGACCAGCGGGCTACTTGTTGACGTCTCCACCATGGGCTGAACGACCACGCACGGGAAACCCGCAGCAGCGGCCGACTCTGCGAGGGGCATGAGGGACGGCAGAGCGCCCGGACGCAGGATGGTCGCGATGACGGTGTTATTCTTCGCGCATTCGGATGGCGAGCGCATTTCTCGTGCACACCCCGTTCTGTGAAGGTAGAAGGCTCCGTGAAACCTTTGGCTCCGCGACGACCCTGCACACTAGCCCAGTGTTCCGAGGCTTGCAGGGGTCAGTTACATGTATGAAACTTCAGCAAAAAGCGAGCGACGCGGGGACAAAGCGAGCGATATGCGAACCAATGTAAAATGCACTCGTCTTTCTCTCCGATCCAAGCCCGTGGGCACTTGCTGACCACACTCACGCGCGCGCGCCCCTCGCGCAGATACGAATGATGACATCACTCGCACCTACTAACGTTCCGGCCACGCCGGCCAAGGGCCTCGCACGCAAGCTGTTGAGTGCGATCCGTGTTGGTTCACTCCGCCACTCGATGCTCACATTTGCTCTCCTCCTCCTCCAGCTGAGCGGCACGGTGGGACAATGCACGAACACGTGCAATTATGCCTATGACGGTGATTGCGACGATGGCGGCCCCGGAAATGAGTACAACATCTGCAGCTTGGGCACCGACTGCTACGATTGTGGCCCTCGTAGCCAGAGCTCGCCGCCGCCGCCCACAGCCGGAACCTCCTCATCTACGGGCACCACGGCATCCCTCCATTCCGTAAGCACTGTCAACGGAATCACATATTATTCTGGGGCTGGCTCGAGCTGGACCGTACCACAGCATTCGCCACTCGTGTCCTATGCGTGCTCCTATAACCTTTGCACGATCACGGCTCCCTTTGATGGCACAACCTCGAACCCGCTGGGAAATTCCATCGACTTTGCTGGACCGAACTACCAACCATTGCCATATACCTACACTATTGAGATGGGTGCTCGCTACACGTTTTCTCGATGGCGTGTTGCAGGCAACACCCATTATCGCTTCGGGCAGGTGCACCTCAAGTATGCGGACACTTCAGGGACACTTGTTACCGTTCCTGGCTCAAACACCGACTTCACAACCGTCCCCGATGGGGAGTTTGCTTATGGCGCCTTTAGCAGCCCAGTGACTGCATCTCGCTGGCAAGTAGTCATCACGTCTTACGCCAACACAGATTCTCAGGCGATGTTCCAATGCTACCTTCGAGAGGTCCAGTTTGGAGCCGCCGGAGCCGCCACCTCCTCCTCGCCGCCGCCGCCGCCCTCGCTCTCGCCGCCACCGCCACCACCGCCACCACCGCCGCCCTCCATTTCGCCGCCGCCGCCACCACCGCCACCACCGCCACCACCGCCGCCATCGCCACCGCCGCCATCGCCCTCACCCCCGCCGCCATCGCCACCTCCCTCGCCGCCGCCGCCATCGCCCTCGCCACCTCCCTCGCCACCGCCGCCATCGCCCTCGCCACCTCCCTCGCCGCCGCCGCCGCCGCCGCCGAGCTGCCCCGGCGGGAGCTTTTATCCTGTGACACTCACCACACAAACCTGGGCGAATGAGATCAGCGTCAAGATCAATGGCGTCGCAATCACCTCGGGGACGCTGGGCGACTACCAGACGTACACATACTCGCGGTGCCTCACGCCTGGCTCGCACACCCTCGTCCTCATAGACTCTGTGGGGGACGGCTGGCACGGAGGGTACGTGACAATCAATGGCGTCAACTACGGCATGACCTTCACCGCTGGGTACTCGCAGACGCATACGTTCAATGTCGGCCCATCGCCGCCGCCGCCGCCACCGCCGCCACCGCCGCCCTCGCCGCCCTCGCCCTCGCCGCCACCTCCCTCGCCGCTGCCGCCGCCGCCGCCGAGCTGCCCCGGCGGGAGCTTTTATCCTGTGACACTCACCACACAAACCTGGGCGAATGAGATCAGCGTCAAGATCAATGGCGTCGCAATCACCTCGGGGACGCTGGGCGACTACCAGACGTACACATACTCGCGGTGCCTCACGCCTGGCTCGCACACCCTCGTCCTCATAGACTCTGTGGGGGACGGCTGGCACGGAGGGTACGTGACAATCAATGGCGTCAACTACGGCATGACCTTCACCGCTGGGTACTCGCAGACGCACACGTTCAATGTCGGCCCATCGCCACCGCCGCCGCCGCCGCCACCGCCGCCGCCGCCGCCACCGCCGCCGCCGCCTTCGCCCTCCCCACCGCCCCCACCATCGCTGACACCATCGCTGCCACCATCGCCACCGCCGTCGGCCTCGCCGCCGCCACTGCCGCCGCCACCGCCACCCTCCCCACCGCCACCACCATTGCCACCGCCGCCGCCGTTGCCTTCGCCGCCGCCACCGCCGCCGCCGCCGCCGCCACCTTCGCCCAACCCGCCGCCGCGACCATCGCTGCCACCACCATCGCCACCGCCACCATCCTCGCCGCAGCCACCCCCGCTGTCGCCGCCCTCGCCGCCGCCACCCTCGCCTTCGCCGCCGCCATCGCCGCCGCCATCGCCGCCAGCGATGAGCGTCGTCGGATTCACCCTCGAGCTCGCCGGCGACGTCTCCTCATTCACCCCAAGCGTACGGACCCAGATGCAGGGCGCGATCGCGGCGCGGGCGGGCGTCGATCCATCGGCGGTGGAGGTGGCTGTATCGCCGGGCAGCGTCATCGTCGACGTGAGCATCCAGACGACCACAGCGACGGCGACCTCGGTGCAGTCGACGATGGCCAGCGCGACGAGCAGCCCGAGCAGCGCGACCGCCATGCTCGCGAGCGTCACCGGCGTCTCGATCGTCGTGCTCGCGGTCGTGACGCCGCCCACCGTCGCAGACATCCCACCGCCACCACCGCCTTCACCATCGCCACCGCCACCCATGTCACCAATGTCAGCCGGTGAATCGGCAGTCGAGACGAGCGGCTCCACGAGCGTTGTAATCGCCATCATCATCGCCCTCGCCCTCGCCCTCGCCCTCGCCCTCGCACTCATCATCATGTGCCGCCTTCGTTGCCGTCCCGACAAGAAGCGGCGCTCGTCGATGACTGACCCGGCGGAGATAGCGAAGGAGGCTGGAGTCCTCCCCGCCGCGCCGCCCGGCGCCGACTGGAGGAGTGGGGCAGACTGGCGGAGCGGCTCTCCCAGCGGCGGCGGCGTTGAAGGCGGTGGGAGCGCTGGGGGAGGGCAGTGGTGCGGGTACAATGGCGGGCACGGAGCCTGTGCCGGCTCGCCGCCCCAGCTCCGACCGGTGGTTGATGGCCCCGTGGTTGGTGTCCCGGTGGTTGGTGACTCGCTCGAGGAGGCACTTGAGTGGTTCCGGCGCAACTGGCCCGTCGCCACGCCCTCGCCGCTCACGACGCCGCGAGCAGCCAGCCTGCCGCCGGGCGTCGCCGTCATCTCTCGCAATAGGAACGCCCCAACCGGCGCGCCAAGCTTCGCCCCACCTTTCCAGATACCAAGTGTGCCAGGAAGGCCGGTACACACACCACAGGCGCCCTCGATGGGCGTCGTTGGCGCCCGACGACCCCAGCTGGGGGGAGCACCGCAGGCAATGCTGCCCACTGTGAGTCCAAAGCCGAAAGTCCAGAAGGTGTTGGACATCGACGCTGCAGAGAAGCGCATCGACGATCGCTTAGACGAGCGCATGGACAACGACGGGCAACGCTCTTTCCGGAGTAGCCAAGGCAGGTCGTTGCAGGCCAAGAAAGGCAAGGCCAAGGAAACACGCAAAATGGCGCACGGTACTGAGGTCATGTCGAGTGACCGTAGCTATGGTCGTCCGTACCATCCACACCATCCGCACTCGCCGCACACCCACTTGCCGCACGTGCACCATCCGCACCATCCCCACCATCCGCACCATCCGCACCATCCGCACTCGCCGCACACCCACCATCCGCATCACCCGCACACTCACAGCCACCACCCGCACCATCCGCACTCGCCGCACACCCACTCAGGCAATCGGCCCGTCGCCTCCGAACACGCCTTGGGTCGCCCCAGTGGCTCCACCTCGCGCTCCACCACCTTGAGTTCCTCTACCTCGCGCAGCTCCACCTCGGAGTCAGCGCAGACACTTGTGGGGTTCGAAGTAGGCACGGCATTCGACGCTTGAATTTTGCCCGGGAACTGGGCTTCAAGAAACTTCAGCCGTGACGAAACGAGTGTCGCCCTCGAAGTAGGGTACCATGCAGCCGCTCCTCGTGTGGCCACCGAAGTGCCACTCGAGATCGCCGACTCTGCCGATGACGCCCAGCTCCTTGCCGGGGTGAGCAGCCATCTCGAGAAGCATCCGGAGGATGAAGAATTCCGTTAACGACTCAAGCAGCTTTTGGGGCAGCCGGCGCTTACATAGGGCAAGCGAGCGTATTTCCTTTGCCCAACCCTGCACCTTCTTATGCAGCACCGTCGCCAGTACGCGAGCTGCATCCCCTGAGCACGTGCCATGCGGTGGCGCGACAGTCGTGATGTCAGCCGCCCAGTGCGCCACCTTCACCCTCGCCGCCGCCACCTTCGCCACCGGCAGAGGGGCCCCTGCGAAGGTAGTGGTGCCTGTGCTTTTGAATCTCGGTAATCTTCGCCGCGCGCATCATGCTGACCTATTGTGAACGTGAGTCGTCGTGACACGAATCATTATGTGACATGCCTGTTGACTGTTGATGGGGGAATCGGTCGGGTGGATCTATCGTAATGCGGCACGGAGATCGCATGCCAGGGGGTATGTGAGATCTCAGCACTGGGGGAATCCGATCTGTTGCGATCGTCCGCCCGCGAAGATTCATTGGAGAGTGTGGGCCGCGCATGGGGCTGCGGGGGCGGACTTGAGTCGGCCGGATATGAAATAAAGCCGTACATGCCGTACTTATGACCTCTCGGAACCATGAGCCGTATTCTGTATACATAATGCTACTACTTACAAGGCTGCTGTCATGTTCCTAACGGAAACCAGTGTAGAGTGTTCGTCGAGAATCAGGTGCCTCTCTCAGGTGCCCTCTCCGGTGTGACGTGTCCATGATGGAAACCGCCGACCGAGCTGACCATTACAAACGCCGGCCGGTGCGATGGGAGGCTTCATCCATCTCATCGAGATGCATCGAGATGCACGCCTTGCTGCTTTGCCACGTCTTGCAGCCTGGCGACG
>ENA-UOUZ01002294-UOUZ01002294.1-mixed-culture-metagenome-genome-assembly--contig:-NODE-2294-length-10475-cov-139.163724_pt1 | contig 10475 bp, 11 predicted proteins | sample MGYA00238154_ERZ761575 | MGnify/ENA primary metagenome ERZ761575 (study PRJEB28896, sample SAMN07631632) | mixed culture metagenome | isolation source: Freshwater growth medium | place: USA...
CGCCTCCGAGCCCGCCGCCGCCGCCGCCGCCGCCCTCGCCGCCGCCCTCGCCGCCCCCGCCCCCGCCCTCGCCGCCGCCGCCCTCGTCACCTCCGCCCTCGCCTCCGCCTTCTCTCCCGCCGCCGCCGCCGCCATCGCCACCGCCGCCATCGCCCTCGCCTCCGCCGTCGCCCCCGCTGCCGCCGCCGCCATCGCCACCACCGCCCTCGCCCTCACGACCGCCGCCACCCTCTCCGCCTCCGCCCTCGCCTCCTCCTCCTTCGCCGCCTCCGTCGCCTCCTCCTCCATCGCCTCCCCCGCCACCGCCGCCGCCCTCGCCCTCGCTGCCGCCGTTGCCGTCGCCGCCACCACCGTTGCCGTCGCCGCCGCCTCCCTCGCCGCCGCCGTCGCCGCCGTCGCCGTCGCCGCCTCCGCCCTCGTCCCCGCCGCCCTCGCCCTCGCTGCCGCCGCCACGGCCCTCGCCGCCACCACCGTCGCCGTCGCCGCCGCCTCCCTCGCCGCCGCCGCCCTCGCCCTCGCCGCCGCCGCCACGGCCGTCGCCGCCACCACCGTCGCCGCCACCACCGTCGCCCTCGCCGCCGCCGCCCGACCCGTGCGGCACCTTGGCCTCCGCCGTGTGTGCCGGCCAGCCGTGCTACTTCGATGCGCGGTGCCTCACAACGAGCACCGACCCCTTTAACGGCGTCGGCTGCGGTGCTGGTGGCTTTACCAGCTGCCGCGCCTGTTACGTCGATGCCTACAACTCGATTCTCGCAGAGTGCCCCGAGCAGCCGTCGCCGCCGCCCTCGCCGCTATCTCCACCGTCTCCGGCGGCGCCTGGGTCGATCACAACGACATCATACCAAGTGGCGATCGGCTTCGTCGCCGCGGAGCCGATTGAGACCTTTACTTCGGCCGTGCTGAACAACATCTCGACCTCGGTCGCGACCGCTGCGGGCGTGGACCCGGGCAATGTCATCGTGACAGCCAGCGCCGCGTCCACACGGATCGACATCATCATCACCACGCCGTCTGCGACCGCGAGCACCAACATCGAAGAAAACATGGCGGCGACAATGTTTTCGGACGCGTCCACGGCGAGCTCTGTACTTGGGCTCACGGTGACGTCCGCGCCAACCATCACCTCTCAGACCGTCCTTACGATCACCCCCCCCGCTATGAGTGCCGGGCTCTCCGTGCCCGATGCCGGCAGCGGCACCATGCTTACAGTGCTGATCGCCGTCGGGGCCGGTTCGCTTCTGGGCGGCATCGCAGCCATACTGCTGGTCATCCGTTGCCGGCGCAGCCGGGCCAAGTCGGTCGGCCGCGCCGGCAACACCCACCGTGCCTTCGGCAGATCGCGAGCACAGGTGGGCTTCGGCGCGAGTACGAGCTCGAGAACTGCCGACGAGAGAGGGGCGGCCACCCACGGCATCGCGCTGGACGAGGATTTAGGGGCGGCCACCCACGGCATCGCGCTGGACGAGGATGTCGACATTGTGAAGGCCACCCAACCCGCCAGACAGACGGATGCCGCCGCCCGACCCGCCAGGGATCTCGAAGCCGAGGCTACCATCGACTTGAAGAAGGACAAAGATCTCGAAGCCGAGGCTACCATCGACTTTGTGAAGAAGAACAAACCTGTCGCGCCCGCCTTCGCCTCCATCGCCTCCGCCCTCGACTCCTCCTCGTCCGCCGCCTCCATCGCCCCCCCCGCCCTTCCCCCCGCATCCGTCGCCGGCGGCAGTGAAGGTGGCGAGGGCGATTGCCTAGGTGGTGGCGGCGAAGGTGGCGGCGGCGGCGGCGAATGTGGCGGCGGCGAGGGCGGACGTGGTTGCGGCAACGGTGGCGGCGGTGAGGGCGAAGGTGGCGGCGGTGATTCGATCTCGTGGCCACGTCAGCCCGCGCAGAGTTATGAAACATGACGTGAGACTGAGAGCGGGCGGGCGGACACGCAGATGGCATGTGGGGGCGGCAGCGGGGACACGACTGACCACCCATTGGAGTGCAGTACGTGACTCCTGACTCGTGAGAAAGGATTTCTTGACAAGCATTATCGTGTCAGATCGCTCATGTGTGTCGACGGTGTCGGACCGGAGTGTGTGGGGAGAAGTGGCGTCGATCACGATGATTCGATTGTGCAGGCCACATCAAGTACAACAGTGCATAGTAAGCGCAGAAGTTAAAATAATGCTAGGGCGCCCTGTGCGACGGCCCGTGGACGACTCACCGCACAGCTTTTTTGCCCCGAGGCCGTGTCCGACGGCGCGGCCCGGCGTTTCGCGTTAATAGTAATATAGTCGTCACGCATGTCGCTCGTGAGACGTGACGTTTGAGCAATCCTCATGCTGCTTCTCTCTCTACGCGACGTGGCACATGAAATCGGAGCCTTCGATGGGCATGCCAGCGAGCGTGACGCTCACCACATGCCGCCCTCGAACCTGGGGCACCCACTCGACGCCGCAAGTGCCGTCGCCATTGTCGAAGACGACAACGTCGGGTGCCTTTGTGGCCGAGAGTGGCGGACGCACGCGCACACTGTACCCTTGCGCGCCACGCGCCACACGGTTGCCAAACGCGTCCTTGGAGATGATCTTGAAGGACGCACTCTGGCGGACAAAGGCGGCGCGCAGCCCGACACCCTCGGCGACGCAGCGCGCGGCGTGGACGCCCGCAGCGGCCGCGCTCACGCGCAGGGGCGAGCCGCGCGCGTGGGCTCCGCGCAGCGTCACCGAGAGCGTGTACTCGCCTGCGAGCAATCCGTGGCAATCAGTGGCAATCAGTGGCAATCAGTGTCAATCAATGGCAATCAGTGGCAATCAAGCACTGAGAGCGTGTACTCGCCTACGAGCAATCAGTGGCACTCAGTGGCAATCAAGCACTGAGAGCGTGTACTCGCCTGCGAGCAATCAGTGGCAATCAGTGGCACTCAGTGGCACTCAGTGGCAATCAGTGGCAATCAAGCACTGAGAGCGTGTACTCGCCTGCGAGCGCGAGCGTGAACGAGCCGCGGTACGTGCCCTCTCCGCGGTCGAGCATGCGCACGTCGAGGGGCGGTCCGTCGGTTGGGTACGGCCCCTGTAACGTCGCCTGCCACGTGTCACCCCCAAAGAGCTGGTGATTACCCTTGCCATCTCGGGCGACGAGCTCAAAGGCCGTGAGCTCGCCCGCGACGGCGCGTCCGAGCTCGCGCCCTCGCAGGAAGCACGAGGGCGCATGCGTTGGCCCGGGGGCCACGAGTAACGTCCACGGGGACCCTTTGATCGGCTTCCCCGCCTTGAGATCGGTCACATGCAGAGTGTAGCGGCCCGAGCGCGCCGCCACGTACGAGGCGAGGTACGTGCCGTCCCGTCGATCTTCGACACGTCCAAACGTTTCGAGGGGTGCGGGCTCGTCCGGCTCGCCTCCATTCTCAGTGCCACCGGCGCCTCCCTTGGTGCCTTTGCCAAACTTGACGCCCTTGCCGCCCTTGCCAGAGGGTCGCTGCTGCTGCTGCTGCGCCGGCTGCTCCAGATCAGCGTGACGCTCGAGGCGCACCGAGAACTGCTCGTGGAGGGTCGAGATCGCGTGCAATCAGAGGCCATCAGAAGGGGCAATCAAGAGGGCCATTCGCGACACTCACCTGCTCGCCGCCGTACGTCATCGGCCGATTATGTGCATCGTGCGAGAGCAGCTCGAACGTGGCGAGCTCACCAGCCGTGGCGAGCTCGAGGGCCGTGCCGCGGGCCTCGCAATGGGCGGGGTGCGCGACCGGCGCGAGCACCGTGAGCAGATGGGGCGATCCTCCGATCGGCCGACCTGATGAGGGAGGCAATCAGACTGATGAGGGAGGCAATCAGACTGATGAGGGAGGCAATCAGATGGGGCGATCCTCCGATCGGCCGACCTGATGAGGGAGGCAATCAGACTGATGAGGGAGGCAATCAGACTGATGAGGGAGGCAATCAGATGGGGCGATCCTCCAATCGGCCGACCTCGCAGCGTGATCGTCACGCGGTAGTCGCCGCTCAGTGCGGGCGCGAGGAGATGCAGTTCGTAACGGCCATCCTCGAGATCGCGCAGCTCGGTATGGCACGCTGCTGGCCCGTGCACGCTCGCCACGAACGGATCGCCGCCACGCTGCAGCGGCACTCCGTACCCGTCGCACGCGGCGATCAGCAGCGTCGCCCGACGCGCCGTCGCGAGCTCCGACGGCCCCGAAACGAAGCTGTGAACTGCGGACGCGACGCCCTGCGGCGGAGGCTCCCCCCTGTACTGGAGCGGGTATTCGGGGGGGGGCTCCCCGGGAACTTGCAGCGGGTAGCTGGCCGCGGCCACCTTGCCACGTGGCGTCGCGTCACGCGGCGTGGGCGGGGGCGGCGGCTCGCGTGTACGCGGCGTGGCGAGGCGCGCGAAGGTCTCGTGTCGCTGCTGCGACTCGAGGCGAGAGAGCCCCTCGAAGGCAGGGTACTCGGGCGTGCGTATCTCCCGCGGCTCGCTCGCAATGCTCATCGACTGGCGCGGGTTGCAGCAGCGCCCAAAATGTGTCACTTTCGCGGCCGACGAGGAGGTCGTCTCCTGCAGGTACCGAGGCGTGCTCATGCTGGCGGTCGCATGCAAGCTCCCCTGGCGAGGTGTGACGTGGCCGAGGAGAGCGGCGCCGCCACCGGCCCCGCCGCCTGCCCCAGCTGCCCCAGCGGCGGCGCTAGAGTTGCTCGACCAAGGCGCGCCACCAACCGTCTCGAGCTCGAACGCCGAGCTCTCGGCGGCGAGCGCCGAGTGCGCCGCCGGTGAGGGCGCCGGCCAGCCAGAGGGGAGCAGCAGCGGCTGGCTGGCCGAGCGAGGGACGGCGTGGACCAGAGACCGCGGACCGATTTGACGTGGGTCGAGCGGTACGGCGAGGGGTCGGCCCCTCGGCATGGTGGAGCCTGGCGACGTCTTGCCTCCCCCGAGCGCCGCGGCCATCGAGGGCTTGGCCTCGCCCGCGCGCGGCGGCGAGAGCGAGCGAATGGGCATGGGGGGCGCGGCCGGCAGTTTGCCGCTCGACTGGCGGTTGACCTGCTGACGTGGCGTCGAGGCCTTGAAGTCGTCTGGTGCGGGACCGCCGTGCACGACCGAGAGCATGTGGGGAGATCCGATGACCTGTGATCCGAGCATGTGGGGATTTCGTGATCCAATCACCATGTGGGGAGATACAATCACCGAGCATGTGATGAGATCCAATCACCGAGAGCATGTGGGGAGATCCAATCACCGAGCATGTGGGGAGATCCAATCACCGAGAGCATGTGGGGAGATCCGATCACCTGCTGACCATCCAAGCTGACCACCATGCGGTACTCCCCCGAGCACGAGGCGACGAGCGAGATCGTGTACGTGCCGTCGGTGCAGTCCGTCACGACCACCTGTACGGCGCCAGGCCCGTTCGTGCGCGCGGCGACGGTGGCACCTCCCGAGGCGAGATCATTCGACCAACGGTCGCGAGCTTGCACCTGTGGGGAGAGGCGAGGGCGCCGTGGTGAGCACTTGCATGCCGAGGGGCCATGCGGTCGCGAGCTTGCACCTGGAAGACGGCCGGCACGTGGTTGAGTAGCGGCATCGGCGCGGGGAGCAGCACGGAGCGTGCACCACTGGCCAAGCCGGCGGTGACGTGCAGCTCGAGGGGGGACCCCCGCAGCGGCTGCCCACCGATGCTCACGCTCAGGGCAAAGACGCCCTTGATCGTCAGGTGATGCTCGATGACGTGCGAGCGGCGCGCGGGCCACGCCGCGCCATGGGCCCACGCGTCGTCCACGTCGCTCACTTCCGTCTCAGCCCACCCCTGCTGGGCAAGCCGATGACCGTCGACATGGGACTCGGACGTGGCGCTCGGTACGGCGCCCGGTACGGCGCCCGGTACGGCGCTCCGCACTCCGCACGCACCGCCGCCGCCGCTGCTGCTGTGGTTCCGGCCAGGCGAGCTGACACACGCGCCAGTGCTGCGCGGGTCGCCCGGGGAGGCGGTACTCACCGCGCAGCACGTGACGGCCGCCGACGCCTGCCGCGGCGAGGCGCCCGAGCAAATGGCACCGTCGCGAGGTGAGGTCGTCTGCTTTGACGAAACTCGGGGCGAGGTCGTCTGCTTTGACGAATCTCGGGGCGAGTCGCGAGATGCGGCGCCCGCCACGACGCCGCCGAAACTGGCGCGGCCAGCGCGAGGTGGCGAGGTGCCAGCGTCGTGGCGGGCGCCGTGGCGGGCGCCGTGTGGGCGCCGCCGCGCGTCGTCCGTGCGCTCGCTCATCGGCAGTGCGCGCGCCGAGAGCGCCACCACCTCTCCGCTGCCATCGGGTCCGGACAGGTAGATCTCCACGCGGCTCGTGTCGCTCGCGTCGTTGCCGTACGTATCGAGCAGTAGCAGCGGCAGCGCGATGTGCGCGCCCGCGGGCAGAGCCCGCCCATGCAGGGCGGCGTGCTGCTGGATCGCCGACGTGACCGGCGTGGGCGGCGCCGGCGCCACCGTGAGCACTTTCGGCGCGACGAGCAGCTCCTCCGGTACCCCTTCGTGCTCGCACCTACATGCAATCAGTGGCAATCAGCAGCAATCAGTGGCAATCAGAAGCAATCAGTGGCAATCAGTGGCAATCAATGGCAATCAGCAGCCATCAGAGCCCCTCGGCCGGTCGTGCTCGCACCTACATGCAATCAGTGGCAATATGCAGCAATCAGTGGCAATCAGTGGCAATCAGCAGCCATCAGAGCGCCTCGGCCGGTCGGGCTCGCACCAGAGCACTGATGAGAGAGGCAATCAGAGCCTGATGAGAGAAGCCATCAGAGCGCCTCGGCCGGTCGTGCTCGCACCAGAGCACGACGTCAAAGTCGCCCGCACGGGTCGTGACGTATCGGAGCTCAAAGAGGCCGTCGTCGGCCCAAGCCGCTTCGCAGGACTCGAGGCCGCGCGCGCCGCCCGGCCGGCCGCTGCCGTCGCCTACCTTGCCCGCGATCCCTACGGTGAGGAGGGCGTCGCCCGCGACGGCGCTGCTGCCTTGCTCGCCGCTCGATTGGAGTTCGAGCCAGAAGCGAGTGCGAGGGTCCGAGTCGACCGGATTGCCAAACTCGTCTTTGCAGCGCACCTGCATGTAATCAGTGGCAATCCGAAGCAGTCAGCAGCAATCAGGGGCAATCAATGGCAATCGGATTGCCAAACTCGTCTTTGCAGCGCACCTGCAGGGTGGCGGGCTCGCCCGCGACGGCGCGGCGCAGCCCCTCGCCGTGCATCGAGCACGCGCGCTTATCCGGCTTCGACGAGAGGATCCGCACGAGCGCCGGCGACTTGCCGACGTGAGCACCGCGCACGCGCACCGAGAGCCGGTACGCGCCGGCACGCTGCCCCTTCCACGAAACTTCGTACGAGCCATCGTGTCGGTCGATGACGCGCACCTTGGCGTCGCTCGCGGCAGCGCCGCCCACGCCCACGAGCGCCGAGTCGAACCCGGCGTCGCTCGCCGCGCCGTCGGCCGGCACGATCTCCGCCGTGAGCCCACATGCCCCGGCGTCGCATGGGTTGTGCAGCCGATCGACCGCGCGGATGACCAAGCGATCCTCAACGTCCGCGGTGGAGCGCACGGCCTCGTCCCCGATGGGCAACTCCGTCGTGGGCGCGTGCGCGGGCCCCGAGCGCACATGGAGCACAAACGGTGAACCGCCGACGGGCTCGGCCGAGGTGCGCAGCCGCACGTGCAGCTCGTACGTGCCCGAGCGGCTGATCGAGTAGCGTGCGTGGTAGGCGCCCTCGGGGCCGCCATCGACGGGCGTGAGGCCGCCCAGGGTGAAGCCCGACGCGACCGCCGCGTCCTTGCGCCCGCCGCCGCCCACGATGTCCAGCGCCAGGTCGAGTGACTCTGCGGGCACGGGCCGACCCGCATAGTCGTTGAACTCGACCTTGAAGACGGCGCTCTCACCGGCGACGGCCTCGTGCAGCCCGAGCCCGCTACAGCGGCACTGCTTGGCATCCGCCTGTGGCACGGTCACCTGCGCGCTGAATGGCGAGCCCGCGATGTGCTCGCCGTGGAGCGAGATCACGATCCAGTAGACGCCCGAGACGCTCGCCACCCAGCCGACTGAGTATGTGCCGTCCTGGCAGTCGCGTACGGAGGTGGTGACGGCGCCGGGACCGCGAATGGACACCACGAAGGGCTCGCCACCTTGGCGCTTGCGCCAGCCGTTGGCGTCGAGGGCGTGGATTGTAAAGTGTGCGGCCCGGCGTGCGACTGCACTCGTGAGTCCGTCACCAGTCGCACGGCATGCTGCAGGGTGCGACAGGCCACCGCCGCCGCCGCCACGGTCGGAGAGTGCGAGCGCTTGCGAGTGCGAAGCGCTCATCTGGCGGCTGGTGAGCATGACGCTGGCGGATTGTCGGGAGCGGAAGTTCGACAATATCGATCGGGACCGTCCTCTTTTGAGAGGTCGTTACAAAACCGACCGTTTCACCGTTTCAGCGTTCAGGTATCTTGAAAAGAACTTCCTTGCCGCACGAAACCATGGGGGACCATGTTACAGAGGCGCGGCGTCCGAGGGGAGAGACGAGAGGGCACGAGTCAGGACACGAGAGACGAGAGCCGAGGGAGCTAGGAAGGGCCGGGCCGATTTTGCCCGCAACATGCCGCTAACACCGGAACTGGAGTTCGCCGCACTCACAGGTCGCCGACGCCAAACTTGTCCTGCAGGCGCTGCGGCTCGAGCGCGACGAACTCTAGCACGTGCCCCTTCAGCGTCGCGGTCGCACCGGCCACCTCGGCCTTGTTGCCCTCCTTAGCAAGCTTATCGAGCTGCTTGAGGTCCTCGAGGACCTTCTTGCTCAGCGCGGCGCCAGCATCCTTGTCGGCGCCCGTCAGCTGCTTCGACGCCTCGTCGAGCGTCTGCTGTCGGATCGTCGAGTCCCACGCGAGCGCGAGCTTCGAGACACCCGTGAGGTCGTCCTTGTCGGCGAGCGTGGTAAACTCGCTCGTCTGCGCCGCGCGCGTGCGGAGGGCCTCGAAGAGGCCGTACAGCCTCTCGTCCTTCAGCGCCTGCTGCTTGAGCGCCTGGTACTCGCTCATCGTCAAGTAGCCCTTGTCGGAGTTGGCGAAGGTGGGCGTGGCGGCAAAGGCGGCGAAGGCGGAGGCGCCACGCTGGAGCAGCACGCGCCGGCTGCTGCTCGTGGCGGCCGCGGGAGACATTGTAGCGGCGCACGCGCTCGTGGGCAGCCGGAGCGCGGCCGATATGGCGAGCGATAGAGCAAGCATCCCGGCAGGAGCGGCGAGATTCCGGAGATGAGGACTGTTTGTAGCGTTTTCCAGAAGACAAGATTTGGGTCGGGCGGCAATGGAACAAAACTGCGACGACTGGATGTCCTTTGACTGTGGGGAGAACTGTCGAGAAAGTCGCTTTTGTTGTGCAATGCTGGCTTTGCGTCGCGTTGCGTCGAGTGAGTCCGCTCTCGATACCAGCCGCTTTCGACTGCGCAGGTTCTGACCCGTGCCGCTGCACCCCGCAGGTGCCCTGCGCGCCGCGCCCCTCGCGCGGCAGGCTGCCGCTCCCCTCAGCTTCAAGGCGAGCAAGCCTGTTCTTGGCGGCAACCCTGGCTTCAGGTGCGCCGGCTCTGCCAGCGCATACGCTGCGGCCACGCTTGGTGGCGAGTGTCTGCACTCGAGTGCTGAGCTGCTTCGACCTCCGCTAGAGGCCCTGCGCGCCGTGCACATGTGGCCAGCTAAGAGTGCTGCTCGGCAATTTGAGACCTTGACGGTGTGTTCCGCGCTCGTCCGCAGCCCCGGCTTCTACGTCGTCGAGGACGAGCCGCCTGAGGTGATCGAGATGGCCGAGGATGGCGTCACCCCGCTCGTCGTCGCCCCGCGCATTGAGCTCACCCTCGAGTGGCTCGTCGAGTCGCCCCCGCCGGAGCATACATGGGAGGAGCCGCCCATCTTCTACGATGGTGTGCCCGCGCGCCTTGAACCCCACCTGACCGGCTACCCGTGACGAGGAGCGGAGGGCCCGCCCGCGACTGTGCGCACCGTCGGCCGCGTGCTCACCCTTGCACCGCCGCGTGCCGCTCGCAGTGATCGACGACGCGTAAGTCCATCGTGGAGGCGCCTTTCGCCTCATGCCGCTGCGAGCGATAGATACCTCCCGAGGTTGGGACGGGGCGAACACAATTATTTGAGCGCGGAACGCCGCGCGCAAACAGGGCAGACCATCTGCTGCAAGTTGTGCGTGTCTTGGCAGGCTGGGGCGCCGCTTGCGTTGGTGTCTGTGCGCTTCAGGGGCCTGTGCTGTACAGCTCTGTGCACTGTGCACTGTGTGTTGGGGCTTGTGCGTGTTAGCTGGTGCGTGTACAGGGACGAGAGCACGCGTTTTCTTCCGATTGTTACCCTTCCGCGGCGCCAAGTATTTTCACACGATGTCGTCCTATGAATCTCCGCGCCCTTGATGACGTTCACTCTGTGCCTAGCGCTTCTGGGCGCGCTGGTGGCGCCGCCGAGATGGACGCAAGCGCCAAGTAA
>ENA-UOUZ01002302-UOUZ01002302.1-mixed-culture-metagenome-genome-assembly--contig:-NODE-2302-length-10449-cov-225.672407_pt1 | contig 10449 bp, 6 predicted proteins | sample MGYA00238154_ERZ761575 | MGnify/ENA primary metagenome ERZ761575 (study PRJEB28896, sample SAMN07631632) | mixed culture metagenome | isolation source: Freshwater growth medium | place: USA...
TCTGAGTGCCTCGGATGGCCACTGATGGACTCTGAGTGCCTCGGATGGCCACTGAGTGCCTCTGAGTGCCTCGGATGGCCACTGATGGACTCTGAGTGCCTCGGATGGCCACTGATGGACTCTGAGTGCCTCCGAGCCCTATTGACTGCCGAGTGCTCTCCCACCGACCGTTTGAATGCACCTTTCCTAATTGGGCACCTTCCCTAATTGGGCACCTTCCTTATTGGGAGGACAGCCGTCGACAACTGCCGACGGACGCGAGGCTGAGGATAGGTTATCCGAGGCATTGAGGCTGGCGATGCGGGCGCAGCGGCAGGCGCAGCGCCGTCTCCTGAGCGCCGAGGCGATGAGCGACGAGATGGCGGACGAGATGGCGGGGGTCGAGGTGGAGGAGGCGGCTGAGGGCGCCTCGGGCCAGATCTGGTCGGCGACGGACCAAATTAGGAAGGAGCTCGAGCGAGCTCAGGCGAGACTCGACGCCGCGACGGAGCTGGCTGTGAACGCCAAGAGGGCGCTTGCCAAATGCGAGCACGCGAACCGCGAGCGCGCCGCCGCCGCCGCCGCCGCAGAGGCGGCACGAGCGGGCAGCGCCGCCGCCCACGACGGCGCTCACCCGGGTGCTCATCACGGCGCGCCTCCGCCGAGCTTCAGCAAGATCCCCGATCTCGCGCGCGAGATCGCGGCGCGAGAGGGCGAGAAGCGCTTCCCGCTCCTCGCGCAATCTCGCATGCTCGAGCTAGAGCTGCATGCGGGACAGATGCTCTACCTGCCGGCGGGATGGTTCCATGAGGTCAGCTCGGACGGCGGCGGGGCGGGCGACGGGCTGCATTGCGCCCTCAATTACTGGTACCATCCTCCCAAATTAGGAACGCCCTTTGAGCGTCCTCATGGGCGCGACGGGCAGCCGTTCTGGGAGAGTCGCATGCCGCGTCCTAATTAGGAACGCCCTTTGGGCGCGACGGGCAGCCGTTCTGGGAGAGTCACATGCCGCGTCCGCCGCCACAGTCGTGAGTCACTCGCAAGCAAGTCACTCGCGATACAGCATACACCATAGTACCGCGTTACGGATCACATCGAGACCAAGGTGGGCCCGGCGGCCCAGTCCTCGAGCGAACTTGTCGAATAGAAACGCACAAAACGCGGGCACTCAATGAGACGATCACGAAACTTGGAGATGGAAACTTGGTGTAACGTCCTCATTCCGCGGCATTACGGTGGGAACAAGCGAGCACTTGGCCGGCCGCAACTTCGTCGGCCAGTCATTGACCACACACCTCACAGATGCCGATAGTGCTTGCGATCGATGATGTATCCGAGCAGACTGTAAGCATCGTGTGCCCCAGAAAGGTGGCCGGTGACGGCGGCTGGGCCTGGGACGAGGTGCGCGTGTGCCAATCGAGCATCGCTGGCTACGGGCTGCAGCCCCGCGAGAATAGCAACGTGGATTGGAGCGCGCCGAAGCATCCGATCGCATTGCCATTGCTTGGCCGCGAGACGGAGCTCAACAGCCAGCAGGAGGTAGACATCTTTGTGCGCATACTCAAAGGTGCTCACCCGGTGTTCGACACCCGCTCCAACGCCTAGCCTCGTGCTTCCTATGCTCACGTGCGATGGGCTGTGCACCCGCGTCGAGCAGGCGATTTCGTGGCGTTCCCGTTTGAGCAGATGCGGGCTCCACCGCCAGGAACCGCCTGGGCCGTCAACGGCGCCTACGTCGAGTCCGTCGCCGCCGAGCGCGTGCCCGAGGGCGAGCGGCTGGCGGCGGAGGACATCGTACTCCAAGTCAGTCTCGATGCGAGCGTGCGGCAGGCGAGCTGCAAGCAAGGCGAGAGCCGGCCAGTCGACCGCGAGACCTGCGTCTACCTGCTCAAGCGCGCGACGACCAGGCTGCTCCACATGCCTACTCACGTCTTCGCGGTCCTCGCTGCCCATCGGTGGCACCAGCACACAGATCGTCACTTTGCTACCCACTGCGCGTCGTTTCGGCGAAGCGTCAAATGGCACGCGCCTGATGGCAACGGATTGCCTCCCTCATCAGCCACAGATGGCCTCAAATGGAACGCGCCTGATGGCCACGGATTGCCTCCCTCATCAGCCACTGATTGCCTCCCTGATCAGCCACTGATTGCCTCACTCACCAGCCACTGATTGCCTCCCTCATCAGCCACGTGCTCGTAAACGCTCACCCAATCTTTGAGGACGCCGCGTACGCAGCGGGCTGCATCAACGAGCCGTTACGTGACGAAACCAGCTCGCTCGAGCTGCAATGCATGCAGCTGCGCGTGCTGCCGGCCGCGCAGCAGCCCGATCCATCTGCTCTGGCCCATTGGGAGACATTTGCCATCGAGTATCCGGAGGTGACGGAGAAGCAGCTGTGGTTCGTCACGCTACGTGAGCCACTGATTGCCACTGATTGCCACTGATTTTCTCCCTCATCAGCTGTGGTTCGTCACGCTACGTGAGCCACTGATTGCCACTGATTGTCTCCCTCATCAGCTGTGGTTCGTCACGCTACGTGAGCCACTGATTGCCGCTGTCGATCGCCACTGATTGCCACCGAGTGCCACTGAGTGCCATTAAATACCACTGATTGACATGAAATACCACTGATGAGTACCACTGATGAGTACCACTGATTGCATCCCTCATCAGGCGAGAGCTACAATCTCGACGAGGAGCTCACTGCGACGTACGGCAGTGCGTACCACCGCACGTACAGCACCGTGGACTTCACCCAGCCGCTGCCCTCGGTATGCATGAATGCATGCGCGCCTCTCCAATGCATGCGCGCCTCTCGAATGCATGCGCGCCTCCGAGCGCGTCTGATTGCGCCCCTCATCAGGTGCGTGTGCCTCTCGAAGTGCACTCGGACGAGGTGCAATCTCGCTCATGACCTCTGATGACGTCTGATTGCGCCCCTCATCAGGTGCGTGTGCCTCTCGAGGAGTACTCGGACGAGGTGCAATCTCGGGCCACGTGGCCGACGCGCGTCCCTGGCTGGTGGCACCCCGACATGCAACCCATCCGGCGGCAGGTGAGAAGGACGCCCCTCGCAATCTGCTCGGGAAGATGTCCCTCTGATCTGAACGCTCATCTGGGACACTGGTGATGGGTCTCTGATGGCCTATAATGGACTCTGAGTGCCTCTGATTGCTTCTGATTGCCGATGATGACCTATCGTGGACTCTGATTGATTGCCTCTGATTACGCCTCGTCGGGCAGGTGCTCACGAGACGCACTGATGACCTGTCTAATGACCTCTGATTGCCTCTGATTACGCCTCTGATTACGCAGGTGCTCACGAGGCGCAGTCGCTGCCGCGCCGTTGACGAACCTCTGATTGCCTCTGATTACGCCTCTGATTACGCAGGTGCTCACGAGGCGCAGTCGCTGCCGCGCCGTTGACGAAGCGCGGGGCCAGTGGGAGGCCGGTGAGCTCCGTGTGGGACGTCCATCTCGCGAGATCGCACCTCGCGAGATCGCGCCTCGCGAGATCGCACCACCTCGCGAGATCGCTCCAGATGAGGACGAGATTGGACCAGATGAGGACGAGATTGGACCAGATGAGGACGAGATTGGTCCAGATGAGGACGAGATCGTGCTCGTGCGCGACTGGCAGAAGCTCATCCTCGCCCGCAAGCAGCTGCCCACGTCCCCAAACTCACCCCGCAAGCGACGAAACCCTATGGGCGCGCCTACCAAATATGGAAAGCGCGGTGTCGCCCCAGAAGCGGCCAAACCCCGCACCAAGGCCCGCGCCACGTCATCGCTGCTCGAGGGTGTTGAGGTGTTTTGGGTCGTGCCGGGCCAATGCCAGACCCCTGGGTGCACTTTGAGTAAGTCCCAATCTCGACCCAATCTCGACCCAATCTCGACCCAATCTCGGCCCGTGCTCAGATTGCCACCGCACCTGACCTCCGATGGACTCTGATGGCCTCTGATGACGCCTAAATGCCTCTGATGGCCTCTGATGGCCTCTGATGACCTCTGATGACCTCTGATGACGCCTAAATGCCTCCTTCATCAGGTAAGCACCATCTCGGCCCGTGCTCAAGCGAGCTCATCACGCCCGGTGAGCGCCGCGCCTCGGCCATCCTAATTAAGGAGCGCCGCGCCTCGGCCATCCTGAGCCGCGAGATCGCACCTCGCGAGATCGCACCTCGGGCGGCCGGTGAGCGCCGCGCCTCGGCCATCCTGAGCCGCGAGGCGCATGCAAGTGCTCATCACGACGCCTCGGCCATCCTGAGCCGCGAGGCGCATGCAAGTGCTCAGCACGACGCCTCGGCCATCCTGAGCCGCGAGGCGCATGCAAGTGCTCATCAAGGCGCCTCGGCCATCCTGAGCCGCGAGGCGCATGCAAGTGCTCAGCACGACGCCTCGGCCATCCTGAGCCGCGAGGCGCTCGCGCGGCTCTGCGCGGCGCATGCAAGTGCTCAGCACGACGCGGAGCTCAGCCGCGCAGCGGACGATTTCCTAATTAGGGACCATGCCACGGAGGTGTGCGAGGCATGTGCGGGGACGCACGGCGTCCACACGTGCATGCAGTCATGCATGCAATCATGCATGCAATCATGCATGCAATCACGCCTGCTTCCGTGCAAGCGACCGCGCTCGACTTCAAGCTCGGCCACGAGCGCGGCGATGGAGCCCCCCGAGAAGGAGGGCTGATGGCTGAACGTCGGGCGGTTGTAATCGCTCCAGTTCCGCGTCATGCTGAGCACTTTCATGCGCCTTACATTTGGGCGGCACGCGCGGCTCCGTCGGAAGATCTAAGGAAGATCATCTATGGGAGATCTTAGACGAGATCTAAAGGAGAGACTAGCTTGGGCCATGAAATGCATCTATGGGAGACGAGATCTTAGGACGTCTTAGACGAGATCTAAGCTGAGATACTAGCTGGGCCATGTGAAACGCCATGACCCCACATGAGTACGGTCCGAGAATGTGTGCGGTGTCGAGCATGGCAACTGGGCTGCTTTTCCAACAGTGCAGCGCCAGGAGAGACGGTCCCCGCCACCGCCCACACAGTCGCACTGACGCGCGCCGTTACCGTGGCATGAGAGACGGGCTCTGCCGCGCAGCCCCACACCAACGGCCCCACACATGATGCCCACCTCGCGGCCCACCTCGCGCGATGCGCGTCTCCAGGCTTCGCCGCATCTCTCCCCTCTTGCGCCAACTCACTCTCCTCTCTTTCAGCTCTACACGTTGATTGCGACGCGTCGCGCAGGCCGCGGTAGTGCGGCATGTTGAGCTTGTGGCACCAGTAGTCGGTCTTGCTGCCGTGCTGCCCGTGCACGGGGCCGCAACGAAAGCGCAGCATCGCCGCCCCTTCCGCCGGGTCGTCGTGCACCGAGAAGAGCAGGTGGCACAGCAGCGTGCCGTCGACGCCGTCGTCCCACGTGCGCGGGCGCGCGCGGCGCGGGAGCGCCGCGAGCGCCTGCACCCACATGCCACATGTCGCACGTCACGACCAAGTCCTGCTCGTGGTCGAGGTGCAGCTCGCCGAGCGTCACGTACGCTCCTGCGCATGTCACGTCGATGCTGAAGTTGCGTGGGCACGCATCGCCGTGCGGGGGGGGCACGCAGCGAAGAATGGGCTTGCAAAAGGCGTCCTTGTCGCACGCGTTGGCGTGCGCGACAAAGTCGGCCCACAATTCATCACCGAGCGTAGCACGCGCCTGCTTGGCAATGCGCTCGAGCAGTCCACTCCAACACTGCTGTGCGCGCTTGCGTGCCACCTTGGATAGTTTGACCGGGTGGGCGGGCTGGGTACGCACGCAGGAAATGAGCCGGTACCCGCGGGCGGAGGTCGTGCCTTAGGGAGCCAGCCGTCACGGCTCGATCGCGAGTCCGGGCTTGGCGGCGGCTCGGAGGACGCCCTGGGCGTCGTCGTTGAGCTCGTTTTGACATGAGCTGCGGAGAGCATGCGAGACCGCTGTGTGCGCGGATGTCTGGAAATGGCTCGCATTCAGAAATCGGAAGGAAGACATGGCGAGCACTTCCAGCGCGTCCTTCTGAGCGTCTGCGCTCGCGAACGGAAAAAAATTCAGCACCCTATTGAAAACGCCTTTTATGGCAGCTTCCAAATTAGGAAATAACTTCACAGAACCCAAAACAGCGATCCACACATGTTCACAGTGCTCTCACAATCATTTTCTAGTACAGGCTACAGTTCGAACAGGAATCCACTCCGGCCCTTCACCGCATCTCGCACCGCTTTTTCCCCTGCATCTCCCATGTTATTGGCCCGGATGTCCAGTTTGGTCAGGACCGCGTTGACCTTCAGCGCCTCCGCGATCGCCTTGGCACCGTCGTCGCCGATCTTGTTGTTGTTGAGCCATAGCTTGGTCACGACTGCGTTGACCTTCAGCGCCTCTGCAATTGCCTTGGCGCCGTCGTCGCCGATGCCAGAGGAAGCAGAGGTAAACGGGCTACCAGCCAAATCCAGGCTGGTCAACACCGCGTTGACCTTCAGCGCCTCTGCGATCGCCTTGGCACCGTCGTTGCCGATGTTGTTGTGATAGAGGCGCAGCTCGGTCAGGACCGCGTTGACCTTCAGCGCCTCCGCGATCGCCTTGGCACCCACCGCACCGATGTTGTTCGCGTCCAGGTGCAGGGTGGTCAAGACCGCGTTGACCTTCAGTGCCTCCGCGATCGCCTTAGCACCCACGACCCCGATCTCGTTGCCCCCGAGCGAGAGCTTATTCAGGACCGCATTTACCTTCAGTGCCTCCGCGATGGCCTTGGCACCCTCAACCCCGATGTTGTTGACTCTGAGGTTGAGGGTGGTCATCACCGCGTTGACCTTCAGCGCCTCCGCGATCGCCTTGGCACCCTCGTCCCCGATGTTGTTGTGTTCCAACACCAAGCAGGTCAAGACCGCCATGAACTGCAGGTCCGACCTGATCAGGATGGCGTCGGCGGGTTGGAGGCCCTTCTTCAGGCCCTTCTTCGAGAAGTCGGCCTCCGTCTGGTCGCGTTTCATGCCCGAGAGCATGATGCCCCTCTCTGCGCCGATCTTGGCGAGCATCGTGGCCGACTCAACGTCCAGGCTGTTCTGGAGCAAGTTGCAGTTCTTGAGCACCGCCATGAACTGCAGGTCCGACCCGATCAGGATGGCGTCGGCAGGTTGGAGGCCCTTGCTCGAGAAGTCGGCCTCCGTCTGGTCGCGCTTCATGCCCGAGAGCATGATGCCCCTCTCCGCGCCGATATTGGCGAGCATCGTGGCCGACTCAACGTCGAAGCGGTTCTTGAGCAGAGTGAGCTCTGCAATCGAGAGAACGGCGCCGTCCGACGTGACCGTGCGAAAGGTCGTGTTCGTCTTGAGCGCCTCGACCATCCCCTTGCCGCTCTCCGCGCCGATCTCGTTGCCACCCAAGTCAAGCTGCCTCAGCGTCGTGTTCTTCGCCTGGAGCGCCACCGCGAGCGCGCAGCCGCTCGCATCGCCCAGCTTGTTGCCATTGAGGCTCAGCTGCGTCAGCGTCGTGTTCGCCTGGAGCGCCTCGACTATCTTCACACCCTCGCCATCAGTCAACTTGTTCTCTCGCAGGCTGAGCGACGCCAGCACACGCATCAGCTGCGCCACTGCAGCGACCATTGTCGGCCGATCTCCCCCAACAAGCTTCTTGCTCAGGTCGAGCTCATCACCCAACCTGGCCGTCTGCTTCAGCCCCTTGCCAAAGGCGTCGCCCATCTCGCTGCCGAGCGTGACCGCGTTGGCCCAAAACGCCGGCCATTGCCACGGCGGCGGCGACCCCTCAGGGAGGCGGTACTTGCCCGAGCAGATGGCCTGCGCTGCAAAAAACTCCTGGAAGGACAGGTGCGCCGACTGCATCTGGAGCGGCTCGACCTGCAGCAGGCTGAGAAGAGGGAGCCTATCCTGCCCCACGCGCTCGCGAACCTGCGCGACCGCCGCCCGCTCATCATCGCGCAGTGCCTGGACCGCGCCGCCCAGGGCATGAAGGCGCTCCGCATCCGCTCTCGCCATCTGCGCCCGGCAAGCAGCTTCATCCAGCCCGGACGATGCGAGCTGCTTGGGGTACAGCCACCCCGTTGTGGCGCCGTCCGCCAGCTTGACCTTGTATGGATTGCCTGTCTTGTCGTCCTCGACGATCACGCCGCGTTGGCCCTTCCGCTCGCCGTCCAGCAGCTCCACGTAGTGGCCCTCCTCCGGCCGGCCCTTGAATGTCTTGAAGAGGTTCGACACCTTCGACGTCTTCGCCACCTTCGCATCCAGGTCGGTGAGCATCCCCGGCGGCGCAAAGGCGCCCAGCGCCGCGCGCAGGAGCTGCACGTCGGTGATCACGCGCGCCTGCGCCACGTGCGCCTCGAAGAACACAACTTCCAGCAGCGTGCGCACTTCTGCCGTCACGACGCCGCCGCGCGCGAGCATCGCGTCCGATGCGAACGCGTACAGCTCGGCGACCGTCTTCGGCATGCCCAGCCCTTTGCGGATCTCGAAGACCGACGCGACCATCGAGAGCATCAGCGGGTTGGCCGTGACGCGATGCTGCATCGTCGGCGCGTCGGGGTCCGTGCTCGTTGGCATGCGCTCGACAAAGGTCATCAGCTGCCTCACGTCCCCCTCATTCCCCAGCCGCTGCAGCAGCGCCTGCTCCTGCTGCGCCTCGGTCAGCGGCGCCAGCTTCAGCAAGCGGAAGCCGGAAAAGCGCGCCTCGTCCACGCCCGCCGGCCGCGAGGTGCAGAGCATCACGTGGCCCTGCGGTGCCAGCACCTCGACGATATGCTGCTCAATCTCGGCGCGCTTGGCGCCCGCCTCGTCGAGCCCGTCGAGGAGGAGCAGCGCGCGCCGCGCCATCATCGCCTGGCGCAGCATGCGGTACACCTCGGGCCTCTCCCTCTCAGTGAGGCTGAGGTACGCGTCGACCCAGTTCCAGTGCGACGCGAACGCGTCAGGTGCATCGCGCAGCTTCGCCTGGAGCAGCTGCACCTTGATCACGATGGGCACCAGCTCGGCGCGATCGAGCGCCAGGACCACCGCCTGGCTGATGAGCGTCGTCTTGCCCGCTGCGGGCGGCGCGGTGAGCAGCGCGGCTCCCGGAGCAGTGATCGCCTCGCCGAGGCTTCGTGAAGCGTGCAGCGAGTGCAGCCAATCGCTCAGGCTGCGCACGTCGCGCACGCCAGCCAGATCGGCATCTCCCATCACTTCGATGGCCACGCACTGCTGCAGCGCATCCAACGGATTGCCGGAGAGCGCATCGAAGATCTGCGTGTGCTGCTTGCGCAGCTCCCGCGTCCACCACCCGCTCAGCGCCTCGTAGGCGGCATGCGGCAGCTCGCGCGGCGCGTGGTTCCACGGGTGCAGCGTGAGCGTGGCTGGTGGCTCGCCGCTGCCCTCCAAGAAGGTGAGGCCGTGGCGGAGGCCGTCGGCGCCCGCCGTGGCCACATCGGCATCGCGCCAGCCGCCGGCCGTACGCACGGTGAGCGGCTGGCCGGCGGCGTAGCGCCGGGCGCCGCTGGCGCCGCTGGAGCGCAGTGCCGCAGTGAGCATGGCTTCGAGCGCGACGGGCTGCAGCCTCTCGATCGCCGCACACACCTTGCCGAGCGCTTCTTGGAGCTGCTTGGGATCGCCCTGTTGTTGTGCTTTGAAGAGCGTCGCCGCTTTGTCCACGCACGACCGCACGGCGCTGCCCGCCTCGCGCGCCGCGTGTGCGATGCTTTGGCATCGCGCCGCGCCGTCGGCGATCTCGCGCGCCCGCTCGCCCACGGCGCGCAGAGCCGACTCCGACTCCATCCGCCGAGCATCGTCCGCCAGGCGACGTGCGGGCTCGACGAGGTCGCGAAGCGCACGCGCATCGCGGATGAACGCGGCCTCCCAGCCGGCAGCGGGCGGCCGCCACGGCAGCACCGCCTGGCTGCATCGGTCGTAGGCGAGCTCGGCGTCGTCGCCGCCCGTGACGGCGGCGGCGACACGCCCCCCGGTCGCATCGACGACGCCAAAGCGCGGCCCGCCGCCCGCGCCGTTCCCCTGCCAAGAGAGCAAGAGCAGCGGCTGTCCCTCGGCGAGGCGCAGCGGCGACGCGGCGGGTGCATCGACGTGCGGCAGCGGCTCCGCCGGCGCGGCCGTCGCGATGCCGGACACGAGCATCTGAAGCGACCCGAGTGTCTTTGTCAGCGCACCGACGGTGTCGTGCACGTACTTCGTGTACAAGCCAACAACCACGGGGTGATCGCCCTTGCTCGTGAACTTGGACTTTTGGATCCGCTCAATGTCGGCAGCAACATCCAGCTCGCTCACCTCAACCTCAATGGGTGTCGCGTCCGCGTCGCTGCTCAGTGCAAAGACCTTGGGCTGCAGCTGATCGAGGTGCACACGGAGCGCGGGGTAGGCCGTCAACCGCTTCATCAGCTCCCGGCTCAATGAGTCCTCACAGCAGCACCTGCGTGGGACAGTGTGGCAGCCGCGTGAGGGATGAGAGGGGATCC
>ENA-UOUZ01002306-UOUZ01002306.1-mixed-culture-metagenome-genome-assembly--contig:-NODE-2306-length-10426-cov-98.788449_pt1 | contig 10426 bp, 4 predicted proteins | sample MGYA00238154_ERZ761575 | MGnify/ENA primary metagenome ERZ761575 (study PRJEB28896, sample SAMN07631632) | mixed culture metagenome | isolation source: Freshwater growth medium | place: USA...
CAACTTTAGGCCTTTACCTTCAGCGTCGCGATACGCGAAAATATGCACAGATGTACACAGGTAAAGTTTTTGTGACGGCCGGGCGCGGCGACGACGCCGGACGACGGGACCCGGTAGGCGGCGTCACTCTTACAGGGTTGAGCTTGAGGGTTCGTCACACAGGGTTGCGGGTACGATAGGCTTGGGAATAAGTATAAGAGCGCTCGCGCATTCAAACACAGGGCTCAGCTCACAAGAGCAGCTGCTGTTTCCCCACACATGCATGTCAAAGATTACATAACGGCTAGAGACACCTAGGATCGGAGCTCAGGCGGCTTGCTTCGCAGATTCAACCACAGCCGACGCATCCGTCAGTGCACAGGGCGGATTCTGAGCGGGCAACTGTGGCAGCTGCACACTAACTGGGGGTTCCTTCGCGCCTAGCCCGCCAGCTGGCGTCTATGGCGTCGTGATCGGAGCCTCATGCAGGTCATCTTCGTGCCCATGGAGCCTGCAGTCCCGCACGGCTGTGTCACACGGACCAGAGCTAAAGACCATCAAGCGCCGACGCGAAACGCGAGGGCTTCGGGAATTTCCATTTTCGGGAAAATGGTTCGGGGCTTTCTCAAATGAGGCGTCTCGCAATGCGACGTCTCGTCGCCAACTCGGCGACACGCTTGGCAAAGTCTACTGGAAAGATGTCCGAAGAAGGAGGTGTACGACGATGGCAGGGCCGGATAGGCACGTGGGTGTGGGATTCGGGGGACGATCTCAACGCGGGAGACGATGCCACCTTGTTCCGCGTTGGTCCGCTCTCTTCGGATCTTATGGAGAAGGTGGAGAGTGGTGAGGTGAGCCTTGCGATGCGGTTTGGCGTCTTTCGTTACGCTTCCTTGCGTGACGCCTACGCGCGCTACCAGATTCCCTTCATCCAGCGGCGTGCTGCTGGTATCCTTATCTTCTACGCGCTGTGGCGGACGGCGTGGACCATTCACTTTGCCCTGTCTGGAGGCTCCAAGCGGAACATGTTCTTCTTCCATGGTGCTGATTGGCGCAACGGCATGGGTGTGCTGTATCTTTACTTGAGTTTTGCGCTTGTCGCTTCCTTGCCCATGATCGCGCGTCAGCAAGAGCGCGCCACCTCTTGCACCGCGCGCACGATCACGCGCCTCGCGGCCAGCCCTCGCACTCCAGACGTGGTAATGGCTCTGGTCGTGGCGGGGTATCTGCTCCTCATCCCGCGGGTGTGGAATGACAACGACCCGTTCGATCTCCTCCATGCCGACTACACGGCTCTTGACACGCAGACGCTCTTCTCGGTGGTGGCCGTCTTCCTTGCCATCGCGGTACGTCAAGGGGACCAACCCTCATAGGACTATATGGACCCTGATGAGGCCACAGGCACTGTGCTCATGCTATGCGCCACAGCTCCTAGTGAGCCCCCTCTGGTCCCCATGACGTTCTTGGCCTGCGCGTCCCTTTTCATGAGTCGCTCGCCGTGCGCTTCACCTCGTGCGCTGTGTGCGTTCGTGGGACCCCTCGTCCATGTGCCTCACAGGCGGGAGGCGTGTTTTTCTCGCCGCTCTTCGCCTTCGCCTCGTCCGTCACCTTCCTGATGACCTGGATTCATGCCTATCACAGCCTTGTCGACCACCCGTTCTACCTCGACCGTCAGAATGCAAGCGCCTCGCAAGCCTCGACAGAGGGCAACCAAGGCAGGGATCAGAGCGACCTCGAGCTGGGCGGACTCCGAATCGTCTACTGGCAGACGTGGCCGTTGCTGGTCACCGTAGCCGTCATCAACTTTCATCGTGAGGTGTCGGCTGCGCGCCAGTTCCGGCTCGCCTGCGTGATGCAGCGGCTCGCGTCGCGTCGTATCGAGCAGCTGCGAGGGGAGAAGCAGAGGCTCAACTACGAGAGGGCGATAGAGGAGCACCGTGCCGTGCGAGTTGGCTCGGACTGCGGGAGCAGCTACGGCACGGAGATCGAGCTGTTTCATGCGTGGAAGAGATACGGCACGGAGACCGAGCTGTTGCAGATGCATCGGCCGGTGCAATTGCCGCAGTCGGCGCAGTCGGAGCAGTCGGCGCAGTCGGAGCAGTCGGAGCAGTCACCGTTTCTGCCACTGACGCCGCAGTCGCTCGCGCGGGTGGAAGCCCTTACGCGGACGCTGCAAAAATGCGGCCTCGAGCTTGATCGTGAGGGTGAGGAGGCTCCCCTACCGTTACCTCAGGCGCAGGAGCCTCCGGCCTTTGCAGCAGCCACGGCTGAAGCAATGATGGCAGACGGTGCTCTGCAGATCGCCGTGCACCGTGTGAACGAATATCTTCTCGGCACACCCGAGCTCGCCCCCGCCGAGGTCCCGCGCCGCAACCACGTATCCGCCACGCACAGGATTCTCTCGCAGCGGCATCGGCCAGCCCTCGATGGGCTTGCCCTGACGGCATGCAATCCCAATCGCGACGACAGAGCTAACGACGGAGCGGCCTCCCCATGGCCTCCTCATGGCAGCCTGCCACGTGACCTGGCGGGGAGGCCTTCCCATGGCCTGCCACGTGGCTTGGCGGAACGCGCGCGCCTCATGGCCCTCCCCTGGGGTTTGACCATCGGGGCACAGGGCGGCTGGGCACGGACTGGGCGACCTCCGACGCTACGGGATGCTCTGAGCGGTCTCGAGGCTCGTTCATTGCCGTCCGATGCTTCCGATGATGCGGTGGCTGCACGAGCCGACGAGCTCATCGCTGGGATCTTTTGAGCTCGAAACAAAAATAACTCAACTGACCTTTTCTCAAAGTTGCACGGAGAAGCTCGTTCGTGTGTGTGGAACTCCCTCTCCCTCCTTATTGGCACTGAAGGTCTTCTCACCCGCCCGACGTGCTCGACGAGGCCTTCCGATCAGATTCGTATCGGCATGGCGCGCCGTCGTCTCGGCGCCACCTCCTTTACGATCCCGGATCTAGACAAGCAGGAGGTCGAGAAAGAAATCCTTGGCGAGCAGCATGAGGTCAACGCGGGCGTGCGGGCAACCTTTGGCGCGGTGCACTCCACGCTGAATTCGCAGGGCGCCGCCATCCGCGGCCTGGAGGAAGTGATCAAGAAAGTGCTTCCCGAGTTGGATCGGCTGACCGATCTGGTGAAGGACGCTGTTCCTAGCTCTGATGTGGCACGCATCGCCGAAAACCTGAGCAAGGTCGCCGAGGACGCCAATTTCTTGGCGGCGAACGCCAAGGAGATCAAGGTGAATCTGGACGCGAAGTTCGACGCGCAGCTCGGGCAGCGGGCGCTCGAGGCTCTTGCGCGGCAGCAGGCCCAGGCGGAGCACGAGGCTGCCGCGCGCGAGGCGGTCGGCGGCGAGGTGGTCCGGCTTGTCGCCTCGACGGCGTCGTTCACCCAGGTCGTGGAGTCGGTGCGCGTGGATTGCAAGAAGCTCGAGCCGCGTGTGGACGGGCTCGAGCGGCGGACTCAGGCGGATGAGGAGGCGCTCGAGGCGTACCGCAGAGACACGGATCGGCGACTGACCCTCAAGGCTGATGGCATCTCGCTCGAGGCTCTCGCACGCACTGTGGGCGAGGATGCGGCGGAGGCGCAGCGCCGGTGGACGAAGCTCGAGGCGGAGGCGAAGAAGCAGCACACGGAGGCGCTCAAGGTGGCCAACGAGAAGATGCCCCGTCGCGAGGCGCAGCAGGCGCTCGATGCGCTCGCTGAGGCCATCGCCCGCCAAGCGCATGAGCACGCGCAGGCGGGCGCGCGTCTCGCGGACGCCATGGCTGCGCGCCTTGAGCGCTCCGAGGCGGACGCGGCGCAGACGCTGTCCCAGCTGCAGGCTGAGGAAGCCGACTGGCGCGCCGAGGCGCAGTCGCAGCTCTCGGCTCTCCAGCAAGCCATCGACGCTGCGACAGGCCGAGCTGAGCGCGAGCTTCGCGCGCACCGAATGAGCGCCGAGCGCGAGGCGGCCGAGTTGCGCTCAACGGGGAGCTCGCATGCCGATCGGCTGGACGAGCAGTCGGCTCTGCTCTCGGAGCTGCGCGCGGACGCGGCAGGCACCGCCCGGGAGGCAGCCGCGCTCACCAGCGCCAGCGCACGCGCGGCTGGGGTGATCGAGCAGTTACGTGCTCACGGCGTCGAGCTCGAGGAGACTGTCGATCGCTTAGGCGCGCGGCACAAGGCGCTGGGGCAGACGGTCGAGCGGGAGCTCGGGCTGTGCTCGGAGCGCGTCGAGGGGCTCGAGGGGCACTGCGCCGAGCTGCACGCCGCACTGAGCACCCTCACCGCCAACGGGCAGCCCCTAACAGCGAGTGATCTGGCCAATCTCGAGCATCGAGTCGGCTCGCTCGAGGGGGCTCTCACGAGCACGCTCGAGGAGCTGCGTCGGCGAGAGCTCGCGCGCGACACGGGTCACGTGGTGCAGCGCACGACGGACGCGATGCGCTTGCGCCTCGAGCAGCTCGAACAGAAGGTGAGCGACGAGGCCGAGGCGGCCGAGGCCTGGCAGGAGGAGGCGCGCAGGGCCGGGGCCGCCGCCGCGGCGGCCGAGCTTGCGGCACAGACCGCCGCGGCCAGCGCGCAGGCTGCCGCGACCGCTGCCGCGACCGCCGTGGGGCCTGGGAGCGCCGCCGCCACTCCGATGAGATTGCTGCCGCCTCCGCCACCAGTACAGGAACTGGGGCTGCGCGCCACGCCGCAGCGGCGCCAAATGGACGATGTGGCGGCAGCGGCGGCGAGCGCGGCGGCAGATAGCGCGGCCGCGGCGGCGAAGGCGTCGGCGGCGGACGCGGCGATGACGGCGCGTCTGGTCGAGATGCTCCAGCGCCAGGTGGAGGCCTTGCACGCGCAACTCGGCCAACTGAACGAAGAAGCTGTCTCCGCCCTGCGCGATCGCGATGAGGAGCGCAGGGCGGAACAGCAGCGGCGGCAGGCGACGGACGAGGCGCTGCGGGCGCTGCGCCGGGACATGGCAGTGGTGCAGGAAGAGGCGGCCGCCACGCGGGCGGAGCTCCATGCCCTCAGGTCTCGCGCCACACCAGCGCCGCCCGTGACCGCGACCGCGACCGTGACTGCGCCGCCGACGCCCTCGCGGCCAACGCTCGCCCCCTCGCCCATGCCCACGCCCGCTGCACCGCTCGTGGGGGGGTCCGGCATCGGTTCGAGCATGGAGCTCGTGTTCACGGGGAGGCTCACGGCGCTTGAGGCGGCCCATCGCGCCATCGAGGCGGCTCAGCGCGATCTAGAGGGCACGATGGCGAGTTGGACTGCCGAGCACGCACGCAAGCTGGAGCTCCTAGCGTCGCAAGCGCTCTCGGGCAAGTGGATTGGGCTTGTGGGCATGGGCGGCAGCGCAGTGGGCGGCGCGGTGGGGAGTGTGGTGGGCAGCGGTGCGACGGCGGGCGCGGGCGTGCTCGTGTGCTGGCATGAGCAAGCGGCGAACACTTACGAGGGTGGCTTCGGTTGGATACCTCGCACTCACGAGGTCAACTGCGCTGCAGCCGGCGTGTACGAGGTGGCCGTGGGTCTGTGGCCAGCTTCGCCTGGGCTGCTCGCCGAGCTGCGTGTCAATGGTGCGACCGCGATGCTCCTGACTGAGCCGCCCGCCGCGCTGGCGCACCTGGGCGCCGCCGAGGCGGGGGGGCTCTGCGCTGTCTCGCTCCTCTCCCTCCCCGCGGGCGCCGCCGTGAGCCTCGCAGCCGAGCACGCGACACGGCGCACAAAGGCATACCTCGGGCTGCGAAAACTTTGAGCCGAAAAGATAGTCGATGTCGACGTGACACCGGGTCAGCGCCGGCAGGGTCGGTGCGGTGGTGTGGCGTGGACTCCTTCGAATCGCCAATGATCCATAAATGATCCACAGAGCGATCGAGTCGGAGGGACCAAAGTTTGATCTTCGTCCTTCATCCGCGCGAGAAGAGCGCGATGGAGTGCCGGCGGCCGCACGGGCAGACCACGGATGTGTTCAGGCTAGTTTCTTCGGACTGCGTGGGTTGCTTGACCTTTCCTTAGCGAATACACTCCCCACACACCGCTACCCCGTCATTGACTCTGATGCCATCTCTACGGTACAGCTGGACACTCGGGATAGGGACCTGTGCTCGCTCGCCCTTGATCCTTCAGAAGATGCACAAGTAATACCACTTCTTGTAGCCCAACCCGATGCTGGAGCAAACGCGCCTGTGGTGACGCGAGTCGAAGGGTGTCTGTTAGGTTCGTTCTGCGCGTGTGTCAAGTTTGTGTGCATTTGGCGCACGTCGAGCTGACTGCTGCCATCCAACTAATAATGTTGGCCTTGGTGCTCGAGTCGGCGGCCTCATTCTTCACAAGCTTGACGAGCCCCGACACGTTGGACTTGATGAAAGTGCGCACCTCCTCCTCGTCTTTCGTCATCGGGTTTTGCGTGGTACTTCGTCGTCGGGCCCGACGCACACACTCACTCGTGACAAGTTATGAGGCCTCGTGTGTGCACGCAATGACGAAACATGGTTCGTTACATGTACAGTTTCGTGTAGAAACACAAACCGGAGTGCCGGCGGGACACACACGTTCACGATCACTAAAATACACGAGACCGGGACACTCCTCACTCGAGAAAGCAATGGTGATCCACACAAACTGAAAAACTGCTATAGGGCCGCAGGCGCAGCAGCGCTCCCTTTACCGGTACGTTGAGGGTTTGGCGAGCCGTGGGTAATCCATGGGGAATGGCGTGTGAGGGGGGGTGACCACGCGCAGTGTTTGACGCTGTTGATGGTGTAGATCTGTGAGTGTGTTTTTATTGAGCTGAATACAATCATGTCTGTTGTAATGTTGGAAAAGAAGACCTAGGGGAAAGGGGAAACGAATAGGAAACGAATCGTCGACGGCATCGCCGGGGGCGTACCGGTACGGGGGGCGGGGTGCGGCGGTGCTGCACGAGCCGCAGCGCTCGCGCACTAAAATGTGTCGGAATCATGCCGACCGCCGGACCGCGACGGTTCCACACACGCTCAATCCTCAAAGCGCGGTCACCTCCATTACTACGATTAAATTTGGACGTGGGAGAGTGACTCTTATTTGGAAATATTTTGCTGGCCCCGAAACGCGCACCTTAGTTTCCAGATTCCGCACAAAGAGACCATGAGCACCGGGCGGCGGCCGACACACGACTGCCCCACGCGATACCAAAACCACCACACACACAGACGCAGATGTATTTTCATTGGGCGACCCTTCTAGCTCACGAGCCCTCACGCTTGTCCAGCATTAATGTCCAGCATATCCCAGCGCTGGCCAAGATGTTCTGTGCCGGCATATTTATTAGTGCCCCCAGCATCACACACGATGAGGACCCCGAAGCGAGGCAATGAGCCCGTCTCTGAGCCCGTCAGAGCAAAGCATCTTGCTTTAGCATCTTGCCCACCAAGATCCTGTCCACATTTCACAGCGATCACATGAGCCACTGGAGGAACGTGTTCCTTTTCTCCGGCTCGCCACCCTCGTCGGCCTCGGCGACCTTCTCCACGTTATCATCCTCGAGCCGCTTGAAGATGGCCCTGGGGTCGGTCGAGCAGTCAAACGCCGTCTTCTTGTGCGCGGCATCCGACTCGAGATTCGAGATCGACATCTTCGCCGACCCCAACGCGCCCATCGGCCCGGTCGTCAGTCCAACCAGCTGCAGAGCGTCGCCGAGGCACTTGTCGGCCGCCTCCGCGCCAGCCCAGCAGTCCTCGATCTCGATCTTGCCGTCGGCGACGGACGTGGCCAAGACAGCAAACTCGCTGGGCGCGCGCTGGAGGCTGCAGTCGAATTCGGTGCCAGCCGGAGCAAACCTGTGAAACGCTGAGAACTGCCTGTCAATCTCTTTTCGCGCGATCGCCATCATCGCCACCTTGGGATGCTTGACGATGGCATCAAGCTGGGACTTCCACGCGAGCATCTCCTTTGCATTCAGCGCGAGCGTGCACTTGCCTGGGGGCTTTTCCTTCACGAGCTGCCCTGCCGTATTGGCGTTGACGAATTGCGGGAACATTTTGAGCGTGATCGTGCAGTCCGAAGGGGGGCACACGTCGGCGGGCACGCCCTTGCAGACGAGGTCGCGGATGCGGACAAAATAGTCGGCAACGTCGTAGTGCAGGCCGGCGTACAGCGAGGGGTCGTCACCGGTGAGACCCACAGGCGCCTGCGAGGGAGACTTTGTGCCGTGAACGGTGCCTTGGTTGCTCAGCCCGAGGATCTTCGACGTGAGGACCGGGTTGCTGCTGTTCCTCAAGGTACCGGTATCCGCATCAAAGATCGATTGAGGAACGGGCTTCCCAATGTTCTCGCACTCGCTGACCTTGCTGGTTGACCACACCCTGCTCGCAGCCGAGAAGGGCTCTCCGAGGTCGAAGACGCACGGGTGGATGTTGAGAGCCTCCCCAACCTCCGTCGTGCCGCTCCCGTGGTCAGAGACGATCACTAGCACCTGCGCTCGGCCCGCAGCCCCGGCCGGCGTCGCAGTCGCGACCGGGGCCGGAGCGGTAGCAACGGCCGGGGCCGGCTTCACAACGGGGACCGGCGTGGTGGCCGCGATCGGCTCCGACGTTGCGGGCGACGGTGTGCTATCCACGACCGGCTCGAGCGCGGGCTTCGCGGCCGGCGCGGGAGTGGGTTTCGCGGTCGGGGCCGGCGTGGCTTTCGCGACTGGCTCCGGCTTGACGGCAGCCTGCCCCGCACCGGTCCCCACACCGACTTTGAGCACCCGCTTGACGATGGCGTTCGGGTCGTTTGCGGTGGGCTTATGGTTGACGTCATTTGCCAGCACCTCGTAGATGGCGGTCGGGTCGGTCGAGCATGCCTGCTCCTCGGTGCCGAAGCCATGGTCGGCGGTTCCGCTGTTCATCGGCTCAAGGAGGGTGGTCCACGCGGTGGTGGCATTGGGGCCGGCCATCACCCGTGCACCCATGCCGCCCATAGGCTCGATGGTCAGTCCGACCAACTGCAGAGCGTCGCCGAGGCACTTGTCGGCCGCCTCCGCGCCAGTCCAGCAGTCTTCGATCTCGATCTTGCCGTCCACGTAGAGCTTCGACGCGGTGGCAAACGTGCTGGGGGGGCGCGGGAGGCTGCAGTCGAACTTGCTGCTAGGCGGGCTGAAGCGCTTGAATGCCGAGAACTGCCTGTCCACCTCGCGCCGCGCGATCTCCACCATCGCGACCTTCGGGTGCGTTTGCATCGTCTCGAGCGCTTCGTTCCAAGCGGCCATCGCCTTTTCGTTCCGCGCGATCGTGCACGGCGATTGCACATCATCCTCCATGAGCTTACCGGCCGTGTTGGCGTTCACGTACGCCGGGAACATGTTGAGCGTGATCGTGCACTGCGAGGGGAGGCACACGTCGGCAGCCACGCCCTTGCAGACGAGATCGCGCACGCGGACGAAGTAGTCGGCGAGGTTGTAGTGCAGCCCGTTATACAGCGGTGACGCGTCACCCGTCAGAGGAGTAACACGCTGGTCCACGAGGATAGGCTTCGATACACTGGTCCCCATCTTAAGGATCTTCTCCTTGAGCTGCGGGTTGACGTTGCTCTTGAGGGCGCGAGTGTCCGCGTCGAAGATCCCGATCGGGAATGTGTAGCTATCGCACTCAGCGACCTCGCTCGTCGACCACACGGTATCCGAGAACGCAAACGGCTCTCCGAGGTCAAAGACGCACGGGTGCTTGGCGAGGGCCTTGCCAAACTCGGTGGTGCCGCTAGCGTGGTCAGAGACGACGACGAGCACCTGCGCACGACCCGGAAGGCCTCCGGGAATGGCCTTCGCGACCGGCGCCGGCGCCACCTTCGCGCCCGGCTTGGCTTTCACGGTCGGTGCCGCGACGAGCGAAAAGGGAACCTCAGCGTCGGGAACTTCCTCAGCGTCGGGAACGTCCTCATCCTCGGGAACCTGCTCAGCCTCGGGAACCTCAGCCTCGGCGGGAACAGACTCAGCGGCCGGTGACGGTGAGGCGACTGCATCGGGTGACGGTGAGGCGACTGCATCGTGTGCCGTCTCGGAAGGCTCAGGGGCCGGTGAGGCGACTGCATCGGGTGCCGCGATGAACGTCGCGGGAACCTCATCCTGGGTCGGCTTGATGACGACTGCTTGAGGGCCGTCATCGCTCGGCGGAGCGGCGATCACCCAGACAGGATCATCGGTCGGCCTCTCTGGCGCAGGCTGCTCGTCGGGATCGGCACCCGGTGCGGTGACCAACTCGGGGTCGTTCGGGTCAATCGGAACCGGCGCGGCGACCGCTGTGATGCCACCAGCCAAGGGAGCCGTATCCGGGGCAGGTTGAAGGACTGACTCGGGAGCCTCAGGGGCCGGTGCGGTGACTGCCTTGGGGTCTTCGGGGGTCATTTTGTCCTTTTCAGGATCCTCAGGATCCTCGGGAGCCTCGGGGTCCTTGGGAGCCTCGGGAGCCTCGGGGTCCTTGGGAGCCTCGGGAGCCTCGGGGTCCTTGGGAGC
>ENA-UOUZ01002314-UOUZ01002314.1-mixed-culture-metagenome-genome-assembly--contig:-NODE-2314-length-10401-cov-162.753528_pt1 | contig 10401 bp, 3 predicted proteins | sample MGYA00238154_ERZ761575 | MGnify/ENA primary metagenome ERZ761575 (study PRJEB28896, sample SAMN07631632) | mixed culture metagenome | isolation source: Freshwater growth medium | place: USA...
CGCGCCCAACGCGCACTGCGTCAATATGCACCACGTCGGGATCCGCATCCGCATGAATGCGATCATTGAGCGGCTGTGAGGAGGAGACGACAAAAAAAGTAAGCTTGCTCAGCACGGTGTTGTTAAGCTCTCTGCAAATGTCCCGGTACGTCGGCCCCTTCTCGGAAAACTTGCTGCGCAGCAGTCGCCGCTTCTTGTAGAAGCCAATATACGCCTTCATTGCGTCGTCGAAGTGCGACGGATGCACCTTGAAGAGCATCGAGATGTCGGTGGCGCCCACCTTGATCTCCGCCTGGATCTCCGACGACAGCTCAAGGGCGCCCGAGACGAACTCGGCGTACGTGTTGAACATGCACTGCGCATTAGTGACGTGCATCAGGTACACGTTCTGCCAGTCAACTGCCTCCGTCTTCCCGAGTGTGCACATGCCCAGGTGCATCCAGCACAGCAAGAGCAGCTCCGTGATGATCGAGCTGCGCTCTGAAGACAAACCGGCGCCGGGGCGCGCCGTCTGCCACAGCTTCCACCACTCGGCGTGAGCCGACTTGAACTCAAAGGCGGTGCGGCCGAAGAGGCGCTCGAGCTCCACGCTAGGCGACTTGGCCATGGTAGGTGGTAGCAGCATGCTCGGCTCACATTTGTCGACGTACTCAGAGAGGCGCATGCAGAGGCGCGCGTTCTCGAAGACGCCCGTAGGCGCATGCGAGCCCACCTTCCTCATCAGCGTGTCGAGTGCGCCGAAGTTGGGGGCGATCCCCTTGCTCGCCTCCTGAAGCAGCAAAGGCGCAAGTTCAGTTTCGAAGAAGGTGGTCATCGGTTTCGGGTTGTCGCGGCACTGCTCATAGATGTTCCGGAACATCTGCAGGCTCCAAGCGAAGAAGGCCCGCCATGAATGCGCGAGGTGCGCCACCGTGCCCTCCAAGAGCAGCAGCTTTCGGTGTTCAGCCATCAGCTCGGGGTCAGAGACGACAGAATTCTTCTTGAAGACCTCGTTGATGGCGTGGCGCAGCCGCCCTTCTTGCACCCGAATGAACTCGTCGCGTAACTCAGGAGAGAGGGATGCAGCCACTTCGGACAGGTCGGCGATGCAGCGGCCGAAAGTGTCGACGTACGTGCAGAGCACCTCGCTCTGGTCGTCGCTGATCGTCTCGAGCGCTTTGAAGCGCTCGATCAGCTCGTCGCGCATCGCGAGCAAGCTTCCCTTGACGTTTATCACCACGCGCTTCAGCGTCTGCAGCAGCTTCTTTTTGTGCGTGACTGTGCGCTGCGCGTTGGCCGCCTCCGTCAGCAGTTTCACCATCGGCAGCAGCTCCGTGCGTAAAAAGAGCGGCGGGCCTGGGCGCTCCTGCTTCAAGTGGGCGGGGACAAGACTACGCACAAGCTCAGTTGAGCTCCCACCGTCAGCAAAGGATGGCTTGAGCTCGCGTAAGCTCCCACCGTCAGCAAAGGACGGTCCGGTCGCGTAGGACGTCGTCTTGCTATGCATCGGAACAACGACGCCGCTGCCCATCTTCTTGAGCTCACGAGCCGCATCCAGAGTGCCAGTGAGGATAAATGAGTCGCCGCGCGGCAACGGCAGCGGGGGTGGCAGTATCGCACGCTCGTCCGGCTGTGGCGACGCAGGCATTGCCGAAAAAGGCGTTGCCGATACAGGCGTTGTCGACGCAGATGCTGCCACCCGCGTTGCGCCGATGCTAAAGATACTGCTGACGACACCCTTCCTCGGCGTGGGCACTGCGGGCGGTGAGGACGGTGGCGAGGGCGGCCGCGGCGAGGGAGGCCGTGGCGAGTCGGGAGGTGACGGCGGCGGCGAGCTGGTCCAGCCTAAGAACTCGGCGACACCGCCGAAGGGGTTGCCGCCGACGGAGCTGCCGCCGCCGCCATGACCGCCGTAGCTGCCGCCGCCGCCGTAGCTGCTGCCGCCGCCATAGCTGCCGCCACCGCCATGACCGCCGTAGCTGCCGCCACCGCCGTAGCCGCTGCCGCCACCACCGTAGCCGCTGCCGCCGTACACTTTACTGGACCCGCCGCCGAAGCCACCACCGCCATAGCTGCTGCCGCCGCCGTAGATGCCGCCACCGCCATGACCGCCGTAGCTGCCGCCGCCGCCATGACCGCCGTAGCTGCCGCCGCCATAGCTGCCGCCGCCGCCGTAGCTGCCGCCACCGCCATGACCGCCGTAGCTGCCGCCACCGCCGTAGCCGCTGCCGCCACCACCGTAGCCGCTGCCGCCGTACACTTTACTGGACCCGCCGCCGAAGCCACCACCGCCATAGCTGCTGCCGCCGCCGTAGCTGCCGCCACCGCCATAGCCGCTGCCGCCGCCATAGCCGCCGCCACCGCCGTAGCCGCCGCCACCGCCGTAGCCGCCATAATGCTTTTTCCGGCGTGGCTTGGTGCATGTGTTGCTGCACTTGGCTTTGATCGGCACGTCGAGCGTGCGCCTCTTAGCCTGCGCGACAGCATTCAGCAGCAGCTCCACCTTCTCCGAAGATAAGATGTCAAAGCTGGTGATCGCACTGTCGAGGCCGCTGTCTTTCATAGCCGACTGCTCGGCGGCGGTCGCCTCACTCATCTCCGAATACAGCACATCGATCCGCAGGTTGAACACTTCGCCGTAGAGCAGAATGAGCTGCCGGCCCTCCTCAACGTCGATCTCGCTCGGTCTCTTCTTGGAGCTAGGGTTGAGGTCTGAATCGAGTAAGTCGAGCCATACAAGCTCTTCCAAATCATTCAAGTCGCTGTATTTGATGCCGACGGCGCGCTGCGCCTTGACGGCCTTTGCGAGATTGCGGGCCGACTCGACAGATATCTGCGACATGTAAATGTTCGTCGCGCCCCGCAAGGTGTCAAATGCCGTCTTCACCTGCGACAGTATGACCATTGCCTCCTCGACCAGCGACCCCGGCCCGCGCGCCATGTGCAAAGCGCGTGCCTCATCGACCGCGCGTCCGATCGCCTCCACGTCGACCGGACGCTTCTTGCGAGACAGCTGCAAGATTGTCGCCTCGCACGCTGCCACCTGACTGACAAGTTTTGTCGCCTCTTCGAGCTCGCTCGCGTCTTCACGCGCGCCCGACGCCTTTGCATGTGCCACCGCCTCGCTGACCGCCTTCACATCAATAGGGTCGCGCATGAGGCTCTTGTGCACCTGCAAAAGTGCGTCACCTCGCAATTCGTTCTTCTTGCGGTAAGCCTCATCAATCAGCACATGGTCGACACCCGCAGCGGTGGCCTCGTCAATTGCTTCGCTCAGCTCGGTGAAATTGAGGCCCTTCTTGAGCAGCAAGCTTTTCAGGCGTTCGGTCGCTGCGTCCATCCGCTTGAGCATCGATCCTGCCACGGCCAGGTCGGAGAGCGGCACGCCCACCGCCTTAGCCGCCTCGGCAAGCTCGGCAAGCTCGGCCCTGCCCGCGTGGCGTGCGAGCGCCTGCTCCATTTTCTCACGAGCCTCACTCACCGCGAGCAGTGCCTTCTCTGCCGTTGCCATGCGCACCTTTGGGACGCGCGCCTTCGCTGCATGCTCAAGTGCCTGGCCGAGGCTCTGCAGAAGCACCCTGCGGTGGTCGCGGTGGGTAAGCAGCATACCATCGGGCGCAACAACGGGCTCAGTCGGCTCTGCTCGCAGCTCCACCTCCCACGCAGCCTGCTGAGCCTGCAGCGCCGCATCGGCCGCGGTCGCCTCGTCCAGGCACGCCTGCGCCTGCGCAACGATTTTAGGGTCAATCTTTGCAGCATTCGCCTCAGCTATCTTTGTCTTCAGCGACGTGTAGTCAAGCTCGGGGCGCATGTACTCGGCCGTAAGCTCGGCGCTCTTACCCTCGCGCGTCGCAGCGAGCTTGGCAGTGCACTGCTCGACGAGCTCGCCGTAGATTTGCGCGGCCTTGGCCTCCTCGAACGCCGCGAGGAGCGCCTCGCTATCGCAGGTCTCCGCGGCGATAGCTGCCTGCAGGCTCGCGATCGCTGCTACCGCTAGGTCGAGCCTCCTACTCGCGGCACTTACGTCTGGCTCGCTCACGCCGGCGGCCACCGAGCGCTCGATCGCTGTCTTGAGGGCATTGGTCTCCATGGGCGTTTTAATGGGCGTTGACAAGGCAAGTGCCAGTGCGTTCTCGGCCTCGCGCAGCTCCGTGCGCACTGCCTCCACGTCCTTCAGCGGCTCTGGCGCCAGCATCGCTCGGGCCTCTGAAAGCTGCAAGTCGAGTTCCGACTTCTGGACTGGCCGCTCCTCGGCCAGCCTTGTCACGTTTGCTAGCACCGTCATTGCCCTCTCCAGTGCAGCCGTGGCCACGTCGCGCAGCTCCGCGTCAATGGAGATGTTCTGCACGGCGTCGATGGCGTAACGAAGCCGCGTGACGTCCAACGGCACCTTAATCGCCGCCTCGAGCTCGTCGCGCGACTTCGTAAAATTTGCGAGCTCAGCCTCGGCCTTTTCGATCACAACTTCTGCTACCCCCATCTGGCGCGCTTCCTTAATCAGCTTGTTCACAACGAGGGTGTCGACGACGTCCGCACCCGAGTGGAAGGCATTGACTAGCTTCGAGACCTCACCCGTCTTCTCCTGCACCGCCTTGAGGTCCTCCTTCGCCGACTCGACTGCGTGCACCTCGATGCCTGCCTCGCTCGCCTCATCGATGCATCGTTGCAGCGTATCGAGGTCTAGCGGCCGCGCTGTCCTCGCCTCTGTCAGGCTTTTGCGGATCGCGTCGCGCATCTGCGCCAGCTGCTCCTCCGCCTTGCCCAGCAACGCAGCCGACGCCTTGAGGTTGCGCGCCCTCAGCACCGCCTCGGCGAGCACCTTCGGCTCTAGCGGCGGCGTGTCCTCCTCAGGCTCGAGCAGCGCCGTCAGCTCCAAATGCAACGCCGTCAACGTCATCAGCGTTGTGCGCGCGGGTGCCACCTTCTCCTCGGGCACGCCGAACCGCACTGCCTCGTTGATAGCCGCCCTGAGCTCGTCAGTGTTGCCTGGCTCTACCAAGGCCATTCGAAGTTGGTGGTCCGCCGCGATGTGCCGCTCGTCCATTTCGTTGGCCCGCACTTGCAGTTCAAGCGAGACGCCTGAGCGCTTGCCCTCAATTAGCACCTCGCGCAGTAGCGTTGGGTTGAGCACGTCGGCATCCATGATGCCCGCCAGCTTTTCGCTGAGCTCCTTGATTTCATTGAGGTGAGAGCGGAACAGAGTCACACTCGGACGTGGCAGGCCAAAGAGATCCGCCTCGTCAAGCACGCGCCCCAACTCCGTCACGTCGACCGCCGGCCGCGTGCCGTCGAGCTTCTCGAGCTTCGCCTCCATCTCGACAATCTGGTCGAGCACCTCTTGCGCGGCTTGCACGTGGTCGGTCGAGGATATGCCGTCCTCGAGGCTCTTCTTGATCACGTGGCGTAGCTCGTTCGGATCAAGCGGCCAGCGCCGCCGCTGGACGTCCAGCTGCACGATGCGCGCCTCAAGCGTGGCCAACTTTTCTCTCGCGCCCTCCAGCTTGGTTGGTGGCAGCTCCAGGTCGGCGGACGACGCATTGTGCAGGCGCATCTCAAGGTGTGCCATCTGAACAGGGCCCTGCATCGCCTCGTGCAGCTTCGTGCACGCCTCATCCTGCGCGAGGTGCAGGTTCTTCTCGATGAGCTGCCGTTCAAGATCGTCGCACGCCTCTATCACACGCTGCACGTACACACCATTCTCGGCTGGCGTGCCCACACTTTTCTGCTTCTGCTTGAGTGTTGCATTGAGTTTTGCGCGCACATTGCTCACGGATTCGCGCATTGCTTTGACGGGGAGTGGCATTGCATCGTGCAGGCTCTTGAAGGCGTCTTGCGCGTCCGCCTTGATCTCGTCCTCAATCTTCAGCCACGACTTTTGCAGGATGCTCGCCACGAGGCTTGGCGGGTTGAGCGCTGGGTCGTCGGACATCAGCGCATCCTTAAGCTCTTCCATCAGATCGGAGATCATCCCTGCCGTCAGCGCCTTACCATCAAGCTGCTTGGGCTGAGACAGCTGCATGCAGATGGACGCACGCAGCTCGTCGATCTTGGCAATGTACTCGGCGGCGCCGTCAACCGTCAACTCGCGGTAGTTGGGCGACGGCGCTTTGCCTTTGGCGAGAGAGAGAGTGGGCAGGCACCATGTCTTCGGCTCGCTCTCGAAGACGTCGAAGATCTCCGTACGGATAGCGTTGCGGCTCTTGATCGCGTCGCGTTGCATTTTCGATGGCGCGGACGTCTCGTCCTCCATCTCGAAAATGATGCGGTGGCATTCAGCCTCATCCGTGTTCACGTCGCGCAGAACAACGTGCAGGTTGCCAAACAGGTCGGTGCGGCTCGGCTCATCCGCTTCATCGTTCACCACCCCCGCCCCGTCCACCATCTCCACCACCTCCGCTGGCGGTGGTTTGCGCACCTGTTTCGCAGCCATGATCATCTTCATAAGCGTCTGAAGGATCCTCTCCTTCGGGGGTTTGCCAAGGATCATGAGGATGACCACTTTTGAGATGATGAGCAGCGGTGTGGCCAGCTTGATGTCGTAGGCATCTCCCTGGTCGTCCTGCCCTTCCATGTCGCAGAACGCAATGCGCGGCTCCGTGGCCTCACTGGGAATCAGCCGCGAGTACGGCAACAGCAGTGATGACAGGTGAATGCCTCGCGTGAATGAAACGTTTTGGCTGGATACACCAAAGACAGAGTCCATCTCGAGCAGCGAGTTCATCAGGTATGACTTGCCGATGCGCAGCGGGCCGCAGACGGAGATGACGTTGAGCGGCGTGTCACGATACACCTCGAGCACCTTGTCGGCCGCCTCCTTCTGAATGTCGAGCGTGTTGCCCTTGAGCTCGAGCCACACAGTAGAGTGTGGGTTGATGCGTTGGAACACCTCCTTCACCGTGGCGTTCATGCGCTTGACCGTTGGTAGCATGACCTCCTTATCCTTTTTGTTGGTCACGAGCACGTCAGGCTTGCTCAAATAGTCGTGCGCCTCCTGGCACGTTTTCTTGAGCCAGGTGGCAATGAGATGCTCCCGAGACGTCGAGCTGGTCTCCTCGGCGCCATTAATGCACATGATCTCGAAGCGCCGCTCTGCTTCAGACGCTGGCTTCACTCCGTAAGGCGTACACTTTTGGAAGGAGAGCCACTGCGGGGGGATTGGGGCAACACTCTCAGTCGACACGGAAACAGCATCTGGATTAACGAGGCAATTCACGAAGCATCATCTGGATTCCAGATGCGCTCGCGGTGTTTCAAGAATTTTGCGCGCGAGCATGCGTACCGCCTCGAGCTGCGTCCAGAAGCGATGCATGTACCGGAGGTCGAAGAGGATGAGCACGCTCGCGCCGAGGTAGAGCAGGTTGATGTGCGGCAGCATCTCGTCGAAGTCGTGCTGCTGTGCCATCGTTCGCTTGCCCTGGTAGGTGCAGCTGAAGTCAAACCACACCCACCTAATCAGATGGCGGCGCGCGAGGTACTCGAGGAGCGACTTCATCTGCGCGCCCGTTGGGTCCGGGTTTTCCTGCGAGACGGCGAATAGACGAGGCATGAGAGAGGGTGGGCGGAAGTATGGGCACTAACGTGTGGGAGACCTAATGGTTTGGGAGAGGGCTGCTTGTTCTGTTTCCGACGCTGCGCGCGCGCACTTCAGTCTCCCAGCAGTGCGTGACCGCAACGATGGAGCCCGAGTGCACACCCAGGAATGCGTCTTCGTACGTGATGGGGAACTTGAGCACCCACGAGCCCGCGCCGTCACGCCGGTCCCATTTGAGAAGCTGCTGCAGCGACGGCATTTGCGTCAGCTTGCTCAGGCGCAGTTTGTCCGCGTTCACAAACCAAAACTCTATGCCGTCACTGCGACGCGGCTTGCCTACTTCGATCTTGGGGGCCTCCTTGGGTGCAATCTCCATCCATGCCTGCCGCACTCCATTGACCCTCTGCCACGCATCGTCTTGCTTGTTGACGCCCACGTCGATCGCTCGCCGCAGCTTGTCGCCGATGTCGCGGATCTCCTGCGAGCACGACGCTTGGTCAGCGGACCTCTGGGCTAGCAAACGGGAGCACACAAGGCATGGCGTGGCACATTGCAGTCAGAAACGAATCCTAACGAATCCCTACATCGTACCTCCGATACCATCTCTGTGTCGAGGTGCGCACGGTGCTCGGGCGGGAGCTGCACGTCGAGTAGCATCAGGACCGCCTCGAGCAGCGCCTCCGCCTTCTCGATGACACCCTCTGCCTCGCGCCCCGCCAGCAGCGGCTCCTTAGCCGCCTCCAGCGCCTTCTTCAGGCCCTTGGCGTTGATGGGGACCTTGTTCACCTCGACATTAAGCGCCTTCAGTGCTTGAGTGCCCGCCTCGAGCACCTCCCTCGCCGCGACCATCGCCTTGTCCTCGCCGGGCACACGCGCTCGACTCGCTTCCATGATTGCTGCCTCGAGGACTGCAAGGTCAAGCGGACGTACGCTCATGTGCTTACGGACGTCCGCGACTGCCGTCGACACTACCTCTAGCGCCGCGCGAGCCGCCGTGAGCGCCTCACCCTTGGGCAGCTTAAGGCGCACGTACTCGTCCACCGCCGCCCTCAACTCACGCACGTATTCTGCATCGACGGCGGGCGGGTCGCGCAGCACCCTCTCGAGGCCGCCAGTCGCCGCCTTGCCTGCCGCATAGAGCTGCTGTGCCTCTTCGAGACCTGCGATCGCCGCGATCTCCGCGATCTCCGTCGGTGTCGCCGCGGCCTCATCTGTGTAGCCTTCGGGACCGCCCTCGGGGGTGGCGCCAAGCGATGAGTGTTTACGGACCGCCTCCTGTCGCTCAGCCTCGTCGATGACCTTCTGCAGGCCGACGAGGTCGAGCGTCTCCGCGCCCATCAATGCCTTGATCTTGAGCTCGGTCGCCAACTTAGGGTCGCTCAGGCTCGCCACGGAGCTCGCCACGTGCGATGAGATGGCTATCAGGCTTTCCGAGACTATCCGCGTGAGCATACGCTGTGGCGGGAGGGGCAATGGTTCAACCGCTGCGCGCTGCGTCTGTGGCGGAAGGGGCTGTGGTTCAACCGCAGCGCGCTTCGTCTCTGGCGGGAGGGGCAGTGGTTCAACCGCAGCGCGCTGCGTCTGCTGATCCGCATCGCCATCAACAGCATCGCCATCACGCGGCAAGGAGAGGCGCGAGGAGGCAGACGTGGAGGCGGCGCATGGGACCGAGGAGCGGCGGCTGGAGGGCGCCCGCTCGCGCCGTGACGGCTCTCGCACGTTGCCCTCGTCGACCGACTTTTGCCTGGACACAAGTAGCTTCTGCTCAAGGGCCGCCTCAGAAACAGTGGGTAAAGGCGTTATTGGGGAAGTCTTCAGCTTCTGCACCACCTCTTTGATGGATAATGGCGGAGTTGGTGGCTTGAGCGGTGCCGTCGCACCATCGCCACTCCTGCCTTTGGCCGCTTTGTGCGCCTCTGCCTCTGCCGTTGCGCGCCTCTGCCCCTCCTCCGCCACTGTTTTCCTTCGCTCGGACAGAAGCAAGTTGCGCTTGGCGAGCCTCTCCTCCGCCGCCATCAGCGCAGCTGAGTTGGACGCGACGCCCGCGGCCTTGGCCTCGCGCGTCGCGTTGCGGAGCTGGGAGTAGAAAAAGTCCTCATCTTCCCTCGAAGAGGGATGCACAAGCGCGCGCTTAATCGCAAACTCGATTGCCTGGCGCTTGGCTGCCTCAATGTGATACGGGTTCACACCCAGACTCTTGGCGGCCGAGATTCCTTTCTTGAGCTCAAGCTCACAGATATCGGCTGCATCCACGTCCGATGCATCCACAGTATTTGAGGTCGCAATCCAATGGTCCAGATCCAGCTCCACCTGCTTTCGCTTTGCAGCATTGACCAAGATGGGATCAACGCCAGCAGCTTCAGCGTTGGCGATCTTCTGTGCAAGCGTGGTTCGGTCCGTAGGCACGACAGCGAGCGCCTGCTGCAGCGCCTGGGCTTCCAACGGCGTCTTCTCCTTTTTCCCTCCCCCGAACAAACCGCGCATTACGAGCGAGCCTTGAGCACGTTGAAGTTGCGTCGGTTGTCGACGGCGGCGCGGCTCTTGTCCTGGAGTCGCGTGTTTTGGGCGGATCGCGAAAAGCGCCGCAAGTTTCTTCGGAGCCGACGGCGCGCATAAAAGTTCACAAAAGAACGAAACAAAAGTCTCTGTCAGACGCTCGGGGCACTCTCGCGCCCCGGTTCACACACACCAAGTACGACTTCTCGAGAAGCATTTTTGGAAAGCCCTTCCGTGTCTCCCCGGTGACCTTGGATCGATGATCGATACATGCAAGATACTGTCATGAGACATAAGGAGACGGGAGACGTATCCGATAACAACTCCACGTACAGTACTGTGGTTAAGGTAGTCCGCTCGCACTCATTAGGGTAATTTTGGAAATCAGCCCTACA
>ENA-UOUZ01002315-UOUZ01002315.1-mixed-culture-metagenome-genome-assembly--contig:-NODE-2315-length-10396-cov-119.733101_pt1 | contig 10396 bp, 10 predicted proteins | sample MGYA00238154_ERZ761575 | MGnify/ENA primary metagenome ERZ761575 (study PRJEB28896, sample SAMN07631632) | mixed culture metagenome | isolation source: Freshwater growth medium | place: USA...
GTGTGATCTCTGGTGCTCGCTGCCCTATACTACCGGGCGGGATTGTGATAGGCAACACAAGTCAATCAAGTCAAGTCAAGGCAAGCATCCCCATGGTATAAGTCGAACGTGTGTCAGCCTCTGACTGAGCGCGGGCGTGTTCTTTGCTCGTTGTCAGGGTCCACTATCCTACGCAGCCACCTTTGGTCGCCGCGCGGCTGCGCCGTTACAATTGCAGTAGGTACGGTCTACGGACGACCGGTGACACAAAAACAAAACATCTTCTGTATCCAGACATGCACTCGCGTCGCCGGTCACATCGCTGCCGCGCGCGCCGCCGTCGCGAGCATGCTCTCGCAGCTCGCAAGCGCCTTCGTGAGCGTCGCGCATTGCTCGTGCTGGCTCTCTATCGAGCCGGCGAGGAGTAGTATGAGCTTGCGGCGTGCGGCGAGCTCTTCAGCGATCTTGGCGCGGTGTGCACTGAGCAGCTGGGTCGCCGCCGACGCCTTCGCCGCCACGGCCTCGGACGGTAGTAATTCCCCACTGGCCGCTGCTGTGAGGGCCGGTAGATCCAGGTCCACCTGATGATGAGGGGCGCACTCAGGGTGGTCATCAGGGATGATGAGGGGCGCAATCGGGGGGACGCGATCGGGGGGACGCAATCGGGGGGACGCAATCGGGGGGACGCGATCGGGGGGACGCGATCGGGGGGACGCGATCGGGGGGACGCGATCGGGATGGTCTTCGGGAGGCCAGCAGGGTGGCCCGCGGTGTGGAAAGGCGTTCCGATCTCGTTCCGATCTCGTTCCGATCTCGCGCGCACCTCCCTCTCGGCTTGCAGTTCGTCCACTAATGAGCCCTGATCGAGGCTGATGAGGAGCTCCATTAACGGCACGCTGCGGGGCGCTCCGTTTCGCGCGTCGGCGTCACCTGGCGGGCGGGAAAAGGGGACGAGGGGGGTTGAGGATGAGGGAAGGGGGCGTTTCATGCATGCATGATGCCCGCCCATGTGACGTGTCCATCAGCTAATGAAGTGTCCATCAGCTAATGAGGTGTCCATCAGCTAATGAGATGTGGGGGTTACGCGTCGTGCCGAGCGCCTCCGAAGGGAATGTGAGTTAATTGCTTCGTTCCACAACTGGTCAGACCATAAGAAGTAGCTGTGGTCCTCGTCATTGGCATAGGCTCGTGCGGGCAGGGTGGGGGCGTCGCGGGCGGCAGCATCAGCGGCGGCGGCGGCGGCGGCGGCGGCGGCGGCGGTGGCGGCGGCGGTGGCGGCGGCGGCGGCGGCGGCGGCAGTGGCGGCCGCAGCCACTGAGCAATCTGCGGGCAATCTGCAGGCAATCTGCGGGCAATCTGTGGGCCGACTTGATTACACGCCGCCGCATGCAGGGCCGAAGAGAGTCAACCCGGCAGCCCATGCGCGGGGAGTGTCGTAGGGCGGTCGCGGATCTCGCCCTGGCTAGCAGTAAATATCGGGCCATGGAGAGTGCCCGCATTCAACGCCGAAAGCTCAGGGCTTGGACGCGCGCCGTGGCGAGCACTTGCATGCACGAGGGCGGCCCGACCGTTCGTGACCCTTACCGGTAGGGCCGCCCTCAGGGCTTGTGCGCGCGGGTGGGGAGGGAGGAGGGAGAGGCCGCGCGCACGGGCGGCAATGGGCGGGCGGCAGAGCTCACCCGCGTCATCGTCATCATCGGCCAACGGGTCGATGCTCATGAGGGCGCTCGGAGGCGCTGCGGAGTAGGCTGCAGCCGCCGCCGCCGGCGGTGGCTGCGACGCGGACGACGCCGACCGACCCGGCGGCGGTGGCGGCCTCGACCGTGGCGGTGCCGGGGCGGCCGTGGGCGCGCCCGTCATGCGCGCATACAGCTCGTTCAGCAGACTCGAATCGAGCACGCGCCGCTCCTCCCAGATGTTGACCACCTTGAGCATCTTTGACTTCACTTCCTCGCTGGCGCCCGCGTACATCTTGGGCAGCACCGCGGGGAGCTGCGCGCCGTACGCGTCGCAGAACTCGTTGCCCTTGCGCTTCGAGTTCTGCATGATGTCGTTCGCGAGGTACACGTAGAGCAGGTGCCTCGCGGGCGGCGCGCGCAGGCACTCCTGCGCCCACGTTACGGCCGACTCGTTGCAGCTGCTCTTGTGATACTGCACCCAGTGCGAGAGCGTCTGAATGGACTGCTGCGAGTCGGAAAGCTTGGCCAGCTTGCCCACGAAGGAGGAGGTGGTGAAGGACATGCGGGTCGAGGCGCGGCTCTTCGCCGCGCGAGCCTCTAAGGGTCCACGTTTTCTGCCCTGCCTGCCCAAGACAAGTCAAGTCGAGTCGAGTACTATTGTAAACGGATTGAGCCTCGACGCCGACACGTTCAGACGCTCGTCGCTCTACAAATGTCAGTCTCTACTCGAGGACACTTGCGGGGACAAGCACTCGTGACTTTCAGTGGACAGCGCATGAACAGCCGCACATCAAGAGCCACATGGACCCGGCGTGCAAAGTGGACGTCTCTCGATGTCGGTCTGCACACTGCATGAGCATGGGAAATTACTTGGAAGGAAAGGTGAACTGTAAGTTTTCGACAGACGACACAAAGTTTTAGGAGCATCTGTGCGCTTCCTCTGCTCATATCTCCGACGCGTTGTGCACCGTGTAGGAGGACGCGTGGTTCACGCTGTGTCTGTTTATCTGGCAGCCAACGGCCGTGCACGCCCCGTGCGCCCGCCTACGATCCTACAACTTCGGCTGGAAGAAGCCCTTGAACTCGTGTGGCGTGCGGCTCTTGTCATAGTGCGGCGCGGCGAGGACCTGGTTCTTGACTTTGACGAGGTCCGGGTCCGTCTCCATCGAGCCCAGGAACGTTTTCATGTCCTCCAAATCGTGGAAAATGTAGCGCGCGGCGAGCCAGCCCTGGCCGGGGCAGAAGGACACCTCGAGGTCCTTGACACCCGGCTTGCTGCGGACCGTCTTCGCGATGCCCGACTTGTCAAACCACTCGGTGACCTCGGCCATCTTGGTCTTGTCAAAGGGGTACTGGATAAACCTGCGCGGGCGCGCACATCATCCAGACTTGCGCTGTGAGGCCTTGCAGAGTCGCGCAGCCGCCCGCCAGAAAGGCACCACCTCTCGGCAAATGGTCACGGCAGTTCCGCCTTCGCGGCCGGTAGCTGCGAGGCGGCGGCTGCAACGCATCGGGAAGCTACGCATCGGGAAGCTCGCTCACCGGGTCATCGGACGGGCATCTTTCGACATGCCCCGGGTGAGCTTGGGCATCATGGTCAGCGCGCGACGCAGCATTTTCTTGCGCACGTCGGGGAAAAGCGAGCGGCTCGTTGACTGAACGATGATTCGATTTGAGTTGATTCACGAAAAAACACGCTCCAGAGAGACGCCTCGTCACAGAAACCCTCGAACTCGTGAGCGGGACAGGCTCACCGCCTCGGCCACCGCTCGATGTAGCGCGCGGCGATCGGCTGGCCGCGCTTGCGCAGGAAGCTGACAAGACTGTCCGTGTGCGGCGCGAAAAAGGTGCGGAGCTCCCGCAGTGTGTCCGGCTGCACGCCGGCACGACGCCCGTCGGCCTTCGCCCCCCCTGCCTCGGCCCCGCCGACGTTCCAATTCCACTTCCAGTTCAAAACGAGGCGCGGGAAGGGACCGAGCCCGAGGAAGCGCCCGATGCGCGCGAGCGCCCGGGACGGCGCTTCGGCGAACTCGTCGAGCGTGAGGACGAGCGCTTGGGAGGACGCGAACGAGTGCAGCCAGCTGCGCAGCTGGGGCTCGTAGAGCGACTGCGCGATCAAGGGAGGCCATCAGTGAGGTCATTTTCTGGGGCATCAAGGGGCATCAAGGGGCCATCAAGAGGTCATCAAGTTCATCAAGGGGCAATCAAGAGGTCATTAAGGGGCAATCAATGTCATCAAGGGCCATCAAGGGGAACATAAGAGCAATTGACGGAACCGGAGCGAGAGGCAAAACGCGCCGTGATGAGCGTTACTCGGTGACAGTGGAGGGATGCCACAGTAGATGGGCGGCCATCAGTGGCAATCACGTCATCAGAGGTCATCACGTACCTGTGCGACGACGCATGCATGAAAGCCGCATGCAACGGCCACACACTCGTTCCACAACTTGGACGTAAGGCGCCGTGTTGGTGCGCCCGTCACGGCGCCGCCCATCACGGCGCCGCCCGCGCCCGCGGTGGCCACGCCCGCGGCGGCGCGCGCGTGGAAGCATGCATGCAACCGCCTCGCCTCGCCGAGCAACCGCGCGTCCGCCGTTACGTTTGGGCCGGCGTACAGCGCCGCCCAGCGCACGCCACGGCGCGCGAGTTTCGTCAGCATCCCGAGGTGCGAGATCGCGCGAGCTTCGGGGGCACGCAGCATGATGAGCAAGCGCACCTGCAACCAGGGAGATGCAGGGAGATGCAGGGAGATACAGTGAGATACATGGAGATATAGGTCGCCTATGATATAGCATGAAGAGCAAGCGCACCTGCAATCAGGGAGGCACTCGGGGGACGCACACGAGGACGTAATCAGGGAGGCAATCAGGGAGGCACTCGGGAGAGGCACTCGAGGGAGGCACTCGAGGGAGGCACGCAGTGGCACTCCGTCGCAATCCGTGGGACTCAGCCGCATTCAGGATCCGAGTTTCGTCAAGCGCGCAGCTCACCGCCGCTGGGGAGGGCAACACAGCCGCCATGCGCCACGCCGCCGCCGGTCGATGCAGCATCGGCGTCGCGTCCAAAGAGAGAGTTTCGTCAAGCGGGAGAGGGGCGACTCTGCTTCCCCCACCCCCACCCCCACCCCCACCCCCACCCCCACCCCCACCGACGGCACGGCGGTTGGCGCCGCCGCCATCTGCACCGGCATTGCGGCACCCGCAGTCTGGGTATGCAGCCTGTGGGGAAACGGCCTGTTTGGGCGGTGAGTGCCCTTTCCTAATTTGGTTGGGAGTGTCCTGTTTGGGCGGTGCGTGCATGCCCAGCGAGGCGGCTCCGCAGAAGCATCCCGCCAAGGACGGTGGGCCCATGGCTGGGGCTGGGGCTGGTGAGTGCCCTTGCCTTATTTGGTTGGGACCGTCTGACAGGGCAGCCTCAGGATAGCCTCAGGCATTTCCTTCGGACGCCCCCCCCTCGACCATAGCGAGACCCACGAGTAAGGGCGAGAGTTTAGAAGAAGGAGATGCCTGGTCACGGATGTGCGGGGTGTGTGTTGCTGGTGGGGCACGTCGTGTGGAACTATCGGCACCTCTACACCTTGGGGGGGGAGCTCGGAAATCTGCACCTTCGGGGGGAGTTCTCGAAGCGCAATGTCGCGCTATGGGTTCGCTCAGTCATTAGCGTCATTGTTCCGCGGAGAGGCGACAACATGGTGGAGTTAGCATCAACAGCACCAGCTCCGCCTTCGATGGATCGCGCTGGCGACAGCGCTAAGGCGCTTGGAGCATACGAGTCGCTGCTCGTCGTTCAGACCAGGAAGGGCGTCCTTCGGGAGCTTTTGGGTAGTGAGACCACAAACGAATTCAAGATCTATCCGAGCAAGGAGCAGGTGCGCTGCACAAATCCCGATTCCGCTGCACCACCTGCCATCACCTGCCAATATATCCTGTTGATGTTGGTTCACTGGGCCCGTACTGCGCTTCGCGCAGTCCAATGAAGCGCAGTCCAATGGAGACTCCATCTTCTACTCGCTGGAGGAGAGCACCTTTTGGAGCCGCTTCTTCGACAAGAATCAGCGGGCATTCACGCAAACTGTGTGGAAAGGCACCAAGGACCAGCGCGAATCGGTCATCATGACGATGAAGAAGGAGAAGACGTGTCCGGTGGCACCGTGCCAGGGTTGCTGCATCCCAGCCATCTCGTACTTTGCTGCGGACGGCAGCCCCATGGGCAGCGCCAGCGTGCCGTTTTTTTTCTTCCTGCCCTCGATCTCAGTTAAGGACCCTTCGGGGAATGATGAGTATGCCATTCAGATGCCATCGTGCTGCGGCGGCGTGTGCGTCGATGAGAGCGCCGAGGGCCACTGCAGCAAGAAGATCCCGTTCTACATCTACCCGCCCGGCAAGGGCGCCAAGGGCGAGGAGATCGGCAAGATCATCAAGCTGTGGCGTGGCTTTTGGACCGAAACTTTCACGGATGCCGACTCGTTCCAAATTGAATTCCCCAAGGGCATCGACGAGACCGCCAAGGCGCGCGTGCTGGGCTCCGTGTTCTTCATCAACATGCTCTTCTTTGAGAAGGCTAACGATTAACGAAGGTCAGGGCGTGTAAGAAGAGCCAAGAGCGCATCTGAGCAGGATGAGATGCCCCCCATCTGCGTATGATTCCCAGGCGCAGCGACGCTGTCAGACGAGACCCTGGCTCGGCCAGGAGGGAGCGTTCCGTGAGTTAAGTCCCCGAGAGTTGGGACACTCACGTGTCGAGGAGAATGGGCCTTCCCCCGTGTCAGTCGAGTCGTGTACATGCGAGTATGTATACAGGTAAGTTCAAGTTCAAGTTCAAGTTCAAGTTCAAGTAACGGATTGAGCCTCGACGCCGACACGTTCAGACGCTCGTCGCTCTACATACACTACAATTTTTAGTCTCGCTACGCGCCCCGCTCGCCGGCGCGTGTTGGAGGGCACTTGCGGGGGACAAGAACTCGTGGCAACTTTCAGTGGACAGCGCATGAACAGCCACATGGACCCGGCATGCAAAGTGGACGTCTCTCGATGTCGGTCTGCACACTGCATGAGCATGGGAAATTACTTGGAAGGAAAGGTGAACTGTAAGTTTTCGACAGACGACACAAAGTTTTAGGAGCATCTGTGCGCTTCCTCTGCTCATATCTCCGACGCGTTGTGCACCGTGTAGGAGGACGCGTGGTTCACGCTGTGTCTGTTTATCTGGCAGCCAACGGCCGTGCACGCCCCGTGCGCCCGCCTACGATCCTACAACTTCGGCTGGAAGAAGCCCTTGAACTCGTGTGGCGTGCGGCTCTTGTCATAGTGCGGCGCGGCGAGGACCTGGTTCTTGACTTTGACGAGGTCCGGGTCCGTCTCCATCGAGCCCAGGAACGTTTTCATGTCCTCCAAATCGTGGAAAATGTAGCGCGCGGCGAGCCAGCCCTGGCCGGGGCAGAAGGACACCTCGAGGTCCTTGACACCCGGCTTGCTGCGGACCGTCTTCGCGATGCCCGACTTGTCAAACCACTCGGTGACCTCGGCCATCTTGGTCTTGTCAAAGGGGTACTGGATAAACCTGCGCGGGCGCGCACATCATCCAGACTTGCGCTGTGAGGCCTTGCAGAGTCGCGCAGCCGCCCGCCAGAAAGGCACCACCTCTCGGCAAATGGTCACGGCAGTTCCGCCTTCGCGGCCGGTAGCTGCGAGGCGGCGGCTGCAACGCATCGGGAAGCTCGCTCACCGGGTCATCGGACGAGCATCTTTCGACATGCCCCGGGTGAGCTTGGGCATCATGGTCAGCGCGGCGCGACGCAGCATTCTTGCGCACGTCGGGGAAAAGCGAGCGGGATCGTTGATTCAAGGGGCTGGCGAGCCCCTTGGTTGATTGAACGATGATTCGATTTGAGTTGATTCACGCTAAACCCGGCCGCCACTAAACCAAACTCCAGAGAGACGGCCTCGTCACAGAAACCCTCGAACTCGTCAGGGGAGAGGCTCACCGCCTCGGCCACCGCTCGATGTAGCGCGCGGCGATCGGCTGGCCGCGCTTGCGCAGGAAGCTGACAAGACTGTCCGTGTGCGGCGCGAAAAAGGTGCGGAGCTCCCGCAGTGTGTCCGGCTGCACGCCGGCACGACGCCCGTCGGCCTTCGCCCCCCCTGCCTCGGCCCCGCCGACGTTCCAATTCCACTTCCAGTTCAAAACGAGGCGCGGGAAGGGACCGAGCCCGAGGAAGCGCCCGATGCGCGCGAGCGCCCGGGACGGCGCTTCGGCGAACTCGTCGAGCGTGAGGACGAGCGCTTGGGAGGACGCGAACGAGTGCAGCCAGCTGCGCAGCTGGGGCTCGTAGAGCGACTGCGCGATCAAGGGAGGCCATCAGTGAGGTCATTTTCTGGGGCATCAAGGGGCATCAAGGGGCCATCAAGAGGTCATCAAGTTCATCAAGGGGCAATCAAGAGGTCATTAAGGGGCAATCAATGTCATCAAGGGCCATCAAGGGGAACATAAGAGCAATTGACGGAACCGGAGCGAGAGGCAAAACGCGCCGTGATGAGCGTTACTCGGTGACAGTGGGGGGATGCCACAGTAGATGGGTGGCCATCAGTGGCAATCACGTCATGTCAGAGGTCATCACGGGATGCCACACATGGGCGGCCATCAGTGGCAATCACGTCATCAGTGGTCATCACGTACCTGTGCGACGACGCATGCATGAAAGCCGCATGCAACGGCCACACACTCGTTCCACAACTTGGACGTAAGGCGCCGTGTTGGTGCGCCCGTCACGGCGCCGCCCATCACGGCGCCGCCCGCGCCCGCGGTGGCCACGCCCGCGGCGGCGCGCGCGTGGAAGCATGCATGCAACCGCCTCGCCTCGCCGAGCAACCGCGCGTCCGCCGTTACGTTTGGGCCGGCGTACAGCGCCGCCCAGCGCACGCCACGGCGCGCGAGTTTCGTCAGCATCCCGAGGTGCGAGATCGCGCGAGCTTCGGGGGCACGCAGCATGATGAGCAAGCGCACCTGCAACCGGGGAGATGCAGGGAGATTGTGGGAGATGCAACCATGGTGAGCAAGCGCACCTGCAATCGAGGGAGGCACTCGGGGAGGTAATCAGGGACGTAATCAGGTAGGCAATCAGGGAGGCAATCAGGGAGGCTCTCGAGGGAGGCACGCAGAGGGAAGCACGCAGTGGCATTCCGTCGCAATCAGTGGCAATTAGTGGCAATCCATCGCAATCAGTGGCAATTAGTGGCATTCCGTCGCAATCCGTGGGACTCTGCCGCATTCAGGATCCGAGTTTCGTCAAGCGGGTGAGAGGAGTTTCGTCACTCAGGATCCGAGTTTCGTCAAGTGGGGGGAGTTTCGTCACTCAGGATCCGATTTCCGTCAAGCGGGAGAGGGGAGTTTCGTCGCTCAGGATCCGAGTTTCGTCAAGCGCGCAGCTCACCGCCGCTGGGGAGGGCAACACAGCCGCCATGCGCCACGCCGCCGCCGGTCGATGCAGCATCGGCGTCGCGTCCAAAGAGAGAGTTTCGTCAAGCGGGAGAGGGGCGACTCTGCTTCCCCCACCCCCACCCCCACCCCCACCCCCACCCCCACCCCCACCGACGGCACGGCGGTTGGCGCCGCCGCCATCTGCACCGGCATTGCGGCACCCGCAGTCTGGGTATGCAGCCTGTGGGGAAACGGCCTGTTTGGGCGGTGAGTGCCCTTTCCTAATTTGGTTGGGAGTGTCCTGTTTGGGCGGTGCGTGCATGCCCAGCGAGGCGGCTCCGCAGAAGCATCCCGCCAAGGACGGTGGGCCCATGGCTGGTGAGTGCCCTTGCCTTATTTGGTTGGGTGCGACTGGCATCGGTTGGCTGGGCGCCGGATCAGCCGCGCATGCTGCGGTGCAGATGGCGGCGCGGGTGCGCGCGTCTACCTTCCTCCGCCGTCTGATGAGGCTTGCCACCTTCCAAATTAGGGAGGATCATTAGAAAGACCATCAGCAGCCATCAGTTGCAATCAGCAGCCATCAGTTGCAATCAGCAGCCATCAGGCCATCATCAGCAATCAGCCATCATCGTATCCATCAGTTGCAATCAGGTGCAATCAGGTGCAAGCAGTTGCAAGCAGTTGCAAGCAGTTGCAAGCAGTTGCAAGCAGTTGCAATGAATCAGTTGCAATCAGACCATCACCTGGCCAACCAGCGCGCTGGTAGGACATTCGCCTGCGCACTCGCCGCGCGCGGTGTGCACAAGACGGCGCGCCCATTCTCGGCTCGTCTGATTGCGCCGCAATCCAGCCGAGGCCCAGTGCGGGCATGCATCGTCGCTCAGCCGACGCAGGCGCCAACCCATATTAGGATCGCGCACCAACGGGCGCACACGCACGACGGTGTCGGCCCAGTAGAGCATCCGGCCTGTGGAATGGTCGATGAGCCAAAACGAGGGCGCGCCCACGACGGCGCCCGTCACGGCGCCCACGGCGGCGCGGGTGCCGGCGGCGGCGGCGGCGGCGGCGGCGGTGCTCACGACGGCGCTGGCGTTGGGTTCGAAGGGGGGGGCGACCGGTAGCAGTTGGAGCCGGCGCGAGGGGAGGCGCTCAGTACGGCGCGAGGGGATGCGCTCAGTACGGCGCGAGTGGTGGTGCTCGGCCATGTCCGCGGTGGACAGCGGCGCGGCGCGTAGGAGCCACCCTTCGTTGTACAGGAGCTGTGAAGAAGCTGAGTCGACCTGTGGGGAAAGGGGGCGGGCGGGCGGGGGGCTGTGGGGAGA
>ENA-UOUZ01002320-UOUZ01002320.1-mixed-culture-metagenome-genome-assembly--contig:-NODE-2320-length-10376-cov-129.746633_pt1 | contig 10376 bp, 6 predicted proteins | sample MGYA00238154_ERZ761575 | MGnify/ENA primary metagenome ERZ761575 (study PRJEB28896, sample SAMN07631632) | mixed culture metagenome | isolation source: Freshwater growth medium | place: USA...
CAAGAGTGTCTCATGGTGTCCCTTTCATCAGGGCAGATCAGGGGCTGCTCTGGGCAGTAAAAGAGACGAAAATGTAAACTTTTACGGATTTACGGAATTTTGGGGGAACCGGGAGGGAGAGGGGGTTAAGGATACATGCAGGATACATGCAGGATACATCGAAATACATCAGGATACGTATCCGATAGGAACCCCCCCCAAAAAGGATAGGAACCCCCCCCTAACCCCGGGTCAGGGGACTTGGGGTGTCTAAGAGTTTCGAATGGCTGCCATAGGAAATTTCGAGGCCATAATTTCGAATCGTGTGTGTCAAATTTCAATAAAATTTCGTTTTTTCACTTCGCTCCAGCTATGGCAAATTTCGTGGATTTCACCCCGGATCAATTCGTACTGCGGTGAGCAATACGCAGAACCCCACCCACACGCACTCACGACTCAGCGCGGCACACACTATAACAATGTCACTATTTTACCAGACCATTACAGTACGTCAGTACCCGGCTCTGACCTCTGTGAGGGCGGGGGATTCTGAAAGCCTTTGTTACGCTCGCCCCGGGGTTGAAACGTTGAATTGAGGTTCAGGCTCAGCCAACAGCACGCTCGTTGTACTTGAGCGAGAGCGGTGTGTGGCAAATTTCGAAAAATTTCGGCGCCTGCGGCGCTTCTGACAAATTTTTCTCTAAATTTCGCGAAACTCTTAGACACCCCAACAGGGGACGCCGTAACTCAGGAAGCCACCGAGGGGCTCCGCCTCGCAGTAGTCGAGCAGCCTCCTGCCAGGGACGGACAAGGGAGGGGAGGGGAGGGGATTGAGCCTGATGCCTGATTGTTTGCTTGCTTGCTTGCTTGGCCAGGGCTCAAGACAGGTGCACGCACTGAGGAGCGACATGTTGCGACATTCGTGCCCGTGGAGCTTGATGAAACCGAGCCCGACTTCTTACCGGTGCGTACACGCTGTTCTTGCTCGGTGGAAAGCGTGAATTCGACAACGTTGCACAACGACTACGAGCAGTTCCAATTTTGGAAATTTGTCAACCGCCGTTTCGTCACACGCCGCGGCTCGCTCCGACCCCTGCACAGACCGTTCGCGCTTGGGTCGAGAGACGAAAAGGAAGTCGTCATTCAGTTCGGTAGGCCGCCAGTTCTGCTTCCCCGGAGCGTTGTTCTGCCGCCGCTCAAGCCAGCGAGAATTCCAGCGAGTCCCGCGGTCTCGAGTGAACCCGCGCCGCCCCTCGTTAGGGTGAAGCCGCCACCCCTCGAGGAGCCTCCCCTTCCGACCTCGCAAATTGCCGATGTGGAGCCTCCGACCTCGCAAATAGCTGAAGTGGAGCTCAAGAAGGAGGATGGCACTGACAAAGCACCTACTGACCAGAACGCTATGAGCGAGATGCTCAACAAGATTGGAAAATGCGCACTGCGGCACGACGAAATGCTCGTGCTCCGCAATGCAGCCGCCGCCGATTTCGCAGCCGTGGCCGCTACCAAACATGCCGCGGAAGCCGCCGAACCGGGGGTAGAGACCCGCAGTGAGTTCAACGAGTGGCTCAAGTGGGCCAAAAAGAGAGCCGAGGAGCACGCACACACCGCGCACCCTCGCAAGAAGCGCGCCGACGGCGCCGTGGAAAAGCTGAAATTCCTTGCGCCTGCCAACGACGTGCTCGATGCCGTGGGCCTCGTTCCGACCTTGTACCTCGACTTCCTCAAGTTTTGCGCGGGCTACTGCCTCTTGGGCGCGCTCCTCTCAGTACCATCGTACGCCTTCTCCGCCGCGCGCGCACATGAAGTCTTCTCGGCGGTTGCCTTGGACACCTACCCAACCGCGCTGCTCCAATTGTCCATCGCCGCTCGCTCGGAATGCCGTGACGACGGGTGCAAGACGATGAACACGGTAGCTGGGTTGCTCGAGGCGCTCTTCTCGGTGCTGCTGTTGCTGGGCGTCCGGCGGTTCCGAACCCGCGTGAAAGCGATCAACGACGTCAACGAGGCGAACAATGTGTTCACTTCGGAGTATGCGATCCAGCTTCACGGCATGCCTCCAGACGCGACCAAGGAAGAGATCAAGGAGCACCTCGAGACTGTCGTCGCCGCGGCGACCGGCAAGAGCCGCGAGGAGTGCGCCGTATGGGATGTGGCTCTCATTACGGACTGCGCAAGCGTGCTGCGCAATGCGGTCCTACAGACCCCCCTCGAGCGCGAGTACGCCATCAATGAGCGCAAGTTGCGCATCGAATATGCGTTCCGCAAGGAACAGCCTGACGGGTGGCCGCAAACGCAGGTGATCGGAGAGCTCAAGACGTTGGTCGAGAGCCTCTCTTCACGACTGCTGAAGACGCGCACGGCCATCACCGCCAGCACGTCCATCACAAAAGTTTGCGGCGCCTTTGTCACCTTTGAAGAGCAGCCCGCACGCAACGCCGCGCTCCAACTGTACCGAGGAGGCTGGGGCTACATCGCGCAGCCGAAGGCGAGGCGCTTCCGCAGCACGACGCCAAGTGGCTGTTGTGACAAAGGATGGCGGCTTCGCGCCTTCGCACCGCCGCACCCGGGCGACGTGCTGCACGAGAACTTGCCGTATCGGCTGCTGCGCCTCGACTTCAAGGCGTTCACCACCTTCTGTCGCCGCCTGATCGCGACTGCATTGCTCGTCGCCTTCCTTCTCGTCAGCTTCGGCGTCATCATCGGGGTCAACGCGGCCAAGATGGACCCAGACGCACTGTTCAGCGATTTGGACCCCGAGACGAAGGAGATCATTGTGGACAGCCTCTTCCCTCTCCTCGCCTCGATCATCCTCGTGGTGGTGAACACATCGATTGCGGTGATGGTCAGCACCCTCGGTGAATTTGAGCGCTACCCGACCCTCTCTGGCATGCATCAGAACAGAGCGGTGACCATCTTCGTCGCGCAGGCGTTCAACACGGGTTTCGTCACCCTCCTGCTGATGGCCGCGCCGCCGCCCGAGTTCTACCGCTCCTATGAGCCCAACTGCCAGTGCCCGAAGGTCTTCTGCTGCGGCATCGGGTCCAAGGGCCTCATCATGCGTGGGCCGCACCTCACGATGTCATGGCTGTGGCACCTTGACGTGGGCACCGTGCTCGTCTCCGCAATGGTTGTCCAGACGATCACTTCCATCACATGGGTCCCATCCGGGCGCGGCGAGGGCAAGGCCCCCTGGGTGCCATACCTCGTGTTTCACTGCAAGAAGCGTTTCTTGGCGAACGGCAAGCGCCATCGCGCTGACATGGAGAAGCTGTATTCAGGCCCCGCATTTGACCTGCCCACGTTCCTTGGCAAGGCGTACGCACATTTCTTCGTCGTCATTGCGTACGCTGGCGTGCTCCCCATCCTCTACCTCACCGGAGCCGCCTTTTTCATCGGCTCGTGGCTGTGCGAGCGCTTCGGGCTCTTCTACCTGCACACGACGCCGCCACCCTACTCGTATGAGCTGATCGAGGCCACGCTCTGGTGGATGCCGTGGACCGTGCTGCTCCATGTGGGCTTCACGTTCTGGGGCTTTGCCGAGCTGCCTACGTGGCGGGTGCGAGCAGGTGCATGGTCGCGTCCCTTCGACAACCAGACGCTCTGGCAGGCCATGGACGAGCCGAAACGGATGAACACCGACGCTGGGGTGCTCGAGCTTCCGGCGCTCAATTTCTGGTTGACCTCAATCTACGACGTCCCCAACCACGTCAACTCTCTGCCGACGATTGCACTCTTCGTGCTGTTTCTGCTGCTTCTGCTCGTCTTGGTGCTCATTTGCGCGTGCGCCACATGCTGCTGCTGCTGGCCCGCGGGCGGCGTGTCCTGTCGCAGGAACAAGTCACGCGTCATGCCGAACAAGTCACGCGTCATGCCCCAAACGACCTCCGAGGACAAGGCAGACGAAGGCGACGGCGCGCACGCAGTCGTGGACCCTCCGTTCAGCAAGATTCTGGTGGGCGTCACGCGCGAGAACGTACGCGTCCTCGATGGGGAAGTGATTCATGGATTCCAGCGAGGCATCAAGGACACGCGGCTGACAAGACTGCTCCGCTGGACTCCGACTGCCCTCATGTTCCGAATGCTCGGGATGGCCGAGCGGCTCGACCAGCCGATCAGCGACGCGGAGTGGGAGACGGCCGAGCCGCTCTTCTCGAAGCTCACTCGCGCGGCGGACATCTCTTACCAGCCCGAATTCCATCCTTCCTACGAGACGGCATGGACCTTCCTCGCCAACCCGACGAAACTCCAGGCGTTCGTCGCGGGCGAGAAATTGGCCGAGGAGCTGGAGAAGGCCAAAGCGCGCGCGCTGGCGGCCCAGAAGGCGGCAGAGGACGGCTGGAAGAACAGGCACACACACGAAAAGAACGCGGAAGATTCTGACGACTAGTCGTATGCACAGCACCGGAGCGCGCGCAGGGATCTGCAGAGGGAGCGTGGCTGAAAGTGCATTAGGGGGTCGCCTGTTAGTAGGGCTGACCGGTACGTTCTTGTCCACTGAGAGGCCAGGGAATTCGCCAAGAGGGGGTCAGGGGGACGGGAGGTGGACGGGTGGATTTCAAATACTATAATTCCGCGTTCGCAAATCTCCAGCTGCTACGCGTCGTTCCCGGGAACGCGAAGGCGGCGAACGGGTGGCCCGGCGAAATCCGATAATGGTTAAACTTAATGCGATAAAGTGCTATATCTTACGGAGATTTACTACCGGTAGACTCACTGACGAAACCCACTGGTTGCCTAATAAAGAGATGACGAAACTTAGCGAGGTCAGTGACGAAACTTCGACGAACCTTTTCCCGCACTTTCAGTGTCAGACACTCCAGTGTGACACGTCGACTCTCAATCTTCGGCTCGGGGGGTCGGGTCCGGTCGCCTAGGGTCCGCTTAGGGGTTGACCTCGGAGGTCGGGGTCGGGGTCGGAGGGGGGGTGTTTTCCCGAAAACGACACTGAATTTCCTGGACTCGCTTCAGACCCGACCCGACCCGACCCGACCTCGACCTCGGAGCCCAATTTTCATATCCTATCCCCCGACCCGACCCCCTCCGACCCGACCCCATACTGGAGAGTCGTGACGCGCCGTGTTGGGCGCTTTTCATATCGGATCATCTAGAGTGACACCAGCCCGGACCTATTCAGGTGGTCCTCTCCCAGCTCTCCATCCTTCTCTGTAGTAATAGGACATGGTTGGAAAGTCCCTTATCTGATTGATGAAGCCCCCGGGAAGATTTGGGGCGTACCTTTGGCTCGCCGACGTGGTTACGAGGACAATGGGGTTCGGTTTGAAAGTCGCAGGGTCGAAGCCCACAAAAAGTGCGTTCCAAAGCTTGGGCTTCACTATGTGAATGGCTTTGAATGAAGTATACTAGGCCCTCTCGCGCGAATGCGGAATGCGCCCCCGCCGCGGAGCTCCTCGGCGGGTCGGCGCTCATCCGGCAGCGACCGCTTCCGCACGGACCTCGAGTTGAGCGGCATCGGTGATCTTGCGAAGGGCTGCGCCGATGAGGTGCTCCATCGCATCGAGGAGAGGTGCCGCGCCGCCGCTCGCCTCGACGATCTCTGCCCAGTCGCTCCGCGTCATGGGCGCGGAGTCGAGGTTCGCTGCTGCGCGCACTCCAGCCGCCAATAGCGCGACCTTCGCAGAGCTCTGGACGGCCGCGCGGTGGCGGGCGGAGAGTGCTCGCACCTGAGCTTCGCCTGAGCGGAGCGCGTCGCGCATCCGCTCGTCGGCTTGCACTGATGTGCTCGCTCGCGGCCGGGGCTCGGGCCGCGACGCCTTCTGCGCGCGCTGCGCGCTGCGGGCTGCGGCCTCGGCGGTGGCCTCAGCGGCGAGCCTCTCCGTCGCGGCCGTGAGCTCTTCCGCATTTCCCTCGAGCCTGAGTTTGAGCGGCGGCAGCCGCTGGTACTTGTCCCTCTCCGCAGTCACGCGATCCGCCGCGACGGACCGCAGCGCTTCGAGGCCAAGCGCCCCTATGCCGTTGCGTCGCAGGTCAAGCTCCTGGAGCCAGTCGTCCTGAGCCAGATGGGCGGCGAGCTCGTGCGCACCCGCCTCGCCGAGCGAGTTGCCCGCGAGCCCGACGGACGTGAGCCCGACAACGTCGGGCATCTCGTCGAACACGCTCCGGTTGAGCGTCGGCGCGGGCAGCTCACCGGGCCAGCCAGCGGACCGGCCTCCGCAGAGCCCCGCGGCAAAGTCGCGGTTGAGGCTCAACAGCCGGCCTTTGTTCTGGCGCAGGTTGGAGGACTGCAGCACGCTCACGAGCACTGGGGCGGATGCCGTGCTCAGTCCGCAGCTGTTCAGGTTCAGCGTCACCAGTGTGGGCATGTGCAGGAGCGCGGGCGCCAGCATGTGGAGACCTGCGTCGCCCAGTGCCGAACCCGCGAGGCTCAAATGGCGCAGCGGGCAGCCATTGTGGCGCAGCCCTGCGACGATGTGCTGCCAATCGAAGAGTCGGAGCGGTGAGGCCAGCACCTCGAGGGTCGTGAGCCGTGCATTTGACCGAATGTGGCGAGCGAGGGCCTTGACCAGCATCTCGCCCGCTCGCAGGCGGTCGGGATTACGCAGCCGCTTGTCGCTCGGGTCGCTGGTAGGGAACGTGGGCATCACCGTGGCAGCGATCATATGGTTTGCAACGCCGTGCGAGCACTTGAAGCATACGTGAGCAGGGAGCGGGGCGGCGCGCAAGCCCAAGTGAGTCATTTCTAGCATGCGCGAAGTGGCCTGCAGGGTGGGAATGCCCAATCGATCCACATCGATGAAGCAGTACTCTTCGAGGTCCTTTCGCGCCTTGCACTTGGTTTGGTGCCAACCGCCGAGGATGGGTTCGACCCAGCGGGCCGGCATCCGGCAGGTGCGGACCCCGAGCGCTCGGAAAGAGTGTTTGAAGCGTTTCTGACTAGTTTCTGCGTGGTGGGAATGGACAGCCAAGTTACATGTATTACTTATCAGAGGGTCGAGGACTGGCGGTGTTACGGCGGGACGAAGCGCCGTGTCGAGCGCGAAGTAACGTTCGCTCTTGACGTCTTCTTTGTGCGGAACTGTACGGAACTGCCCACCTTCCCGCTGATCCCGGTCCTCACAGCCAACTTGCACGCGCCCGGCACAGCATCTGGGTCTTGCACTGCTGACAGGTGCCCCGCCACTGTGTGCAGGTGCTGTTTCGAGCTCGTCAGCCATGGCGCAGCAGGGAGCGACGCTGCAGAACTACAACAATGAGCTCGTGAAATGTGAGAGCCAGCCAGGCCCTGCCAGGCGGCGCAGCGAGCGCTGGCCCGCTTCAGGCTGCCGTGGATGCCGCTGATCATCTGGCGCGCGGCACGCTCCCGTCGGGAGGTTTTGTTGTCTCACCGTTAACTCTCACCTGGCAGGCATTGAGGACCTGCGCGAGAAGCGCGAGGAGGTTAACCGGTCGATTGCGAGGGACGAGGAGGAGAAGGGTGCGCAGCCCACCGCGCTGCGCTGCCGGCTGGGCGTGAGTGATCGCGTGCTGCATCGCAGCATCGCAGGAGCGGCGTGCACCGCTTCAGCGCATCTGCGCACTGCCTCTGGCTCAGCTCGTGTTCTGCCGTCGTCCTTGCCTGCGCGCAGCCAAGATCCAGAATGACCTGCGGATCCTGACCGAGCGGCTGGCGCGCATCAACGACAACCTCGCGCGCAAGATTTCGTCGCGCAACGAGTACGACAAGACGATCCAGGAGACGGAGGCGGCCTACTGCAAAATCATGGAGTCGTCGCAAACGCTGCTGCATGTGCTCAAGCGTGAGTCGGTCAACCTCACGAAGAAGAAGCAGGCGTCCTCGTAAGCGCAACAGGCAACCACAGCATGTGTACACTTCTCGCTACGTCGGGGTCGAACACGCTATGGCGGCGCGCCGTCTCAGGGCGCGTTGAGGCTTATCCCACGCCTGGGGTCTACGATCGGAGTAGTAGTGAGGGTCTGTGTGGTCGTTCGCGTCTTGGGCTTCTCTTGCGAAAGGAGCTCACGGGCGTTGCTCTAAAATGTGCCCGAGAGCGCGCTCATCGAAGGAAAACTTTGCGGCGTCGCCTCCACGCGCGAGCGGTGTCGCGAGAAGAGAGCACTTGGCTGGTTAGCCTCTGGGTCGCCATGAGCACGCGGAGCAACCAGACGTTCGTGTCAGGCAGCGAGGAGAGCAAGATCTTCAACGCGGTCATGGCGATGAAGCAGGCGATCGGCATTGCGCTCCAGCACGGTGACATCCGCCAGGACGCCGTGTGTTCGGGCATTGGCATGTCGACCTCGGAGCTCACACACTGGATCAATTCCAAGACGCAGTCGTCGTGGGATACCAAGGTGGCAGAGTGGCTCAAGCGCACGCAGGGCCGGGCGCTGGAGGCGGGCTCCAAGAGCAGCACCAATGATGTCAAGGCGGCGAAGGCGGAGCCGAAGCCAAAGCCGGTGTCGAAGCTGAGCAAGGCCGAGGCGGGCGCGCTGAGCCAGTTGAAGCAGGACTTGACGGAGCTCGAGGACTATATCCCTTGGAACGCCGTAGTGCCCAGCTGGGGTACCCGTCGGGCGGCATGGGCGCGGCGCGTCAAGGAGTGTGAGGTGGCGAATGAGGTCGCCAAGCAATTGAGCCTACTCGAACAGGCGCTGGTGGAGCCCGCGCTACTGCCCAGCTGGCGCTCGGAGGTGCACGCCGAGTGGCTCGAGGAGCTCCTCTGCGAGACGCGCTCGAGCCAGGTGCTCGAGCTGCTGCGCGAGATGGAGGACCACATCCGGTGGCGCGCTTTCAAGGTGGTCGAGCAACGGCAGGAGGGCTTGCGACGGCTGCTCTCGTCGCCTGCTGGGGTGCTTCTCAGGGAGGCGAGGCCCGTGGACGATGCGGATGAGAAGCTCAACCTCAAGCTTTTCAAAGAGCGTGTGTCCAAGTTTCGATACGTCACTGAAGGTGTGGCCCCGCCCACGGACCCGCCCACGGACCACTCCCACCGGCCGCCTCGGCCCAGACGCAGCGCCTCAGCCCGTCGGCCATGACTGACGGCCATGACTCCTCTCGCCTTGTTTCGTGTGCGCTGACCGTGACGCGTGTGTGTGTCTCCTCGTGTTCCGTCACCTCCTCGGGTTCCGTCACCTCCTCGGCTTCGTCACCTCCTCGGCTCTGGGCGGCAGCCTCGATGCGTGCGGACGCACTCAAGATGGCGGAGGGCTGTGTCGACTCGGAGGCGAGGAGTGCTTGCATCGTGGCGATACTCGAAGCGCTGCCCAAGGACGATGCGCACGACGAGGAGGTCGTGGGCGAGGAGGTGGGCGAGGAGGAGGGCGAGGAGGGCGAGACCGGCGAGGAGGAGGAGGGAGAGATGGAGCTCGAGAAGCCGGACGCGGCCGAGATGCATCTAGCCAAGGAGCTCGTCCAGGACCTCGAGCGCACCGGTGCGAAGCGCTCACGCATCGAGGAGAAGTCGGCCAAATACGAGCAGTTTAAGAAGCAGCAGCGCCTGTACCCTGAGTACGCGGGCGTGTACGCGGACACTTTCCTCGCCAACCCGCAGGCTCTACACCACTACCAGGTGCCTGCGGCAACCGCTCAAGGGCGCCAACGGCTGCTCGAAGAAGCCCTGCGCCGGCGCGCGGTGCCTCGGCCCCCTGATTGACTAGAGGCGGCACCCACACGCTCGCACGCCATTGCCCCTGTCTCACGCCACTGCCCCTGTCTCACGCCACTGCCCCTGTGGCTACCGGTACTCCATCCACGCAGGAGCTGCTCGTCTTCAGCGGGCCACCCACGCCCGACTCGGCCGTGGGCTCACTCCACGTGGGCGCCGTCGTGGGTTCGCTCCACTTGGGCGCCGTCGTGGGCATGCTCCACGTGGAGCCCCATACGACGCTGCGGGAGCTTCGTCAGAAGCTGCAGGCGGAGCTCGGGTTTCGCCTCAAGCAGGACGAGGTGCTCGCGCTCAGCCGCGGCACTTTTGACGAGGCCAGCGGCAGCGGCAGCAGCGGCAGCAGCGGGGACGGCAGCGGCAATGGCGAGGCGGAGCTCAAGGCGGAGCTCGTGCCGCTCCCGTCCACGCAGAACCACAAGCTCGTGTACCCGCTCTTCCCGCGCAAGGAGCACGTGCTTGTGGTGGAGGTTCAGCAGCAGCTGCCTTCCGATTGCGTGAGGCAGGCGGTGGTGTCGCGCGCGCTGAAAGGCGAGAAGGTGCTGCATGTCGACTTGTCCAAAGGGGGTGAACCCATTCCGATTCCGGTCTTCAACGGTGCCGACGACGACACGTCCGGCATGGACTTCACGTAGGCTCCACCCGCTACTCGGCCGCTGCGCACCCGCTGCTCGGCCAGTGTCCGCACCTGCATGTGGCTGCCGTGGTGGTGTGGCTGCTGCTGATGGGCGCCGTAGTGAGCACTTGCATGTGGCTGCCGTGGTGTGGCTGCTGCTGCTG
>ENA-UOUZ01002322-UOUZ01002322.1-mixed-culture-metagenome-genome-assembly--contig:-NODE-2322-length-10369-cov-121.444057_pt1 | contig 10369 bp, 6 predicted proteins | sample MGYA00238154_ERZ761575 | MGnify/ENA primary metagenome ERZ761575 (study PRJEB28896, sample SAMN07631632) | mixed culture metagenome | isolation source: Freshwater growth medium | place: USA...
GCTTATATTGATGTCGAGAGCCCAATGAGATTTGGAGGGAGGCCCAAAGAAGTTGCCTCGAACGCTTCATAAGGGGCTGGCGAGTTTCTCTTTGCGCTTTTCCCTGCGCACCTGACCCGTTCTCAGGAAAGCGTCAGCTCAGCATGCAATTGAAATGTAGGGGGGGGAAGGGGGGGAAGGGTTTTGTGTGTGGGAAGGTGCAGGATTGAAGATCTGCCCGCCCACCTCGATGAGGAGAGTTCATGCGCGCCCATCGAGGCGTTCAGGTTGTCGTCGGTGTCAAAGAGGATGCCAGCGTATCACTTGCGCCGCAGCTCGCTCTGCCGAAAGTGCCACGCGTAGCGGCATTCCAGCTTAAGAGTTGCATAGCCGCCCGCCATCACGTTGAGCGCGAGCAGGCCGCCATAGTAGCAGCCTGCCGCTGCCACGACGGCCGTGAGCACCGCGGTCTCGAAGGCTTGGAACTGGAGGCCGCCCCAGAAGAGCGCTCGCTCAAGCTCGAGGACCGTCAGGCCGTTGTAGCGTCGGCCGTCTGTTTGCTTGAGCGCAAAGAGCAGCTTCTGCATGCACTGTTGGCGCTCCAACGTTCGCAGCAGCAGCAGAGGCCGCTTGGAGCTGCTGGGCAATGGCCTGGAGGGCCTGCAGCGGCGCTGGAGGTGGCAACGGTGCAAAAGGCGCTGGAGGTGGCAATGGTGCTGGAGGTGGCAGTGGCGGGGGAGGAGATGGCGATGGTGGTGCTGAGGGAGGTGGTGGTGATGGTGCCGGCACGTCCTCAAACTCAAACTCAAACTCATAGTCTGAGTCATCCGAGTGATGTTCTGCGTCTGAATCGCGTGGGCAGCGGCAGCCAGGTCAGGGTTAGTGGGGCAGCCATTGTTGGGCTTCTGGCGCTGACGTGCAACATAGGCGCGTTGATTACGATCATCATTTGATGATGGCGGTGGCGGTGGCATCGTGGGCATCGGCTGTGGAGGTGGTGGTGGTGGTGCCGTAGGACGACCACAGTCGTGGTGCATTGTCATGTGGCCCCCGGGAGAGTACACCAACACCCGTCGGATGGTGGCCCCGGCCTCAAGCAAGATGTTGCTGAGAAGCCCTTGCCCCAGCTTGGAGTGCTCATGTACCTTCGCATCTAGTGAAAGGTATGTATTGGCGGTGGAGTTCTTCCGTCCCGTTTGAAGCTCGTCTCATCTTTACCTCCTGTCTCGCAGCGCCCACCACCCGTCATATCGTCTACCGTGGCTTCGAAGTTCTGCATGCACTGTTGTCGACGTTGACGACGTAGAGGTATCGTATTCCCGCAAAGGCCGCCATGAAGCCAAGCCACTCGATTGATACCCACTCGCCATCACCATGAAGCCAAGCCACTCAATTGATACCCACTCGCCATCATCATTTTTGGTCGTCATCTTCGCAATCTGGTGCACAATGTCCGGACCGAAGCAATTGGCGGCCCGCACGAACCCAGGCCCATCATTTCCACCCTCATAGTGCTCTTTCACGATCCCGCAAGCGCCAGAGCGTAGCTGCAGATCGATGCACCTATCCTTCGCCGGCACCTTTGTCACCGTTGCTGTGAGTTTATCGTCCGACGGTGCACAGGCAGCCACGAGCGCTGCTGCGGGGTGCGGGCGGGCCAGGCGCTGCGGCCGCTGCGGCCGCTGTGGGGCCCATGGCATACCAGAACATGTCATAATGGTGATTTGGGAATGAGTGCTTCTCGACGGCTTTGGCCCCCAGCATGAGCATGACGTCGAGTGCGATGGCTTTGCCCAGATTCCCGATCGCCGTGTTGTCGGCGCCCGCGGCGCCCGGAAACAGCGCCCCCCCAAGAAGCCCAACTCGCCGCGCCAGAGGCTGATCGTGTCGGCCGGGATGCGGATCTCGATCTTGAGCTCGCGCGTCGAGTTGGGCTTCTTGGGGGGGCGCGCCCGGTCCTCGTGGGCCTTGATGCCGGCCACCTTGACGTCCAGACCTCGACCTCATCGAACCCGCCGTCGCCGTTCGGGTTGGGTACTGGACCAGGATGTCGTACGGGTTGGGGTACTGGACCAGGATGTCGTACGGCCGGCCCATCTCAAAGTCCTTGTTCAGCCACTTGATGACCGCCGTCGGGCCCAGCTCAGCGCGGAGGCGGCACACCTCGAGGAACTCGCCGATCTCTTGATCTTGGACTTCCTTAGTTTTCCTCTCTGGAGTGCCTTCCCCAGTATCACACGTTGTTGCGTTTTGTTTGTGATCAACTCTTTCCAGGCCTCGGCTATAGGAACAGTGTTCTTTGCTGGTCTGCATGAGCAGACGCAGCGCCGACCGCATCGGGCCGAGACCTGATCCTGTGGCAGCGCTTCGTACATGTAATTGTTCATGAGCCCAGAAGAAGTGGCGCCGAGCACCTTGGACCTGACCGGGTCAAAGAGCTCCGCGTGCCCTGGAAAAAGCTCGTCCATATCATCCCGCTGCACATTGGCAGCGGTGATGGCATTGAATTTTGTGAGGAATAAGAGGAAGTCGTCTCCAATCAGGAATACCCGGCTTATTGAAGATTTTGGCCCGCGTGCTCAGGAATTTGCGGCTGTTCACAAGCTTAGAATTGCCATCCTTTGTGCCGGAGTCCGGTTATCTACAGTTTACTTGACGTTGGGGTCCAAAGTAGAACGCACCAGGCACGTCGATCGGTATTACATCTTACATGTATTCGTTCTCCTGCTTCCCTATCCCTTCAGTCAGGATGCAGGTGCACCACCGCCACGGGGGAGTTTCGCACCAAGTTTCCATGTGCTCCGTCCAAGCTTGAATAGCCTCCATGGAGCGGTGGCGCCTCTGGCGACCTCGGGAGCTGGAATCTATGCCAAATCCGATGATCCGCTCGCAGGTGCGGTGGAACGTCGGATACAGTTGGTCGGATATTCCGTCGCGGCTCGTGCGGGGTTGCTGGCTCAAGACCTTCTCCTTTGAACGTGTTATTTTCCATGACGAGCTGTGGATCGCATTTGTGCATGAAAACGAGCTGCTCAACTGCACATCTCCGCCTTGCTTTGTCACGCCTGGGTGTACCGTACGCGTACCCCCTGGTGAGCCCGGCCCAGCGGCCCTCGCCCCACGTGAGACGACAGACGTGTGCGCCGCTCGCCTGTCAGGCGTGTTTTACTTACTTACTTACTTGTGGGTCGGGGACCCCGAGCGGGACATGTCTGTTACGGCCGCCGCGCCTGTCCGCTCGCCTTCGAGGCGAATACGCTCCCAGTGCGCCGCCGTGCCACACCTCCTCGATCGTGATGGCGGCCAGCTAGACGGCGGCGGGTGGCACCGTCACCTGCAGGGTGTGGCTCTTCTTAAGGAACTTGGCCTTGGCGGCGTCGGCGTCCATCGGGCGCGGCCAGCTCAGCTCGAGACGGTATGCATTCGGCGCGACGAGCCGGAAATGGTCCTCGGAGATATCGACCTCGACACCCTCGAGGGACTCGAGCGCGGGCAAGCTCACTTTGAGGACCACTGGCTCATCGACGCCACTGTCGAGCAGCTCGTGCTCGGGACGGCGCTCGTCGCTCCGCGCGCTGGCGCTCGCCGCGCCGCCGCCGCCGCTGCTGTGGCCGCTGTAGCCAGTCTCGTAGTGCTGACGGAGTGACTCCCGTTTGGCGGCATGGACGGGGCCTTCCCCGCTGAAGAGATCCCCGCTGGTGAGGCCGCCGAGGCCGCCGGCGTCGCTCGGGGGCCATGCTGACGGCCCCCCCGAGCTGCCGAGCCCTAGGAGCGAGGCCATCCCGGAGAGCTCCTTGAGGAACGTGTCCGAATCTGTCTCGGAAGCAATGCGCTCCAGCTCGGCCGTCGAGGGGATCAGTTCGTTGAGGGCAGCCTCCGCGCTTGGCTTGCCTCCGCCGGACTCGGCAGACCCGTTCGGGTAGAGGGAGCCGCCCGCGCCGTTGAGAAAGCCCTTGTTGAGATTTCCCGCGCCGCCGCCGCCGCCGCCGCCGCCCTTGGTGCTATTGGCGGCGCCCGCTGTGGCACTCGGCCGCCTGGGTCCCGATCCGTTGGCATAGTCCTCCATCATTTGCTGCTGCTGTTCAGGGGTGGTGGTGGCGGGGTCGACGACCTTGACGCGGCTGCGCAGCCCCTTGGGCAGGTACCCGAGCGGGTCGCCCGCCACCTTGACGTCGCCGTACAGCATGCCCTCCTCCGAGCCGTTAGGATAGAGATGGCGTCCCTTGGCCGATTGCGCGCTGAGGAAGCCCTTCTTAATCAGAGGCTGCTGCCTGCGCTCCTCTAGCCGATCGTCCTCAAACGAGGCGAGCTCCTCGATCTTGGCGCGCGTCGTCTGGCCCGCCGCCTCGCGCTTCGATTTCCAAGGGCCCGCCGCCGCGTGCTGCTGCGCCTGCAGCTCCGCCACCTCCTGGGCCGAGATGAGGTTGCGCAGCGCCTGGCACGGCACCGGCTGGCGCCCGCCGCCGACACCGCCCTTGTAGGATGCGTTCTTGGGCAGCGTGTACGCGCGGCCGAGCTTGTACCCGAGGTCCTGCTCCGCGTGCGACAGCGCCAGCTCCACGAGGCGCATGCGCACCATCTTGCTGAGCGCGGGGTCGATGCCATGCGCCGCTGCCGCGCTGTTGGCGTCCTCGGAAGCGCCGCCCGGGAGCGCGACGTCGAGCACGGCGCTGTTGAACATGACGTCGAAGCACACGGCCTCCTCGTCGTCGTCGCCGCCGAGCGCCACCGTGCGCACCGGCGAGAGGAGCAACGGCACCCGCAGGTTGTCGATGCCGCGCGTGCGGAGCACGCCGTCCTCGACCTCCTGGTCGGCGGGATTGAGCGGCCGCTGGATGGCGGGATGCGAGCAGATGTTGGCGTAGTGCCGCGTGCCGTCCGGCGCCTTCAGCTTCACCACGAAGCCGGCGGTCGGCGTGGCGGAAGCAGAAGGCGAGGGCATCGGGACGGCCGTTGTCTGCTTCTTTTCCACGCAGCGCGACGAGAAAGCGAGCTCGAACACGGTCACAACGCGAAAGAAGCGGCGACTCCAATTCGACCCCGATTCGATTCGACACTCCGTCGGAGTAACGCTTGGCTTTCACAGGAAAATTGGTCAGTGAACGCTAGCGCTTCCTTCTTCACACAATCGATCGGCGCCGTATGTAGGAAGGTGTGACACGAAACTGAGTCGCGGCGGGTAAGTGAGTCGCGCGGGGATCCCCCGCGAGTCGCGACGCGGGATCGGTCCGTTTCCGCGCGCGATCTCGCGCGCGGGCCGCGACGCGATCTCGCGCGCGGGCCGCGTCGCGAGATCGCGCGCGATATCGCGCGACTTTGCTCGCGATATCGCGCGCGATGTCGCGTGCATTCTCGCGTGCAGCCTCGCGGCGCGGCCTCGCACGCGTTCTCGGGCGCAATAGCGCACGCGGCCTCACGCGCGGCCTCACACGCGATCTCGCACACGTTCTCGCACTTGTTCCCGCTCGCGGGCCGCCCCGCGAGCCGCGCCCCCCTGCCAGCGATGCCTCCGGCCAAGCGTTCGGCGGCCGCAATGGTCTCCTCTCCCCCCGTGGTGAGCGCGGCGTCTCTGACGACCTTGCACCACGTCCCCAGCCGCTTCCTCGAGCCGTGCCCGCTGCAGGCACGTCCGCCGAGTGCGCCGCCAAGCTCTACTGGCACCCCTTTCGTCGACACGCTGGCGTGGATCGTGGGGGAGCTGCCTGCAGCGGGCGGAGGCGATCGACGGGGCGAAGGACAGCGGGGCCGTACTACGACATGTCCGAGGCCGTGTGCTCCTACGACGCCCTACGCCTTGGGCTGGACGCGTTCGGGATACTAGTCCGTGGACCGAGCCGCCTGTGAACGCGTGGGCGTGGTAGGCGGCATCGCAGCTCGTCGGCAGCACGGCTCGGAATGCCTACTTCCAAGGGGAAACGCAGCGGCTGTGCGTTGCGCGCCGTGTGTGCCCGCCGCAGTGCCTGGTTGTGTGCTTCATCAGGGCAGCTTCGTACGGCTGCTGCCTGCTTATCCTGTAAGCACGCAGCAGCCGTCTTTGCGTCACCCGGCCTCTCGGGCTGCCCTCCCAGTGGGTGGGCGGCTCGAGGGGGCCTCCAAACTCCTTTGGGGCGCCCACGCAGGTGTGCGGCAGCCCTCTCGAGTGCTATCCTCTCATGGGCCGGAACGGGCGCCGGTTCTGCGCGTGTATTCGTTTGGGTGAGAGGGCGTTTCGTGCAGACGCCTTCTCTTTTTAAGGTGTGCCGGAAGGCGTTACGCAAGCATCATCTCGCGCGCTCAGCTCGGTTGGTGTTAGTTTGGCTACTGTGCAAACTTTTACTTTAGATTCCGCTTTCAATCGTGCTCCCATCGTCGGTTAATGCCCGCTGACGGTCCTGAAACGCTGAAAGTGTGGGTTCGCGCGGCATTTCTATCGTGTTTAGCTTTAGGGGCGTTGCGGTCCAGACCAGATTTTCCGATCGGGAAATGTGTATGCATACAGACCAGATTTTTGCGTTTGGGAAATTAGGATGAGGTACGATGCATGCATAAACTCTTCTGTTGTGTAACGGTACAGGCCCGACGTGAAACAGCGGTGTCTGTCGCAGAACAGAGTCGCAGTCGGTCCGATGGAATCGCGTGTTCGCCTCTTTGCGATAATGGCCAGTGGCGCCGTAAGTGGCGCCGCGTCATCGAAACCTGCCACGCCGCCAGCAATGCCTTTCTCCGGGCCTCCACCTATTAAGCCACGTGCGCCTTTGCGGCACACCAAGCAGCGCGAGCGGAGCTATAACATTGAAACGTTGCGTCAAGCCGTTCGCTCGGTGATGCGTGCACGGCGCGAAGACAAGGTGATCAGCGCGCGTAAAGCCGCAGCCGACATCGGCTTTCCATCCATGCGCTCGACGATCGGCCGCATCGTCAAGAAGGCCATCGAGTTGCCTACGGCCGAAGAGCAGGACGAGTTCATCGACGAGTACGACTTCCCGGAGAAGGGCAATCCGGACTATGTGCTGAGGGGCATGTTTGGCCCAGAGGAGCTGGACTACTTCGCCGACGTGATCAAGTACGCCTCGCATTCGGGCCTCACTGTCGATGTCGAGGATGCTTGCGAGATGCTACGCGCGGCAATCGAGCGCGATATGCGCTGCGACCCAAGCACAGGCGAGCCGTACGTTGTCTCGCGATCATATGTGGGATCGTGGATGCGTACGCGAGAGGACTTGCAGGGTCTGCGAAAGGCCTCACCTCTGGACCTCAAGCGGGCGGAGAAGGCCACAGAGGAGGTGCGCGACCACTGGTTCACGTTTCTGACCAGGTGGTGCGCAGGCATGTACGAGCGGGCGCAGGACGAGGACGACGAGGTGGTCACGAGCTGGCCGTGGCAGGCCTGGGAAGACATTGACCCGCGCAACCTCTACAACTTCGACGAGGAGTCGGCCGAGAGCGCCAAGGGGCAGGCCAAGGTGCTTGCCGCGGCGGACTTGGCGCACGACGGCGCGCGGCGCCTCTTCTCGATCGGCACGATCGATGGCAAGATGCCCTGGCACGTCACGGACGGGCTGACGACGAGCGCCGATGGGCGGATCTGCCCCCCCTTCATAGTGCACGCGCAGCCGCAGGCGAAGCCAAAGGCGCCTGGGGCGACAGCACAGCGGATGGGCCAAGTTACGGCGGCCGAGGCCGCCAACCTCACCGACGCAGATGCGAGTGACGGCCGCCAACTCAGCATTGGGCTCGGCGTGACACACTCGGGCTCCATGATCAAGGAGCTCTTTGCCGAATGGTGCGACCACTTTGTGAGCAAGGTGCTCCTACCAACACAGGGCAAGGGCAAGGAGCCCGTGATCCTCTTTGTTGACCAGCACTCGTCGCGCATGACCATCAGGGCACTCGAATTCCTGTTGCGCCACAATGTCTTTGTCATCTTCCTGCCGTCGCACTGCTCGATCTGGGCTCAGCCCAATGATGCTGGGGTCAACGCCTCAATCAAGGCCTGCTTTGGGCGCACGACGAGGAGGCTTGGGACGGCAGTATGGGCCCTCAAGTCCAAGGCGAACTTCAACGCCGTGTACCGTGCGACGTACATCAAATGGATGGATGAGCAGGAGGCGCAGCTCACAGCGGGCGGCAATGCCATCACCTCGGCCTGGCGCCGGGTGGGGCTCTGGCCACTTGATGCCGCTTGCGCCGGCTGGGAGCGCGCTCTGCAACTCTATGGGTCCAGCTCCATGCTCGGCATCGCCAAAGCTGCTGCCGAGCCCGAGGCCCTAGTTGCTGCTGAAGATGGAGATGATGCCCGCCCCGCTGCGCCAGTAGGGCTCACCGAGCGCGAGAAGTTGCAGAACGTGCGGGCCATCGCAATGATGAACATGCTCCGGGGTCTGAATGACTCTGGAGCATCAGTCAAGCTTCGGAGGCGCAATGAAGATCAAGCTCACGACGACGACGAAACAGCTGAGGACAGCGTGGGAGCAATAGCAGTATGCCTGGGCAAGGGAAAGGGAATCCGGATCTTTGTGTTGGATGGAAAGGGGTTGGAGGGTTGTGCGGAGGAGGCCGAGGCGGCGGAGCATCAGCACGAGGTGCAGGAGGATGCTGAGGCCGAGGCCGATGATGAGGCCGAGGACGAGGCTGGAGTTGGCATCGGCGACGAGGCTGGAGTTGGCATCGGCGCCGCGCGTGGCCAGTGGGTGCTGTGCGCCGAAGATTTGCACGCCAGTGGCCATCCCGTGGTGCGCCAGCTGTGCCTCAGCTTTGTGGCCGCGGATGCTGCCAGCAGCTCGAGTGGCGTTGCCGCACGCCGCAGTGCCAAGGAGGCGGCTGAGCAGAGGCGGCTCCAGGCGCGGGCTGATGCCGAGCGAGCGAGGGCGGAGTTTGAGGCGAAGCTCGAGGCCATGAGGGTTCGCTTGAGCATCACGCAGAGCGACATGGCGGAGCTGCGCAGGCTCATTGCCACCGGCCCCGCCCCGTCGATACGGCCCGAGGTGATCTCGGCCTTTTGCGAGCTCACTGCTACTCGTGCATTGGAGGCCGTGGCCAAGCCCCCACCGGGTGGGCGTGCGACGAGAGTTGGAGTGCCGCAGCTCGGCTTTGGAGGTGACTGCGAAAGGTTCATCCTTTCATTGAAGGAGAAGCAACGGGCCATGGATTCCAAGAGAACGATGAGCATCGGTAAGAAGATGGCTCGTGCGGCGAGCAAGCTTGCGAAGGACAAGGCCAGAGAAAAGAAGACGCGCGCGGCGCGGCTGGAGGCGTTGAAGGCGCTGTGCGATTCGGATCTGGAATGGGAGGACGCATTCCGTTCCCTCACACGCACCAAGTGCTCCACACTGGTGCGTTGGTATGCTGAGCGGCAGGGCACGAGCGTGGACGTGCCCACCCAGCCCCTCGCCGATCACGACCATTTGGTCAGCGAGTGGAATCGCGTGCGGCCTGCAGATGCAGACATGTATGAGCTGATGGATCACCTAGACGAGGCTGAGAGAGAGGCTGAGAGAGAGGCGGAGGCGGAGGCAGAGGAGGAGGTCGATGAGTGGGATGATGATGAGGAGGAGGAGGCTTGGGATGGAGGAGGTGTGGAGAAGGAGGAGGAGGAGGCGGAGGAGGAGGCGGAGGAGGCGGAGGGGGAGGCGGGGGAGGAGGGGGAGGAGGAGGGGGGGGAGGAGGAGGCGGAGGGGGAGGGGGGGGAGGAGGGGGAGGAGATGGAGATGGATGGAGCTCCTGAGCAACACATGGTTGCACTTCCAGCAGATATGCGCAACTTCAGCAGATTTGGTCGCAATCGGAAGAAGCGGGAGTTCGAGGACGTGTAGATTCACGTAGCTAGCATGTGTTCACACACAGGTCGTTCCTTGTCACAGTCCTTCGATCGAGAGTTGGTGTGAAGGGTACTGTGCTCGCCTGTCGTCGGTGTTCGTCTTGGTAAAATTTATGAAAACTCACGTCGGACGGCGACCGCATGAGCGCGCGCGCAGGTGTGTTCATACACGACTACGTTCACAGTCGCGCTAAGGCTTAAGTATAACGAACTAATGATCCTGAGATGCGGCATTCACTCGCGCTCGATATAATTAATTGGCACGGCGTATAATAAAATTATTGGAAGCAGCAGAAATTATTTATAACGTGCAACTTACTACTTACTATGACACGAACTTCAACCCTTGATGATTGGTCTCACGGCGATTGGTCTCACGGCGATTGGTCTCAGGGTGAGGGTGGTGGGGCTGGCGGCGAGGACGGAGGCGAGGGCGATGGCGGCGGCGAGGGTGACGGCGGCGACGGCGGCGGCGGCGGCGACGGCGGCGGCGGCGACGGCGGCGGCGGCGGCGAGGGTGACGGCGGCGGCGGCGAAGACGGCAAAGGCGGCAGCGAGCAGGCCGCTCTGGACGGCAGAGCTGTTGTTAAAGAT
>ENA-UOUZ01002324-UOUZ01002324.1-mixed-culture-metagenome-genome-assembly--contig:-NODE-2324-length-10356-cov-95.314727_pt1 | contig 10356 bp, 6 predicted proteins | sample MGYA00238154_ERZ761575 | MGnify/ENA primary metagenome ERZ761575 (study PRJEB28896, sample SAMN07631632) | mixed culture metagenome | isolation source: Freshwater growth medium | place: USA...
CCTCATCAGGTACGTCACAACGAGGAGCACGTGCATGCACAGATGAGCACCGAGCACTGATTGCGCCCCTCATCAGGTACGTCACAACGAGGAGCACGTGCATGCACAGATGAGCACCGAGCTGCCGTGGCGTGTCGACCAGTCGGCCCTCGACTCGCCGCACGTCAAGGCTCAGCTGCTGCTTCAAGCGCACTTCGCACGCACGCCTCTTCCAATGTCGGACTACGTCACCGACACCAAGTCGGTACTCGACCAGGCGATGCGGGTGCTCCAGGCCATGGTCGACATTGCGGCGGATGGAGGCTGGCTGGACACGACGCTGTCAGTGATGCACCTCGTTCAGATGGTGACCCAGGCACGATTCCTCGACGACTCTCCCTTCACCGATCTGCCCCACGTCGATGAAAAGGTAGAGGCGCAGCGGCCCTGCGTGCAGAGGGCGTCACTGATTGCGTCTCTAAGTGCATGTTTGATGATCTGATTGCGTTCCTCATCAGGTGGAGGCGGCGCTGCGCGCCAAGGGCATCACCGACCTCGCCACCCTCGCGCGCCTGCCCATAGAGAAGCTCCGACAGCTGCTTGGCGGCGTGCTGCGCGAAAGGCCGATCGGCGAGCTCGCCGAGGTGCTACGCGCCTTGCCTACGCTCACGCTGCGCGCGGAGGCGCCCCATACGGCGCTCGCCCCGGGCGAGGAGAGCGTGGTGAAGGTGCACATGGAGGCGACGCAACGGGGGCACCGGCGGCATGCGTTCGCGCCGCGCTTCCCGAAGCCAAAGCTCGCGGGCTGGTGGCTTGTGATGGGCGAAGCGGACGAGCTCTTCGCCCTCAAGCGCATCCACCTCGACCGTGGGGCGCTCACGAGCGAGCTGCACTTCGCCGCCCCGGACGAGCCCGGCGAGTACCTGTACAGCGTCCGCCTCGTGAGCGACTCGTACATCGGACTCGATGGCGAGGTGCAGGTGACGGTTGTCGTCTCGGGCTGAGACGCTAGTGTGTTTCCGCTGCGCGCGCGCTGGCTTTGATTACTGGCTTGATGGTTGGTGCTCGTTGGTGGCACGTGAAAGGCCTGGTGCCGTGGTTGTGGTAACTTTAATACTCTTCCAGACCGGCGCATCGCGATGTTGCCCGAACCGCAATGCGTCCCGCAAACTCACAGTCTCAGTCACGGACATATGTGTACGCACAGTCTCGGAACAGACGACGTGTTGAGAGAGCTCCGCGTTCTGCCCCCCCCCCCAGGGGGGGCTCTACACTGTAGCACACGCTCGCGCTCGCCACTCCCGTCCCCCCCTCCACGCCCTTCGACGCGCCCTCATGGTCAGGCGCGCTTTCCCCCTGCCCCATGGCCGCCCTGCACGCTCGCGCTCTGCTCCACTCCCAGCTCGCTCCCTCCGCGCACTCTCATGCACCTCCCCCCTGAGTGCACCCCAGCCTCACACAGCGACCTAACAGTGACCCTCAACATCAGCCCTGCTCACGCCATTTCATCACAGGTGGTGTTCATGTAGGGACCTGGCGGCCTCTTCCTCCTGTGAGAGCGCTACAGCCGCCGCGCAGCGGCGCGTCTCAGCGTGCTGCAACCCAAGGACGGTCCTCATGCACTCGATGGCCCTCCGTGCACGTCGCGGCGCAGCCATCGAGTGCTTTGAGGAGTAAGGTCTTGGCCTCGCCCAGTCGGCCGAGGTACATATCATCCCCCTCAGGGCTTGTACGTGATCAGGTAGGCCGGGTAGCACTGGGAGACGTTGTAGACGATGACGGCCTTGTTGTCGGGGGCGACCACGCCGCGCACACTGTCGTAGCCATCCGGCTCTTTGGTGAGGTTTGCGTTTGGCTGCGATTCAATGATTGTCCCTGCGGCGACGCGAACGAGGAGCATCTTGTGTACGGTAGGGCTCTCCTTGTACGCGTAGCCGCGCGCAGAGTAGGCCGCATCTTCGGCCAGGTACGTGCCGCGCCCGAACATGCCACTGGCACTATAGCGGAAGTCGAGCCCGACCTCACCGCTGATGATTGCTTTGGGGTCGGACAGGCGCGTCCCGTGCTTCATCCACAGCTCGTTGGGGTTCCCGTTGTTGCGGTCCTTGGCGGCGATGATCTTCTTCCATTTGTCGTAAGAGGCGTAGGCCATTGGGTTCTGGACCCGCTCGACGCTGAGAACCGCGTTGGGGAAGGCGGGAGGCGAGCCGTCCGGGCGGAACATGAATCGGCGGCAGACCTCCTGGTACTCGCGGCTCCCACTTGCGACGGGTTTGAGTTCCATACCAATCTTACTGGCATCGAACGGGTCGCCTTCCCACTCATCCGGGAACTTGACGCGACCGTTCTCGGCCTCGCGCTCGCGAGCGGCTGCGACGGACTGCGCGACCCACATGAGGAGCTCGCGCTCTCCTCGGCTCACCCCTCCTTCACCCAGAGCGGACACGCGCACCGTCTGGAGCGCGGGGTTGTCCTCGACGGCGTCGGCACCCGCCCTTTGGAGCGCCGCGCGCAGCGCGGCCATCTTTTCGGAGAAGGTGCCGTCGCAGGCAGCTAAGGAGATAGGCTCCTCGCTCCGCTTGATGGCGCCGGTGAGGGCCGCGGCAAGGCGGGATTTGGCCGCGGCGAGGTTGGATTCAAGTCCAGCAGATTTGAGGCCTGTGAGGAGCACGCCGTGGGCGGGCCATCCGCCGGGACGGACCCCGCTCGCAGCGCCTCCGCCCGCACCGACCGGGCCTGACGCGGGAGCAGGCGCGAGCACTGGCGTGGACGGCGGGGCAGATGGATCGGGTACGAAAGTGGGCAGGCGAGCGCTGGCCACCGGGCCCGCAGGATTGGGGAGAGCCTGCTGGGCGTGAGCCTGCTGGGCAAGACGTGCCTCCACCTTGCGGGATTCCGCGTCCGCCTCCAGCCGCTCCTTGTACATTGGGACGAGGCTCTCCTGCCCAGGGGTGAGGGGAGTGCGGCGCACGGCTCTTCCATACTTGCTGACGACATTCTCCTGGCGCATCGAGTAAGTCTTGCCGTCGCCATCGCACTGCTTCCGCGCCACCTCGTACACGCCACCTGCCATTCCGGCGGGCTTGTTCGGGGTGTTCGCGACCGTGCCGTTCAAGTCGCCCATGATGCGCACAGGCTCGGCGTGGCTCGACGCGTCGCCGCCCGTCCTTACGTACCAGTCCTCGAGGCGTACATTCTGGTCGTAATCGTACTTCATCCAGGAGGAAGACTCGTGGCGGTACCACTCCCACAGGCTCACAGGCTTCCGGATGGGCGCGCGTTGCTCTGTGTGAATGGGGCCGGCGGAGCTTGGCTGCGGCTGCACAGGCGCTCCAGTCGCGGCTCCGCTGCAGGACGCAAAGGGCGCCGGGCGCATTCTCGGCACATCGTTTACCCGGGCTGCTGCCGCGCGGAGAATGTGGTCTACGTCGCCTCTAGGCACTCCACGGGTGACGAGCGCCAAGCGCATCTCGACAGCATCGTCACTGCCCATCGTGCCGAGGGCGGCGATGCTATCGAAACCTTCGGCGTGCATCACCGCCGTGTGCGCGGCGAGGCCGAGCTCGGCGAGGAAGACGGCCATCTCGGTACGAGGAGATGTTGACGCGTATTGAGAGTTCGACATGGAGCGATTGAACAAGTGGGGAGAAGGTGCCAGTGGGCCGTTGTGAACACGGGCGCGGAGGCTCCGGGCAAAAGTGGCGGCAGTCGCTGTGTCAATGTCGCAGAAGACGACGCGGCGGAGGGAAGGAGCGACGGACTGTGCCACGGCCCAGTCGACGGTCGCCTCGACGATGTAACGCGTCGCAACATCCGCGCTCCACCCGTAGTTCATGCACCCGAGCGCGGGGACGGCGAGGATCTTGGTGCCCTTCTCGGCGGCAAGGCGCAGGGCCTCGCGCATGGTTGCCTTGAGATTCGCTACGTCGGTTGCCGACGGGCCCGCGCTAGGGCAGATGGGGGCCAGGGCGTGCACCACGGCCGTGATACCCGCCGTCGTCCCGAGGTTCCCTGACCCCGTGATGAGCGCCGAGCCTGGCGCGAGCTGCCTGCCCGGCAGCTTGGCCACGCTCGCGTTGCACTCGGCCGTGAAGGCGGGACCGCCCGCATCGCCGATGGCCTTTGCGATGCCGCCGGCGGGGTGTAGGTAAGGGTTGGCCGCGTTAACAACGGCGTCTGCGCCGACCTCGCGGAAGTCCGCGAGGCACACGCGGAGGGAGAGGCCCCACGCCGGCGCGTCAAACTTGGCGAGGGTGGACGCGAGGAGCTGGCTGGCGGGCGCGGCCGTCATGGACAGGGGCGTCCTGGCCGCATCGGACAGCTGGGGCTGCTCATTGGAGCGCAGAGCCGCGGAGCGCAGTGTCTCGGCCCACACCTGTCCACTCCTGCTCGGTTGGCGCGAGGGCTTCGACATAGAGGGCGCTGCGTCGTCCATCTCGTCTATCGGCGCGCCAATCTTGGTCAGAATTGTCGCTCCTTCACCCTGCAGGTAGGCCTCCTGTGCCTGCGTGAGCTCGACGGCATGCTCCACGAGCGTGGCCGCTGAGCCTGCCGCCACCTCCCGCCACTTGGCCTCGGCGGCTTCCACCATGGCACGCGTGCCGCTGAGGCGGAGGCCGGTCTCAGCCTTCGTGATCGTCACGCTCGGGTTGGCATCCAGCACCGGCTGCCACGCTGGCGGGCGCAGCTGAGCGCACAGTGCCCACAGGCGACGGTCCGCAAGAACGACGAGGCGGGTCTCCGCGGCGCCTCCGCGAACCTTTTCCACGAGATAGTCGCGGGCGGCCGAAGCCTCACTGCGGGGACCCGTGAGCCTGATCGCGTTCCCGGAGACGTCGGTATCATAGAGGGTGAATGTCTTGCGCAGGTCGGTGAAGAGCTTCCCGTTGACAACCACTTGGACAGTCAAGCTGTCGAGGTCATCCATCTCCGCCGCAGCCTTTTTTCGAGCCTCTTCCGCTTCCGCTTTAGCCTCGGGCAAAAAGTAAACCCGCACCTCCGCCCTGCCGGAGCTGTGGAAGGTCCGCTCGAAGGTCCACAGCGGAATGGTGCAGTGGGACGCAGCCATGGCTGAGCCGACGTCGTCGTCGGCGCCGTCGGCGCCGTCGGCGTCTGGAGGGCTGTCGAGGAGCGAGGCACGGACGCTCTGGAGGAGAGGGCAGAGGGCTCGGTGGGGCACGCGGGCGGGAACGTCAATTTTGAGCCATTCGATGGAGAGGAGGAGTTTGTTTAGCTTGACGCGAGCCTTCTCGACCGACTCGGGCAGTCCGGTAAAGCGGACCTCGACCTCCTCGGGCTTCGGCGCGTCGCAGCGGTGGCAGCGCGACAGGTTCTTCGAGCCGAAGTTGGTGTTACTGCACTTTGTGCAGATCCAATCTTGCCCTCCGCGACCTCCGCGCGCCCCGTGTCCCCCAGGGCCGTTCATGGCACTGCCTCCGCGGCCGGCGGAAGAGGTGCCACCGCTGCCGTCGGCGGATGCGCTGCCGTTCGCGCCGTCGTTGCGTGTGAACGAGGATGAGCGGTGCATTCCGCGTGCCGTTGGGTGCGAGCCCTTGGTGGGGCGGCGACCAAACGAAGCCGAGCGCACCTTCTGCGGCTGGAAGACCTTGGGCGCAGAGAGATCCACCTCGAGCTTGTCGTCAACGGCCTCGAGTCTCTCGCGGATGCTTTGCCAGGCCGAGCGCACGAGCGCCTCGATGCTGGGGGAGACGGTGATGGTTGCAAAGATTCTCTCGCGGGACAGGAGCATCTGCTTCACCTTCTTTGCGTCGGCGGCGTCCTTCTTGAAGAAGCAGACGACGACGACCCCCGTGGGGGCGTAGCCCTCGATCTCGGGAGGGTCGCCGCCGTAGGGGAAGAAGCGGATGCGCGGGTCCTTCTTGAGGGCGCAGAGCCGCTCCAGCTTATCCTCGAGGGTGTCGGCGGTGAACTTGGAGCTTGCAAAGCTGTTGTCGAGTGGGGCCGACCCCAGAAACACGCCTGTGTCGATCTCCTCGCACCTGATCTTCCCCTTGTAATAGATGGGCGCGTCGCAGGTGTCGGCGAGGGCTCTCACGTCCTCCTCCGTGCAAGGGGACGAGTAAATGAACCCGATAATGTTCTTCTTGGGGACGGGCTGGGTGGCTCCGGCGCCGGGTCCGACGGTCGAGACGGCACCCATGTCCGGCTCGATTAGGTGCTTTACCTTTTCAACGATGCGCTCCCCGCCTTTCGGAAAGAAGATGCGGGTGTTGTTGACGCGAGCAAAGGCCAGGAGCTGGGCGTCGCGGGCGAGGCGCGTCTCGGAGACGCCGCGGACGGTTACGGCCTCTGCACACGCCGACTGCGAAAATATGCGCATCTTCTCGGCGGCCACATTGACCTGGGCGGCGGAGGGCTCGGACGACGGGGCCGGCGCAGATAGGGCGCCGTCCGCGTCGGATGACACGACCTCGGCGGCCTTGAGGACGAGCTCTTCGAGCGCGACGTGGATCGTGAAGCGCGGGTGGATGCCGACGAGCTCGGTCTGGAGTTCCTGCAGACGCCCCTCGCTTGCAAAGAACTTGCACAGGGCCTTGGAATGCCCGGAGGGCTTGTGCTTGAAGAGCCCGGACGGCGGAGGCGGAGGCGGAGGAGGCGGAGGCGGGGTCACGGACCTAGAACCTGGCCCTGGCGCGGTCTCCTCAAAGACCTTCACGGGCGCGGAAATGCTCGGGGCCACACCGCGCGCAATGTCCACGATGTGGCGCCAGGCGATGACGGCGCGGCCGCGGCCGACGCATCTGAGGAAGGCCGAGTTCGGATTCGAATCCTCGTTTGCGATGATGACGATATTGTTGAAGCCTCCCTGGGACTGCATACGGCTGACGTGGTAGGAGAAGTCCCTGTCGCTCGTGATGATGATGATGAGGGTGGCCGCCTTGAACTCCTCGCTGTCGGCCTTGTGCTCGTCGACGAAGTTCGTCATGGATTTCTGGATGTCTTGGTCGACAGCCCCGTGCTTATTGCCGGGGTCGACGTGGGTGACGCTCGTTGTGAGCAGGGCGCTCATGCACGCGCTCGTCGGGTGGAAGGGGTTGGTGGGCGAGTCGGACTTGTCTCGAGTGGGGCGGTGGAGGACGAACTGGTACTTGAATGTTGGGAACTGATGACGGAGGCGTTTTGAGCTGGTGCGCTCCAGAAAGGGGTGGTTTCTAGTATCGGGGAAGCAGCCGAGCGCGACGCGCAGCGTCTCGTCCACCGCGAGCTCGCCCTTGATGTCGGGGTGGTTCATGTCGATGGGGTGGAAGTGCGCGACCACGCGTCCCATGGCGTCCTTGGTCATGGCGGGCGAGCCGTCGGCGTTGCGAACAGGGTACTGGGACGGGAACGGCGCGTTCTCCGCGTCGTGCCACACGCAAACGCGCGTGAAGGGCAACGCGGTCGGCGGTGGCGGTGGCGGTGGCGGTGGCGGTGGCGGTGGCGGTTGCGGTTGCGGTTGCGGTGGCGGTGGCGGTGGCGGTGGCGGGGGCGTCGGACGGTCGAAGTCGGACGAGAGGACGAAGTTGACATTCACCCCCCTTATGCGGTGAGGTAAGGCGAGGATGCTGTGGGCGGACTCAGCGGAGAGGATGAATACGTCCGGGGCCGACGGACTGACCACGACGGCAACGTCCTTGGAGGTCAGGTACGTCACGACGGCGCCCAGGACCCTGTCGCGAGACGCGGCGTCGGTGCCGTCGGGGAGGACGATGCGCACTGCCGAGGGGCCGTCTTGCGGCGCCGTCTCCGCGAGGGTGAAGGTGAAGCCAGCCCCCCCTTTGGCCTGAAATCTGTGGCGGCGCACGAGCTGGAGGGCCTTGTCGGCATCGGGGGCGAGGAAGAGCATGGGCCCGTCCGAGTCCCGTTTCGTGGGATGAGGTTCGAGGGCGAAACCCTCCTCGACGTCGACGATTTCAGAGACAACGTCGGGGGCAAGGGCCCCACCCTCGACGACGCAAGCGACACACTTGCCCGCGCGTGAGACGCCCATGACGACGCCCCTGACTCGGAGACCATCGCGGAGAAGATCATTTAAAATGGAGTCCGAGGCGGCGACGGAGAAGACCGCCGCTGCTGGGCGGTCGGGGAGCGTCACTTCATGCTTGAAGACGAGCCCCAGCGACACGAGTGCTGACTGCTCGATGTCCGACTGATGAGGAGGGCTCGCGCACGATGCCGGGGCCGACACGACGACCAGCGTCGGGCTGCTAGCATCTAACTTGGATGCCGCCATGGTGGTTGTAATTTCGGGAACGGGCGCGGATATGTCGGGTTGAAGGCGAGCTTGACTTGCGCTGGCGGTGGCTTGCGCCTTTGATGACGTGAAGAGCGCCGTGCGCCAGTGGTGCATGATGCCTTTGGTGCTCGCTCGCTTCTGTGAGGGGGGAAGGCGAACGTTTGGTGATCGGGGGAAGAGAGACGCGATACGGATGGCAAGGCGTCGCACCCGCCGTGCACGCGCGTGGGATGGGTGCTCATGTGGGAGCGGAAGTTGGAGGCGCGGTGCCTTGGGTTGCTGGGCATGGAGAGGGTCGCGCGCTCTGGCGACCCATTGCGCGCTCTGGCGGGGACGTGCGGGGGGAGCGCGCGCGGCCCGAAATCCGGTTGGAAGCTGCCAAGGCAGGGGTGAAGGGAAGGCGTGTGCGGGTGCGCGGGGCTGATTCGCTCGGAAGAGCTGGTGTTGGGCGCGGCGAGTTGGGAGCAGATGAGGGCATGAGGTCGCACTCTGTTTGTCGAGCGCGTGCTCCTTTTGCGAGCTAACAAGTGTTACGCAAGACCCATTTTTAGGTCCATCTTGAGAAAGTACGATTCGTTTGTTGTCAAGTCAAGTTGTGTGAACCACGTCCCCTCCGTTGCGGAGCACGGTGACTTCTAAAACACCTTTTCGGTGTCGAGCTGTCGAGGAAGCGCAGCCGCCCATGTCTCAAGTCTTTCAACTTTGTTCTTTTAAAGGATGGATCAGCCGCGGATACAACGCCCAGTTGAAAAGGAGGGCCAACGAGTGGGCAAACACAGTCCTTTTTAAGCAAGTTCCCCTGCGGAGAGAAACAGCTTTGTTGCGCCTATCGTGCGAGAATGATGCCCTCCAAGGCGCAGTCCAGTGCGTCGAGCATCATGTTGAGCTCTGGGCCGATACAGCTTCCCATCAGCTATCTGCCGCAGCAGACGTTCAGAATCCCATCTCCGTTGGGCAGCTCCGCCGAAGCTACGGCGATGTTGGCGCGCCAGCAGCTCAAGAAGCCGCCAGGTTTTCTGCAGGAGCTGCAGCTGTCACCGCGCCGGCCGCACCCGCGTGCGGGGCTGCCGATGCTTGAGTCGGTCGAGGGCGTGCAGAGTCCGAGGACGTGGCTGCCGACCTCGCCTCGTGGCCGCGTGCACGTCAGATCGCTCGTGCTCGACGAGCCGGCGGGGCCGCCAGCCGAGCCGGCCTTGCCTGCGGCGCATGCATTGGCCTCCTCGCCCCAACCCATCAAGGCGTCGGTCTTCGCCTCCGCGACGCCCATCGAGCTCTCCAAGGCGCACGCGCGCGCGCTCTCGTCCCCATCATCGGGCGACGACGAGTCGACCGAGGCGACCGACAAGAGGCATCGGCTGCGGCTGCTCGACGACATGCGCTGGATCCTATTCAACAAGACGGACGTGTACCAGCCGCGCGAGATGCCCTCAGCGCTCTCGCCCGAGCAACTCGCCGACGTCGTCGACACCCTCTCGCGCGTGCACCTCTTCCGACGGTTGAGCGACCAGCAGCTGTCGGAGCTGCGCCGGCTGGGCAAGCATCGGCTCTACCCTCGGTACTAGAGCCTCTGAGATGGTAGCCTCTGATAGCCTCTGAGTGCCTCCGAGTGCCTCCGATTGCCTCCCTCATCAGGTACTCTCGGATCTTGCGCGAAGGCACGCGCTCCACGTCACTCTTCGTGCTGCTGAGCGGGCACATCGCCGTGTACAACGCCAAGAGCGGCGAGACGCCCACGAGCTTGGGGCGCGGCGCCCTCTGTGACGAAGCCTGCCTCGTGGCCGAGGTCGCGCGAGAAACGTCCGTGAGCGCGATCACCCCGTGCCACGTGCTCGTCCTCGAGCGGAGCGCGCTCGTGTGGAATGCGCCGACGGAGCTCGATCCACGGCGCGTGCTGCGTGCGCCTCCGATGGCCGCGCTCACGACGACGCCCGAGTTCCACGAGCTGCGCATCTCCGTGATTGCGGGCATGCTCGAGGCGCTTGCATTCTTCCGCAGCTTGACGCATGGCCGTCGCGCGGCGGTGGCGGCGCTCCTCGAGGTGGCGACGTACGTGGTGGGCGAGGTCGTCTTTGAGCAGGCACGCGTCCCTTGATTGGCCTTGATTGGCCTTGATTGGCCTTGATTGGCCTTGATTGGCCTTG
>ENA-UOUZ01002329-UOUZ01002329.1-mixed-culture-metagenome-genome-assembly--contig:-NODE-2329-length-10343-cov-146.532659_pt1 | contig 10343 bp, 8 predicted proteins | sample MGYA00238154_ERZ761575 | MGnify/ENA primary metagenome ERZ761575 (study PRJEB28896, sample SAMN07631632) | mixed culture metagenome | isolation source: Freshwater growth medium | place: USA...
GCGCGCCTGCAATTGGGGAGGCAATCAGTCACAAATGAGGGAGGCCATCAGAGGCGTGCATGCGCGCCTGCAATTGGGGAGGCAATCAGTCACAAATGAGGGAGGCCATCAGAGGCAATCAGAGGCAATCAGAGGCAATCAGAGGCGCGCCTGCTCCTCGCGCAGACGCAAGATCTCGACGATCAGAGGCGCATTCGCCTCGCCCGCCCTCGTCACGAAGGCCCGGTAGAGGCTCTCGCGCACCTGATGAGGGAGGCCATCCAACACAATCAGCGCCAATCAGCGATCCGAGAGAGGCTCCCGCGCACCATGATGAGGGAGGCCATCATGCAATCAGAGGCAATCAGCGGCAATCAGCGGCAATCAGCGGCAATCAGAGGTCCGAGAGAGGCTCCCGCGCACTGAGCGGTCTTGGAGGAACTTCATCGCGGGCAGGTAGGAGGGCATGTCGAGGCCGAGCTTCCAGGGGCCCGCCTCGGCCGTCGCGCCCGCCTCGCCCGCCTGCGCCGCGCGCGAGGCCGCGAGCGCGAGTGCGGACGGAGGAAGCCCCTTGACCTGATGAGGGAGGCCATCCAATGCAATCAGAGGCAATCAGAGGACCGGTAGAGTGCGGACGGAGGAAGACCCTTCACCTACGTGCTGACGCCGTGGTGAGCACTTGCATGCAAGGCAGGCCATCAGCGAGTGCGGACGGAGGAAGCCCCTTCATCTGCTCCTTGTCCCGGAGGACCATCAAATGCAATCAGAGGCAATCAGCGGCAATCAGTGGCAATCAGCGGCAATCAGCGGCAATGACTCACCTGCTCCTTGTCCCGGAGGACGAGCGAAAAGGCTTTGGTGGCATCGAGGAGGTTGTTGCTGAAGGTGGTGGAGAGCTCTCCGAGGCGCAGCCGGTTCTTGTTGAACGTCTCCTTCGCGTCGCCCTTGAGCCCCACGCCCGAAAGCTTCATACCCGCGAGTGAGTTGGCGACGATGCGCCGCTGCGCCGGCTCGAGGGCAGCCGCTTCCTTCTCGAGCGCCACAAGGGCGTCGAAGACGGCGACGGACTGCGAGAGCTTCGTGGTCGATTTGATCACCTCGCTCTGCATCTCGCCGTGCGCGGCGCGCAGCTCGTCGCTATTCTTGACGCCCATCAGGTGGTTGACGACGCCCCAGGAGAAATCAACCGGCGCCTCGAGCTTTTCCATCGCCTCGACGACCGCGGCGTAGAGGTCCGCCGGCGTCGTCGTGCCTCCAGGCAGGCTCGCCTCGAGGGACTCGAATTGCCGCTCCATCTGCATCAGCGTGGTCGCGACCGCGTCCTTGACATGGACTGCGTCAATGCTCGCGAAGCGCGGAAGGCCCTCTTGCAGGAGCAGCGGGTTCTCCGTCGCGGTGGCCGAGGCGACCAGGGTGCGTGCTCGCGTGCTGCCGCCGCGGAGGACGACCGCGGAGGAGCGTGCGATCGAGCCGAGCGCCGTGGTCGACGCAATCGAGCAGCCGACGAGCGCGAGGCGAAGCATCATGTGGCGAGAATCTTTCACGAAATTGCCGAAAGTGGCGTGTGCGTCGATGCACGATCTAATTCCGTGGTGTATGTATCCTTCATCACCTGGCCATTTCGTTTCGGGAAATTAGATCGAAAAGTCTCGTCGGCGTTCCCGGCGGCAGAGTACGGTACTGTAGCGACAAAACGATGGAAGTGGATGCGGGAGCCACCGAGGCGGCGGCGGCTGACCCGGCTGCTGCCGATGCCTCCGAGGAGGGCTCGCTGCAGACGTACGACTGCGCCCTCTCGCCGGCCGACTATTGGACCCTGCGAGACGATCCTCGCTGGTTCCAGTACGTGATTAACAGCGACCCGGCGCCAAAGACTCTCATCGAAGTCTCGCGCACGGAGGAGGATGGTGTGGTGAAACGAGTCTCCAAGGTCACGCCGGAGCGCAACCCGATCCCGGTCCTCATGCGCGGCACGCTCGGTTGTAAGGACGGCTTCACGATCACGATGAACGAGACGTGGAAGCGCGGCAGCTTTGGCAAGGAGCACCCGATGACTTTTTGGCACGAGCCACCCGTGTTCAAGGACCGCATCCGGATCACCGGCATGCAATGGGTCGAGCCGCACCCCGAGAATGCCACTGGCTGCCGCATCTTTTTCCGCTTGAACGTCACCGTCACGGGAAGCGGCGCCGCAAAGACGGTCGCCAAGGGTATAGAGAAGGGCTATTTGGCGGGGTACGCGCAGCTGCCGGCGCGCGCGCTCGAGTACAATACGCTCCGCCGCGCCGCCGCCGAGGCCAACGACGCCGCCGAGCGGCTCACCGCGCGCATGACTGTCGACGACGACCATGCAACGGAGGTGACTCCGCCTCTCGTGGACAAGCGCGTGCGCGTGGTCGGGCTGACGGGGCGCGCGGACCTCAACGGTCAGCTCGGGACGGCGAACTCGTATGACGAGGTCGACGGGCGCTACCTCGTCACGCTCGACACGGGCGAGGGCATCAAGGTGCGTCCCGATAACCTAGAGGCGATCCAGCGCGATGACCCAGCGTCCCTCGCCGGCCGTCGAGTCACCGTGCATGGGCTCCTGCGGCGGCCGGAGCTCAACGGCAAAGTGGGCACGCTCGGCTTGTACGACTACCGCGAGGGGCGCTACCAGGTGCGTGTCGAGGAGGGCAGCAGCGTGCTGCAGGTCGCCATCAAGCCGGCGAACCTCAAGCTGGTCATTGAGAGGGCGGAAGGTGCCGACGGCGCTGTCGGCTCTGGAGCGACTGAAGCGGCGCGCGCGGCCGCGGCTGCGGCCGCTCTCGTGGCGGGTACGTCGCTGCGCGCGCGGCTGCGCTGGCGCATGGCGTTGATGGGCGTGCGCTTCACGCGTGTGCTGGAGCTGCAGCGTGACGACGACTTTCGGCTGTGCGACGCGCGCATCGACGACCCGCAAACAGAGGGCTTCGGCCCCGCGCGCCATACGACGTACCGCGTCATGACACAGGTGCGTGGTCTGCAGCTGGACGTTGATTGCCACTGATGACCTGCCTTGCATGCAAGCGCTCACCACAGCGTCATGACACAGGTGCGTCTGATTGCGTCTGATTGCGTCTGATTGCGTCTGATTGCGTCTGATTGCGTCTGATTGCATCATGACACAGGTGCGTGGCGGCCGGTTTGGCTGGATGTCGTGCCGGCATCGGTACGCCGAGTTTGAGAGGCTGCGCGCGTCGCTGCTCGCCTTCTTGCCGGGCGTGGGCGAGAAGCTCCCGGAACTGCCCGAGAAGAAGGCCATCAGCGTCACGGCCGCCGTGATCGCAGAGCGTGTCGCGGGGCTCGAGGTGTTCCTTCAGGGCGTGCTGGACCATCTTGATTGCCACTGATGACCTGCCTTGCATGCAAGTGCTCACCACAGCGTCATCACACAGGTGTTCCTCCAGGGCGTGCTGGACCATCCGACCCTCTCGACCTCGGATGAGCTCGCCGAGTTCCTCACGTGGCCTGAGGAAGCGCGCGTGCCCATCTTCGCGCGCGCGCGCAATAGCCTGCAGCAGCCACCTCCGAACGCTCAACGGCGTGCGATGGCGCTCGCCTTTTCTCTGCGGCGCGAGGCAGCCAAGCGGCGGAGCGGCGGAGCCGCCGAGACGTCTCCAACTGACGCCGACGGAGGCCGGGGCGCCGTATCGGGCGCCGATGCTCCAGGTGTGAATCGTCCAGGTGTGAATCGCCCGAGCGCCGTCTCGGGCATCGGGACGCCGAAGACGGTCGAGAAGAGCGCCGTGGTGAGCTCGCCAACGGCCTCTCCGCGTACGGCCCAGTACGTGGTGCCCGGGTACACGGATGCGCTCGCTGCCGCCATGATGCGCACCGCCGACGACGCCGCGTCCAAGCTGCAGCGCAAGGCACGCGACCGATCGGCGCGCAACAGCCGCATCACCGAAGACCTCGACTCCGTCGCCGCCGTCGCTCCCGCTCGCGGCGACCCGAAGATATCCCGGAGATATCCCGGAGATATCCCGGAGATATCCCGTATGGCCGCCGCGACGGAGCGATTCGCCGCACGCCTTGAGGCCGCGGGCGGGGGCAGCCTCGCGGGCGGCGCGGGCAGCTCCTCGCCCACGGCGGACTCCTCCATACTGGCGGTGCTGCACAAGCTCGAGACGATCGACGCGCGGCTCCAGCTCATGGAGCGTCGGCAGAGTTGGGGCTGGCTCGATGGTCTCGTCAACTCAGTCTCGTGCGGCACCGTCAAGCCTGGCGGTGAGACGTGGTGAGAAAGGGCCCTCAACGCGGGGCCCTAACGGCTCCCGAACGGCTCCGAAAGGGCCCTCAACCCGGGGCCGTAACGGCTCCCTAACGGCTCCCTAACGGCTCCGAAAGGGCCCTCAACCCGGGGCCCTAACGGCTCCCTGGCACGAGCGTTATGCTGGGCGGGCGGGCGGGGAGGGGCCGGGACCGGGACCGGCGGTGTGTGCGATGGGCGGCGCGGGCGTCGGTGGCAGCGATCGGATGCCATGCCGGCCGAACGTGTGAGCGGTTTTGAGCAAATTGCTCGCGCGCGATACATACAGATGTACGAATGTGAGAGAGGCGGAGAGACTCTGATCTCTCGTCTACCTAATCGATTACTCTACCGCTGTGATCGATCCTGTCGTGATCGGCCGCGAGAACCGATAACGGAACGTTCTGGATACATTGTTCAACCTACACACGACTGGCGTCACGACACCTCAATCATCATCAAGACGACCGCGCTAGCGTCGAGTCCCACGAGAATACGCACCCTGACAGCTCACCATCGGGGCGAGCGGGTTGTCTGCCGAGGTACGATTGCTCGGATCGATGCCGCCGCCACCACCCGCCAGTCCACCGCCCATCGACACGGGCGGCACGCGGCGCCCGGCACTCGGCACCCTCGCAGCCGGCATCGGCCGCGTCTCCGGGTTGGCTCCCATGCAGCTATTGCGCCCTGCCGAACGGCCCATAGGGCCCGGCGCAGCAGGTGTGGCGATGAGGCGCGATGCGCTCGAGGTTTGCGTCCGCCGTCGGCCGCATGGTACAACGCCGCCTTGGCCGCCGCATTGGCTGCCGCCTTGGCAGCCGCCTGCTCGTGCGAAGACGAGCTCGTCGAGGTGGCTTTGCATGCTCTCTAGGTGGCTCTGCATGCGGAAGGCGACCCCAGAGGAGCCGCACGGAGCCCTTCCCGCACCGCCCGCGCCGCCGCCCGCGCCGCCGCCCGCGCCGCCGCCCGCGCTGCCGCCCGCGCTGCCGCCAGCGCCGCCGCCCGCGCTGCCGCGCGCGCTGCTGCCGCCGCAGCCTCCACGAGCATGCGACGCGAGCGCCTCGCGCATCATCGCCTCCCGTGCCGCCTCACGAGATGCGTCGAGAGGCGTCATCCGTGGGGCTCCGCCGGCGTCCACACCCACGCCAGCGAACCGCCGAACGCCCGGCGCCATCGGCGGCGGTGGACCACCGTGACCACTCAGCATCGCCGGCGGTGGACGCGGCTTATTGACGATGTGCTGGCACAGGGGGGCGTGCCTTTCCCAGGCAGCTGGGGCGAAAGTGCGACCGCAGTGTGGGCAAGCCTCGAAGCGGTCTGCGCCGCGGCTGCCGCCGCCGTATGCGCCGGCAGCGCCACCGTTGTACGACGCCGCGCCACGACCACCGTTGCCACCCTTGCCACCCTTGCCGCCGCCGCCACCGCCGCCGCCTGCGCGACCGCCGCCACGGGCTGCACGGATAGCCTCTCGGAACGCCAACGACTCCTGCCTCCAGTGGGATGCGGTTGGGCGGCGCGGCGCGGCAGAGGTCGTTCGCGCGCTACACGTTCCACTGACACGGCGGGCCTGCTGTGTCGGCCTGCGGGCACTGGAGCTGCCCAACGCTGCGGCCAACTGCGGGCTGCGCGCCGGGCCATGCTTGAGGCCGGCACAAATGTACTGGTGCTTCGCAATGCGGTCCGGGCTGAACTTGCGCCCGCACCGTGCGCACGGCACGCGGCCGTCCACGTCCACAGGCTGAATGGCCATCGGCGGACGCTTCCGTGCAGCGGACACCGCTGCGGCCGAGACTGGACCCGAGCTGCACTCGCCGCAGCTCGGGCCACGGCTGGAGCGTGCGCCACCGCGGCCACTGCGGCCACCGCCTAAATCGCTGAAGCGCTGAGTAGCCGCTTTGCACTGCATCATGTGCAGGTTGAGCTCCGCCTGTGGCATCTCCATGTTGCATGCGGGGCACGGCACCATCATGCTCTGCTGCTTTCGCGCGCACTGCTGCATGTGGAACTGCAGCGAGTGCGCGAAGCACGCGCGACCGCAGTGCGGGCAGGAGACGTTTGGGGGCGGCATTATGTGCCGCGCAGGTTGTAGAGGGTGCTCGCACTCGCTCCGCTCGCGGGACGAGCGCGTGTGAAATTGCTGTGAACAAGACAAAATTGAGTCGAAAACCTTCTCCCCAATTCCCCACACACCCCATGCACAGCCCACACACTAAAAAGAATCCGCACGGCGGACGGAGTCGGAGTCGCAATGTCTCATCCCCGTTCGGTTAACCCCCAGCGTTCCCCGGCCTTCCATGGCGCAGCTCTTCACAATGTGAAGGCCGGCCGAGATGATCACACGGTTCTCGACCAGCCACTTCTTGGGCACTTCCAGCTTGTAGCCTTCGCCATCGGGACCGCAGCGCACCGCGCAGCCGGTCACCGGGTCGAGGAAGACGAGGCGGTACTTGTCCTTTAGGAACTCCCTCTTGACGAGCTGCATGAGCTTCGAGCTCGAGGCCTGCATCGGCAGGAGCACGAAGAGGCGCGGGCAGTCGAGCTCACCCTCGGCGAGCCGGTTGAGGCTGCGCTCAAGACTCTGCATCTTGGCTTCGGTCTCCAGCATCGCCTGTTGGAACATGTCCGACTGCCGCTGCAGCATCGCACTCAGCGCGCTCGAAAGCTCGCCACCGGTACCGCCGGGCATCTGCGAATGCACCGCGTAAGCATTCTGGCGCAGCAGGCCCTGCGACGTTTCCAAGGCCGCCTTCTCCTCAGCCAGTTCTGTCAGCTCCGCCGCCGTCGTCGTCGCGTCGCCCTGTGCCGCGCCAATCTGCACGAGGGCGACGCCGAGCGTCTCCGCCTCGGATTCAGTTGAGATCAGCCGCATCGCCAGCGCCAGCTGCGACGCCTCCAGATCGGACCCCTTTGAGAGTGAGTGCTCCATCACCAATTTACTCGTACCGATTGAACCACACATTGATGCTCGATGGGACGTCTCGCGAGTTGCGACTTGCAGAGCATGCGGTGCAAGTAGCGGCTATGCCAAGGTTTATCGATGGTTTCTTCGTCGATCACGCATCGATACTCTCGATGGTCTCTTTGTCGATCACGCCGTTCAGGGCCCCTGATCCAGGACTCATGAACGAAGCCGCCTTCGCCTTACCGGCGGGCGCAGCGGCCATCGCCTCGACTTCCTTGAGCGCTGCGGCCTTGGCCGCCGCCTTTTGCTTGAGCGTCTCGTCGTTCCAGATGAGGGCTCGTTGTCCAAAGTGGAGGAAGCGTTCCTTGCTCCCGGCGCTCACAAACTCGATCGAGCCGTCGCGCGCCTTCTCCTTGGTCATCTCGCAGTGCACGAGGTACTCATCCTCGCACTGCTCCTTGAGCATCTTACGCAGCTGCTTGTACGCCTGGCCCGTCGCTGCCTTGACTGCCTTGGCCGCAGACGACGACGTGCTGGTTGCATCTTCTCCGAGGGCGCCCTCGCCCGAATACACAGCCTCAAAGGTCTTGAGCGCCTCAACCTCCGCCTTCGACACTGCCTGCGTCGGCAGTCCGGCAGCCGACGGCAGCGGCAGCCCCGCAAGGCGGCCTGCCATGGCGCAGCTCTTCACAATGTGAAGGCCGGCCGAGATGATCACACGGTTCTCGACCAGCCACTTCTTGGGCACTTCCAGCTTGTAGCCTTCGCCATCGGGACCGCAGCGCACCGCGCAGCCGGTCACCGGGTCGAGGAAGACGAGGCGGTACTTGTCCTTTAGGAACTCCCTCTTGACGAGCTGCATGAGCTTCGAGCTCGAGGCCTGCATCGGCAGGAGCACGAAGAGGCGCGGGCAGTCGAGCTCACCCTCGGCGAGCCGGTTGAGGCTGCGCTCAAGACTCTGCATCTTGGCTTCGGTCTCCAGCATCGCCTGTTGGAACATGTCCGACTGCCGCTGCAGCATCGCACTCAGCGCGCTCGAAAGCTCGCCACCGGTACCGCCGGGCATCTGCGAATGCACCGCGTAAGCATTCTGGCGCAGCAGGCCCTGCGACGTTTCCAAGGCCGCCTTCTCCTCAGCCAGTTCTGTCAGCTCCGCCGCCGTCGTCGTCGCGTCGCCCTGTGCCGCGCCAATCTGCACGAGGGCGACGCCGAGCGTCTCCGCCTCGGATTCAGTTGAGATCAGCCGCATCGCCAGCGCCAGCTGCGACGCCTCCAGATCGGACCCCTTTGAGAGTGAGTGCTCCATCTTCTCGAGCATCGCGACGACGCCACTTCCCGCCCCCTTGCCTGCCTCTTCCCCGCCCTCTCCGCCCTCGCCGCTTCCGCCGAGGGGAGCGATGTTGCTGCCAAAGGTCGGGCGCTGCGCATAATCGGCGTGCCAGCAGCCCTCAATCAGCTTCACGATCGGCCCGGTGGTCTTGTCCCGCCACTCCTCGTCCGGGTCGGCCAGCTTCGGTCGCTCGCCCTGGGTCACTCTCTGCGGCAACGAGGTCGCAGCCGCCAGTACCTTTGCGTACGGCTGCTCGCCACAGACGACAATCCACGCGAGGATGGAGAAGGCGTAGACGTCTGCTTCGGGCCCCACGTGCGGCGGATTTGCGAAGAGCTCGGGCGCCTTGAAGGGCAGCGTGCCACGCCCGCCCACGGTCGACTGCGACATGGAGGTCATGTTGGCGGAGGTGGAGAGCCCAAAGTCGGTGATCCACGGCACGTCGAGCGGCCCGATGAGCACATTCTCCGGCTTCAGGTCGAGGTGGATGATCTTGTGCGCGTGCACCGCCTCCATGCCGCGCGCGATGCCCGCGAGCAGCCGCACCATTTCCAAGGACGTCTGGAACTTTTGGTTGTCGAGCGCGTCCTGCAGCGTGCCGCTCGGTGCGTAGCTCATCAGGAGCATCGGTGCAGGTCCTAAGCATACGCCGTGCAGCTTGATGACATTCGGATGGCGCACGCGCGAGAGCGCGCGCACCTCACGCCGGAGTGCCTGGTTGAACGAGTCGTGCGCCGACGTCGAGTCGAAGGCGTTCTGCTTCCCGCGGCTCTCCTTGGGCGGCCGCGGCTGCTTGATGGCGACCTCGATGCCATGCCACAAGCCGCGCACCACGACCGCCTGCCCACCCTCGCCGAGCTTCTCGAGGATCGTGATCTCGCGCGCGTCGAGCTCAAACGCCCTGAGGAGCTCCTGCGCCCGAGTCATGCGTGCCTTGGCACTGGCGCTCGCGCTCTCGGAGAGCGTGAGCGAGGTCACCATGTCAGAGGACGACGACGTGGACGAGTGCGGGTAGCTCGTACTGTCGGCGCTGCTCGACTTGGTAGGCGCGACTGCTGGCGTCACCACGATCAGCTTGCGGCGCATATTGCGGCGACGACGGTATAGGATGACCAGGGCTAGGACAAGGATGATGATGATGACCCCCGCGATGACGCCGATGATGATGCCCGTTGAGCCGCTCGTCTCCACTGCCGATGCACCGGTCGACATGGTTGACATGGGTGACATGGGTGGAGGTGACACGGGTGGAGGTGGCGATGGTGAAGGCGGCGGCGGCGGTGGGACGTCCGCGACGGTGGGTGGCGTCACAACCTCGAGCACGGCGATCGAGACGCCGGTGACGCTCGCGAGCATGGCGGTCGCGCTGCTCGGGCTGCTCGTCGCGCTGGCCATCGTCGACTGCACCGAGGCCGCCGTCACCGTGGTCGTCTGAATGCTCACGTCGACGATGACGCTGCCCGGCGATATGGTCAACTCGACCGCTGATGGGTCGACGCCCGCGCGAGCCGCGACTGCGCTCTGCATCTGGCTCTGCACGCTCGGGGTGAACGAGGAGACGTCGCCGCCGAGCTCGAGGGTGAATCCGACCATACTCATCGCCGGCGGCGAGGGCGGCGGCGAGGGCGGCGGCGAGGGCGGCGGCGGCGAGAGCGGCGGCGGCGAGTGCGGAGGTAAGGGCGGAGGCGGCGAGGGCGGAGGCGGCGGCGGCTGTGATGGCGGAGACGGTGGCGGGCGAGGTGGGGGCGGCGGAGCCTGCGGCGCGTCCGCTGGTAAAGATGGCGGCGGCGGTGAGGGCGAGGGCGGGGGCGGCGAGGGCAGATCGGAAGAGCGTCGTGTAGGGAAAGAGTGTTGGATCACGT
>ENA-UOUZ01002333-UOUZ01002333.1-mixed-culture-metagenome-genome-assembly--contig:-NODE-2333-length-10325-cov-153.981597_pt1 | contig 10325 bp, 6 predicted proteins | sample MGYA00238154_ERZ761575 | MGnify/ENA primary metagenome ERZ761575 (study PRJEB28896, sample SAMN07631632) | mixed culture metagenome | isolation source: Freshwater growth medium | place: USA...
GATGACCTCTGATGACCTCTGATGACCTCTGATGAACTCTGATGACCTCTGATGACCTCTGATGACCTCTGATGACCTATGATGACATCCCTCATCAGGTTCGTTGGAGCCTCGGCATTCCCATCCACGCGCTCGCCTTCTGCTCGCAATTCAACATCAACGACCTGCAGAACGAGCTGCCGCCGCTCGAGCGCCCCATGCTGCCGGCAATCGTGCACACGGCCATCGCGATTGCGTGCGTCATCTACGCTCTCGTGGGGACGACAGGCTACATGCTGCTCGGCGCGCGCACCGTCCCCAACATCCTCACGGCATTTGGAGACAGCCAGCTCGTCCTCGCGGGATCCGCGGCGCTCGCGCTGGTCAACATTCTCAAGTTGCCGTTAGTAGTGCTCCCGCTGCGCTCGCTCTTGCTCGACTTGTGCGCCGTCCCGCCGTTGAGCACGCCCATGCACGTGGGTGTGACGGCGGTGGGTGTCGCGCTTGCCGGCTGCGCTGCCGACGTTACGCGCAACCTCGCCTTCGCGTTCCAAGTGAGCGGGTGCACCGCCGGCATGATGGTCTGCTTCTGCCTGCCCGGCGCACTCTACGCGGGAGCCATTCGAATCGAGCGTCAGCGCTCGGGCCTGCTGCTCATGGCCGAGACGGAAAGTCCGCAGCTGCTGATCGCACCGGTGGGGGGCAGCGAGGACGGACGATATTGCCACTCGCTCTACTCGCGTGAGGTTGCTGGATACGGTATGGTCACGGTCGGCGCCGTGAGCGGCATCATCTGCCTCGCGAGCTTGCTCCCGCGCTGATGAGCGGCATCATCTGCCTCGGAGTGCTCGCGCGCTGAGCACGAGCGCCGTGTCGAGCTTGAGCGTCAGGTAGCGAGCCTGCTCCCGCGCTGAACCACCGCTTGGATTTGAATCACGCGAGCTCCCGCGCTGAGCCACCGCCCTTGACGCCTTGGTCATCTCCGGCCTTTGAAGCTAAACGCTTTGATGACGTACATGATATTCCCGTCGTAACTACCGAACGCGGGGCGGAGCAATATCAAAGGATCGGCATGTATGTGTGTATTCCGTTCTATAATACCGGATAGCCCCGAGCATAGGGCGCGGGGGGTAGCTTTTCCAGAGCGCCCGGAACTTTTCCAGTTTTACGAGATCGAGAATCTCGCCCCACGGGGCGCAACTTCGTTCCGTTCGTGTAGACGTCTGTACGCCCCGTCCCACGGCGCCCATCGTTCCAAATGTAGAGCTCCGCGTAGTGTGATGCACGTGTCACAAACGTGTCACACTGTCACTTAGTTTTACCGTTTTACCGTTTCGTACCGCAAACACCCCCTTTTTCATCGGCGTACGGCGACGGCGTGCTGCGCGTGAGCCTTTGTGTGACTTCGGCCCGGCCCCCGCCCATTGGTCCCACCGCATGGTCCCACCGCACCTCCATCATGACCTCCATGCACACCTTCAAGGACCTCTGGACCTGAAACACGCCTCAAAGTGCCTCGTCCGTCATCAACCAGGCAAGAGGCCTGTACTTTTACCGTTTTACGCGATTCTTGTCCATATGGACACTTTTACCGTTGTACGCCGTAATGCCCTCACCAATCTATGGCCCTCACTTGTACCCTACCCCCGCCCTATGTAAAGCCGAGATACTCATACCGGTACTGTATCTCGGCCATATGGCAATAGTACCGCGACCTTGTTTTGCCTTGTACTCGTATAATCGAGAATCAGGTCATTTGTCAAACAGCGGAGCCATCCTAGGCTCCACCTCTGCGTCGGGCACTCTCTGGCATCCGTGTGCCACGAGGTATACCCCCCACCAAGGGCGGGACGTGCGCCCACCACCGCGTGATTGGCCGGCTGCACGGTGAGCAGCCCAACTGGAGGCTACAGCAGAATAGGTTGAGTCCTTCAGGTCCCATACGACCATGGCGTTTGTCCTTGCCAATATCAGCAGCTCGTCAAGGGCGCCCTGGGTTGCCAATGACCCTCGCCTCGTTACCATCTTGCCGCGACGCTCGGCCCCTAGCATGATGTGCCTCGGCGGTGGCAGCAATACATTTGCACCTAGTGTGGCGTTGGCTTCAGCCCGCACTGCGTGGTTATCAGCAGCAAGGTAGACTCGAGAGGGGGCAGCCTGCTCGCCGTCTGCCTTGATCTGAGCGCGAACTTTTGCAATGCAGTCTAGGAAGCCGAAGTCGCGCAGAATGTGCTCGGGCGACGGTACAGACGCCGCGGCAGGTATACTCTGAAGTGTGGCATTGAGCCTTTTCACGGTGTACGCCAGCAGAATGACCATGCGCACGTGCACCCCAACCACTGCAATGTTCGTGGTTCTGGACATGCTCTCGTCTGCCAGCTCGATACGCATGCTTCGCGGCACAAGCAAGTGATAAGAAAGCTCACCAAAGTATGGCACGACCTTGGCGTTACCGGTGTCATGCTTGGGACGCTGATGGCTAGGCTCATGGGCGCTTCCTGCTGAGACGGCAGTCATGGTTCTGGTGCAAGCGAGCCCATGCGTACGCAGCCACTGCGCTGCAGGATTGGCAGCAACGTTCTTGAGGAGGGCAGGCGCAAAGTACATGTTGCTGCGCACGTGGAGCACTGGACACTGCCAGGCTGAAATACGCTCACCCCCCGGTCCAGCAAATGTGAATTCGCGAGGATGCATCAAGCTGGCGAGTCGACTGCCGCCTTCCGTCCAGGTCTTACCCATGTGCGCCGTGCAGTTGCTCGTAACCTTGCCACCATCCAGCGCGACGATCTGTGCTTTGCCTTCAGTTTCGTTCAGGAACTCCACGCCAGCTGGCACCTGAAACAGTTCAGCGAACGAACCCAAAGCTTGAACGTTGGTATTGTGGCCCCACGCGATGCCAAGCCTGCGGCACAGCACTGTGGCGAGCAGTGTGGAACTCGCAAGGCCAAAGAGGACATTACCGAGACCGCCCTGTGGATGGTAGACGAGCAGCGGTGCTGTCGATGCGTTGGCCATACACGTGCGTGGGCGGGTGCACAAGCCAGCGCCAATGTCGGCTCTTGCCATGTGTGCAAGTACAGGTTCTAACTGCGTGGATCCGTACGCGCGCGATTCCGCACAAAAGGTTTCGTCGAGTTTCACTAAACCACATAGTTTCGTCATATCTGTATTAGGTAACTGGTTGGTTTCGTCACTAGGATCACGGTAGTAAATCTCCCAAGATATAATCCGAAATCAGATGCTTCGACTATATTTTTGCCATCTACTCCGCTACAGTACTGTATTACGTGTGACTAGTCCCGCGGACCCGTCGACTGATCCGTCGTAGATCGTATGCTCGGGAGTCGGGTCCGGTCGTTATCGTATACGGTAGCCGGTCGGCCCGCAGCCGCGCCGAGGCAGCGCGCGAGGCGCTCCGGTCCGTCCGACACGCGACACTCCACTCGCGTCGACTCCACTCCACTCCACAGTGCAAAGTGTCCATTCGATTGGTCTGGTCTGAGTTTCCATTGCATGCAAAGTCTGCAAAGTGTCCATTGGCCTGGTCTGAGTCTCCACCCTGCTCCCGAGGCGAGGGACGCGCGACCGCACCTCCCGGGTGCAGTAGACCACGATCACGACGTCTCCACATCGAGCGCTCCACAGTGGGCACAGCGGCGCTCGATCCGCTCCCTCCAGACGCGCAGTCTTGCACGTGTCCGAGTTCAACATCATCGCCCCCGCCTCTCGCCTTCTGCCCCTAGCCCAGATGAGTGCACCATTTGTGCTGCAGTTGCTCGTCACTGCCCTTTCAGCGAGCAGCTTCCACAACCAGCGCAAACGGACGCCCTCACCCCCTTTGCGTTCCAGCAGTATTCAGACCAGCCGTGCCAGCAGCCACACACAAGCGCATCAACCAGGCAAGCGCGAGGGCATCAACCACAGGCAAGCGCGTCATTCGGCGTAGCAGCGCGAGGACATGAACCAGGCAAGCGCGAGCCCGAGCAGCACGAGGACGGAGCAGCCCGCCGTGAGGAGCATCAAGGGCGGCAGCCCGCTGAAGTTGGTGTACGTGATGCCAAAAGCTTCGACAAGCGGCGCGGTGAGCTGGAGGGAGATTGCATCTCCGACGTCGATGATGGTGATCATCACGGCGTAGTACTGGGCGGCGCCCCCGCTGCCCGCGCTGCCCGCGTCGGCGAGCGCCGCGGCGACCTCGGTCGCGACGACCAGTTTGGGCAGGAAGCCAAGCTGTGAGATGAGTCCCCCGAAGGCCGCTGAGGCCGCCGCCGTCGCAAACGCAACGTCCATGTTGCACGGCGGCGGGGGGGGCGGCGTCAGAGGCGGCGAGGGCGGCGCCACAGGCAGCAGCACAGGAGGAGGGTAGCGCATCAAGGGAGCGGGCGAGTGGGCACAGAGGAGCGGCAACGGAAGGTCGGAGAGCCCCCCAAGGGTCGACAGAAGCCCAGCTACCAGCACAACGAGCCTCAACGGCTTCTTTCGAAAGGCTCGGCCGAGGGCAAGGCTAGCTCCAATGGTCGACGTGTAGCCGATCAGCGCGAGGTACTGGGTCTCGCAGAGCAGCCCGGCGCCACTGAAGAGGGCATACTGGAAGTTGCCCACTTGGATGGAGGCGGAGGGCGTCACCGTCAACGCGAGCAGCAGCAGCACCGCTGCGCCGGGCGCCATCGACGGCCGAAGGTTCGTCGTTGCGTCGTCGCTGGCGATGTGGCCGCTCACGACAGCGCTGATCGCCTCGACGGCGGGAGCCGTGTGGCTGCTGCTGGCGTGGCTGCTGGATTCGGCGTGGCTGGTGGCGTGGCTGGCAGCGCTGTTCGAGTCGAGAAGCCCCTCGCCTAGGCCCGACGGCGAGCCCATCGACGAAACCGGAGTGACGAAACTGGAGGGCGTGACGTGGCACTGCCTTGGAGTGACGAAACTGGAGGGCGTGACGTGGCACTGCCTTGGAGTGACGAAACTGGAGGGCGTGACGTGGCACAGCCCTGGGTGTACTGGAGCGCGAAGGGGACGGGCATAGAAGAGGTAGAACAGCCACGCGAGCACGGGCAGCACCAGCGAGGTTGTGATCAGCCCGTACAGGACCTGCAGCCACGTCTCTACCGGCACGAGAGCGCAGAAGGAGGGGGAGCACGCCTGCGCCCAGAGGACGGCAGCCTGGAGCGGAAGCGCCAGGCAGAAGACGAGCGCGAGGCGCGTGTGCTGACCCTTGGAGGACGAGGACGAGAGCGCGGAGGCGCACGCTGCGCCGCCGCCGCCGCCACACGCTGCACCGCCGCCGCCGCCGCCACGGCCGCCACCGCCGCCGCCGCCGCCACAGCCGCCACAGCCTCGCGAGATAGAGATCTCGTCGCGGGGCTCATCCAGGAGAACAACACTCATCAATGAGACGATCCCCGGGAAGACGGCCGTCAGAGCGATGACGGTGCGATCGGCGAGGCGCTTCTGCATGAGCCCACAAGGGTACAGGTACAGGCCGACGAGAGCGCACGCGAGCGTGCCCGCATACCGCATGCTCGTGGCCGCAGCCTGCAGCGTCGCTGCGGAGCCGTTGCCATCGCGGCGAGCGTGGTTGACGAGTTGGGCATCGAGCATCAGCTCGGCGAAGGCGTTGCAAATGGCACGCAGCAGCGTGACGCCAAAGGCGCCACCCGCGGTCGTGACAGTGCCGCCCATCATGAGGTAGCACGCTGCCGATCCGGCTGACGAGATCGCAAGCCAGGGCTTGTAATGGTAGCCGCCGATCGGCAGCAACTGCGCAATCAGGGCGTACAGCGGCTTGAGACTCCATGGCATGAACGTTACGGCGTAATACAGCGACTGGGTCTGCTGAGGCATGTTGATCTCTTCGTTTAAGAAGCCTGTGGTCGCCGTCAGCGGGAAGCTTTGAGCACACGAGTTGAGGAAGTAGAGCAGTGCAAGCGCCGCCGGCAGGTCGAAGAGTGCAAGTCTGGACTTCTGCTGCGCCACCACGCCAGCTATGGGCGACATGTCATCAAGATGCTTTGGATCCAGGCCGTCGTGCGTCCGGCGCGCAGTTGAGGTCGTCATGTGGGCCTCCGCCGCTTTTGCAAGGGAAGCACACACACTCGTCGAGCGCGGCGCGGCTGTGAAAAGTGTGTGAATATATTCCAGAAGGTGTCGGTTAAGGCACCGGGGAGAGCCGGTACCTCAGGCTCGAAACGACCACGTCGACGCACATTCACACATTCACTTTCACAAAAGTGCAGACGATGCGAAGGCTCGCGTTCGCTGTGGCCTCGTCTGTGGCCTCGTTGAGGCCGCTCGCGACGCTGGCCTCGCTGCAGTCGCATTTGATTATCCCCTCGCTCTCCGTCATCGCCGACAGATACGACGCCATTTTGTTAGATCAGTTTGGCGTGCTCCATGACGGCACGACTGCGATACCCGGCGCCATCGATTGCTTCAACAACCTGGCTGCAGCTGGAAAGAAACTCATCGTGCTCTCAAACACCTCGCGGCGCCGAGCCTTTGCACTCTCCAAATTGCCTAAGCTCGGCTTCGATCCGGCGAGGCTCACAGGCTTCGTAACTTCAGGCGAGGCCGCATGGGAGTACATGCGCGCCACCTGCGCCGGCAAGCGTGTTCTGTGGCTCAGCTGGGATCCCAACTTCCAAGCATGGGACCCAGCGTACTTGGACGGCCTCGAAATTTGCCTCGCACCCGCCAGCGAGTGCGACCTCGTGCTCTGCCAGGGGTCTGGCATGATCCGCGATGGCAGTGCCGAGCCGACCCCGACAAACCTGCTTCGCTCGGGGGAGTTGGGGGATGTGACCGAGGCGGCGCTTGCCCTCTGCGCCGCGCGCGGCGTGCCGATGATCTGCGCGAATCCAGACCTGCACGTGACTCTCCCTGATGGATCGCGTGGCCACATGCCAGGCCTTCTCGCGGAGGCATACGAGGCAATGGGCGGCCACGTCGTGTTCTTTGGAAAGCCGCACAAACAGAGCTTTGACGAGTGCCTCGCCCTACTGCCTGAGGCCACGGACCCGGCGCGCGTGCTGCACGTAGGCGACTCGCTCGCTCACGACGTGGCCGGCGCGAATAGAGCGGGCCTCGACTCCCTCTTCGTCGCGGCTGGCATCCACTCTGGGGAGCTGAGGGCGTTGGCCAGTCGAGATGAGACGGTTTCGGTTTCGGAGTGTGACATGCAGGCGAGTGCGTGCTTGACCAGTGACATGGAGATATCCAGTGACATCCTCGAGCGCTTGTTCCAGGCCAACGACGGCCAGCGGCCCACGTACACGATTGCGCAGTTTCGGTGGTAGTCCTGCTGTGGGAGACGGGGGTGAGTCGAGTGACGCATTGTGACCCGAACACGCGTACCGTACTATCGTGACGTTTCTCCGTTTGGTATGATCTGATTTAGTTCTCCTCTTACTCTCAAGGCACGCGAGACCGGCACACTGAGCGCGTGTGGTTAATGTGGTCAATGTCATTTATGTAGAGCGCTCACTGAGCGCGTGTGGTTGATTGAGCTCTCAGGTGGTGCATGCAGCGCAGCTCCGCGGCATCGAGCTTGTTCTTCTCGGCGAGCAACCGATAATTGGTCATAGCCTTTCCAATCGGTCCTGGAAGTCGCGTAATGTCGCTCAGCTTCTGCATTGTCCCGTTCTTCGCATCCGCAATCCAATTCCCGTTCATGGAGCTTTCCATCTCATACACTACCTCGGGGCCCGCGTGGTCGACGAATGCGCGCGCCACGGCTCGCTGCTCGCGCGCCGTGCCGAGCGCCGAACCCGTCTGCAGCGTCGTGAGCAGCTCGACCACACACACCCTGCGCTCCTCGCTGCCGGCGAGTGTCGGCCGCAGCTCGGCGAGCAGCTCGGCCACACGTGCTGCCAGCTCATCCGCGCAGTTGATCGACGCTGGAGAGGCTGATGCTACGCGTTCCACTGATGTCGTCAGAGCGGCAGGAGTGTGAGACTGCACCTCCGGTGTTGACGACGACGGCAAAGCCTCGCAAGGTGTGGCGGTCACCGAAGATGCTTCCATGGCGGCAGCATCGTCAGTGTCCACACTGTATGCTCGGCGCAATTTCCATCGCCACACTGTAGCGCCCAGAGTCACCAGCGCCGCAGCGACAACCATTCGCATCGCATTGTCTGATGCAGAAGGAGCTTTTGATGAGGAGCTCGAGGCCATCGGCCTGTGGCCAATCGCGTCGGGGCACAGTCCAAAGTATGCGACATGTACTGTATCGATGACGGAGAGCACGCAGCCCCTCTTTTCTCATTGTGAATGGGGGCTCCCATGCCGAGCGTCCACACTTCGCATGCGCACACCGAGCACCGGATCCCCGTCCGGTCGACCCTGCACCCTTACTGCACCCTCGTCTAACCCTCGTCGCCTGTGCAGCGCCTGTCAGTGGTTCTCCGACACAAACACGGGTACGCGCGCACGGGAGACGGGACCTCTCTGTGCTGCCACGCGCGGCCCCAGCTAGGCCCCAGCGCCCCACGGGAACCATACAGCATACCGAGCGAAGAAGACGCCACACACGGACCCAGTAAGGTCCTCGAGCCACACACCTCCGACCTATGAGCCACGTCGCATGGTCGGTTCCTAACCCTTCGCCCTGGTTTCTTCTGCGTCAGATTTGTCTTCTCGCCGAGGAGCGAGTTAACAGTGAAGGGCGGTTGGGCTGGGGTGAAGGTAACCCCGGCGAGTGAGGTATCAGAGCGGGCGAGGCTCGCTCCCGTAGCCAGCCGGAGGGTACGGTGGGAGAGCGCTCCACCCGTTGGCTGAGCACCCGCTGGGCAGGGTTGATATCCGATCAGTGGTATGTGCCTACAAGAACCAACCGAGACTATCGGTCTATTGCATAGGCACACACCAACGGTGAGACCTTGCCAAACGTCATCCAACGGGGGGAGCAGGGCCCTGCTGGGCGCCCCGGTGAAACGTTTCGCCGGCAGACGTTTCGTTCCGCCCAGGCATCTCTGTCTCGCCAAAACGAAATGGCGGCGCTCCCAAGAGCAACCCCACGAAGCTCAGCGCAGCAGTCAGGGCCAACACACGTTCGCGTGTTCGGCGACTTTTCAGCGAACCCACCACCATCCCCTTGACACCGCCAGTATTACCACCCGTAACGTACTGTGTGTTACTGTGTGGGACCATAGGGGGGCTCGCGCCATGGCGAGCACCCGCGGCTTTCTAAACATTCAATCCCTTAACGAGCTCACGTACGAGAATCAGCCTTGCCGCCGTGCCGCCCCCTTTCCATGGAACAGCCCACATGCATGTTGTAGTCCTCATGCGGAGCGTGTGCCCAGTGCAGGGGCAACGAGAGCGCACCTCCTCCTCGGCCGGGGTAGAGCAGGTAGAGCAGGTGGAGCACGCCTGCATCGCCACGCTAAACCTGGTAGTCATTGACGCCATGATGGCCCGCGGACACGGCAGATCTGAGCTCGCGTTGAGCCCCCACGTGTTTCTCGACCTCGATCAGGATCCTGTGCATGGCATCGGGCACTGTGAACACCGTGCCAGGGTGCGGGATGCCGTTGATCTTGCCGAGCTGCTCCTGCACATCAAGCACCATCAGCTCCGAATCGGCGTCCTTGATGAACTTGGTCCACTGATTCGGCTTCGAGGGAAGCGCTTCCTCAAAGTAGATGGGCAGAAGGGTGATGCCCTTCTTGACAGCTGTGTGGATTTCATCCAGGCACGGCTTGGATTCGAACAGGGCCTTCGTGAGCACGACGATGAGCACCTTGGCTCGTTCCCGATGCCCTTTGAGGCGCAGCATGAAGGTTTTCCAGTCCTTTCCAGGCGGGACGTGCAGCCCGCTGAAGCATTGCACGCCGCGCCCATTCAAGAGCTTGACGAGATCCGCCGCATAGTACATGCCCGGGCCGGCGCCTGCGCAATCCTGCGGACGTTTACCGGACGCGTACGAGATCACCGCTTCGGGATAGAAGTTCTCGAACGGCACGCCCTCTGGCAGCTGCGAGAGAACCTGGTCCTTGACGCCCTGCGTCATCTGCTCCGTGATCGTGCCTGGCACTTCGAAGAGTTTCCGGGTCTTCCAGTCGCCCGGTGGCGCTGTCGTGGGCGCTGGCTCCGGGGCCGGCCCGTCGAAGCGCAGCCCCAGCCGCTCAAGCATCGCCCGTAACGTGTCTTGCTGCTCGGACGCTGCGCCCTGCGCAGCGGCGAGCCGGCTAAGCATCGCCCGGATCGAATCTTGGGGCTCGGTGGCTGCGTCCTGCGCAGCGGCGGCCTTGTCGGCGGCGGCCTTGTCGGCGGCGGCCTTGTCGGCGGCGGCCTTGTCGGCGGCCGCCTTCGCCCTCTCCGCCGCCACCCTCTCCGCCGCCACCCTCTCAGCCGCC
>ENA-UOUZ01002349-UOUZ01002349.1-mixed-culture-metagenome-genome-assembly--contig:-NODE-2349-length-10268-cov-112.097719_pt1 | contig 10268 bp, 7 predicted proteins | sample MGYA00238154_ERZ761575 | MGnify/ENA primary metagenome ERZ761575 (study PRJEB28896, sample SAMN07631632) | mixed culture metagenome | isolation source: Freshwater growth medium | place: USA...
CAGCTGCCGTGGCAGTCGCGGCGGCAGGTGTGGCAGTCGCGGTGGCAGGTCTGGCGGCCGCCGTGGCGGTCGCGGCGGCAGGTGTGGCAGTCGCGGTGGCAGGTCTGGCAGCTGCCGTGGCAGTCGCGGCGGCAGGTGTGGCAGTCGCGGTGGCAGGTCTAGCAGCTGCCGTGGCTGTCGCGGCGGCAGGTGTGGCAGTCGCGGCAGCAGGTCTGGCAGCTGCCGTGGCAGTCGCGGCGGCAGGTGTGGCAGTCGCGGCGGCAGGCTTGGCGGCCGCGGTAGCAGGCCGCGCAGCTGAGGCCGTTGCCGTCGCTGGCCGCGCCACCGCTGCTGTCGCGGCAGCAGGCTTCACGCTCACACTGTCGGTAGCAGGCGTGGCGGAGGCCGTTGCGGTCTCGGGCTTGGCAGTCGCCGCCGACGCCGTCGAAGCCGCCGCGGTGGGCTTTGCTGCCGCAACCGCCGAAGCAGCTGCAGGGGCGGCCGCTGACTTCGCGGCAGCAACCGCCGGCTGAACAGCTGCGGCCGCCTTGGTGCCTGATGCACACGATGCATTCGAGGCTGCCACAGCTGGAGCGGCCGTGATCGTTTGCACGCCCGCAGGCTCCGCAGGCAGCGTGCGCCGCGCCGCCTCTGCCGGGGTCGCCGCACGCGCTTTGACCGTCGTCAGAGCCGTCGCCGTCGGCTTGGCGCCGCCGTCAGAAGCGGCAGAGGCAGCCGTCGCCGGGGTGACGGCCGTGGCCGGTTTGGCGCTCGCCGCAGTCGCGGTAGCAGGCCGCGCAGCTGAGGCCATTGCCGTCGCCGTTGCCGCTGTCGATGCTGTCGCAGTGGCCGCCGCTGCTGGCCGCGCCTCGGCCGTTGTCGCGGCCGTCGCCGTCGCTGCAGGTCGTGCAGCTGCCACCGCCGCAGGTCGTGCGGCCGCTGCCGCCGCCGGTTGTGCGGCTGCTGCCGTCGCTGTGGCCGCCGCTGCTGGCCGCGCTTCGGTCGTGGTTGCGGTCGTTGCCGATGCCGCAGGTCGTGCAGCTGCCACTGCCGCCGGTCGTGCGGCTGCTGCCGTTGCCGTGGCCGCCGCCGCTGGCCGCGCTTCGGTCGTGGTTGCGGTCGTTGCCGATGCCGCAGGTCGTGCAGCTGCCGCCGCCACCGGCTGTGCGGGCGCAGCCCTCGGCGTGGTGGCAGCCGCCCCTTCAGCCGCCGTCGCTGGCCGCGCGGTCGCCATGACGGCGGGGCGAGCTGCTGCGATAGCGGTCGCCGGACGTGCGGCAGCCACAGCCACTGTGGGGCGTGTCGAGGCGGTTGAGGCGTCACTGGCCAGCGATTCCGCTGCTGCTTCCGACGGCACGATGCTAGGGCGAACGGCGGCCGCGGGAGGGCGAGCAGCAGCAGTGGACGCGCAGCGGTCCACTAGCGCTGGGTGTGCCGCGGCCACCGCCACAGCCGGGCGCGCATCGGCCACTGCCGCAGCCGGGCGCGCCGCCGCCACCGCCGCAGCCGGTCGCGCCGTCGCCACTGCCGCAGCTGGGCGCGCCGCCGCCACTGCTGCAGCTGGGCGCGCCGCCGCCACTGCCGCAGCTGGGCGCGCCGTCGCCGTCGCCACGCGCGCAGAGGGTCGCTCTGGGTCGTCTGCCATGTCGGTGAGGCGCGAAGCAAAAGCGCGCGTTTCGGCACAGTCGCCGAATGGACATGAACTTGAAGATTGCTGGGTCAGCCCCCCCCCGGGGGTCAAGTGAGTGCATGTGCGTTTCCATGTGAAATATTTTGACGAAACGCGCTGCACTGAACTCCCGCGAGAAACACGATTGTTTGACCCGTTCTTCTGCGCCACATGACCTGTGCGGCTTACAACCAATTGAAATGGGCCCCATGGAGACGCTGCTCCTAGCAATCTCTGGGCCCGTGCTGACGCGCATCGGGCCGCCCGTGGCGCAATGGGCTGTCGAGGGTCTCATTGGAGCGAGCAAGCGTGCGATGCTCCCCTTCGCGCACGCCTTCGCTCTCGCCAGCGTGCCCCAGCAGCGGTGCCGTGGCCACCTGACGAGCACGCTAATCTTGCCGGGTGCGCCAGTCTCGGTGAGCTGCACGGAGCGCAATGTCCTGCCACCTGCGCGGTTCGACCCTACCTTGGCTGTGCTCGTCGGCCTCGCGCTCTGTGCTCTTGGAGTCGTTGTCCACGCGCGGCACATGGCGCGGGCGCTGCGCCGAGCCGAGGCCGAGAACAGCGCAGCCACTCGCCTGCAAAGCCTCTCGCGCATGAGGCGCGCGTGCCTCTTCCTCCGCCGGTGCTGCGACGCCGTGCTGCGCCTCCAAGCGGCATGCCGTGCGCGCGCCGCCATCACGGCAGCGGCGGCAACCACCATCCAAAAGGAGGCGAGGCGATTCATCGCGTACACCGCGTACACGGCCATGCTCGGCGCGGCGGTGCGGCTGCAGAGTGCGGTACGCCGCTGGCGCGTCGGCGGCTACGCGGCGGCCGCCGCCGACGCGCGCTCGCTCGTTCGTGGCGAACTCTCCGCCGCACACGCGTCGCTCAGCCGTCGGATGCTCGCTGTGGTGCGCCTCGAGACGGCGGCGCGCAGGCTCGAGGCAGGCTGCTGCGTCGAGGCGGCGCTGAAGCTGACGCGCATCGGGCGCGGCCACCTGGCGCGCGTGCACGTGGCCCAGCTGCGCGCAGCGCGTGCCGCCAAGCACGCGGCCGTTACCAAGGCTCATCAGCACGCGGCCGTTACCAAGGCTCATCAGCACGCGGCCGTTACCAAGGCTCATCAGCACGCGGCCGTTACCGAGGCTCATCAGCAAGCCTCGCTCAAGGATGCGGCCTACCGGCGCACGACTGGCCGCGGCCGTCATGTGGCCGTCTCGCGCCTCGTCGAGCCGCGGGAGGCGCCGTACCGGCAGCTCAACTTCTCGCCCTCGCCCGCTAGCGCGCCGCTGCCGCCGGTCGTGCACGGAGCTGTTGTCGGCCCGCGGCTGCCCTCGCCACTGACGCCCTCGCCGCTAGCGTCCTCGCCGCTGGCGCCCTCGCCACTGACGCCATTGCCGCTGGCGTCCTCGCTGCTGGCGCCCTCGCCACCGCCGCGCATGCGGCGCTCCTCGACCTCGCTGACGAAACCCGCGACCACGCTGACGAATCCCGCGACCACGCTGACGAATCCCACGACCACGCTGACGAAACCCGCGACCACGCCGGCCGCGCCGGCAGCCTCGCCAGCGCCGGCGTATGTGGCGGCGAGCCCGACAGTTGTCACCACGGCGGTCGCATGTCCTGTGACCAGCGCCACGGAGGCGCCGCCCGCCACGACGCCCGCGCCATCCGCGCTGCCCGCGCCGCCCACGCTTCCGCCAGTGTCGAGTGCGGAGAGAGCGCTCACGCCGCCGACGGCGCGCAGCGCATTGATGCCGCCGCCGCTGGTGCTCGCGCCGCCGCCGCCGCCTCCAATGGCTTCGGTCAAGCTCGCGCCACCTCCCATCATTGGAGTTGCTCCGCCGCCGCCACCGCCCTCGGAACCCGCGCCGCCGAAGCCGAAACCGCCGTCGCCGCCTTCACGGCGTCGCGGCCCGCTCGTGTCGCTCTCCCCTACCCATCAGGGGTCCCATCGGGCTTCAAACAGGCCGACGGTGGAGGCACTCCAATCGGCGATCCTCAAGCCGGTGGGTGCGTCGAAGAGCGCTCGGGACAGCGCTCGGGACCCCGCGCCGCCGACGTCTCCCCCCAAGAGCAGCAGCGGCGGTGGCGGCATTCTGAACGAGCTGCATAAGCGCATCCTTTCGCGCCGCTCGTCGATCGGGTCGCCCGAGGCGGCCGCCGAGGAGGAGCAGGGCGAGATGCGCATCTGAGCTGGAGGAGCATGCGGGCATGCATGCGTGCGCATACGGGAGGAGTACCATACGGGAGGAGTAACATACCTGCGCATACGGGAGGAGTACATGTAGCATGAGGCGCGAGGAGGCAGCATGAGCGCCACAGATGAGACCAGACCATGCCATACAGGCAGATGCAGTCGCAGATGAACAGATACGATGGCAGGAGAGGAGAGATGACTACCGTACTCGGACGACGTTAACGACGAGAGAGGCAGCTGAGAACATCGAGAGAGACGCTGTGAGCGAGGTGTACTGAAGAGCTCTGAACGGAAGCGAGCAAGGTGTACAATAGGAACCTATGTACAGTACTGGACGGACCAAGACGCGACCGCTGGACCTCGGTCAGAAGTCTGTGCATGCTGAGTCTGTGTCACGTCGACGTCAGCATGCACGTCAGACGGTCAGACTGAGACTCAGAGTAACAGAGACCGATAGACTACGTCTACGTCTTATATCTACGTCACTCCGCTCTCCGCTTACCGCTAGCACCTTGATGTCCCCTACAAGGCCCCTACGCCCTACGGGGGCGGGGACAGGCAACAGTGGTCAGTGCGATTTCAAACTGATCTATCTATCTTTGACCAGGTGCTCCTTGGGGGAGGGTTTCACTACTATCAGGTACAAATGTAGTTAACATGAGTTACCCTAGGGTGAAGGGTGTCACAAGGGGGGTGTCACAGCTGAAGTTGCAGCAAGCAAGCTAATTAGTCGAAACACACAAGTACCTAAACCAGCGCAAACGAGTACCCCTGTAGCCAACGGGGCTTGCTTGCTTGAAGTTGCAGGGCAATTCCCATAATTGGACATTTCACGACCCGACTGTTTCAAACGTCTTGGCCCCTTACATCATGTAAGGCGTCATTGCGCAGGCGGCCATCGAGCGGCGGCAATCATTAAAGGCCGCTGCCGAGGAGCGCGTGCGCACCGCCGTCGCGACGGAGCGTGCTCGGCGAGAGGCAGAACAGGTTGCGGAGCGCAAGAAGCGCCGCGTGAAGGACGTGCTGGCCCTCGCTGACAAAGGGGCGATGGGATCCCTCTTCCAGATGTGGGATCGGGATGGCAGCGGCTTCATCGATCGCGAGGAGTTTCGAGAGCAGGTCACGATCCTGTGCCGCGAGCATGGTTTTGAGGTCTCCGACGAGGCGCTCGAGCTCACGTGGGCCGACTTTGACCTCGACGGCTCCGGAACAGTGACCTACGAAGAGTGGCTGCGCATCACGCTGCGCGACCTGCTCGTGCAGGGCAACATGCGTATCATGGAGGCGTTCCGTGCGTGGGACCGCGACTTTTCGGGCACCATCGACAGGCGCGAGTTCTGCGACGCCCTCTGCACCCTCGGCTTCGACGCGCCGCGCGTGCTGGTCGAGGAGGTGTTCGATTCGATGGATCGCGACGGTTCGGGTGCCCTGAGCTTCGAAGAGCTGAATAAGCAGCTGCGACAGGGCAGCGCGGTACGCGGGCGGCTCGACGACGCCCTCCACGCTGGCCAGGTCAAACTGGACACCAGCCGCTCCTTTAAGAACGCGTTGCGCAAGAGCCCCGGCGGCGGCGGCGTCTTTGGCAGCGGCGGAGGCGGCACCGGGGCTTCGAGCCTGGTGGCACAGTTGAAGCGCCACATCCAGACAACGGCCGACAGCGAGCCGCGAGGCAACGCCACACCAGCCGCGCCCCAGCCCGCGCCCCAGCCCGACCTCCCTCAAGAGACGAATCTTTGGGTCTTACGGATGCTCGCAAGTGTCGGACCACGGCAAGCCGCCTCGATACGGCACACTGCGGTCAATGACGACCACACGACGCTGGCGTCGGCGGTGGCCTCAAATGCGGCCGCGGCGGCCTCCGCCTCGGCCGCGATGCACGCACGCAGCGCGGCACTCGCGGCGGCCACTGCTGTGCGATCTCGGCAGAAAGCGACCACGCCACAGCATCTGATCGACTTGCTCGACAGGACCGCGCCGTTGCCGCCCGCTAAGGCGCCCTCACCGGTTTGGCCGCCGAGTGCTCCAACAGTGATACGGCCACCAAGCGCGCCGGCAATGCTGGGGTCTTTCCGGTCTTCGGCCTCCATGCAGAGCTTGCAGAGCTTGCAGAGCGCTTTGACTGAGGAGGACAGTCCCGCACGCCATCAGCCCAGCCGCACCAGCCTGCGCCGGAGCGCGTCCAGCGGCATGCTCAGCGGTACGCGCAGTAGCGCGCCCGGCACGGCGCTGGGCAGCCGCGAGAGCCGCGGCGCCTTCGTTGCCAACGGTAGCTCGCCACGTGGCAGTTCGCAATCAGAGGTCATCAGAGGCGCTCAGCTCAGCTCGCCACGTGGCAGCTCGCCCCCTTCGCGGCCGAGCCTGCCTTCTACCACGATTCAGAAGAGACCGGATGCCATGACCCCGTTTCTGGTGCCGGACGCGCGCAAATTGTGTCGGCAATCAAGCCTCATCTCGTCGTGGACCATTGGAGGCCCTGGGCAGTCGAGCCTCACAGCCCATGACCATGATTTGCGACACGCGACGCTGCCGCCACCGGCAAGTGCCGTCGCTGCAGCGGCGGGTGGGCGCCTGACGAGGATCCAAGCGCGCATCGGGCCCGCTACGTGCTTGATTGTGCCCAAGGTGACGGAGCCGCATCGCAGCATCGACGAGAACGGGATGGCGTGCTGGGTGCGCCAAGGGACATACAGCGATGCAGCGATGGCGCTCCCGGGGGCAGGCGTGGTCGAATCCTCGCAAGATCCTCGCAGGAGGGGCCCGATCCTCGCAAGGTACTCGCAGAAGGGGTACGACCGCCTCCCGCCGCGAAGTTGACAGTTTTGAGCTCGTATACGAGCACGGCTACGACGGCTGGACTCACGCAGTCCATGACGCAGTCACACGGTTTCACGCGCTTGAGGAAACTATTTTAAGTTTGAATTTTACGCAGCCGTTTTCCCCGTTTTTCTCAGCCACGCGTGACGCGACCTCCACGCTCCAGGAGCGCCTCGGGATGATCTCAGTTCTCACCACCGGCACCGCGGCCACCGCGACATCATCGAAAACATAAACGGGACACGGGTCGTGTACCACGCTGCTCTAGGCGTGTTTCACACGCAATGAGAATATATTTTCGGCCGGTTCCCATTTTGTTGCAAGCATGGCATCTGCGAGCTCACCCACATCGGGGATGTAGACTGCGCCTCTCGGCAGCGTGAAGCTGGTGCTGTGCACATGTTGGCAGGCGGCAATTTCCTTGTGGTGGTCACAGAAAGATGCACGGCCGGAAAAGAAGCTGTAGTAGTGCCGTTGAGAAAAGATCGAGCTGAACGTTTCCAGCCCAAATGCTCGGGAGACGTTGGCTTGCGCCCATTTACTGGGCGTCAGCTCCCAAAGCACGACGTTGATGGCCCCGCGCTTGAACAGTGGAATTGCGGATGCGAGCACACGCACCTCGTGTCCCTCCGTGTCAATCTTGAGCATCATGATATCGCTACCATTTTCGCTCGCCCAACGCAGAACCTCAGTGAGAGGAGCAGCACGGGCGTGCGTCGTCGTAGCATGATCCGTGTCGCTCCAGCTTCCCACGCGTCGACGAACTTCGCTCGTGGATCCCACTTCGAAGTATGGCGAGCACATATGGGTAGGCACGCGAAAAGTAAAGTACGCGTCAGACACTCCACTGTGAAACACCGCCAAGCGTGACGGCTGAAAGTCATTATCCGCGGCTGAGCCTCTGGTGTCTTGCACGCATGTTGGCAATGGGTCTGCGGCAACGCAGCGGTGCCCGAGCGATGCCATGATCAGAGAGTAAAGGCCGCAATTTGAGCCAACGTCGACAAAGAGGCCGGCACCGTGGTCTAGTCGGTGCCTCAACGCCAGCTGAATGGCCACACGCACATCATCCTGCTCATACTTGAGAGTGTTGCGTGGGTTGCAGTGAGCCGCTCGAATGGTGAACCACCAGTTGGGTGGCAAGCCAGCGGCGGGAATATCTCTGCTGGTAATATTCACACTCTTCGGAGGCAGAGACGTTGAGTGCATGCACACGCAGTTCGGCCCGCAGCTAGGGACCTAACGACGGCAAGGCCAGCAACCCCGCGCGGTTTCGGCACTCATGACGGAGACCGACCTCGGACGCGCTATTTGTACCGGTACGACGCGTACCGGTAGAATAACCGCACAGTGTGTGAATGTGAACGTGTGTGAGTTGATTTCTAACACACGGCACACAACTCCATGTTCAAGATCGACATCACCGGAACAATGCGCGAAACCGTTGACGCTGTGCCCGAAACTTAGTTGGCGCGAGCGCGACGCACGCCGGCGAACATGAACAATGCCAGTCGTGAGGCGCGGGCGCGCGCCAACGTGTCGTACGTCGAGCCGGACGAGGACGAATTCCTTGCCCCGAACAAGAGAGCCGCGCCGCCGCAAAAGGACGAGGACGTCTCGCGCAAGTCGAGCCGCGTCGACCCTCGCAAGACGTCGCCGCTGGACGTGCTGGCATGCGCCGAACGCGTGGTGCCGGGTGGTCCGGGGCTCACCTACACAGTGGGCGGCGCGGAGGCGGGTGGCATCGACGCTGAGCGTGTGCTGCGCGAGGTCGAGATCGACGACGCCGCGCTAAACCTCACTGGGCAGTTTCTGGTGTGCCGGCGCATCGTGCTATTCCGGAGCGGCCGCGTGGTGGCCGCGGCGGTCTTCGAGCTGCACGCGACCGCCAACGTGCTCGAGATCCCCATCTTCGCCTCGTCACGCGCCCACCGCCAGCAGGGTAACGGCTCCGTGCTGCTCGCGCTGCTCGTCGAGCTCGCCGTGCGCCACCTGAATGCGAAGGTGCTCGTCGTCTCCGCCACTAATGAGAGCCGGCGCTTCTGGCTGAGCATGGGCCTGCACGTGGCTGCCCACTGCCCGCCGCCCGTGTCCGCCGCGCTCCGCTACCTCAAGGCGCACGGCTACGTCGCCATGGGCTTCTTCTCCTCGACGACGCAGATGGCGAAGGCTTTACCGCCCGCGGTGAGCGAGGCTGGAGAGCTCGTTAAGATGGCTTTGCAGCGCGCCGCCTCGAAGACGGCCATTTCGCGCAACGGGCTCTCGGCCGCGCGCGTCGCCGACGTCCTTGGCTACGCCGACCTCGCCGCCGGCACCCCCTCCTTTGTCCTCGAGCGCGCGAGCGGGGCGCGTGTGCCCCTCGGATATGGCGCAGCGGGCGCATGCCAGAGCGGGGTGCAGCCGTGGCGGCTGCAGGCCTTCGAGCGGACCGAGGGGGGCGGGGCGGGCGTGGGCGTGAGCGGCTGGGGCGAGCCCGGCTGGGGCGTCCGCTGCTCCACCGCCCTCGAAAAGGGCCAGGTCGTCGTCGAGGTGACTGGCGAGTGGCTCAACGAGGAGGCACACAAGAACCGCACGGACGTTCGCTTCATGCTCCCTCTCGACGACAAGACAGCGCGGCGCGAGGGGTTGGCGCCGACCTTCTTGGACCTGCGCGAGGCGGGCTCACTCGCGCGCCTCGTGTCCGTGTGCGTCGAGGCGCCCAACCTCGAGCTCCTCCTTATCCCCACAGGGGTGGCCGCGCCCATGCCCGCGCCCCTGATGCCCGCGCCCATGCCCGCGCTGCCGCCGCCCGCCGCCTCGACCGAGGGCGCGACGGCGGAGGCGGCTGAGGGCGATGTGCCCATGACGGATGGCGCGGCGCCGGAGACTGCCTCCTCTTCAGCTGCGGTGATGCATGCGCTCAATGCAGCGCTCGAGGACGCACCCGTCGTGGCAGCGCCCGCAGCGCTACCGGCACCGGCGCCGGCGCCTCCGATGCCCATGCCAGTGCTTACCACGGCGTCGGCGCCTCCGATGCTGGTGCGAGCCTACTTGGTGGCACGCCATGACATTCCTCCTATGGTCGAGTTGACGTGGGCGGGGCCGAGTGGCCACACGGCTCGCCAGTCCGTGTCCTCGGCCAAAGCAGCCGACGCCGCCACCGCCGCCGCAGCCGACGAGACGCCGGACGCCATGGCGGCCGAGCCTGGCAAGCTCGCGTACCTCGCGCGCGCCGCTGCCTGCGAGGTTCGTCAGCACGAACCCGGCCTCAAGGGGAATGATTGCATGCTGATTGCATGCTGATTGCATGCTGATTGCATTCTGATTGCATGCTGATTGCATGCTGATGGCCTCCCTCATCAGGTTCGTCAGCACGAGCCCGGCCTCAAGGGTGCGTATTTCGGCGGGCGCCGCATGACTGGCGTGCGTGGCGACGGGCTCGTGCGAGTGCAGTATGCGACGCTGTATGAGTCGACGGTCTCCGACGCGGCCCTGGTCGAGTGGATCAAGCCCTTTGATGACGACCACGTATGGCATCTGATGGCATCTGATTGTCTCCCTCATCAGCCCTTTGATGACGACCACGTATGGCATCTGATGGCATCTGATTGCCTCCCTCATCAGCCCTTTGATGACGACCAC
>ENA-UOUZ01002350-UOUZ01002350.1-mixed-culture-metagenome-genome-assembly--contig:-NODE-2350-length-10259-cov-108.041160_pt1 | contig 10259 bp, 7 predicted proteins | sample MGYA00238154_ERZ761575 | MGnify/ENA primary metagenome ERZ761575 (study PRJEB28896, sample SAMN07631632) | mixed culture metagenome | isolation source: Freshwater growth medium | place: USA...
TTGCGACTGATTGCGACTGATTGCGACTGATTGCGACTGATTGCGACTGATTGCGTCTGATTGCGTCTGATTGCCTCTGATTGCCACTGATTGCCACTGATTGCCACTGAGTATCTCGCTACGGCAGGCGGGCTTCGTCTCGGGCCTCACTCTGACGTTGCTCGGCTTCTCGACCCTCTTTGGCGGGGATAACCCCATCCTCCTTTTTTGGGGCCTGATCATTATCTTCCTGCAACGGCAGCCGGAGCTGCCCTGTGCGGACGACATCACCGGGGTCGACACGACGCGCACGGTGCTCGCGGCTGTGGCGGGCGTCGTCACGCTGCTCACGCTGCTTCCGTGCCCCATCCAGTCGGTCGCGGCGCCGCTGGGTGGGTTTTGAGACACGGCGCCGTGTTGGGCACAGTCGAGTCATCTACTTTGAGACGCGGCGCCGTGTTGGGCGCAGCCGAACCATCTACTTTGAGACACGGCGCCGTGTTGGGCGCAACCGAGCCATCTACTTTGCGACGCGGACTCTGCGCGGCCCCCACCCACGTTTACGCCCCGACGACGAAATTTGAATGAAAAGGCGACGATGTGTCGCATCAACCATGGCGGAACCATGGGTGCCTGTGGGGTACTATTGTACCCGTAGCCGGTGGCCTTTAAAGCGCGCGGGCGGAGAGTTTTTGAGCAGGCATATGGTGTGTGTGTGTTCGTGAGCGTGCGTGCATGAATCACTTGCTGCACTGCCCGACGGTTATCCGATGGTAGGCGGAGGAGGTGGAGTCAAAAACATGGTACAATGAAGTGCGGGAGGACCCGGCGACGAAACTTTTCAGCTGTTTCGGCCAGCCAAACTTGAGCGGATGAGCTGGCAACACCGCGAGATTTCTGCGTCGCTGCGATTGTCAATGGAGGACGAGGAGCTCGAGCGCGAGCAGGAGCCACGGCGCCACCGACGCGAACCCGAGGCGGCTATGCCGCCTGCTCGCGGCGAAGGCGGCGAAGGCGGCGAAGGAGGTGAAGGCGACCGCTCCTTTGAGCCCGATTCGACGCCGGCGGCTGAAAATGGCAAGGAGCGCGACGTCGAGAGCGGACCAGTGCGCACGCTGTGCGTGCGCAACCTGCCGCTGAACACGGCGCCGCGCGAGGTGCGCAATCTCGTCGCCCTGCTCGACGGCTTCGAAGCGTACTCGCTCGTGAGCGTGGGCGCCTTTGTGCGCTTCGCGAGCCCCGAGGCGGCACTGGCTGCCAAGGCGAAGCTCGACCAGTTCGTCTTCGACGAGGCCGAGCCCAACCGCAAGCTCGTGTTGGCGATGGCGCAGCGCAATCTCGTCGGGCACCCCAAGAATCGCGCGCCCGCGTCGCGCTTCCCGCCCGCGGCACCAGTGAGCATGTACAGCGCGCCTGCGCCTCGGACAGCCGCCGCCGGCGGCGGCTACGGCGGCTACGACTCGCTTGCGCGGCCGAGCTACGACTCGTACGCCGCGCCGGCCGCGTACGGCGGCGGCGGTTACGGCGGCGGCGGCTACGGCGGCCGGTACGGTGGTGCATACGGTGGCGGTGGCTATGGTGGTGGCGGCGGTTATGGTGGTGGCGGCGGCGACCGCGGCGGAGGCTACGGCAGTTACAGCGGCGGCTACGGCGGAGCCAGCGGCGGCTCCGGCGGAGCCAGCGGCGGCTACGGCGGCGCCGGCGACTCTGGCGGCGACCGCGGCGGCGACCGCGGCGGCGACCGCGGCGGCGGCGGCTACGGCGGCGGCGCCCATGGCGGCGCCCCCATAAAGCGAGCGCGTACGACGGACGCGCGCTATGATCACGGGCCCGACGGCAACGGCGACACGCTCTGCGTTCGCTACCTGTCGGATGGCTTCACGCTGGATCATGTGGAGCAGACGGTGGCGCGCCTGCCCGGCTACCGCACGCGGAAGCTCGTGCAGGTGCGAGATGGCAGCATGATGTTTATCCTCTTCGACAGCGCCTCCGACGCACAGGGTGCGCTCGCGCACATGCGCACAATGGAGTGGCAGACGCGCACCGGCCGCTCGGTGACGCTCGAGGTAGAGGTCGCCAAGCGCTCTTTGGTGCCCGACGAGCGGTGATGCAGCGGGGGGGGGGGGGGGGGCGGTGGCCCGCGGAGCGGCGCTGACATAGCTCTCGCACACCCGGGGGCACAGTGCCATGGCACATATGGGGAACACACGGCACCAGCTCGCAGCTGGTCGAGCGGAGCAAAGAGTGTATTTCTGTGACGAGTCTATGTCAGACACGTGGAACACTTCGAGAGCACACAGATTATTTAACAGAGTATTTGGCACACTCTTCCCCGTCTCGGGGTCGGCAGCAGCAGCGGCAACGGAAGCGAGAAAGCTCATTCGGCGCAGTGCCCACCACGACGCCCACGTCGACGTACCGGTACCTATGTCGTCCACCACTTCGGAGCCCGACGCCAACTCCGCGCAGGCGCTGGCGCGGTCTCTCAAGGCGCCTCTGAACGCAGTATCCCTCGACGCCAAGCTCGACGTTGCCGTTTGGCTCGTGGCAGCCGACGAGAGGACGTGCATCTTTCCCGACCGGCTGCGCTTTGTTCTCGACTGGCTGTGCGGCGTGCTTCGCGGTGCCAAAGCGGGCAGCGACGGCGTGCCACCGCGTGCCGATGTGCGCTTTTGGCGGCTTCTAGACGCACTCTTGCATCGAGCTGCCGGGTTGCCCGAGCCGATCGATGATGCGGCGCCACCGGCACAGCTGCCTCGGCCGCTGCCCTCGGGCTTTCGAACACGCCTGGCTCAGAGCAGTCGCCTGCTGTTGCAGAGCGCCGCGGCCGCCCTCGAGCACGCCGCGGCCGGCAGCATGGCACCCAGCGCCAGCGCGCACCTCTGCGCGCGCGTCCGTCGCGTCTCATGCCTGCTCCTCATCGAGGAGGCCAGCTGGTTCCGGCCGGGGGCCGAGGCGGTCGCCGAGTACGCCGGGCGCGTCAGCCAGAGCGCGGCGCTGCTGCTCGAGGGCAGCGCGAGCCCGTACGCGACGGTCAGGGAAGCGATGGCAGCGGGCGCACCGCATGCCCTTCACGCGGCTGCCGATGCGAGCTCTGCCGTTGCGGCGCTCACCGGCGAGACACCGCCGCGAAAGGTGTTGATGATCCTAACCGGCACCCTGCTGCGCCCGATGCTGGCGCTGCTGTCGAGCTGCTCGCGCCTCTTCGGCAGCGGCGCGGACGAGGAGGCCGACGATGGCGGCGGCGCCCACCACGGCGCGACACACTCGGGATCGTTCCGCGCCCGCGACGGCGCCTCGCGTGCCCTCGTGTGCGCGGCGGTGGACGCGGCCGCGGTGATCTCGGAGAGTGTGAGATCGATCTTGGTGCACGCCGATCATTTGCCTGAGTATGCCGCGACCCTCCGGCACAGCATGCCCACGCCCGAGGCGGCATTGAGCCTGGGTGGCAGCGAGCGCACCGGTGCAGCGGGCCGCGAGATCAGCATCGCACCCAGCAGCAGCGGCAGCAGCAGCGGGAAGCGCGCACCAAAGCGGGCGAAGGCGGAGGCGCCGAGCGGCGGCGGCGGGAGCGCGAACTACACCGCGGCAACGCTCGAGGCCATCGCTCGCTTCACTCGTGATGATTTGCAAAGCGCGCCCGCGCGGGCGCTGTCCCGGGCGCTGGCAGCTGCCTCTGCGGCGGGCGCTGTACCGGGCGCGACCCCGAGCGTTGTACCGGGCGCTACTCTGAGCGCTGTCCCGGGCGCTCGTCTTGCCAACGGCAGCGGCGGCGGCGGCGGCGGCGTGGCAGCGGATGCGGCCGCCCCCGCTGCGCTGCTCCTGCCTGTCTTGCCTGCCCTGCTTGAGTGGATAGCCTCGGCATACGAGCAGCAGCAGGCCGTCATGCGCGAGGAGCGTTCAACTCGCCTCCGCCTCGGACTAATAAGTGGAAGCCGCACGCCACGCGCCGTCACGGCAGACGGCGGCGCCCGCGACGGCGCGGACGCTCCGGCCGAGGCGCCCACGACGGCGGAGGGCAGCTCGCTCGAGCTTGGGTTTGGGTTGCTCGCGTGGCTTGCTACCCCTCTGCTAGGCTCGCTCACGGCTTTGCTTGGGGACACACTCGCGGCCCTTGGCGCCGACGACAAGACCGGCTTAAGGGGCGGCCGATGCATGCAACCAAATGACGAGACCGGCTTAAGGGGCGACCGATGCATGCAACCAAAGGTGGAGGCTCGCGCGCAGCTCGAGCTGGCCGCCACGGTGCGATTGCCATCCGAAGCCTTGCTAAAGGAAGCCTTGAACTTGCCTTGCATGCAAGCGCTCATAACGGCGCCCCTCTTTCCCCAGTGCGGTTGCCATCCGAAGCCTGCGACGCGCTCGCAGCCTTGCACCTGCCTTGCATGCAAGCGCTCACCACGACGCCCTGTTCCCCACAGGTACGATTGCCATCCGAAGCCTGCGACGCGCTCGCAGCCTTGCTTCGCACGGCGGCGCGCTGCGGCGTCTACCGACCCCGCGAAGACGTATCCGGCGAGCAGAAGCGATGGATTCGGGCGATGATGCAGCCCGCGGTCGCTCTCGCCAGGGCGCTCGCGACTCGTGCCCATCCATTCGCTGGTACGCCGGCAGAGGCGGCGGCGGCGGCGCGGGCAGCGGCGGAGGCTGCCTCCGCCTCCGCCGCCTCCTCCTCCGCCGCCGCTTCCTCCGCCACCTCCGCCGCCGCCTCCTCGACCGCAGCTGCGGCCGCAGCCGCATCGCTCCAATCGGCGACACGCGCGACGCACGCCGCCGTGTGCTCCATACTGGACGCCGCCCTCGAACTCGATGCCCTTCTCTTTCGACCTCACCAGCCCGTGGCCATCGCGCTGCTCGCGACGGCGCCCTCGCTCTCCCGGGCCGCGCTCGGCTTGCTGCACACGCTGCTCGGGACGGCCGCGGCAGAGCGTCAGGTGCCGCTGAGTGCGTCTGATTGCGTCTGATTGCTTCCGAGCGCACCTGATTGCATCTGAGCGCATAGGAGATTGCGTCTGATTGCATGGGTGATTGTTTAGAAGATTGCATAGGTGATTGCGACTGATTGTCTCCCTCATCAGGTGCCGCTCCTCCTCAAGACACTCGCCGAGCAAGCGTCCAGCCTCGTGGCGCTCCTTGGCGGCGGCGGCGGCGGCTGCGGGCGTGCTGCTGAGGTGGGCAGTGCTAGGGTTGGCGGCGGGCTTGGTGGCGGACTCGGCGGTGCTACGCTTGTCGGCGGCGGCGGCGGTGGCCTCGGCGAGGGTGGCCTCGGCAGGTTGATGGGATGCGACGCCTTTTGGAAGCAGCTCGCGGAGATTGTATCTGCGAGCCCGGAGGCACAATCTCCGGAGCTCGTACCGGTAGTGCTCTCGTACTTGGAGGCGATGTGTGCGCACGCTGCGGGGGGCGGCGGCAAGGGGGTGGGCGAGGTCTGCTGGCAGCTCGGCTGCCTCCTTGCCCTCGTCTTCGACGCCATCCCGCTGGCCACGCACACGGCCGCACCCCTCGCCCTCGCCGCCCAGCGCGCCCAGGCGCTCGCCACAGCGCTCACACCGGCGCTCGGCACGGCGCCCACGGTCGGCGCCCACCACAGCGCGGCGCGGTCCGAGGACGACGGTTATCGGGAGGCGGCCGCGATGCTGCTCTGGCGGGCAGGCGTGGCCCTTGAGCGAGGATGCTCGGAGTTGCTCGAGCCGGGGGCTTGGGGCTTGATGCGACCGACGGAGCCGCCCGCGGCGCTGGTGGCAGCTCGGGACGCTCTGCATCGCCTGAGTGACACCCACGGCGGCGGCAGCGCCGAGGGCAAAGGCGGGCGCATAGGCGGTGGCAAGGGCGGCGCTAGAGGTGTTAGCGCCAGCTACGCCGACGCAGCAGTGCAGCTTGCGGCGGCCGACGCGGTGGCCTATGCGGCTGAGTGGTTTCATCTCGACCGCGTTGTGATGAGCACTGCTGGCCTCTTCACACCTTGGGGTTCGTCATCGCCCTCCTCCGCGCCGGCCGAGGACGACGAGGACGACCCCCAAGGCGCCGCCCCCGCCGAGCGCGCCGCCACCGTCGAGGGGCACAAGGGGCCCACACAGGCGGGGCGTAAGCGGCGCAAGGGGTCCTCGTTGGCCGAGAGCGTTGTGGCGGGCGCTCACGAGGGCGCCGTGGCGGGCGCTCACGATAGCGCCGAGCGGCTCGCCCGCCGCGCCGCAAAGCGCCAAAAGGGCGTTGTGGTGGGCGCTCACGAGAGCGCCAAGCGCCAAAAGGTTGTGCGCCGGTGGCTCAAAGAAGACGTGGCACTGCTGGCCACGTGGCGCCCGGCGGAGGCCAAGCTCGCGGCCACGTGGACGGCGGCTCCCGCAGCGGCTGCACTCGCGCCTGGGTGCGCTGCGCCTCTGCGTGCCTTCGCGTCGCGGTGGGCGCTCGCTTGTGAGCACGCCCCTCTGCTCGATGCGTACGCGAGCGCGTCGGACCTCCGACGATGGCTCGGTGTGCTATGGACGGCGGTCTGCGCGAGCGAGGGCGCCGTGGCGGGCGCAGCCGACCTCGAGGCCTCCGCGGCGGGCGCCGTGGCGGGCGCCGCTAGGATGGCGGGCAGCGGCGCGCGCGCCCAGTACGGCGCGAGTGACGGCGCCCAGTACGGCGCGCCACAGAGCGTGCGTGCGGTCAGCTGGAGGGTGCTGCAGGCGGCGAGTACCTACGAGCTGCCGCGCGTGCGAGCGGCGCTGCTGCCATCCGCGTGGCGTTGGCTGCGCCGCCATCTGCCTGCCGAAGAGAGTGTGCGTAGCCGCCATTTGCGTGCACAGCTGCGATTCGTGCTTGATGGAGCTACCGCGGAGGCGGGGGGCGAGGGTGGGGGCGAGGCGGGGGGCGAGGGGGGGGGCGAGGCGGGGGGCGAGGCGTCCGACGAGTCGTGGTCGAGGTTGTTGGGTAAGCGTGGCGCGGAGTGTCTCGCAATCAGTTCGGAGCAGTGGCGTTCCATCGGGCAGCTCGTTGCGATCTTGAGCCGTCTGCCGTTGGAGTGGGTGCCTCTCGAGCAGGTGCGTTGATTGCCTCTGATTGCATGTGATTGTGTCCCTCATCAGAAGTTGGAGTGGGTGCCGCTCGAGCAGGTGCGTTGATTGCCTCTGATGGCGTGCGTTGCATGCAAGCGCTCACCACGACGCCCCCTCCCCCCTTATCTCTCCGCTCGAGCAGGTACGTTGGCTGCTCCCCGCGGTGCTGGTGCTGGGGCAGCTCGCCCATTCACAGCTCGCCCATTCACAGCTCGCCCATTCACAGCTCGCCCATTCACAGCTCGACCATTCAAAAGCAGATGGCGGGTTACCGGTCGAGCCAGGCGCGTCTCCCGGAAAGTACCAGGAAGTTCTTGGAAGGTACCTGGAAGAGGCCTTGGTCGGTGTGCTGCGCCTCGCGGCGACACTCGCGGCCGTCTCCCCCACTGTGACGCGGGAGGTGATCGGCGGCCGCGCTTGCCGCCGTGTCCTCCAATGGGCGCTTCGACTCCCCACAGCGATGGCGCGTGGCGCCGCCCACGACGGCGCGCCCGACACGGCGCGCGCGGAGGCGGAGCGGCAGTGCGCGAGGCTGGTAGGCGCTGTGACGGGCGCGGCGCTTGCCACGCGCGGTGCGTTCACGTTCACGCCGACCTTGCTAGGCGGCGGCTGGTCGCGCTGGCTCGAGGATGTACGCCAGGCGCTCTGGGCAACGGCCCCAGCTTCGGAGCCGGCGGCTGTGAACACCGAGCCGGCGGTGGGTGTGAACACGCAGCAAGCTCAGACGATGGCCCTCTGGGCGCTCAGTGCTCATCTGGACGCGATCACGGCGTCGCTGCCTCCGCCCCCCCCCTCCCGCGCCCCTCCTGCCCCCGTGCACTCGGCGACGCACTCGGCCGCACCGCCCGCCACGACGCGCGCGCACTGCGAGGCCGCGGCGCTCTGGGTGACGAAACTCCGATCGGTCCTGATGGGCGCCGTGTTGAGCGCCGGGCCGATCGCCATTTCGGGCGCCGTGACGGGCGCTATGACGGGCGCCGTGCCGAGCGCGCCGTGCCCTCCGCTCGCGCTCCTCGACGCGCTGTTGCGGGCGCGTCGTGAGCCTTCGGACGCGCTCGAGGCGGAGGTGCTCGCGGCGGCGCTCGAGGCGGTCGCCGCGTTCACCAGATGCTTCAATGCGCTCGACGCTCACGCGGAGCTGAGCGCCGTACTGGGCGCGCCCGCCGCTGAGGACGATGACAACGCGCCGTCTCGAGCACCTATGGCCGCGCCGCCGCCGCCGCCGCGCCTGCGGAGCGCGTTGCTCTATGCGATGGGGATCCTGTCAGACGCCCCCCCAGCCTCGACGCTCGCAGCTCGCGCTCAGGACGGCGCGAGCCCCCTCGAACGCGCGGCGCCGGCGCCGTTCGCGCCCAGCACGGCGCTACCCGCGCCCGGCACAGCGCTCGCGCTCGGCACAGCGCGTCGGCGGTTACGGGCGGCTGCCCTCGCGCTTCTCGACGCTCTAAGTGAGCGCCCCGCGGTGCTCTTCGCCGCTCTACCCTCGGACGATCGACATCACCTCCTCGCCCTCCTTGCGCGTCGTCTCGAGCACTCCGCCACCGCGGTGCGCCTCTCTCCCTCTGGCCGCGTGCGCGCCGCCGACGCGCACTCCGCCGTTGGGATGCTCCGACGGCTGACGCTCAGCGGCGGCGACCAGGACGGCGCCACCTATGCGTGGATGATGGGCGCCCTGCTGGCCGAGGTGGCGCCCGTCACGGCGCGGTCGGTCGGCGCCCACGACGACGCGCCCACGACGGCGCGTATGTGCGCCTCTCTCCTAAGGCTTGCACTGATCGGGGCGGCGAGCGCACCGCAGCAGCGCGCGCACCTCGATGCACGCAAGCCCGATTTGCATCGCGTCCTCGTGGGCATCGCCACACGCCCCGTGCCTTGGCGCCGTGTTGGGCGCGGCGCGCGGCAGCTTGCACGGAGCGACCAGCAGCGCCCAAGATGGCGCGGTCGATAGCGTGCGCACGTGCGCCCTGCTCGCCCTGACCGCCCTCGTCACCAACGACCAGCTTCGGCTCGCGCCCACCGACGGCGCACCACTGATGCTTGCGATCGCGAGCGCCGCTGGTCACCACCTCGAGCTGCGGTACGCGCCGTCCCGAGCGTCCGAGCTGAGGACCTCTGATGATGACCTCTGATGATGACCTCTGATGAGGACCTCTGATTGCCTCCCTCATCAGGTGCGCGCCGTCCCGAGCGTCCGAGCTGCCCACGCCCGTCACGTTCAACAGCGCGTACTTTCTGCTCGTGGCGCTGCTCCGGCAGCGATCGCGCCTCGTGCACCGCGCCGTGCCGCTCCTCATCGCCACCATTCGAGGCTTGCTCCTCACCGCCGCGTACAGCAGCCGAGCGGCGGCCGCTCTCAACCCCGCGTGGCCCGAGGCGGTGGTTACGGCGGCGGTGGTTACGGCGGCGGTGGTTACGGAGGCGGTGGTTACGGAGGCGGTGGTTACGGGCACGAGCTCGGCGGACGGCGCGGCCGGTGCGACGAGCGAGGTGCCCGACACGGCGCGTGGCGCCCGGCACGGCGCGGCCGGTGCGACGAGCGAGGGCGTCGCCGCGGGCGCCTTCCCCCTTGAGTGCGTGCGCAATCTGCGCCGCCTCTACGAGCTGCTCGCCGCCCACAAGAAAGTACTCGTGCGCCACGGCTCGTACCTGCTGGCGGATGTGCTCGGGGTGTGCCGTGAGCGGCCGCTACCGCCCGCCGCCCAGCGCGAGCTGCTGCCGGGCATCCACGCGCTCCTCGGCATGTGCACCGAGGTCGAGGTCCAGGCCGTCCACGCCGCGAGTGACCCTGGCCGCCAGCGCGTCCTTAAGGATCTGCTCGAGTCGTACCAGCACTCCTTCAAGTACAAGGGCAAGGCCTGAGGCACGGTGAGCGATCTGAGAGAGAGAGAGAGAGAGCCGAGCGAACTTAGGCGCTAGATGGGATGGAGTCGCGACGTCTCCTTTGCTACTAGGAGGGGCCGCACGCGTCGTTTTGGGCACGTTCGCTCTAGATTGGATTGAGTCGCGACGTTTCTTTTGCGCTGGCCGCGATACACTATAGTTACGCAGCAGTAGCTCCGAAGACCGTGGAAAAAAATCCGCTCCGCGCGCACACGGGCACTTCACAGACGATGCAAAGAGCTTTTCACAGAGGGCCTAAGTTTGCGGAAAGTCAATGCCAAAGGTGGACGTGAGTTCGGCAATCCCTCCGTGCGGGCGCGCATTACCCAATGCCCTCGTCGAGCCCGATGGCCTGCTTCGCCC
>ENA-UOUZ01002351-UOUZ01002351.1-mixed-culture-metagenome-genome-assembly--contig:-NODE-2351-length-10257-cov-93.151343_pt1 | contig 10257 bp, 8 predicted proteins | sample MGYA00238154_ERZ761575 | MGnify/ENA primary metagenome ERZ761575 (study PRJEB28896, sample SAMN07631632) | mixed culture metagenome | isolation source: Freshwater growth medium | place: USA...
CGGGCAGCAACCAGGCCGCCATCGAGTCGTCAGCCTTTCTCAAGGGGGCCAAGGAAGGGAAGCGAGTGCCCCTCTCAAAAGTGTTGTACGAGCGGTAGTTTAAAGAGGGGTCGGACATGCTACAGAGCTTACACCATCTAAAAAGCAATCTCAACCGTTTCTCACTGGTCCACATTCTAAAACAGCAGAGAAAACATTTTCCGTGGAAACGCAAGATTCTCGGAAGCGTCCCTGTCGCGAGCTCCTTTCTCGCGGCGGCACTTCCTCACACCAAGCCTCCGGCAATGCTCGCCCTCACTTTCCTCGCTGGCAGCAGCGGATTCACCGGGGCCGGGCCTGCACTCGTCGCGCCGCGCCCTCAGGTGCAGTGCGCGGGCCGCCCCCTGCTCGCTGTTGAGATGTCTGCGGCGCGCCGTGCGCACCTTGGCGCTCTCGTCTCGGGCCTGACGAGCCTCGCCACGCTTGGAGCAGCGGCGAACGCCGCGGAGATTCGGAGCACCCCGTGGGCGATGTCGACCTTCCGTGCGTGCGCGGCGCTTCGAATCCGCCTCGCCGCGCCCCAACCGTGGTGGTGTCCACACGACTATGGCCGCAAATCGGACTTGTCTCCCGCGTCGAGATTCACCTTGGCCACCCTATCTGCTCACCCGCCCCGCGCGCGCGTCCCGTGTGTGCTCAGTCGACGCGATTGACTCCGACCTCATCGAGAAGGTCTCTTTCTCCGCCGACGGCAAGCAGGCGCTTGCCATCGACAAGGATGGCAACCGGCATGAGGCCCTCATCCTGCCCGGCGAGTCGGCGGAGCTCATCAAGCTGCTGACGAAGAAGAACGTGGTGTTCGCTGTGCAGCCGCCCGCGGAGAAGGGCGCGGCGGCGGGCCTGCTCGGCGTGCTGCCCGCGCTCGCCTTCCCGCTGATCATCATCGGCGGCCTCTTTTTCTTGCAGCAGCGCAACGGCGGCGCCGGCGGCGGCATGGGCGGCCTCGGCGGCCCTGGTGGGCCGATGGGCATCGGCAAGTCGAGGTCGAAGATCCAGATGGAGCCAGCGACGGGCGTCACCTTCGACGACGTCGCCGGGTGCGAGGGCTCCAAGCAGGAGCTCACGGAGATCGTCAACTTCCTCAAGAACCCGGCCAAGTACTCGAAGCTCGGCGCCAAGATCCCGCGCGGCGCGATCATGGAGGGGCCTCCGGGCACGGGCAAGACGCTGCTCGCGCGCGCGGTCGCGGGCGAGGCGGGCGTCCCCTTCGTCTCGGCCTCGGGCTCCGAGTTCGTCGAGATGTTCGTCGGCGTGGGCGCGAGCCGCGTGCGTGATCTCTTCGGTCAGGCGAAGAAGAACGCTCCGTGCATCGTCTTCATCGACGAGATCGATGCGATCGGCGGCGCGCGCGCGGGCGGCGCGGGCGGCGGCATGGGCGGCGGCGGCAACGACGAGCGCGAGCAGACGCTCAACCAGATCCTGACCGAGATGGACGGCTTCGAGGGTAACTCGGGCGTCATCGTGCTCGCCGCCACCAACCGCGCCGATGTGCTCGACGCGGCGCTCCTCCGCCCCGGCCGCTTCGACCGCCGTGTACCGGTCGACCTGCCCGACAACGATGGCCGCCTCGCGATCCTTAAGGTGGGCACGCCGACGAGCGGGCCGACCCCCCGCAATTCCCCCCACTCTCCGCCCCACTATCCCCCCACACACGCCCAGTGTCCACGTCGCCCTCGTTCCTTTGACACTCCCCCCCTCGCGGCCACTTTTGTCTCCTCCAGGTGCACTGCCGCGGCAAGCCCCTCGCCAAGGGCCTCGACATCTCCATGATCGCGAAGCGCACGACAGGCTTCTCGGGCGCCTCGCTCGCCAACCTGATGAACGAGGCCGCCATCGTCTCCGCGCGCAATGGCAAGAGTGAGATCGGGTACGAGGAGATCGACTACGCTCTCGATCGGCTCACCGTGGGCATGGTCAAGTCGACGGGCACCTCGTTCCCCAACCGCCAGCGCCTGGTCGCCTACCACGAGGCGGGCCACGCGATCATGGGTGCGCTCACCCCCGACTATGACCAGGTGACCAAGGTGACGATCCTGCCCCGCTCCAACGGCGCTGGCGGCTTTACGCTCTTCACCCCCCCAGAGGAGCGCCTCTCCTCGGGCTTGTACTCGAAGCGCTACCTCGAGGGGCAGCTGGCCGTCGCGCTCGCGGGTCGCGTGGTCGAGGAGATCGTGTACGGCGAGGATGAGATCACCACGGGCGCCTCGGGCGACTTGCAGCAGGTGCGCAACATCGCGCGGCGCATGGTGACTCAGTGGGGCTTTTCCAAGGACAAGCTCGCGCCCGTGGCGTGGGAGCAGGACGGCGTCTCCCCTTTTGGCCCGCAGGCGGCCTCGTCGGCCACGCAGAAGAAGGTGGACGAGGAGGTCAAGCAGCTCGTCGCGAAGGCGTACAAGCACTGCATGAAGACGCTGCTCGATAACCGGGACATTTGGGAAGAGCTCACGGAGATGCTCATTGAGAAGGAGACGATCGACTACAAGGAGCTGCAGGCGCTCGTGGCCAAGTACTACCCCAACGGGGTCGCCAACGCGCGCGTCGCCGTGCCCGCCTAAGCCGCCGTCATGTCGCGGCACGTGCGGCGGGGGAGATCTGGGGAGATCTGTATTAGGGACTGCGACAAGGCCGAAAATTTGTGAACCCGTCCGGGGACGTTTAGCTGCTCTGAGCATGGGCATGCGGTCGGGCATGCGGCGTGGGGATTGATCGCGGTGTTTCCGTCGCGGCGGGGCGAGAAGGGCGGCGTTAACGGCGGCTACCCGCTGGCGCGAGAGCAGCTTTGAGCTGGAGGCATGGGATGCAGGATGAGAGCTAGCGTCGCGCGTGTCGTTTAGGCGATCCCGGTGGTAGCGCGCCGGGATGTGTCTGTGAACGACTGGTTCAAGCATGTTGATAGCATGTTGACCCTCGCGGTGTGTGGACCGTCATGCGAGCCCAGCTTTTCTCTGAGACTGTAATATGTTGTGTCGCACCGCTATTCCTTTTATTGTTCCGAAAGAGCTCGAAAGCTGGATCGTTTGTACCCTGTCACTCATGTACCTCCCCGCGGCGGGGTGAAACTGTAACTGAAAGGGCCAAAAGCAGGGTGATCGGGAGCAGGGTGGACTCAGAGCTCGCCTGCATTGCGTTTCTCAATCCGATGGCATCCCGCACTCGTCGACGTCTTGGCACTCGATAGCGCTCACGAGCGTGTCGTCTTTAGCCTTGGGTGCACCCACAGGCAAGCCTTCTTTGAGAGCAGCAGCAGCCACCCAGGAGGCGAGACGCCCAGTGTCGACTTCTTGGACAAAGCGAGCGACTGGAAAGCCAAGCACGTTCTGGTAGTCGCCGGTGATGCCCGTGACAATGGACGAGCCAAAGCCCTTGATGCTATATGCACCTTTGCTCGCCATCGGCTCTCCAGTGGCCACGTATTCTTCAATCTCGTCGTCGGTCAGCTTTCTGAACGCGACCGATGTCACCTCGGTGAAGGTATGCATGGCGTATGCACCAGGTTTGTCGTCACCGTAGGCGAGTGACACTCCGGTCAGCACAGCGTGTGTGCCTGCATCCGAGAGGGCACGAAGCATGCGCCTCGCATCGTCCGTCGATTTTGGCTTGTCCAAAACCTTGCCATCAAGCACCACAGCTGTCTCTGCACCGATGATGAGCGAGGGGGGCTGCGCATGCTTCGCCGCGAACGCTGGCACGCACTTCGCAAATCCTCTGATCGCTTTCTGCTTCGAAAGCTCCTCGACAAGCTGCAACGGCGCGTAGCCACTGATATCAATCGTCTCTGGGAGGCCAACTGGGACTATCCGAGCATTGGCGCGGATGACATCATTGATGATGTTCGCGCGGGTCATCGATGCCGACGCAAGGACAATGTGCGCTGCGCGCACCACCGAGATGTCGGTTAAAAGCATTTCTGTGAAGCGGGAGCCGCTACTGAGCTGCAGAAAGGACCTTTCAGTCGTCCATAGAACGCCGAACCTCTCTCTGTGCCCTGTGGGGAGCGATCTGCTCTGGATCACAGGTTTTCGGAGATTTAGATTTCGTCGACGGAGCAGTCAGCAAACTTACCCATCCCGCCACCCCCGTTCCGTCCCCGTACCGCCTCACCCGGTGTTTTTGAACGGTCTGGAACCGATACATGTACCGGTAGGGACCGGCGTCATGGAGGATGTACACTTCGATGTCGAATATATTTTAGCTGCGCCGCGCCCTCCACCGCCACCCTGGAGCCTGGTACAACCTGTACAAGAGCGAGAGATTACTGGGCCTTATTGTACAAAACCGCTTGAACGCGAATAACGCTTCTTATTTATTGTTATCATGCGCAGCCAGAATAAAGCAGGCAGCAGCGCAGCACATATTTTACTATACACATCTTAAGCACATCCGGCCCCAAATTGCCGGCCCCGCATGGTTCCGGCACACCTGTCGACCCAGGGCCGCAGGGCCTCGACCGGGTTCTCGTCGGCGCGACGCGGCAACGGGCCAAGCAACGGGCGCGGCCACCGCTCGACACCGCGCCAGCACGGCGGCCGGCCACCGGGGCCAGGGATATTTATTGCAGGGATTATTTATTTATTTTATTGAAATTGTGAGAGGGGGCGGCGGGCGGGGCCGGGGGTGACGGGCGCCCGATCATCGGGGACGGCTTTCAGCGTTCAGCGTTTAAGCGTTTAAGCGTTCAGCGGACAAAACCGGTTTGCGTGAGAAGACCTTGTTCAAGCTGTTACAGCCTATTCACACGACAGCTTGTGTTTGACGAAAAGGAATGGGGGAAGGCGACAACGTGACCGTCCTCCACCGCCCCGACGGCGGTACCGTGTACCTGCTGGGCACGTGCCACATGGCGAGCGGGTCCGCGTCCGCCGCGGCCGACCTCGTGCGCCGAGTCAAGCCGTCCGCTGTTGTCGTGGAGCTGTGCGACGGTCGGCGGCACATGCTGAACCACTCTTACGGCGGCGCAACGCAGCTGTCCGAGGCAGGGAGCTCGGGCGTCTCGCTCGCGGACGTGGCGGGTACACTCAGTGATGCGCTGAAGGACTGGACCAGCCTCATCAGCCTGCAGTATGACGCGCTGGGCAGCCTCGAGACGGCGCCCGTCGGCGGCGAGTTCCGGGCTGCAGTGGACGAGGCGCGCACCCTGAACGCGCGCGTGGTGCTCGGTGACCGTTCTATGGAGCTCACGCAGCAGCGGCTGCGGCGGCTCGTGCCCATCTCAGAGATTGTCTGGGCGCTGCTCTTCGAGGATGGCACGTGGGCGGAGGCGCAGGCGCACCGACGGTACCGTGAGGCGCACGAGCTGCAGGCGACGAGCGACGCGCTGGCGCGTGCGCTGGCACTGCCGTCGAGCGACGAGCGCGAGGCGAAGCTGCGTGCGCTTGGCACGACGCTCGCGCACCAGACCGAGCGGGCCGTCACCGCCGCCGTGCCCGGATTCGCGGACGCTGTGCTGTATGACCTGCTGCGCCGCTTTTGGTGCAAGGAACTCATCGGCGAGGCGCAGGTGACTGCCATGAGTGACACTGGTTGGGCATGAGTGACACTGATTGGCCGTGACTTCCGTGACTCGCTGATCTCGCTCTCTCGCGCGCGCGCTCTCTCGGCTTCAGCGCCAACGGCTGCGCGAGTCCCTCGAGGCCTACACGCACCTCGACCATCTTGACTTATATTACACCCCTACGTGCCGTCGCATCCTTCTCGACGAACGCGATTGGGTACTCGCCGAGGCGCTCCACACGGCACTCGGACCTACCGGTAGCCAGTCGTCCGAGTTGGGCGCCGTGGTGGGCACCGTGGTGGGCGTGGTGGGCAAATCCCATGTTCCGGGCATCACGGCCGCTTGGAACGCGCCCGAGGCGACGCGTCGCGAGAAGGTCGCCAAGGCGCTCGAAGAGCCACCGCCGCCTTCGAGGCTGCTCGCGCTCGGCGGCGGCGCGCTCGGGCTGGGCGCCCTTGTTGGCATAGCGCGCTCACGCACGATGCGGCGCGTCGCCGGCGCATGCAGCCTCGCGCTCGGCGGCGGCGCCACGTGGCTAGTCGTGGCGTTGCGCGACCGACTGGACTACTTTGAGCGCAGTCAGAAGCAGCAGGCGAAGAGGTGACGGGGGAGAGATGATGCGCACAAAATTTCTCGTCCAACACAGCAGCAAATTTCTAGAAATGTTGCGAAGATCACAGGAAATGTCGCGAAGATCGAATCTCGCCTCTCATGTCCTCTCACGCTCTAGCGCCTCGTACACTGTTGCGGCCGTAAACGATGACGATGTTGTGCATCTCGGCGATTCTGCCTCTCACACTCATCATCCGGGTCGCTCCGCCTCGCGGCACTTTGCCAACGATGAATGTCGCCTATGAGCGCCTCAAAGCGATCGAGGAGCAGGATCGCGCTCCAAAGCCCGACGTGGTCATGCCACGGATCCTTGAGGCATGGGGCTGCGATGCCGAGCTCTGGGCCAAGGTGAGGAGCAAAGGTACGTTGATTAAGCTTGCAAACGCGGGCGATGAGCAGACTGCTCGCGAGCGCATCGCCATGCTTCGCAACGCGCCCTCCGTCACGGGCGTGACCATTGCGCTGCCTGCTGAGCTTGTCGCCCTCGGCTGCGACGAGGCGACCTGGGCAAAGGTGCGGTCCAAACGATCGCTCATCACTCTCGCGGCTGAGGACAAAGAGGCGGCTCGCAGGCGCATCGAGATTGTGCGCACCTCCGCGCCTTCTGCGCCTGCAGGTCCTCGGCCACGGGGCACGATGCCGGGAGAACGTCCAGTGCCAACCGGGGCGGACGCTGGGGCCCCACGCATGGGGGACTACGCCCTCGAGGGCGCGTTGCCCGCGGGCGTGGACGCTGACGCTGTGGCGGCGCTCATGGCGCGCCGCGCCGCGGCTAAGCGCGATAAAGACTATGCGACCGCGGACCAGTTGCAAGACGAGTTGATCAGCATGGGCATTTTCATCAACGACCGCACGCGGCAGTACTTTGACGTGGCCAACCGGCCGGTGGCGGTGCCAAAGGAGGAAAAGAAGGCTCCGCCTCCGCCGTACACGGTCACCGGTAAACTGCCCGCAGGCGTGAGGGCCGAGACCGTACAGGAGCTGCTGCTGCGGCGGCAGGATTGCAAGTTCCGCCGAGAGTTTGACAAGGCGGATGAGATCCAAAAAGAGATTCTTGCGATGGGCGTCGGAGTCAACGACAGGACGCGCACCTTCTTCGCGGGCGGGCAGGGGGCGGTGCGTGAGGCGCAGCGCAGGGCGGCAGCCAAGGACATCGTCGACACTGCGGTCGCTGCTGGCTCCTTCAAGACCCTCGCTGCTGCCCTCGGTGCCGCCGGCCTCGTCGAGACGATAAAGTCGGCGGGCCCGTTCACCGTCTTCGCGCCGACTGATGACGCCTTCGCCAAGCTGCCCGCGGGCACCGTCGACGACCTCCTCAAGCCCGAGAACAAGGCCAAGCTCGCCGCCATCCTCACGTACCACGTCATCTCCGGCAAGGTGATGGCCAGCACTGTCGTCACCATGGATGGCCAGAAGGTGAAAACCGTCAACGGGGCCGAGGCCACCATCAAGGTTGGCAAGGACGGCGTCATGGTTGATGGCGCCAAGGTCGTCACGACCGACATCGAGTGCTCCAACGGCGTGATCCACGTCATCGACTCCGTCATCCTGCCCGCTTGAAGATACGTGATCGGTGAGTGTGGTCTTGTGGGCTGAGCTCGTTTTGGAGCGAACTAGAGCGACTGCGTGATTATTTTTCATGCTATTTTGGGTGTCTTTCCGTTCTCCCGGACCCGTCGCCCTACGACGACCGAAACATCAAACAACCCCCCGCGGCCCGCCCGTGGCCCGAGCGCCGACCGGGGGATGCGCGGTACGTCACGCGTCCGGGGACTGCGCGGACTCCGCCACCCCGCGCAGCGCGGTCTGCTACGCCGCGCTCGAGCGCCGAGTAGCCAGAAAAATCGAATCAAACCTGCCTTTCCGCCTTTCATCAAGCACCCCCTCAGCAAGCACCTCCTCGCATTGCCATCGGGGACCGCGGCTCGAGGCCGCTCGACCTGTCTACCGGCTCCCCCCGGTGTTTTTGAACCGGTACGGCACCCAGTACCCGGTACTGAACTGAACTGAACTGAACTACTGTACCCGACACCGACTCTTGATTTGACTTGATTTGACTTCAGATTTGAGAGCTCTCACGAGATCGAGGAACTTGCAACTTCGCGGCTCGCCGCAAAGAGAGCTCACACACATGGCGCCGATGAGCTTGGACGCCGCTTTCAAGATGCTTGGCCTGGACCGCAACATGGACGAGGCGAGCATCGACGCCGAAGCCAAGCGAGCGTACCGAAAGCTGGCGCAGAAGGCGCACCCCGACAAGGGCGGCAGCACTGAGGAGTTCCAGCAGCTCGGTGAGGCATACGAGCGCGTGTCCTCGCGCAGCGAGTCGCCCTTTGGTGGCAGTATGCCGGACGGCATGGATGTCGAAGAGCTCCTGCGACAAATGTTTGGCGGCATGGGCGGCGGCGGCGGCGGCGGCGGCGGCATGGGCGGCAGCATGCCTGCAGGATTTGCAGAAATGTTTGGAGGCAGCATGGGGGGCATGCCCGGCTTTGCGTTTGGCGGCATGCCAGGCATGGGCGGTGGCATGGGTGGTGGCATGGGTGGTGGTATGGGTGGTGGTATGGGCGGTGGCATGGGCGGTGACAACATGGCTGAGGAGCTCCTGCGGCAGGTGCGCGAGGCCAAGGCAATGTTCGGCGGGATGGGAGGGAGCATGGGCGGGATGGGCGGTGGCATGGGCGGTGGCATGGGCGGGATGGGCGGTGGCATGGGCGGGATGGGCGGTGGGTTTGGCGGGATGGGTGGTCTTCCTCCCGACATTGCGCAGATGTTTGGGATGGGCGGGATGGGCCGTGGGATGGGCGGCGGTAGCAGCGCTAAATACGCTGATCGTGTCGAGGAACTCGACCCCTTCGACGACGACGACGACGACGACGATCCACTGGCTGAGCTGATGCGGAAGCAGTTTGCCGAGGCACGCAAGACACGCCGTCAGCACGAGGCCGCCCACGTGCAAGAGCTACAGAAGGAGCTCAAGCGGCGTCAGGCCGATCTAGCTGCTCAGCGTGACGCCGAGGCAAAGCGGGCCGAGGCGGCGGCGCTCGATGCCATGGAGAGGCTACGGGCTGCCATGGGCCGCGGGCAGCTTGAGGAGCTGCGGCAGGTGCTGTGATTGAGTGTGATTGAGTGTGATTGAGTGTGATTGCCTCTGAGTGCCTCCGAAAACCTATGAGTGCCTCGTAACGCCTCTGAGCGCCCTCTAAGGGCCCTCTGAGTGCCACTGTGCCATCTGAGCGCCTCTTTGAATGCTGTAAATCACAGGTGCTCGAAGAATGCGAGGGTCGAAAGGTGGACAAGGCCCTCTTGGTAGAGGCGCGCAAGATGCGAGATGCTCTCAAAAAGTCCTCCAAGAAGGCGGCTAAGGGCGTCGTCGTGGGCGAGGCGGGGGCCTCCGCGTCCCCCGCGCCCACGACGACGCCTCCGTCTTCCGCGCCCACGACGACGCTTCCCTCATCGGCGGCCGCCGCGCCGCCTCCGTCGTCGGCGGCCGCCGCGGCACGAGGCGATGCGCCGACAACTGAGGCAGCCAAAAAGGCAGCCAAACGGCAACGGCAGAAGGAGGCGAAGGCCGCGGCCGAGGCGGCCGAGGCGGCGAGGGAGGCGGGCGAGGCGCCGTGCCGAGCATTTGCATGCGAGGCGGCCGAGGCGGCGAGGGCATCGGGGGAGGTGAAGGCGACCGAAGCAGCAGCGATGGCGGCGGAGGCAGCGATGGCGGCGGAGGCTGCCGCACAAGTGGCCTCGGCGACCAAGGCGGGAGCGGCAGCGGCCAAGGCCAAGGCCAAGGCGAAGGAGGCGAAGGAGGCGAAGGAAGAGGCGGGGGCGAAAGAGGCGAAGGTGGGCGAGTCGGTGGCGTCAGAGGAAGCGGGCGCGGAGGTGGAGGCAGAGGCGCAAGATGCAGCGGCGGAGCTGCCGTCTGCAGCAGTCATGTCTCCTCCCTCAGCAGCCAAGGCGCCTGCAGCGGCGTCAACAGCGGCGCTCACAGCGGCGCCCACCGCGGCGCCCACAGCGGCGCCCGCAGCGGTCAAACCGAAGCCCGAGGCTCCGGTACCGATGGTGAAGCCCGCGCCGGCTAGAGCGGTGGTGGAGCCCGCGCCGGCTAGAGCGGTGGTGGA
>ENA-UOUZ01002356-UOUZ01002356.1-mixed-culture-metagenome-genome-assembly--contig:-NODE-2356-length-10230-cov-137.807961_pt1 | contig 10230 bp, 5 predicted proteins | sample MGYA00238154_ERZ761575 | MGnify/ENA primary metagenome ERZ761575 (study PRJEB28896, sample SAMN07631632) | mixed culture metagenome | isolation source: Freshwater growth medium | place: USA...
GACGAGCGAGCCCGCGGCGTCGGCGAGGCGTTCGCGAAGCTACTCAAAAAGGGCTAGCCCACCGTCATCAGGAGGTATTCATGCTAATCAAGAACTATGAACAACGACTCTGACCTCCATAAACCGTGTAGGAGTTGGAGTACGGCGTAGAGCTATCGCGTTGTATCGCTATCGCCTATCGGTAGATCGAGCGTACGAGATAATTGATATGATAATCATCTTCTTTCACTAAAATTCTCACACGCAGCGAGCCTACACGACACCCTACACCGCAGCCAAAACTAATTTCTTCTCACTGCCTGATGGGGTGGTAACAAACGAACAGTACGGACACCTCGGGTATCGATGGCAAGTGCTGTGCCGGTCGGGCCGGGCCGAGATTGTCATCGCATTTCGCATCGAAACCGAACGTATGCGATATCGAGGTCTGCCGTTACCTGCGTCTTCAAGGCTCCTTCACAGGCTCTTTGACAGGCTCATCCTCCTGCACGCCAGCCAGCCTGTCGAGAGAGGATCGCACGATCTCGTACGTAAAGAAGGTGATCGCCGACGCGGGCGCCACCTTACACGCATTCACAAAGTAGCCACGGAACAGTCCAGGCAAGCCGTCCGTACGCAGGAGCAACGGCACGGCAATCAGAGGGTTGGGATCGCCCACGCCCGACATGGCGCGTCGCCGGATCACCTCCATCGGGAACGTGATCGCCGAGGCGCAGAAGCCAGCGGTGAATCCATACGCGGCATTGAATGTCTTCGGGATGAATTCGCCATTAGCAAGCGTGATGTGCCAGCGCTTGAGGATGTCGTACACGCCGAAGCGGATGGCAAAGTAGGGCATGACCGAGACGAGCGACATGGGCATGCCGCGGTACAGCGCAGGCACGCCACCCTTTTGTACGAGCTTGTTTGCGAACGAGAACACCGAAAGGTCCGTCGCGCCCTGGGTCGCCATCTGCGTGCGTACCGTCTCGAGCGGGAAGAGGAGCGCCATCGCGGTCATGCCGGCAAAGCCACCAGCGAGCAGCGAGACCACCGCCAGATTGGCCGTCTGCACGCCCGCGCTTTGGAAGAGCGCCGGCAGGCCCGCCTTGTACACGGCGAACGAGTAGAAGCGCACGGCTGACGAAGGGATCGTACGAAGAACGTCAGCCATGTTGCCACGCCAAAAGGCGCGCAAACCACCCTGCGAGTAAATGGAGCGCGCGACCTCGAGCGCATTTGTGCGCGTATTGGAGCATATAAGGTTGAGCCTCAATATGTCCAGCGGTGCCACCACTGTGTTGGAGACCACGCCGGCAGCGGCGCCTGCTATCAGATGGCGCGCCGCGCCGGAACGCAAGAACGGGACCCCGGCCCGCTCCTGCTGCTGCTGCTTATGATGTTGCTTTGAGAGCTCGGTCGCACGCGCGGAGCCGGCCAGCGCAGGCCCGGCCAGAAGAAGGAGGGCGATGGAACGGACAGTCAATGAACGACGCGTCGCCATGGTTTACCGTCCGGCCCTTTCGCTCGCGATCTCTGGCTCAAGAGATGATGACAAGTCGAGTCGAAAAGACGTTTCATGTTCGCGCTCTAGGGAACCCCGAAGCTTTCACCCACGTTCGCGCAATTGGCTCTCGTTCAGCGTTGGAGAATAGTGCCCAATGCATGCGGGTGACATGTATTTCCAAGCCCGTTTCGCCAATTTGCTCACCCTAAACCCTATTGGGCACTCTAAGCGCGCTCGCGCTCGCGCTCGCTCGCTCGCTCGCCGCTTGCTTGCTGGACGGCAGATTGGAGGAATTAGGGGTGGGATCGCGGTCGTTGGTCGGCGTCGGCCATGGCACCGGACGGCTCGACCAGCGACAGAAAAGTAAGGCCAGTCAGCGCGAGCCTATTGCGCAGCACCAAAGCACGCACCGCGAGCACGACGGTGCTACATATTCCAGTGGAATTCCCGTCGGCAAACGAGCAGCTGCTGCACTCGCCAGGCTTTGCACCGCCGCCACAAGCACAGCCGCGTAACAAATGGCAGGATCGGGTGGACAAGGTGCTGCAGCTCCAGCGTCGAGGTCCATCGGAGCCTGGACACCAGCGCGCAGCATCCTCGAGTCCAGCGCTGCCGTCGTCCGATCAACAGCAGCGGTTACAACAGCGGCAGCGTCCTCGCAGCCCCGCGTGCGAGCACCAGCGTGACCTTCCCTCCGCGTTGGCACAGGACCTGCTTTCGGACGCGATGCGCACCGAGTTGATCGAGTACGCGCGCCACTCGCCGGCCGAGCTCGTCCTGCTCGTCGACCTGCAGCCCGCAGAGGCGCCCACTCGAGAGCCGTTCCTATGCATGCATCGAGGAGGCGGCGCTCGGCTGGCGGGTCGCGTCGGCTCCCTGCAGCATTCGGAAGACCAGTACGAGTACCATCTGGAGCGGCTTCGGCACGTCGTCGACGGCGCGCTCCGCTCACGACAGTTCCCACAGGCGTGCTACATCGAGGCCGCCGTCGAGCGCCTCCCGCATTACTGGGCCACAGAGTGGGGCGGCACCCAGACCAAATCTGGGCCGGCCTTGCGTGACTGGAAGCTGCGCTCGTCTGTCACTGCCGCAGAAGCTGCGTCGGCGCGGCTCGCGTCCAATGTGCATCGGCTGGGCGTGTGCGCGTCACGGCTCGGCGCTTTTGAGATCTATCTTGTGTGGCAGCCAAGGCAGCAGACGGTGCCGACGACGCCGACGGCTGCAGCGCGTGCGAGCGTCGAGCAGTGCTTCTCAAAGCTCTTCTCGCGCTGCTGGCCGCGCGCGGAGGCGGTGCTTGAGCGTGTGCGTGCGAACGCGGGCGTTGCCGAGGAGATGAGACTTCGAGAAGCTCGGCATGTCCTACGGGAGAGGCGGCGAGCTACGGGGGGTGGGACCGCCATCCTCAACATTCGAGCGACGCTCGACGAGTACCGGGCGTCTGTCGATTGGCCAGCGTTGCAGAGGAGCGACGAGGTACGCGAGCTCACGGCATGGCTCGCGGAGCTCGAAGTTTGCGAGGCGCTCGAGGCGGCGCTCGTCGCGGCGAAGGCGGCAGGCGGCGGCGAGGAGCCGCTCGGTGCACTCGAGGCGGTGGCAGCGGTGTATCTGGAGCGCGCGCCGCCCGAGGTCGCACAGCGCGTGAGGGCAGAGCTCCACGACAGATGTGATGAGGTGCTGCGCATGCTGCTGGCACAGGGCGATCGCGCCACATACGAGCGGATGCGCCCTCGACTGAAGATGTGCAGCGATGAGTTGGCACGCCTTGTGGCTGTCAAGCTCGAGGAGGTCGGGAGGGCCGAGGCCCAGCTTCGGATCGCGATGCAGGCGGATGAAACGACGACGCTCGCGACGGCGCTCGAGGGTCTGGAGCCAGGATGGAGCCCCGAACTGCATGCATCGGCTCGCACGGCTTTCCAAATCCGGATGCGAGCCGACATCGCCCTCCAGGCCGCCATCAGCACGCGTCGGAAGCCCGAGCTCGAGGCAGCCATTGCCTCACACGGCCCCACCGGCAGCCGCTCCGTCGTCGAATGTGCGCGCTGTGCACTCCTCGACTGCTCTGACGCGGCACTCGGTGCCGTGCTTGAGGCCGGCGACAGGGAGACGCTCGAGCGCGTGGGCATACGCGAAGGCCACCTGAGCTCGTGTCGGCCGCCCATCGCGGACGCAGTGGCGCGTCGGCGTTTGGAGTTGGAGACGTCGGCCCAAGCCCTCGAGCGTGCCCTCAAGGGCGGCGAGGCGGCAGAGATCATCGCCACGCTGAAGGCAATTGATCGGCGCTCCATTCCACGCGAAGTCGCGACAGCGCACGATGCCCTACGCGCCCTCTTGCTCGCCGACGCAGCGCTCAAGCAAGCCATCGGTGCAGCAGCCGCAGTCGTCGGGCGTGTAGAGAGCGCCGACGTGGAGGCGAACAAAGCACGTCCGCTGCTCGAGGCGGCGCTAGCGGCGGAGGATGCGGCCACCACGCAGCTGCAGCTGGCCGAGGCAGAGGCCGGGGCTGCTGAGGGCATGCACACGCTTGGCGATCAGCTCGACGAGGCCTGCAACGAAGCCCGTGGGCAGGTACTGGATCTCGAGAGGGAGCTGCAAGCTGCCAAGGCGCAGCAGGAGGAGCTGAAAGGGATCCTCGAGCAGAATGAGCTCGCGCTCGACGAGGCGAGCAAGCAGGACCGCATGGCGAGCTTCGACCTCATGACGCGTTCGAATAGCGTGACGGCGGCGCAGAAGCAGAAGGCACTGGACACGCTCGCGGCCGAGACGGCTAAATTGGCTGCCACCAAGGCGCAATTGGCGGCAGCCAGTCAGCGGGTCGCCAGCCTTGTCGGGTCGCTCCAGAAGCAGACTCTCAAGGCTGAGGAGATTGCGGACGAGCTCCGGCGTGAGCTGGAGCGATATACCACCGAGATGAGGCTTCTTCGGGCGCGCATGCTTCAGGCGCGCGAGGCACGAACACAAGCGGAAGACGATCGTCGTGCTGCCGAGCGCGCCGCAACCCTTGCCGCTTCTCATGTGAAGGAAGCGATTAGCGAGCTTTTCAGCGCCGTCTCCGCTCTAGGCGATCTGCTCGCCAAGTGTAGCCCGAGCGTCGCACAAGAGGCCGAGGCCAAGCGCCAGCTGCTTGCCAACACGGCGCTCAAGTCGTCCCTGCACGCGGGCGACGGTGCGGCGCTCGCCGCTGCGGCACAGACGTATCTGCCGTACTGCAGTCGCGAGGTCGCGCTCATGGTGCAACAGGCGCTCGACAAGGCGCTCCACGAGCTGCTGAGCACGGGTGATGGCGCTGCTCTCTCGGCGGCGGCGCCAGTGTCTGTGCACTGCAGCCCGGATGTGGCGCAGGCGGTGCATGAGCTCCTGGCGGCGGTTGGCGAGATGGAGGAGGGGCTCCAGCGTGCGATGGGGAGTGGCGACGTCAATGCAATGATAGCGGCGCTTCAGCAGCATGGGGAAGCGATCCGATGGTGTCCGCGGCGGGTAGGCGAGTGCGAGGCGAAGGTACTTGAGCATGCCCTGGCGAGCCGCGACGCTCTGCGAATCGGCAGCTGGCTGCAGCGCATCGAGCGCCGTCTGAGCCCCGCCGTGGTAGCGAGCGCGCACGATGCTCTACGTACCATTTTGACTGCTGACGCCGCACTGAAGCGATCCATCGGGAGCGGTGAGCTCTTCACCTCCGCTCTAGGCGATCTGCTCACCAAGTGTAGCCCGAGCGTCGCACAAGAGGCCGAGGCCAAGCGCCAGCTGCTTGCCAACACGGCGCTCAAGTCGTCCCTGCACGCGGGCGACGGTGCGGCGCTCGCCGCTGCGGCACAGACGTATCTGCCGTACTGCAGTCGTGAGGTCGCGCTCGTGGTGCAACAGACGCTCGGCGCGGTGGGTGCAGTCGAAAAGATGCTTCAGGCGGCACTGCTGAGCGACCATGTGCCCGGGCTCGAGCAGGCGTTGCAGTACGCGGACCCCAAGTGGAACCCGTCGGGTGTGGCTGCGTGCAAGGCTCGGCTCGAGGCACGCTTGTGGGAAGCGCGACGAGATGACGGTGCGGTGAGGCTACAAAGCGACCCTCCGGGGTAAGCGCGTCAGAAGCCAGTTGGAACTCCAAGCAGTCTTTTGCGTTGCGCGCCTACGACGACAGGACGTCGGCACGTGTGAAGGAACTGTACGCCACGATGCGGCGCTTACAGTCGAGCACGTACGCCGCATGCGCGCCAAGAACGTGGGCCCAGGGCAGATGGACAGGGTGCGCAAGTCGATCTGGTATACGCTCGATCAGCTCGCGGCCTTCGTGGACGTGAGCGCCCCGGACGTGAGTCTGCCAAATCACATCCATGCTTTCCAGACGGCGGAGGGGCTACGCGCGCAAGGTATGCACGACTGGCTGCACCTCACCGGGCTGATCCACGACTGTGGCAAGATGATCATCATGCGCGGATGCGACGAGGATGGCACCTCGATGGCTTCGCAGTGTATTCGCAGTGGTCCATTGTGGGCGACACGTGGGTGGTCGGCTGAGCAATGCCCGACGCGCTCGTGTTCCCCGAGCGCAGCGGCACGAGCCCAGACGCGCGCCGTACCGAGCGCCGTACCGAGCTGGGCATCTTCGAGGAAGGCTGCGGTCTCGACAACGTGCTGTGCGCCTTCGGCCATGACGAATACATGTATGAGGTGTTGCGGCAGACGGAGGACGTGTCACTCCCAAAGGAGGCTCTTCACATCATCACGTGAGCGCAAACCCTCACTGGGGATGCCGATGGCGCCCACGCATCTCCTCTGGCCCGTCCTCGTCGTCGGTCCTCGTCGCCGGTGGCAGTTACCACTCACTCTACCCTTGGCACGTTGCGGGCTGCTACGCGCGCCTCGAGAGCGAGTACGACCGCGTGATGAAAGGCTGGATGAAGCATGACCAAACGCGACGTGCTCTACTGGGCAGCGGAGCTCGCACAACTCCGTGCCTACTACCAGACTTGACTGACAAGTATCTGCCGCCCAAGCTGGCGTGGTGAGGAGTGCCCGGAGCGCGCGTGGTGAGGGGTGCCGAGCGACGGGCGGCTGTTCCGCGATGATGCGGCAGTAGGCCGAGGAAGGGAGGGACAAGGCGTGGCTGCACATCATGAAGAACGAGTGCGCACCTTTTTGTGTTTGCGCTGTTTGCGGACGCGTCTCGACTCTCGTGCTCTCGATGAAGCTCGCTCATAGAACGAGTCTCACCCGGCCGACGGCCAGGCCGCCAGCTACCCGGGACGCGACCATCATGTATGGTACGGTATGGTAGAGTCTAAAGTGCTCTACCAACAGAGAGAGCACCCGACCGCACTCTACCTCTACCAAAAATTATAGGAAAGTAATAGTATTACACTGTTGCCCCCACGCCGGTCCGCGGTGAACGCTCACGAACGCGCTTGGGTCGCGCATTGTGGCTCGTGTGTTAGAAACCACTCGTGTGGATGACGCCTGAAAGATGAGATCTGAGTTCCGAATCAAGGCCGGGTCGACACGAGGATCTCGGGATGGTTGGTTATCATCAACACGATGCGCTCCGGAGTGTTCACAACGCCATCTAGCACGATAAGCAGCAGCAGCAGCCCAGCGAGGTTGAGCCTATTCGAGCTGGAGCGTACCATTGGCCCCACGGCCCCGCATGGGACGTCCCCTCCCACCTGTCTCGAGGCTCCTTCTTCACAGCCTTCGCCCTGGCACGTAACGCCTTTGCTTGGGCTGCCGCAGCTTTGCGCTCCTGATCTCGCATGTTCTCGACCACGGCCTTTGCAGCCTCTTCATCGAGCTGGGGGTTGGGCAAAATACTGGCAGCAGGATTGCTGGGCTGGTGCTTCCTGGGAATGGCCGGGACGTAACGAGAGAAGTAGTCCCACACCTTGACTTGGCTCTGCATCACGTCATCTCCATCAAAGACATACGGAGACAGCTCCATCTCGTCGCGATCCGGGCAGCCGTACGATCTGCTACCGCAGAACGCGTCGAGCTCAACGGTCGCAAGGGCTCCAGGCTCGATCTCAATCCAATAATCACGAATGGTGACGAGTGGCTGATGGAATGGCGTCCTGTTGTGAAACCAGGTGCCCCGGGGCACGACTACTCTTAGAGGACAATATGCAAGACTCTTGACTGTGAGCTCCAGCGACCGGAAGCCAAACGATGAACCTCGAGCTTCGATCTCGATGTGGCCAGCTGCTGCAAAGGCGTACAAGCTTTGCTTGTGGTACTGCAGGACAAACTGCAGGTTGAACCACTTCTCGGTGAAGATCCATAGCTTGTCATCCGCCGCCTTTGCCTCGGCTGCTGCCTTCCCTTCAGTCGCCGCCTTCGCCTTGGCAGCCTCGGCTTGCAATGCCTTTGCTTGGGCTGCCGCAGCTTTGTGCTCCTGATCTCGCATGTTCTCGACCACGGCCTTTGCAGCCTCTTCATCGAGCTGGGGGTTGGGCAAAATACTGGCAGCAGGATTGCTGGGCTGGTGCTTCCTGGGAATGGCCGGGACGTAACGAGAGAAGTAGTCCCACACCTTGACTTGGCTCTGCATCACGTCATCTCCATCAAAGACATACGGAGACAGCTCCATCTCGTCGCGATCCGGGCAGCCGTACGATCTGCTACCGCAGAACGCGTCGAGCTCAACGGTCGCAAGGGCTCCAGGCTCGATCTCAATCCAATAATCACGAATGGTGACGAGTGGCTGATGGAATGGCGTCCTGTTGTGAAACCAGGTGCCCCGGGGCACGACTACTCTTAGAGGACAATATGCAAGACTCTTGACTGTGAGCTCCAGCGACCGGAAGCCAAACGATGAACCTCGAGCTTCGATCTCGATGTGGCCAGCTGCTGCAAAGGCGTACAAGCTTTGCTTGTGGTACTGCAGGACAAACTGCAGGTTGAACCACTTCTCGGTGAAGATCCATAGCTTGTCATCCGCCGCCTTTGCCTCGGCTGCTGCCTTCCCTTCAGTCGCCGCCTTCGCCTTGGCAGCCTCGGCTTGCAATGCCTTTGCTTGGGCTGCCGCAGCTTTGTGCTCCTGATCTCGCATGTTCTCGACCACGGCCTTTGCAGCCTCTTCATCGAGCTGGGGGTTGGGCAAAATACTGGCAGCAGGATTGCTGGGCTGGTGCTTCCTGGGAATGGCCGGGACGTAACGAGAGAAGTAGTCCCACACCTTGACTTGGCTCTGCATCACGTCATCTCCATCAAAGACATACGGAGACAGCTCCATCTCGTCGCGATCCGGGCAGCCGTACGATCTGCTACCGCAGAACGCGTCGAGCTCAACGGTCGCAAGGGCTCCAGGCTCGATCTCAATCCAATAATCACGAATGGTGACGAGTGGCTGATGGAATGGCGTCCTGTTGTGAAACCAGGTGCCCCGGGGCACGACTACTCTTAGAGGACAATATGCAAGACTCTTGACTGTGAGCTCCAGCGACCGGAAGCCAAACGATGAACCTCGAGCTTCGATCTCGATGTGGCCAGCTGCTGCAAAGGCGTACAAGCTTTGCTTGTGGTACTGCAGGACAAACTGCAGGTTGAACCACTTCTCGGTGAAGATCCAAAGCTTGTCATCCGCCGCCTTTGCCTCGGCTGCTGCCTTTCCTACAGGGACGTAACGAGATAAGTAGTCCCACACCTTGACTTGGCTCTGCATCAGGTCATCTCCGTCAAAGACATACGGAGACAGCTCCATCTCGTCGCGAAGTGGGCAACCGTACGTTCTGATGCCACAGAACGCGTCGAGCTCAACGGTCACAAGGGCTCCAGGCTCGATCTCAATCCAACGATCACAAATGTTGACGAGTGGCTGATGGAATGGCGTCCTGTTGTGAAACCAGGTGCCCCGGGGCACGACTACTCTTAGAGGACAATATGCAAGACTCTTGACTGTGAGCTCCAGCGACCGGAAGCCAAACGATGAACCTCGAGCTTCGATCTCGATGTGGCCAGCTGCTGCAAAGGCGTACAAGCTTTGCTTGTGGTACTGCAGGACAAACTGCAGGTTGAACCACTTCTCGGTGAAGATCCATAGCTTGTCATCCGCCGCCTTTGCCTCGGCTGCTGCCTTCCCTTCAGTCGCCGCCTTCTTCTCTGCTCTCTCGGCAGCATTTTTCTCAGCAGCGGCATTCTCGGCAGGTGCAGGGAATCCATCCGAGCGCTTGGCGGTGACGGGCAGCAGATGCTCGCCCTCGACGGGAGGACTGCTGCGGACACAACTGAAGCATTCTGCCGTGAGAGCCCACCAGAAAGCGTAAAGGAGCAACGAGAGCCCCGCCAGCGTGAGTACAAGGGGCGAGCTCACAAAGTCCATGAGGACGACGAGCGCCATGTCGAGCTCTTGGGCCATCCAGAAGCCCACGATGGCGAGGGCTCCCGGCTGCGATGGCGGCATCGGCGGCGGCGGGGGCTTGGGAGGGGGCGGGAGCGGCGGCGGCGGCGGCTTCGGCGACGGTGGCGGCGACGGTGGAGGCGGCGACGGTGGAGGCGGCGGCCGGGGGCTTCGGTGCGGCGGCGACTGCGGCGGTGGCGGCGACGGCTTCGGCGGCGGCTTCAGCGACAGGGGCGGCTTCGGCGGCGGCGGTGACGGCTTTAGCAACAGGGGCGGCGGCGGTGGCGGCTTCAGCAGCAGGGGTGGCTTCGGCGACGGTGGTGGCGGCTTCAGCAACAGGGGCGGCGGGGGAGGTGGCGGAAGGGGTGCTGGAGGCGGCGGCGGCGGCGGCGGCGGCGGCGGCAGCGGCGGCGGCGGCGGCGGCGGC
>ENA-UOUZ01002361-UOUZ01002361.1-mixed-culture-metagenome-genome-assembly--contig:-NODE-2361-length-10213-cov-98.927348_pt1 | contig 10213 bp, 6 predicted proteins | sample MGYA00238154_ERZ761575 | MGnify/ENA primary metagenome ERZ761575 (study PRJEB28896, sample SAMN07631632) | mixed culture metagenome | isolation source: Freshwater growth medium | place: USA...
GCCCGCGCGCGCGGCCGTCCGCAAGTCGTGTCGCATTTCGTTTCACACCGGCATGCAACACGTCTTTATCTGGGCTCGGTTGCCAGTGAGCATCTCGGCCTGGTACTGCTCGCCACGGTTGAAGATCGTGCGCGTTTCTGGCGGGGCCGTGGGTGGCGCCGCCCCCTTGCCTTTCTTGCCCATTTGCGCGACGCGGTGAGGACCAGTGAAGCGGATTGCTCACCGTTCGCGCGCCAAGTTTCCTGTGAATCTGCTGTTAACGTTAAGAAAATTTTCGTTCTGTTCACATTCTGTTGTTCCGACTTTCTGTTGTTGTTCTGTTGTTACTGTTCAACACTTCAACACTGTTTTCCTCTTAACGTTGGAGAACTCTAGCGTCACCGTCAGTCTAAGCTCTAACAGTCAGTTGTCGCGCGCCCCCCCGCGCTCACCACTCTCTGTCTCGAAGGACAGAGAAGGAAGGAGAAGGACGCTGGACGGCGTCCGCGCGCGTGCCCGCGCCCTCGGTCGCTCGGCCTCAAGCTCTCAACACACACAAGTCCAAGACACCGACGATCGCGGCTTTCCCACGCCAGTGTATGAGGCCGAAAATCCCCGCAGCAGGCGCCGTCAATATTCGTCATCGTCCTCGCTCCCGCCGCCACGCTGCTCGTTTCGCCACTCCTCGGGCTCCGGCGGGAGGTCCTTCTCGAGCGGCTGCTCCTCAACATCCGTCCTCTTGCTGCTCATCATCATCGTTGAAGAGAGCATCGGCCGACGCGCCGGGATGGCTGGCCTCGTGGCTGCCAAGGGCGCAGCTCGAGCAGCGGCCGGCAATGCAGCAGCTTGCGCCACCGGTGCTGCCGCGGCTGCGCCACCGCTAGCGGCCGGCTCGCGCGGTGCTCCGGCAGCGGCGCCTGCCAGAGCCGTGGGCGTTGCCATCGTCGCGATCGGGTGATCGCGCCCTCTTGCCGCGGCCACGGGGGGCACCGATGTCCCCACGGGTATATGGGGTCGATCAGGTGCCGCCGGCGAGGCGGCGGGACCAGGCGAAGCTGCGGAGACCGGCACGCTCGGCCGGGAGCCGTTGCCTACGCCACCCACGCGAGGCGGCAGGCTTGAAGGCGGCAGGCTTGAAGGAGGTGGCGCCCTAGTCGGCGCAAGGGAGGAGGCCTCCGGTAGCGCGGGCGGCGCGGGTGCCCGCAGATGCTCCCTCCCACCTGCGCCCATAGCCTCGGCGAGCGCAGGCGCGGACGCGCCAGCGCTCAATACACCTGCAGCGGACAGGCCAAGAGGTCCGCTCGGCGCGACCGCTTCCGAGGGCGCGATGGATCCGACGTTGGCGCACCGCTCAATTAGCGATTGCATCTGCGCACGATCGGGCAGCTCGCTCTCGGTGCAACGGCCGGCACTCAGGAGCAGGTCCATGCGCCGCGGGTCCTCGCGCTCCTCACGCTTGAACTTGTTCTTGATCTGGCGTCGATTGCGCTTGGGAAAGAGCGCCGCGATCAGCGAAAAGTCGGTGCCGTACTTTTGGAGCGCCGCGAGGAACTTTCCCGTCTCCTGCGGGCTCCACGGGAGCGATTGCGCTCGATTGAGGTACGAGGCAGACGTCACTCCCGCGCCCGTGTCCACCTCGATGGTCGGGGCCAGGTTCGTGACAGACGGCCGCGCGCTCACGTGCAGAGATGCCTCATCGAGCACAATCTGGCCGTTGACGATACGAAGTTGAGGCACGAAGCCGGGCCCGTTGGCGCCTCCCATTTCGCCTTCCGCCGCACCCTGCTCTTCGTCTTCCTCATCCTCGTCCTCGTCCTCGTCCCCCTCCTCCCCATTCTCGCCATCACGCGCATGAGGTCGGTCCTCTTCCCCGTCCTGCCAGACGCCACCGCCACGCCTGCGAAGCCGACCACGTGGCCCGTCTGCCGCGACGGCAGCACCAGTCACAGCGTCCCATTCCTCGTCCTCTTCCTCGCCCTCCTCGCCCGCCTCCTCGCTCGCGAGCCGCGGCCCGCGGGCCTCCTCCTCCTCCGCTTCACGCTGTCGCCGGAACTCTTCGGCCTCTTCGGCGTCGTTTGTGATCACGAAGCTGCGCCCACCACCGCCGCCGAGCGAAAAGTCGGACCATCCAAAGGCGCTGCCGCTGCCGCCCACAGGCGCTTCGCCGTCCGCCGTTGGCCCGCCGCCGTCGGCGCCGGGCGCGTCGTCAGCGCCTTTGCGTCGGCGCATGCGCACGACACGCGCGGCGCGCATCGGGACGCCCTGCGTGCGCTCGCAGATGAGCTCGCGCATGGTCATCTCCTCCATGGGCTTCTGCAACGTGCCGCGGCGCACGCCGCCCGTGAGTGCCTGCGTGCGCGACGTGGCGCGATGCCCCTGCGGGCCGTGGTACACCGCGTACTGACGCCCAGTTGCGGCGACTCGGCGTTCCACCATCCAGCCTGGCAAGTCGGCGCCCGCAGCCTCCCATCGCGACGCTGCGCTCGTGCGCGCGCCCTCTGGGGGCAGGATCATGGGATAGGCAGCGCCCGCCGAGATGCCGCCGCCCATCAGCACCTCGCCGCCCATCGCTCCGGCGGCAGCGCCTGTGGCGATGCCAACGTAATCCTGCGCTGTGCCTGCGGCCAGGTGCGTAGGTGGCTCTGTCGCGGGCTCGCGAGCCACCCACTGCCCCTGATGCGAGTCCCACTGCTTGCCCACGGGCGCGCGGCCCGGTGGTCGAGGATGAGCGCCGTCAGAAGCGCCCAGAGATGCCGTGCGGCCGGCGCTCGACGTTGCGGCGCCGGTGCCTCCTTCCGTCGCCTTCTTGGCACGCGCATGAGGACGCCTCGCGCCTTTACGTGCTCGCTTTCGCTGCGGTGCTTCTCCGTTGGCGTCGTGGTCCTGGTCGTCGTGCTCGTCATCGGATGGGACGAGCACATCGTCACCGCCATCATCGTCCTGGTCACGCCCGGTCTCTTCCTGTGCAGAGAGTCGGGCCGCCACCCTCGAAGCAGCCTCGCCGGCGGCCCGGCTCGGCCGCCGCCGCTCCGAGCCACCAGCCCCAGCTCGCGCCGTCGTGAGCGGTCGGTCTTCGGGTTTTGAGGTCTGCAGCCATCGCTCGTCGCGCAGCAAATGCCACATTTGCGTGCCGTCGGAATCTGCAGAAGATATGGGAAGCAGCCAGCATGGTGTGAGAGCATTATCGGGCAACAATGGTCATGGTCATGTGAGGCTGGAACGTCGCGGTACAAAATGGTGGATGACTCACATCGCACGCGGTGACGGCCCGAACGCTCATTGTACGCTTCGACGTAGACGTTGTGCCACTCGCCATCAAGCATCGAATAGAGCCGCAGGCCTGCATCAATAAGAGCGGAACCCAACGGCTGAGCCTCTGCTTCCGCCTGCACGCCCATGCGCCACGCCTGCTCGTCCGCGTCGATGCCCGCACCATCGGGCGGGTCGGGCGCGTGAAGTGTGGGTACGTTGGGCACGAGCGCAATGGCCGTCAGGCCAGTGCAGGCGGCCATCTCTTCCGTTTGTTCACAAAGGTTCGCATCTTGGTTTCATGTATGAATTACTTCTTTATGAATTACTTCGGATGTCTGTCATACGACGCAAAAAGACAACGGACCGGCGTACACGGAGTCAGTCTCTCAGATTCCCCCGGGCGCGTTCACCGCAGTTGGATCGAAGAGAGGGAATGAAAGATTTTCGGTACCCTTTCCGGAATTCACCACACGCACCGTTTTCGTTTTGCCGCTAATTCACATCCAGGATCCCGTGAACCTCGCCTTTCACAGCCAATGTTTATAACTTTCACACGCTCTCGTCGCTCAAGGCGATCGGCTCTACATGTGGCGATTCACGTCGCAGCGACGCCATGTGGGCCGCATCGCCACGGAGTCGTGGTCACGGCAGCTCTCTGCATCGCCTTCTGTGCCGCAGGCCTATGCGCGGAGACCTAATCTCGCCCCAAAAGGGCGAAAGCGCAAGAAGGCTGGCGGATCTGCTCCTGAGTCGTCTCGTCGGGTGGCTGCGATCATCATGCCGGGCGAGCATGATCAGTTTGGCCTCGCGCAAGCACTACGCGCACGGTTCGGCGCTGGGTCAGTGCAGGTCTTCGGAGGAAGTTCGTCCGCCGCGTCAGCAACGGCGATGCTCAAGTCTATTGAGGTGGATGCAATCGAAGACGTGGTGCACTTGAGTGCGCCGGCATCCGGGACGGATGCACCGCACGGTTCGGCGCGCGCTTGCGTCTTCTTCTTCACAGCATCTTCCGGGAGCGACGGGCCCAGCAGCTCCGCCTGTGTCAGCGTTTGGTGGGGATCGGAGCCAAACTTTGAAGACGCGCTTCTGCGTGATTTGTATGCGCTGCAAGGAGGTCAAGGAAGAGGTCGACAAAAGCCATACGATCCGCTCTCGCTCCCACGAGAGGTCATGAAGTGGCATACTGGAGATCGCTCCGAGCTTAGCCGCGATGAGATCCTAATCAATGCATCGTGCGAGCCGCGCAAACGCACGCTTGATCAACTGTCCTTCTCTCATGCGCTGCATCGGCACATGAAGCTGCTTCTTCTAGAGGATGAAATGGAGCGCATCCTAGGTTCCGTTAAGCGCATCGTTCGCCAGGGCCGGCCTTCGCTCCTTTTGCGCTTCCTGCCACCCTACCTTGGTGGCGTGGAGTCGGGCGCACGCACCATGCAACGGCTGCTGCTCATGCGCGAATTCAACTTCGACGACTCGATCATGTCCACTCCAGACTGGCTTTGGGAGCAGCCTGAACGCGAGGCGATGTATGACGCCATGGTTTCCGAGTACGAGATCGAGGATCGAATCGAAGCGATTAACCAGCAGCTCGATTACGCGCAGGCGACAATGCAAACTCTGAAAGACGACGCTCATCATCAGCACTCGACGTTTCTCGAATACGCCATCGTGCTGCTGATCGCCTTTGAAGTTCTCGTGGAGATACACTCGCTCGGGTAAGCCATGGCCCCTCCTCTGCGCACGTCTCTGCCCCAAAGTAACCTGTGTAAACTCTGTGGCCCTGTCAGGTGGATCGAATGGCCGTCTCTTTTGGATAGAAACAAGCGTGAGCAAACCGGCTTCGTCACTCCGAAGTGACGGCAACCATGAACGTGGCCAGCAACTGACAGTTGAGAATTCACCATCGCCTTGTTGACGCGCACCGCACGCACGGTCAGGAACCGTTCAAGCATATGGAATGCGGGACTCGACCCTGTCGTCGCGGTCAGCTGATCCAACCATTCTTAAGGCCGCGATGATGTGTCGTGCTCACCTCGGCGTACGTCGTTGTATGGGTCCGCGTCGGGCGCTTTGAAGCCTTGTGCGAGAGGATGGTTGTACAGGTTTCTTCAAACTGAATTCTTCTGAACACGTTCCTAAAAAAAAGTGGTTAGTTTTGACGCTTCTTGTTGCTCGACGTTGTTTTACTGCCGCCATCCTGTAGAGGCCTCGTCTTGAGCTCGCTCCACGAGTGCTCTCGCTGTGACCATCCCCAGGCCGGTCGGAGTCGTTCGAGCGGCACGACATGCTGTACCTTGTAGCGCTTGGCAGTGACCAGATAATTGGGTCCGTCACGCCCGCTCAGCTCCACCTCCCACCAGCCCTCTTCAATGTTAATCTCGAGAGGCTGACCCTTCTTGAGCTCAAGGATGAAGCTTGGGTCGTGATCGGGCGGCATCGGGCGCACGTTCTGCTGATCAAACCAATCCTCCCAAAAGGAGCCGTCTTCTTCTTGGAACGCCAGATAGCGCAGCCGCAGCCGGATGGTCGAGCGAGCCTCGCGTGCCTCCAGCACCAGGCACTGGTACCACGAGCCAAGGAAGCCCTCGTCCAAGCCACGTACCTCAACGTGCTTCCCCGGCGCATACAATTGAAGTAGCTCCCGCATTTCACGCTCGGACTCCTCGCGCTGCAGCTCTTTCATGCCCGGACCGAGATCCGACTTGCGTTTTGAACATTTCTTCTCCTTGTCGACAGGTGAGGGTTTGGGTGACGGGCCTGGAGGCTCGGCCAGCGCTGGCGGTGCCGGTGCAGCAGGCAATTGCTCCTTAGTGGACCAGTTGTGTGTGCACGGGTCCCAGCACCAGCAAGGTCGGAGCAAAGGCTCCTGCATCCGGTGACAATTGCCATATTGGACGGATTCAAGCGACCATTCGTTCGGGAGTACCGATGCGTCGGCAGAGGAGCTCCCAGCAGCGGCTGCCACCGAGGGTGCATCACTGGGCTTGTGCTTGACGACTACCTGCCACCACCCTTGCTGCCACCAGGCCTCCGCGAGCATACCAGGCTGCAACCCTCTTGCGAATCCTGAGTCAGCTGGTGGGGGCACCGGTCTCAACGCGTTGAGAGGTACCTGCTCATGCAACGGGCTATCCTCCCTTAATGCATCGTGCAGCGATGAGAAAGCAATAGAGGCTGTCTGCGCTGCAATGCTCAGAATCGTGCCGGTATACCAAGAGCCTCTTATGCCTGCCTCGTCTGAAGTGCACTCGACTGCCATCCCGACGGCGAAGGCAGGCAACGCTTGCAAGTTTGTTGCTGCCTCCGCGTTGGGCACCTCTGCCATGACCGGCACGTCATCGGAGCTAGGAGCCCAATGAATAGAAGCTGGGAACACACACGCGGCCTCAGGAAGAGGCAAGAGCGCATGGGCTTCGACAGGTGGAGCGGCGGCTCCTGCAACGGGGGAACCCGGAGGCGACGGAGGGAGCGACGGTGGCAGAGAAGAAAGATCATGTAGCCGCATCCTTACCGATTTATCGTCCGAATCCGCAGGGTAGCACATTCTGAGCCGGACGTGAGAGTAGGGTTGAAGCTCAGATCCACGCCGTTTGGTTTGTTGGATTGCAACTTTACCACTCATGGAAATGGGCTTCCATGGGCTTAGGCGGCCGCTGGAACTCGAGCGTCGATCCACTGGCGCCATCGCGCTGTGTCGCATGCGTCCTTTCCGGCGCACGATTGGCACGTTATCTGGCAGCTGATTCGGTCGATCAGCTTTCACCATCGACGCCAACAGGCTTTTGTGGCAGGTTGGGACCTCCGTCGTAGGGCGGTCTCGCTCTGTTGCGAGCCGCTCGACTTGCGCTGCTAGCCTTGGCGCCCTTGCCTTTGCAACACGCGCGATCTCCTTCGCTTCTTCCGCATCCGTCTTCACGTTACGAAGTACCTTGTTGAAGAGCGAGTCCATGCAGACTAACAGCTCTCTGTGTACTACTTGCTGAGTCATCTGCTGCTCCTCCGCCGCCTGCTCTTTCTGATAAAGTCGCGGCGCGCCGTTTAGTTTGTTTTGCCTGTTAAGCTCTCCGACTTCTTCGTCAAGCACGCAGTCGAGCGCCAAATAAAACTCGGGGACGTGCGTGTGCAGCGAGTCGTGCGCGTGCAGCGAGTAGCTTGCGAGGGAATGTGACACCCCGAGTCGCCATATGTTCGTGCGTGCGTGCGTTGGTGCGTGCGAGGGTTTGCACAGCTTGTCGATGAGGGTTTGTGGCATTACAATCCACTCCACGACCGCCTTCAAGGACCAGAAGTCGCAGAACCGCTTCCCCTCGCCGGCATGCTGCGATGGGGATCTGTCACAGAGTATGTGATGGCCAACATCATAGGCATCGCACGGGATGATATTGTCTTCCTCCTGCATCTCCTGTTCATCAGGCGCCTCCGCCTCACCACCGAACTCAGCGCAACGTCTCAGGCTGCGCCGAGCCTTGCGCGGTGATGCCACCGCAGCTTCGTCCTCCTGCACCGTCTCCTGAATCTGGCTATCGTTGGTTTGCCTCGTCAGACGAGCAGTGTTGCTCTTCGGCCCCGTCGCTTGGCGATTCGCAGGACGCATCGATTACTTCACACGAGAAGTTCTAAAAGTGCTAAAAATCTCCGCCACACGGCCGTAGTTATGGACGGACATCTCGACACATCGGCGCGGTGAGAAAAGTCCCGCTCCTGATTTTCGTCTCGGAGATCGCGCCTCGTTTTTCTCCCCCTGCCATGCGGTCGGCACAGATCTTATTCAATGTGGCGTCCACCGTGGCGCTGGTGGCGGGCAGCGCTGGCGCGCCGACCTCGAACCCCGTTATCAACGCGCCGATCACATTCACGCTGGACGACGCCGAGCACGACACCGAAAAGCCAGTCTCTGGAACAAACTGGCAAGAAGCAGCAAGGCGCGCAGCGGCACTACTGCAATTGGACTGCACGCCCGGTCTGCTCGAGGCCACCACGGCAATGGTGGATGCCGCTGGTGGTGGAGATGAGCTCGCGATGGCCGCCCTCGGCAGTATGTACCTGCTGGGCCAGCAGTGTGCCCCCAAGCGCAACCTCACCTGGGCGCTGCACTGGCTTAGTCGAGCAGAGGAGCTCGGCCAACCCGATGCGCAGGCGCTGATGGGCTTCCTTCACGCCTCCGACGCGCTGCGTGACATATATAATTTCAGTGGACTCGAGGCTAATCGCACGCACGGGCGTGTTTTGTATGATCGCGCGGCGCGGGGCGGTTCCACGCTGGGTGCGATGGCCATGGCCTTCCGCCACGCATACGGCATCGGCCTGCGCGAGAGCTGCGCCGATAGCGCGGCGCTCTACGAGCAAGCAGCGCAGGCGGCGATCAGCTCAATGGACGAGACCCGCCGGCACACAGTCGAGCAATCCAACCCAGTCGAGGTGGACCACCTCACGTTGCTCGCACAGCAGATGCCGCCCCGCGATCGCTATGACGCGTCGACGATCGAGTACATGGACTACCTTGCCAATGTCGGCGATGTTACCGGCAAGCTTGGCATGGGCCACCTCTACCACGCCGGTTCGCATGGCGTGCCGCGCGATTGCGCAGCTGCCATGCACTGGTTTCGATCGGCCGCGCACCAAGGCGATGCCATGGGTCACACGAACCTTGGCTTCGTGCAGTTGCGTAGTCGGCGGTACCGCGAGGCCCTGCGCTCGCTGCGGCGTGGCACAAAGCACCGCGACGCCTCGGCCTGGGCTGGTTTAGCCTACGCGCATCTCTACGGTTTGGGCGTGCCTCAGTCGGACGAGCGTGCAGCAAAGTGCATGTGGCTCGCAGCACGCCTCGGCCACCTTGACTCCATTTACAACCTCGGTGCGCTCACGCTCGGGGGACGTGGCGTCCCGAAGTCGGTCAGCCAAGGCTTCCGCTTCCTCTCAGTCGCCGCTGAGTTCCAGCATCCGCAGGCGCAGCTCGTCGTCGGTCGCATGGTGCGCCTGGGCCTGGGCGTGCGCAAGGATTGCGCTACGGCGCAATTCTTCCTCAAGCATGCGGCGGATGGTGGGCCGCTCGTGCGCTCGCTCATGGGCACGGCGCTGCAGGCGCACGACCAGGGCCGCACGCAGAGCGCGCTACTCCACTATTTGATCGCCGCGCACGCCGGCGTGGAGGCTGCGCAGCACAACGCCGGTCACCTGTACATGCACGAGATGCCGAAGCTACGTCCTGAGGAGCGCAAGACGCAGCAGCAACGAGCCCAGCAGTACCTGAAGCTTGCTGTCCTGCAGGGCTCTACGGAAGCCAATGTGCAACTCGCGAATCTGCTCGTCGAACTCGGAGACTCTGCGACGGCCGTCGACCTGTACAAAGAGGCCTATCGAGCCGGTAGCAAAGACTCGCTCTTCCACCTTGGCTCTCTCTATTGGCGTGGGGATGGCGTCGAGGCTGATAAGAAGACTGCGTTCGCCCTGTGGCAGTCGGCTGAATTCTCCTCGAAGCACGCGAAGCTGCGCGGCTTGACTGGGGTCGCCTTTGGCGTGGCGCGGTTCATTGTCGAGTTCCGCGCGTTCCTGCTGTTCGCCGCTGGGCTCGTGGCCATCGTCTCGACTGGCGGCAATCCCGTCGAGATCATTCGCAATGCCATGGGAGGCGGCGCGGGCGCCAACGGTCAGCCGCAGGCGGACTGGCAGGAAGAGGGGCTTGAGGATGAGGAGGATCTCTTTGGCGGTGGAGAGAACAAAGCGGCGCAGTGATAAGGTGCGGCGCGGGCAGAACGGAGGGGGTCGATGAGTCAGGCGGCGCGGGTTCGGAGTGTTGCTCTCGAGACGGTCCGTGGCGAAAAAAGAGAACTGAAGATCCTGAGACCTGTGGAAAAAAGCCCAGAGTGATCTTCTCGAGATTTGCGTTGACGAAACCAAACTTCTGTGACCTTCATGACGATTGCGACGAGTATGGTTTGTTCGTTGGGAGCGCTCAAGCTCTCTGTGAATGGTATCCTGTGAT
>ENA-UOUZ01002365-UOUZ01002365.1-mixed-culture-metagenome-genome-assembly--contig:-NODE-2365-length-10196-cov-99.964994_pt1 | contig 10196 bp, 8 predicted proteins | sample MGYA00238154_ERZ761575 | MGnify/ENA primary metagenome ERZ761575 (study PRJEB28896, sample SAMN07631632) | mixed culture metagenome | isolation source: Freshwater growth medium | place: USA...
GGGTCCGCCGCGCCCTTGCGCGTGCATGAACCCGAGGTTGCACTGCGCTTGAGCATCACCTTGCACAGCTGCGAGGCCATACAGCCGCCGCGCCTCCGCCTCGTCCTTGGGTCCACCGAGCCCGTCAGCGTGCATGAGCGCGAGGTTGTACTGCGCTTCAGCATCACCTTGCACAGCCGCGAGGCCATACAGCCGCCGCGCCTCCGCCTCATCCTTGGGTCCGCCACGCCCTTGTCCTTGCATGGAGTCTCCTCGGGAGGGGAGAGCCAACCTGTCAGCCGACGAAGGCACCGGTGCGCTTGAGCAGAGTTTGCATCGACGAACAGCTGCACTCTTCTTCAGCTGCGCTTGCGTGAAGGCTTCTTTGGGACGTCGCTCCTTGCATTGCGAGCAGAGCGACCCGACGCTATTGACCTCAGATGGTGAAGCCGGTGCTGGCGACTCTGCAGCCGCTGGTGGTGATGGTGCGGGCGGCAAGGCGGCCACGACCAGTGCCAGTTCTATTTCCCTCGCTGCCTGCTCACGCTCACGTCGCTCGCGCTCGTGCCGCTCCTCCGCTATCGCCGCTTCTGCCGCTTCTGCCGCTTCTGCCGCTTCTGCCGCCTGCGCCGCCTGCGCCGCCTGCGCCTCCTCTTCCCTCCGAATCTCATCGCACTCGTCCACAGTCAGGTGCGAGTCGAATAGACGCTGGTCGATGATCGGGAGTGCTCGCCACCACTGAGCAAAGGTGATCAAAGGGCAGTTGCCACGCCTCACCTGGTCTTGAGTCCAGAGCCAGTCCGCACGAATCTGCTTCACCTCCTCCGAGAGGACCTCGTCCGCCTCGAGCCGTAGTGACGATGCTGCTGACGATGATGATGATTCTTGTGGCCCAGCAGCTGATTCAGGCCGTGGCGGCGGCGGTCGAAGTGGCGACGGCGGAGGCGGCAGTGGCGGCGGCGGAGGCGGCAGTGGCGGCGGCGGCAGCAGAGGCGGCGGCGGCGGCAGTGGTGATAGTGGCGGCGGCAGTGGCGGTGGCGGTGACGGCAGCGATGGTCTCAGCATCTGCCTTGTAACTGTCGTCGGTGCTGTCGGTGCCATCGGCGCCATCGGCGCTGGCGGCTCTAGCGCTGTCGACGGCGTGGCACTTGACACGTGAGGTGCAACTGGCTGGACTTCACCACGTCCACCGCCACGGCCGCCACGGCCGCCACGGCCGCCACGGCCGCCGCGGCCGCCGCGGCCAGCCCCTTGCACGTACGCCGGTGAGAATGCGGCCAATGCAGCGAGGAGTCCACGGTTAGTGTTGATGCGTGCACCCGCAGGTATGATCTCCCTGCATTCTGGACATGAAAACGAAGATGAGGCGTCGGGACGCACGGTCTCGACGCAGCGCGCACACAGCTCATGGCTGCCGTTGCAAGGAATGATCTTGGGCTCGCGCTCACCCTCGTTGAAAGGTTCTAGGCAAACCGGACACTCAAGAGCGCTCATGTTTGCAGGCGGCAGCGGCTCGTCCTCCTTCCGAGTCCTTCGAAGCCGCACACTTAACCGATTTGGAATAGAGTTGTTTGCATGCAAATTTTTTATCAGGCTCTCCCACCATCCCCTGCAGCCGTCACAAACGAGTAGCCCGAGCGAGCGAGTACTAGGTACTTGTGGTGACCGAGGGGAGCGGAGCCGTCCTGCGAGACGGTGCAACTTTGAAAGAGGGGCTACCGGTACCAGCGTGTCCACCGACGCTCATCTTCGGCCGACCGAAGGCCACACACCGGCCCAAGGCAACGCACGCGTGAGCGCGTGCACGTACTCCCCCACCCCTTTCCAAGCTATTTGTAGCGGAGTGCACTTACTTTCTCACCCCTTGTATCATGTTAGGGGTCGGAATGGTGGTGAGCGCGGGGGGACCGCGACGAAACTGACTGATGACTTTACTGGGGGCTGTGAGCACGTTCATTCACACTTTCGCAACGCACGCACGCACGCACGCGTCGGCTTACTCGTGAACATGCCCTTCTCCTTTTCCGATTCGGACGACGACGATGAGCCCGGACTGGCTGCGAGCCGCAAACGTCCGGCCACGGTGGTTGCAGACGCGTCCAAACGCAGCAGAACAGCCCTGCCCACGATGCCTCCCGGCCGCATGCATCAGCCTCCTTCACAGGAGCTCAGCGGCGCCGTTCGACGTGCTGCGCCACCGCTCCCGACTACGAGTCATCCCTTCTCCGCGAGTCAGCATTCTTTGAGCCGCCCATCGCAACCAAGACAGACGGGCCCCGCCGAGCTGATACGCTCAGTAACGCCTCCAGCGTCGGCGTCGGCGGTGGGTGCACCCGTGCGCCTTCCGACGCAGCCGAGACTGCCGGGTCCCGCCGAGCTCCATCGTTCAGCAGCGCCTGCAGCATCAGCTTCGTCCCGTGCACCTGTGCGCCTCGGCGTCTCGGCCCCCTACCCTGGCGATCCGAGCCGTGTGCGCCGACCCGAGCCGGCGTCGAGTACCGAGGCCGATCCGTTTGCCGCGTTCGAGATGCTCAAGCGTGCGCCCGAGCACCACGGCGGCGCCAGGTCGGCTGTGCAAGCCCGACCGTCGGGCTTCCACAGCACGCATCCACGTGGCAGCGTGGGCGACTGCGGCGGTGGCGGCGGCAACGGCGGTGGCGGCGGCGGCGGCGGCGGCGGCGGCGGCGGCGGCGGCGGCAGCGGAGGCGGCGGCGGCGGCAGCGGCGGTGGCGGCGGCCCTCCGCCTCATCACCAGCACGTCGATTTGAAGCAGGCGCTGCTCGACCACGTGCTCAGCTGGCGGTCGGAGCTCGCAGAGATGAGCCCGCGTCATTCGCCGGTCCCTCAGGGAGCTGCTGCTGCTGAGGGCAGCGGTGGAGCGGCCGGCGGTGCGGCCGGCGCCGCCACGTCACCACCGACGACCTTCAGGAGCGTGAACGCGTACCGCGACCACTTTAGGCCGTTGCTACTGCTCGAGCTGCAGCAGGAGCTGTTGAAGGGTTCACAGGAACGACGCGCGGAGCCGACGACGAGTGCTCGCTTTTGTGCCTACGGAGGGGCGCCCGCTCGCGTGCGCGCGTCGGCTGGGCGCTCTGGCGGGCCGCCAGACGGTTGGGCCTCCTTTGAGGTGGTGGTCGAGGTCGAATCGGCCGATTGCATGCTGATTGCATCTCTGAGAGCATGCTGATTGCATCCCTCATCAGGTGGTGGTCGAGGTCGAATCGGCCGATTTGGGCGAGTACGATGTGGTCCTCTTGCACTGCCGCGATGGACGCCCGCGCGCGAGCGGAGGCGGCGGTGGCGTCGATCGATCGGATTGGCGCGAAAGGCTGTGCGCGCATCTGCCCACCGTGGCCGTGGTGACGTGGCGGGAGCGCCGTGCTGAGCGCGATGGCAGCCGTCAACAACTTCGAGTGCAGCTGCACCTGCCGTCGGCTGAGTTCGCCCTAGGAAGCAGCGGCGGCGGCGGCGGCGGCGGCGGCGGCGGAGGCGGCGGCGGCGGTGGCGGCGGCGGTGGCGGCGGCGGCGGCGTTTCGTCACGCGGCCCGGCGCCGCCACCGCCCGAGATGAAGACGACATCTGCGGGCGGCCATGCTGCTGGGCCGCCCTCCTTGCAGCTGCGCAAGCTGGGGCAGCTCACGACGGCACTGCGCGAGTGGCTCGTCCTCCATCGGCTGGGGCCATCCGTCACGGGTGAGGGCGTGATACGGCCGGAGCTCTTGAACGACCTGCTCAGTGCCACGCCCACCGCGGTGCATGCTCGAGAGCGCGACGATTGGGAGCGGCGCGAAAAGTGGCAGCGGCTCGTCACCTCCGTGAGCTCTCACCAGCGCATGGACGACGACCAGGTGCGATCTCCCTTGATTGCGCTTGATGGCGCTTGAGTGCGCTTGAGTGCCCTTGATGGACTTCGATTGGCAGAGCTCTCACCAGCGCATGGACGACGAGCAGGTGCGCGTGCTCCGCGAGACGGCGAGCATGGTGTACTACGACCGGTCCGGCTTCTCTCTCGTGCAGGGCCCTCCCGGCACTGGCAAGACCACCTTCCTGCGCGCGCTCCTCAATGTGCTGCACAATGCCGCCACGCAGCACCTCTTCGAGAACGTCCTGAGCGCGCTCAGCCGGCGGGCAGCAGCGGTAGCACCGGCGGCTGGCGGCGGCAGCGGCGCGCCAGAGATGAGCCTGCTCGGGAGTATCACTGACTGCATGTCGCGTCAGGAGGCGGGCATGGCTGGGCATGGCGCCGTAGCGGGCATGGCGCATCCGGCATGCGCAGGCGCCGTCGCGGGCGCCAGTGCACCCAGCCCAGTACGGCGCGGGCGCATCCTTGTGTGCGCGCAGTCGAACGCCGCGCTGGATGAGCTGATCGCCCGCGTGCTGCGGCTTCAGTTCGTGGATGAGTTCCGCAACCGGTACCACGCGGACATGGTGCGACTCGGCAGCCAGCCTGGCGAGGCGGTACGCGCCATCACGCTCAAGGAACGCGCAGCAGACCTCGCCGCCAGCGCGCTCGGTTTGGAGCGCGGGCGTGTACACACGCCCCAGGAGCAAGCCACGCGTCGGCAGCAGCTGCGTGCGCGCGTCGCCAAATGCGAGCGCGAGCAGTGGGAGCTTGCCCGGCGCAGGCAGCAGCATCATACGCAGCGGGAGCAGCTGCACAATCGGCTCGACACGAGCGCCGAGCCGGGCGCTCTCGACGCGCTGCGCCGGCAGCTGCGCGCCTCCAACCAGCAAGATGGCCAGATGGCCCAACGGCTGGTCGCTCTGCACACGGAGATGGGTGACCTATTGGCGACGCTGCGCTCGATGGACTGCGTGGAGAGCCACGTGCAAGCGCTCGCCGCAAAGGGCGCCGGCGCGGGCGCTCACGGCGGCGCCGGCGCGAGTGGTGCTGGCAGCGCCGTGTCGAGCGACTGCGGCGTCAGCTCGCGCCCGTCGTCGCGCCCGTCGTCTCGCCCGTCGTCCCCAACCGCAGCGGCGGCGGCGGCGGCGGCGGCGGCGGCGGCGGCGGCACCCTTCGTCGATGGGACGACAGCCAGTTCGGACGGCGCCTCCGTGGCTAGTAATGTGATCGGCTCACTCGACCGCGGCACGCAGCGCCTGCTCGAGAGCGAAGTGCTCGAGCGCGCGCACATCGTCTTCTGCACGCTGAGCGGCGCGGGTGACGTGGCGCTCCAACGGCTCGCTGAGATCAGCGGAGGGTTCGAGACGGCCATCTTTGACGAAGCCGCGCAGGCCGCCGAGCTCGCGACCCTCATCCCGCTGCAGTACGGTGCACGGCGCGTCGTGCTCGTGGGCGACCCGCAGCAGCTGCCCGCCACTGTGCTCTCGCTCGAGGCCAAGCGTCGGGGGTACGACACGTCGCTCTTTGAGCGGCTTCAGCGCGGAGGCTACCCAAGCCACATGCTCCGAACCCAGGTGAGTGTCGTTGATTGCCTCTTGATGGCCTCTTCTGATTGCGTCTGATTGCATCTCTGACCAAGCCGCATGCTCCGAACCCAGTATCGCATGCATCCAAACATTCGGCGCTTCCCGTCGGCGCATTTCTACGAGGGAGCGCTCAAGGACGGCGAACGCGTCCTCTACGCGGCCCGCGTGCCCGTGGGTGCCCACGAAGGCGCGCCCGGCTGCCTCGCTCTGCCCCTCCCCTCCCCCCCCGAGGTACGGTACGCGCCGCTCGCCTTCTTCAACCTGCTCGACGGCGAGCAGTCTCGCTCGAGCGAGACGCACTCGCTCCGAAACGAGCGCGAGGCGCGCTTCGTGGCACGGCTCCTCCTCGCGCTGCTCCACGCGGCCGATGCGTGGCGGCTGGGCGTGGCGGCTGCGGCCGCGCGGGCGGCGGCGGACGAGGCGGCGCACGAGCCAGAGCCCTCGGAGGCGTCCTCGTCAACGACACCCTCAGTCAACGTTGCGGCAGCCGCGCCGCCGATCATGCAGCCGTGCATGGGCAGCGGATGCTGCCTCGGGCCGAGCGCCCGTTGCGCCTTTGGCGGCTTGTGCGGGCGCATCGCCATCCTGACGCCCTACAAGGAGCAATGCCGCTCCCTCGAGCACGAGCTGAGCGCCGTGCTCGGCCCACGCGCGGCCTGGGCGCACGCGCTCGAGGTCGCGAGCGTCGACACGTTCCAAGGCAAGGAGAAGGACGTGATCCTCTTCTCGAGCGTCCGATCGGGCAACGCAGCGGGCCTGGGGTTCGTCAAGGACCTTAGGCGGCTCAACGTCGCCCTCACGCGAGCCCGGCATGCGCTCTACATCGTCGGGCATGATGCGAGCCTGCGTCGCTCGCCCGATTGGAACGCGCTGCTCACGAGCGTGCGGGCGCATGGCTGGAGCCGCGACGTGACGCTCGCGATGGCGCTGCGCCAACGGCCGAGCGAGCTGCTGGCAGCCACGCTGCCCGTCAGCCTGCTCGACGGGAGCCAGTTGGTCTCGTGCGAGGATGCCGATGCTGCGCGGTACTCGCAGCGCTGTCGTGCGGTGCTGCTTCACAGGCGTCAGGTACCAACTCCACTGTAACATGCGAGAACGTTCACTCCAGCACTAACCGTGACACGTCCATGGACGCGGCACGCACCACGCCAGTCGGAGTCGCCACCCGCGGCCCCGTTCCGGCCCTCTCCGCTATCTACTCTCCGCGTTTATCTCCGCGTTACGCGTTCCATTCGCATGCGATGCGAAAGCGTTACAGCTGGTATGCGCTCAAATGTATAACAGACACAGCCGCCTTCTCATAGAGAATCCAAAACCTGCTCGTCCGATCGCCCTGGTCCCCCCCCAGGGGCGGGGGTGGGGCGCGGCCGGCTCCCTCCAAGGGGTCGGTCACGACGAGGGCCACTTCGATGCATATTGCCCACGCCACACCCGAAAATCCCCCCAGCGGCGCGACCCACCCACCCGCCTGGGGCGGGCCGTGAAACTCAACCAACGGAAAATCCTCCCCGAGATAGTGCTGATTCTACCTCCCGACTTCCCCTACGGAAAAGGGGGGTTCGAGGTGTCAGGAGGGGGGTCCGGGCCTGGCATCATATTGATGAACCCCGGGCCGTATAGGCCGTTATACTTGTGGGGGTGGCACGTTTGGGGGGTCACAAACGAATCGCCCCTCGCCTGGGGGGAGTTCTATCTAGCCGCCCGATGGTCGCCCGCCTCGTCAGGTACGGTCCGGTGAGACAAAAGACAAACTTCAAACTGTCTTTCGGTCACCATTCTTCACCATGAATCCTCGCGCCCTACCGCTTGGCAGGCTTACAAAACGCACCCCCACGCACACTCCAGTACCCCCAAACCCGGCCGAGTGGCCGTCGAGCCCCTCGCGGTCTCATCCTCAATTTTCCTTCTTCTGCGTTCTGGTATGAATAATGAAGTTTTGGAGATATTTCTATGGACTATGCGCTCAAATGTGCTGAGGCTCTCTCACGCACCACATCCACATAACTCATAAGACGCGACTGCGACTAATCGACATAGTCAACGCAAATCAGACCGCCAGGGTTAACCCAGTGCGCGCAAGACGATGACGACACAGAGCGAGCGTCTTCTGTTCTACTGTAGATACAATTGTCCAAGCAAGCGGTCACTCAGCGTCCACATGCCAACAAACCGACAAACCGGCCCAGCCCCGGTAGCACCACATCATGATTGCATGGACGTTCACCATGCTGCATGGCTCACTAGATGGACTGCACCGTCGGTCCGACGGCTAGACCACTGCCACCCACTAAAGTTTTGACGCGGACGTCACCGGATGCTTGCGTGCGTGCGTGCAGGGCGGGCGCTCCCGCGATCGGCTTGGCTGCGGCCCACTTGGCCTCCCAACTGAGCCCGCTTTGGCCGCGGTAATATTCCTCGAATTCCTGCCGCGTGTAGCTTTTCCCGTCGGCATCGATGCGCCTCTCGGCGCCGCCTGCGGGGACGCCACCGGATGCTTGCGTGCGTGCGTGCAGGGCGGGCGCTCCCGCGATCGGCTTGGCTGCGGCCCACTTGGCCTCCCAACTGAGCCCGCTTTGGCCGCGGTAATATTCCTCGAATTCCTGCCGCGTGTAGCTTTTCCCGTCGGCATCGATGCGCCTCTCGGCGCCGCCTGCAGGGTACTGCGCGATCGGTCTCGCCACCGCCGTCAGCCGCGCTGCTTCGAGCGTGGCATGAGCCGCGCTGCTATTTGAGACGGCTGTAAGGGTGACACTGCCAACGGGGAGCGAGGCGTGCTCTTCCGCATTGAATGGAAGAGCTCTTAGCCTTGGTACTTCTGGAGAGGCTGGGGGGGCTGGGGGGGCTGGGTTGGCTGGAGTGGCTGAAGTGATCGGCGTGGCTCTGGTGGCGCTCGCCCTTCTCGCCGCGCGCGCCTCTGCTTCAGCAGAAATGTCATAGGGGAACTTGTGCTTCCACAGCATCAGCTGCTCGCCCTTCTCGAGCCACATTCTCCCATCCAAGGTCACGTTTTCCGGGTGCAGCAACGCAATCCACGCCTTGAAGTTGACATTCGCGGGGCCGACGGCACGCGCATAGTCGTCGAGATGGTCCCGCATCAGCTCGCGGCAGGCTGCCTCGCTGGCTGCAATGATGGCTTGAGGGTCGTCGGTCATTTCGACGCCACTGTTGACATCTCGCTTCCTTCGGGGCCTGCGCTCGCCAAACTTCAGCTTTGCGCGTTGCTTGCGACGCCGCGTCTGAACCATGTAAACAAGTAGCACGCACGCACAGGCGGCCGCGAAAGCTCCGGCCATGATCCAAGCGATCATCAGCAAGGACGATGACGAGGGACTCTCGTTTGCCAGGAGCGCTGCAATCGAATCGGCGACGCTTGGCGGTGGCGTCGGCTCGACGAGGCGCATGGTGGGCGTGCTGAGGACCGTCACTCCAAGGATGGCTGTCAGAGCCGATGGCGGCTGATCCAAGGTGTTATGGACGCGCGAACGGTCAGATGCACTTGAAATATAAAAGGAAGCTGTGACTGTGACCGATCCTGGCAGGATGTTGAGTGCGATAGCAGAGGCTGTAACTCCAGTTGTACGAGCCAGTTGCAGGGTGAAATGGGTTGTATTGAAGGACTCAACGGTGCCTGCTATCCGGAACGTCGCAACTAGAGATGGTTCCGTCTGCGGGCTTGATGGCGGTGGTGGTCTCGGCGACGGCGGTGGAGGGGACGGTTCGGGAGGTGATGGCGAAGGTGGCGGCGGTGGAGGCGTACGCGGCTCGGGTGGATTGTATGGCGGTGGAGTAGGTGGTGGCGAAACATGTGACGAAGGTGGGGGAGAGGGCTCCGGAGGCGACGGAGAAGGAGGTGGCGGCGGAGGGGGAGATGGCTCAGCAGAGGGTGGTGGAGGCGCGGGAGGTGGCGGCGAGGGTAGTGGCGACGGAGGTGGCGGCGGCGATAGCGGCGGCACCAACGGTGGTGGTGCTGCTGGCGACGGCGATGGCAACGACGGCAACGACGGCGACGGCGGCGGCGGCGAGGGCGGAGGAGGCGATGGCGATGGCGGCGGCGGTGATGGCAGCGGCAGTAATGGCGACGGTGGAGGCGACGGCGGTGGTGAGGGCGGTGGCGAGGGCGGCGGTGGTGACGGAGGTGGCGACGGCGGCGGCGGCGATGGGGGTGGCGAGGGTGGAGGTGGTGAAGGCGGTGGCGAAGGCGGCGGTGGCGAGGGTGGTGGGCTTGGCGGGGGCGGCGAGGGCGGCGGAGAGGGTGGAGGTGGTGAGGGTGGCGGAGAGGGGGGCGGTGGCGAGGGTGGCGGTGATGAGGGCGGCGGCGAGGGCGGGGGCGATAGTGGCGGCGGCGAGGGAGGAGGAGGCGAGGGTGGTGGAGATGGAGGCGGCGGTGAAGGAGGCGGCGGCGAGGGTGGCGGGGGCGAGGGTGGCGGAGGCGATGGCGGCGGTGAGGGAGGGGGCGAGGGTGGTGGTGGCGAGGGAGGCGGTGGCGATGGCGGCGGCGAGGGCGGCGGCGGCGATGGAGGTGGCGGCGATGGTGGCGGACTCGGCGGCGGGGAAGGAGGTGGCGGCGAGGGCGGAGGAGGCGAGGGTGGGGGTGATGGAGGTGGCGGTGAAGGAGGTGGCGGCGAGGGTGGCGGTGGCGAGGGTGGCGGTGGTGAGGGCGGCGGCGAGGGCGGGGGCGAGGGTGGTGGTGGCGAGGGTGGTGGTAGCGAGGGAGGAGGTGGCGATGGCGGTGGCGAGGGTGGTGGTGGCGAGGGAGGAGGTGGCGATGGCGGTGGTGGTGATGGTGG
>ENA-UOUZ01002371-UOUZ01002371.1-mixed-culture-metagenome-genome-assembly--contig:-NODE-2371-length-10178-cov-219.824459_pt1 | contig 10178 bp, 12 predicted proteins | sample MGYA00238154_ERZ761575 | MGnify/ENA primary metagenome ERZ761575 (study PRJEB28896, sample SAMN07631632) | mixed culture metagenome | isolation source: Freshwater growth medium | place: USA...
GATGGCGGCGGCGGTGGGGAGGGTGGAGGTGACGGGTAAAGTAACGGTCCGCAGGAGCACCGGCTTGCAAGAGCGGCGAGCGGGCACGTACTCCTTTGAAGACGACGGTGGGGCAACAGCGCTGCCGATAGAGCGAGTGCGGATGTCACGACGGACGGGGTAGGCGGAGGTGGGATGCCGACGCTCGATCGCCTTACGCGAGCGCCGGCAGCCCAAAATGCTGACCGAGCTCCTCGATCCCCGCTCGCTGCTCCGCGGTGAGCGTCCCGGCAAGGTCTGGGCGGCGGCTTGGGAGATCGTCTACGATCGATGTTGCGGAGGTGGAATCCGATGGCTCTGATGGCACGAACGACGTGTCCGTTTCCAGTCGGCGGCCGCCCGCACCGCAAGAGAGGGCTGCCGAAAGGGCGGCTACATTGGCAGAGAGGGGGGACAGGGCAGCCACACTGGCAGAGAGAGCCGAGAGAGTATTGCTCTGAGCATCTACATTGGCAGAGAGAGTAGAGAGAGTACTGCTCTGAGCAGCTACATTGGCAGAGAGAGGGGACAGAGCAGCCACGCTGGCAGAGAGAGCCGAGAGAGTACTGCTCTGAGCAGCTACATTAGCAGAGAGAGCGGCAACCTGTTGAGCGAGGGCCTCGACCGACGTGGCAGCCGATGGCGACGTCGGCATCGCAACGATCAGCCGAGGCCCGCTGAGGTAGATGAACTGCGAGTCGAGCGTTGGGCCAGTGAGGCGCGAGATGCACGTCTTGTACGTGCCGCTCACGCCGAAGGTCACGACGAGGGTCCTCGAGGAGCTGACGAGGCCGCCGGTGGTGGAGGAGGCGTGGACGGCGCCGGTGCAGTCGGGCGTGCCGGCCGGGAGGAGGACGAGGGTGTCGCCTGGGGATGCAAAGGTGCCGAGGACGCTGAGGGTGATCTGTGTGTTCGGCGCGATGGTCGAGGGGGAGAACCCGACGTCGGGCGGCGACGGCGGCGGCGATGGCGGCGGCGACGGCGGCGGCGGCAACGGCGGCGGCGACGGCGGTGGCGGCGACGGCGGCGGCGGCGACGGCGACGGCGGCGGCGGCGACGGCGGCCGCGGTGGCGACCGCGGCGGCGGCGGCGGCGGCGGCGGTGGCGGCGACCGCGGCGGCGGCGGCGGCGGCGACGACGGATACGAGCACACTCGCCAGCCGGAGGAGGTGGGGCCCCAAGGGTTTGTAGACCATCGGATCGTCCCCGGGCCCAAGATGAAATTGGAAGGCCCGCCTCCAACGCCGTAGTCTCCTCCTGTGAAGCTCGTCAACGTGCCCGACGGGTGGGAAGGTATGAGGAGATAGGCGTAACCATGCCTTGTATTAAAGATGGTCGCTGTCAGGGGCCTTCCAATGGCGAGCGCGGTCGGCGTGATGGAGCACCCTTGGTTGACGCCGTAATTCGACGGAAAGTTGGGCGAGCGAACGCAGTTCGGGGCGCTCGGATCGACGGTGCATGGGCCGTGGGTGACGTTGAAGTACGGCGGCGGCGGCGGCGGCGGCGACGGCGGCGGCGGCGGCGACGGCGGCGGCGGCAGCCGCGGCGGCGGCGGCCGCGACGGCGGCGGCGGCGGCGACCGCGGTGGCGGCGGCGGCGACCGCGGTGGCGGCGGCGACCGAGGCGGCGGTGGCGGCGGTGGCGGCGACGGCGGCGCCAGCGGCGGCGACGGATACGAGCACACTCGCCAGCCGGAGGAGGTTATAATTTGGTCTGAGGACCAATCGATCGCCCCCGGGCCCAAGATGAAATTGGAAGGCCCGCCTCCTCCATGGAAGGCCGTATACGTCCCTGACTGGTGGCTAGGAATGTGGAGATAGTCCCAACCAGACTCCGTACTAAAGGAGGTTGCTGTCAGGGGCCTTCCAATGGCGAGCGCGGTCGGCGTGATGAAGCACGACTGGCTGTCGCCGTAATTCGACGGAAAGTTGGGCGAGCGAATGCAGTTCGGGGCGCTCGGATCGACGGTGCATGGGCCGGAGGTGACGGTGAAGTAGGCGCTGCTCTGTGCGTCGGCGACGCGCGGGACCAAGTGCGCGAGCAAGGCCAGTTCGAACCACTTGTTACGGTAGGAGCGATTGGTTTTCGACCAACTCGCGGAGCGCTTGTTTGGTCTGCACCGATCCTGCTCCGAGCAACCTGCAACCAAGATGAACCCGAGCAACCCGAGCCCGAGCAGCACGAGTGCGCCGTCGAAGCGCTCCACCCACCGCAAAGGCACCCCGTCCCTTTTCGCTGCTTCCTCGACGGGGCCGCCCGCCGCGTCCGCGTTCACACTCGTCTGGCCGTACGGGAACGAGTACTCGTACTTGACGTCGGCGTCCCCGAGCTTGCCCTCGAAAAAGGGTTCCTCGAGCGCGACCTCAAAGACCTGGCGCGCGCCCTTGCGCAGCCCGTCGTCGGCCGTCATCGAGTCACGCCCGGCGCGCGTGCTCGCGGCACCGCGGCAGAAGGCGCACGGGTCGATGGTGGAGTTGCCAGCCGGGATGCGGTAGAGGCCCGTGCCGCCGACCGCGGTGGACAGGTACGGGCACGACATCGTGTTCGGGCACGAGCCGTCGTTGATGATGCACGCCGTGAGGCGGCCCGCCAGAGGCAAGTCGGCGGCCGAGATGCAGACGAGGAACGCGGGTCCGTCGTCGAGGCTGTGGGTGAGCTCCGTGCCCACGATCGTCGACGCATTAGGGCTCGGCGAGGCGGAGGTGTCCGCCAAGGGCTCCGGCGCCACATGACGCTCGACCTTGACCGACGAGGCGCCCCCGTCGCAATACGCAAACATGGGCGCGATGGAGAAGGTATCGAAGAGGAAGAGGGCCATTCCGACGAGCAGGAATTGCAGCAGGAAGCGCCCGCCGCGCATGGTTTCCAAAAGGCAACGGGAGGACAGTACTGTCGCGAACACCGCGCGCGCCGGCGCCGCGCCTACTATTCCGGTAAAGTAAGTAATGTACATAACGCGATACCGGTGCGTACCGGTACCGGTATAGTCTGTGTGTCACCTTCGTCCGCGACCGGAGGGCAGTCGGCCCTGCCTAATCAGGGATGCCCCATTCGGCGCCGAACCGTCGAGCGACATCTTCCATGGGCAGTCGACCCACCCCCAATGCCCCCCCCTCCGGATTGCGATGATCCACTCGCACGCCCGTTCGGGAGACAAAACCAGCCGCCCGATAGGCCCCGCGGAGGGCGACGCGCCGTGCACGCGCCGTCGCGGCCACCTGACGAGATGGCGGGCAAGGCCGCTCGGCGGCAGCACGCAGCTCACGGGGCCACTGGAGCTGGGCTCGGCCCCAGCGCTCAATGTACGCATGGAGGCCGTCATCGTCATCATCGGGCGTGCAGCCGCCGCCGTGGCCGTCGCCGCCGCCGTTGCCCTCACCGCCGCCGTTGCCCTCACCGCCACCGGCGCCGCCGCCCTGATCGCCCTCGTCCTCGTCGTCGCAACCCTCCTCCCAGCGCTGCATGCAATAAAAGGGACTGCCATATTCGGGACGACATATGGGGGACAGGTGACGACACGTGACGTGTCGAAGGCAAGGGACGGGACGGACGGGTTTAGGGATAGGATGGGGAAGGGGATGGTGGAAGGGGGGAGGGTGTGGTGAGAGGTGCCTCTCGCAGCTTACTCGACGCCGACCAGCCCCGCATTCTGCCACATGGCCTCATTGATGGCCGGATCGTGGTCGATCAGAGTGTACGCGAACCAGTCGCGTCCCCATCGCCAGTCGAGCCCAAGCCCTGATGAGGGATGCAATCAGAAGGCAATCATAGGCAGTCTGCGGCAATCAGAGGCAATCAGAGGCAATTAGAACCCGAGCCCTTTGGTCAGCGCAAAGGTGGAAGGCAAATAGAGGCAATTGGAGGCAAATAGGGGCAATCAGAGGCAATTAGAGGCGATTGGAGGCACTCAAAGGCCATCAGTGGAAGGTGCGAAAGTGCCAGTACCTTCGGTCAGCGCACAGGCGCAGAGTAGCCGCATCCGGCGCGGCATCCAGCCGCAGGCCCACAACTGGCGCATCGAGGCATCCACCAGAGGAGCCCCCGTACGACCGACACACCTGCCATCGGGCGCAATCACAAGGCATTCAGAGGCGCGCTCAGAGGCGCGCTCAGAGGCACTCAGAGGCACCCAATTATGGGTTTGCCTCATATATGTTGCCTAATATGGGTAGTTGCCTGATATCACAGCCCACTCCACGTACCAGGCAGCAAATGCCTCCAGAGCCTCCGCCGATGGGTTGCCTAATATGGATGGTTGCCTCAAATGGCAACAGCCATCAAGTGGAGCGACGACGGGCTCTGCTTGACGAAGCTCGGCGAGCAGCCGCCAGCACAGATGCGACCAATCTCGCCAGAGGAGATCGCGACGTCGCACGCCGAGGCGAGCGGCCGTGCGTGGGGAGATGAGGCCGAACCGCAGGTACCTGATGAGGGACGCAATCAGAGGCCATCAGTGGCCATCAGTGGTGCGTTGGAGAAGCAAGTACGGACCTAATGAGGGACGCAATCGGAGGCCATCAGTGGCCATCAGAGGTGAATTGGAGAAGCAAGTACGGAGAAAGGTAAGACGGTCGCGCGACGGTCGCCGGCAGCTGATGTTGCTGCTGCTGCTGCTGCTGCTGTGACTGCGCTGACTCCAAGTGCTCGCCCAGGACGGCGCCATTGCCCACGACGGCGCCACTGGGCGCGGCGGCCGCGCCCGCCTCGGCCGCCAGCCGGAGCGCCTCGGCTTCGTCAATCGGCAGAGCCCAATGCGTGAGCATGCACCTGATGAGGGATGCAATCAGAGCATGCACCTCTCGGCTTCGTCAATCGGCAGAGCCCTGTGCGGGAGGCAATCAGAGGCAATCAGAGGCAATCAGAGGCAATCAGAGGCAATCAGAGGCAGTTAGAGGCAGAGCCCTGTGCGGGAGTCTGCACCGGGCCCATCGAGGGCTGATGAGGGATGCAATCAAATGTACCGGGCCCATCGCGGCATCGAGGGCAGGCGCGAGGCGTCGTCGTCGTCGTCGTCCCCGTGTTGAGGCGCTGTGCTGGGCGTGAAGAGGTCTTCGTCCCTGTGAAGAGGCGGCTGCTGAGGCCGCGCGCCGTGCTGAGCGCCGTGTCGAGCACCGTGTTGAGCGTCGATCTGAGCGCCGTGCCGGGCGCCGCGCCGCCACGAGCTCGGCGGGGGAGGCAACCGATTCGGCGCGTCGAGAGGCGTTGGCAGCGCATGAGTGTCGTCCATGCACGCCTTGAGGAATGCGGCCCAGCGTAGCACCTGTGGGGAGAGCAGGGCGCCGTGGTGAGCGCTTGCATGCGGAGCGGCCTTGAGGGGAAGCGGCCCAGCGGAGTACCTTGCCCCCTCCGCCTGCGCGCGAGCGCCCGAGCGCCCGCAGAGCGTACTTGGAGGGCAGGAGCAGCCAGGGCTCCTCTGACGTGGCACGCACGTGGAGTTTCGTCAGCCAGGGCTCCTCTGACGTGGCACGGGGTGCGTGCGTCGAGCCGTGCGCGCCGTCCTGGGCGAGCGCGGCTTGGAGGTGCGCGCCGTCCTGGGCGAGCGCGGCGAGCGCGGCGTGGAGGTGCGACGTGGACGCGGCGCCCGCGGCTCCGCTGCCGTCCACGATGATCTCGTCGACCCGTGCGCGCGAAGCGAGCTCCGCCACGGCGGCGGCCGCGGCCTCTGGACCGCCTCCTCCGGCCGTGTAGAGCACGCACACGCGCTGGCCCAGCGGCTGCAAGCTGCGGTCGAGGGCAGCGATGGCAGCCGCTTCGAAGGCAGCTGCGGCCGTTGGAATGCAATTGCGCCCGTGGCGCCACACGACACAAATGATGAGCTCGTCCGCACGAGACGCGGCGGAGACGATCGCCTCATTGTCCGAGATCCGCAGCGAGACCTGCAGCCAAACGATCGCCCTCATTGTGCGTGCTCGGACGCCTGTGGTCTCCAGAGCCGCCACCGGTGCAGTGCAGCGTTGCCTGAGTTTCCTCGTCATGATCAACATAAGCATGCCGGCTGCCGGCGGGAGGAGCCACAGCCATGCACGCGCCGACATCGGAGATTTAGTCTGTGAAGGACCTCTCGCCCGGTTACTTGTACTCTCGGCCTGCACACCTCATAATCCCGAGGAATGTGCAGGCGTGGGGGAATCAGAAAAGTAATTTGAGAACGCTCGTAGGTGTTTCGCCAAAACACATCCTGAAAACATCGGCGGTCGAAATCACTTGACTTGACTTGACTTGACTAAATCCGCTGTTTCCCCATCGGCGTAGGCGGTGACGTATTTTCCCTCGAAGGCGCTTACCAAAGCTGTAATCCTCCTCTTGTGATTACAGTTTTCATTGGCAAATTCCGCGACGCGACGGTCTCTCACAATCACATCTCCACGCCCATCTCCACGTCTTGCTGGGATACTGTCGGGATGTGCTCCATTGCGCTCCGGGGTCTGTCGAGTGTGGCATCGGGTCTCGTGCGACGGCAATCCGCGTGGCCACTCCATCTGCACGTGCGCAACGCGATCACTTTGAGGCGGGATTTCTGCGCGCGCGCCAACGCCGCGCATGCCCTCGACGACGCCAGCTCCGAAAAGCTTGGGTCCGCATCGCCTTGGGCGACAGATGGGTGGGGTGATAGCGTCGAGATCATCGAGCAGACAATGCCGGATGCCCATCGCGCGCTGCTCTCGAATGCCTCGGTGGCGATTCCCACCTCCTCTGCAGAGGCGGGCGAGCTTCCGGCGGTGAGCGACATTCTCGGCGCATACGAGGCCCAGCTGCAGCGCCGCACGGCCCGCCACCTCGGCTACCCGTACAACCTCGATTATCAGAACCGCGAGCTCGACCGCTTTATGCGATACTCGATCAACAACCTGGGCGATCCGTTTGTTCCATCCAACTACGGTCAACCGGAGCCGCCTTCGACTTACCGTGGCTGCATGCAAGTGCTCACCACGGCGCCATGTCCTCCCCACAGGTGTCCACTCGCGACAATTCGAGGTCGCCGTTGTCGACTTTTTCGCGAGGCTGTGGCGGGCGGACCCGAACGATTACTGGGGCTACGTGACGACGTGCGGCACCGAGGGCAACCTCTATGGCATGCTCCTCGCTCGCGAGACATTGCCCGACGGCATCGTCTACACGTCGAGCGAGACGCACTATTCAGTCTTCAAGGCGGCCCACTACTACCGACAAGAGGTCGAGGTGATCCCTCAGATGGCCTCTAATGGCCTCTAATGGCCTCTAATGGCCTCCGATTCGCTATGAATCCGAGGTCGAGATGATCCCTCAGATTGCCTCTAATTGCCTCTAATTGCCTCCGATTGGCTATGAATCCGAGGTCGAGGTAATCCCGCGCCACATCCCTAATATGGCCTTCCTCCCTACCCAATGCAGGTCATCCCGACGCTGTTCAACGGCCAGATCGACTACGATGCGCTCGCTACGGCGCTACGGCGCAACCGTGGTAAGCCGGCGATCCTGAACGTCAACATCGGCACGACGGTCAAGGGCGCCGTCGACGATCTGGATCGGATCCTGCGCACGTTGAGTATGACTGGGTACGAGAGGGAGGATTACTACGTTGATTGCCACGAATTACCACTGATTACCACTGATTGACACTGATTGACACGGATTGACACGGATTGACACTGATTGACACTGATTGACACTGATTGACACTGATTGACATGGATTGCGCCCCTCCTCAGGTACGAGAGGGAGGATTACTACGTGCACTGCGACGGCGCGCTCTTCGCGATGATGATGCCATTTGTCGAGTACGCCCTCTGATGACGACTGATGACGACTGATGACGACTGATTTCCGCTGATGCCCCTTTGTCGAGTACGCCCACCCGAGCTTCCATCTCCAACGACCGTTGGATTGGATCCAGATTGCATCTCCGACGACCGATGGATGCAGGTTGCATCTGGGCTGCATCTGCAGTGCGTCTGGAGTGCATCTGAGGGCCCCATCCAAGGACCTCTGATTGCGCCCCTCATCAGATACTCCCAGCGCTGCCTCCCTGAGTGCATGCTGATTGTGCCCCTCATCAGGTACGCACCCGAGCTCTCCTTCCAACGGCCCATCGATTCGATCACCGTCTCGGGTCACAAGATGCTCGGCTGCCCCATGCCCTGCGGCATCGCGCTCACCCGTCGGTCGCACGTGCGCAAAATCGAGCGGCGCATCGACTACCTCAACTCAGTTGATACGACAATTATGGGCTCGCGTAACGGGCATGCCGCGCTGCACATGTGGCATTCGCTTCGTACCAAGGGACTCGAGGGCATCAAGGCAGAGGTCTGATTGCGACTGATTCTCCAATGATGAGCTCTGATGACCTCCCTCATCAAGGGACTCGAGGGCATCAAGGCAGAGGTCTGATTGCGACTGATTCTCCAATGATGAGCTCTGATGACCTCCCTCATCAGGTCGCGTCGTGCCTCAAGACGGCCGTCTACCTACGCGATTCGCTCTCGGCCGAGGGCATCACGTGCCAGCTCAACGATCTGAGCTCGACCGTTATTCTCGAGCGGCCGGCCGACGAGCGCTTCGTCAAGCGATGGCAGCTGGCGTGCGAAGAGGACATTGCGCACGTCGTCGTGATGCCCAACGTGACCACCAAAAAGGTGCGAGATGCACTGATTGCCACTGATTGCCACTGTTCGCCTACGAGATGCTCGCGATGATGGTCTCTCATCACCTCCAATGGCCTCTGATTGCCTCCCTCATTTCCTCCAATGGCTTCCAATGGCTTTCAATGGCTTCCGACTTGCCTCCGATGGCCTCTGATTGCCTTCCTCATCAGGTGGACATCTTCGTGGCCGAGCTCGTCGCAATGACGAAACAGCACGGGCGCACCGCCCCCCGGCGCGAGAACTCTCCCCTCACGTTGCTCAGCTCGAAGGCTTGGGGCGCCCACCGTGCAGGTCACGCCTGATGACGACTGATGACGTCTGATTGCCACTGATTGCCGCTGATTGCCGCTGATGGCCACTGATTGCCCCTGGTGCGCCCACCGTGCAGGCCACGCCCCACCGCGCTTTACGCCGACGGCCAAGTGTGCCGCATCCAGTGCATGAGTGGCAATCAGTGGCAATCAGTGGCAATCAGTGGCAATCAGTGGCAGCCAGTGCATGATTGGCAAGATTGGTGCGAGATTGGTGCGAGATTGGTGCGAGATTGGTGATCGGAGGTTTGTTGGGGACCACAGGGGGGGGCTAGGTGGGGGGGTCGAGCTACAAGGTGCTTGCGTGCGAATGGATACAGTACAAACGACGTGGAGTCATGAAGATATTAGCAGTACTTCGCTTCGGCACGCGGCGAAGATGAGACGAGAACGTCAGGGACCGATATCCTATGCGATGCGATGCGATGAAGAGATGTGTGTTGTATGCCCCTTGTGGCGGTGTATGCGGCGTTGGTGACTGTGCACGACGGAGGCAATCGGGACCGTCCAGCGCCTCCCAGAGGTCCCCCTGGGCGCCAAGAGGCTCATCCGCGGCTCCCCTTCACCGCCCGGTATGAACAGTACTTAGTTCTGAAACCAGAAAGGCAAGTTTCATCGTCAGTGCTCAGTCGCACCGTGGGAAAAGGGTCATAAGTAAGTGTGGCATAAGTGTGGGTGTCTGAACGTCGAGAACTCGAGATCAACACACTCTCTCAGTTCCGACCACGACTATACCTCAACGAACTCCAGATATACTGGAGGCCCACGCCCCTCCTCAACACCTATTCCTGCGTGGGGAGCGAGAGCGGCCGAAAAAGCCGATTCACAGGAAGAAACGACTAAGAAACGCGGGAGCCGAGGGAAATGAAGCGACGTCGGGTCGGCGGCGACGGTGACAGCGGCGGCGGCGACGTTATCGGCGGCGACGGCGACGACGGCGATGTGAGGGTGAGAAGCGCCGAGGGCGAGGAGGTTGCGTGGTCCCGTTCGGCCGCGGCGCGATCGGCGGCGCTCGCCAACTGGGTGAGCGACACGGGCGGCGCCGAGGGGGCGTTCGCCACTCTGGTGCCTGCGGCTGCGCTCCGCACGCTCTCGCGCGTCGCCGAGGGCGGTGCGGAGGAGGGCGGGGCGCTGGAGGGGTGCTCGCTCGCGCAGCTCGCGCAGCTGTTGCACGGCGCGCACTTTCTCGACGTGGACGTCGAGCTTCTCCGCCTCCTCTCGCGTTCCC
>ENA-UOUZ01002377-UOUZ01002377.1-mixed-culture-metagenome-genome-assembly--contig:-NODE-2377-length-10150-cov-86.073700_pt1 | contig 10150 bp, 6 predicted proteins | sample MGYA00238154_ERZ761575 | MGnify/ENA primary metagenome ERZ761575 (study PRJEB28896, sample SAMN07631632) | mixed culture metagenome | isolation source: Freshwater growth medium | place: USA...
GCGGCGGCGAGGGCGAGGGTGGCGGCGGCGACGGCGGCGGCAGCAGCGAGGGCGAACAACGCACGTGGTGGCAAACCCTGCCGTGACGCCGGCCACATAGTTCGTCGCCGTCGGGTTTGGGCAGCCCCTCACCGGAAACGTGCACCCGCCGTTGTCGACAGTGGCCGAGGGGTTGTAGTTGAGCGCCTGTGGGGTCGTGCAGCCGCTGATGAGGTACGTGCACAACGAGGCGACGTTGACGTTGGCCGTGGGCATGTAGTTGCTGGCGGCAGTGTTCATGCAGCCCTGGATGCGGTACGTGCACGAGGACGGGCTGTTGACGTTGGCGTTGCTGTTGTAGTTGAGCGCCGCGGTCGCCATGCAGCCGGTGACACGGGCGATGCACGACGAGGTGGCCGTTGGGTTGCCCGGCGTGGCCGACGCCAGGTAATTGAACGCATTGACGTTCTTGCAGCCCCGGACGTGGTACGTGCAAGCGGACTGAAGGTGGGACGTGGCCGAGGCCGAATAGGTCGATGCGGCCGGGTCCATGCAGCCCGAAGTCTGCAGCCGGCGGCCCGGAGCGTCCTCTGACGAAACCTCGGACGCAACCTCCGACGAAACCTCCTCCACGAGGCGACGGCCCGAGCCCGCGCACGAGCCCGGGATGGCGAAGGTGTTCCGCGCATTGTAGTTGGGATCGCCCACGGTCATGCAGCCGCCGTAGGAGCAAGAGCCAGCCTGCTGCACATTGTAGGCCGGGTTGAAGTTGGCCGCAACAGGATCGGTGCAGCCTGGGGCGTCTGGGCATGATCCGTCGCTAATCGTGGCCTGCGCATTGTAATTGGAAGCCAGCGAGTTCATCCAGCGCACGCCGTGTCCATGCTCGAGCACGGCCTGTGCAGACCGAGCACAAACGAGAGTCGATACGTTGTCGCCCGTCACCTCGTACACCGACGCCCGCGCCGACGGCGGCTGTGCGATCGCGAGGTCGGCCGCTCGATGCCATGGAACACGCCGCTGTTGCTACCCACGCACGTACGCACGCACGCATGCAGCTATCCGTATCCAAGCCCAAGCAAAAGGCCGCTGCTGCGGATCCATCGTACCCACCTCGGCCACCGAGATCCCAAACAGCCGGCCTGTCAGAGCGCTCCACCAGCTGACGAAGCCGCTGAGCTTCACGCACTGCAGCTACAACTCGCTCAGCGTGGAGAGCTGATGCTCATCGGTCACAAGCTCGGGAGCACCCATCGCGCCGACGGCCCACGCTGCCGATCGCGCCGTCGCGAACTGTCGTTTGTATCTATAACAACCTCTCTACAGGGGGTTCAAAACATGTTTGAAGAGCACTTTCACATTTGCGAAGAGTTTCGGCGGGAGGAGCGCTCGCGCGCGCTCGCCTCGCGTCGGCATGGCGGCACCCTTAGGCTTCATGTCCATGACGAACCCGAATCCAGCCGCCTTGGCATGGGGCGTCCCTGGCGGGTGTCTGATCTTCCACTACCAGCACGGCCACTGGAACGGCTACGAGGTATGCCCCAGCCTTTCCCCGATTCCCTGTGAGTGCCTTCTCACCCTCACGCTTGGCTCCCTATTTGCCTCGCAGATCACGCCAACCAGCCAATTCACCATGTTCAAGTTTCGGGTCCTCGGCGTGTACGAGTACCCGGCGACGGACGACCCGGAGGTCCACCTCTGCGCCGTCCTCGTCCAAGCCTTGGACGAGTCCTTCAACGGAAGCCTTCTCCTCTACGACGCTTCTGAGATGGGCCGCGGTAAGCTTTCACTGACCCTGACCTTGCCATGACACTGATCCCGACCCTCACCCCTCTCGTCCTTTTCCCCGACCAGGTATCGCCCAATTGGCGAGCAACTCGGACCCAAAGGAGATGCTGACGGCGGAGGCGTGGGATGCGCTGTGTGCGCAGCTCGTCCCGGAGCCCATGAAGCTCGTGGACGAGACGGACGTGGACGAGGATGAGGTCGAGGACGCGGGCGAAGACGAGGGCGAGGGCGAGGGCGACGGCGACGGCGACGAGGTTCCAAAGAAGCAGAGGGTTTGAGAGACTGAGCGGGTCCGTGTGGATTCGAGACCGTGCCGGCTGCCGGGGTCTAGTAAATTCGTGTGGGTCTGTGTGGTTCTGTCCGGGACTGAGAGCGTGGTTGACTGCATAATTGGATAACTCAATTGAATACATCCAACATCCGTCTGTGATACGAAAGGAGATCTGGCCCATTTTCTCGTTCTAGGATGCGGATCCCGGATGCGCGATGACGGCCGGGCGCGCGCGGCGCCCGGGGCCGTCCGCGGTCGCGTCGCGGACCGTGTGAACTTAAAACTTACACCGCGGGGATCACAAGACGACACCCCCCCCACACACACGACATAGGAGTCGCCGCTCCTTGGTACAGCACTCGTGGTGCGCGCTCCCTGGGCCCCCTCCCCCTCCACCTTTCGCCCGCTCCCGGCGACGCTACGCTCGCACATGGAAGCTGCATGTTCATATTGGTCGGCGCACGTTGAGGAAGCCAACGTGCGCCGAGGATCAGGCGCGCCCAATTCCATACACGGGCGTCCCCGATCGATGCGTCTCAACGCTGCCCGCAGACGTCAGCCCACCAGACCAACGTTACGGCTCCGGGGGCGGCTGCCACTCCTTGACCAACTTTCGCAGCCGCGCCTTCTGCTCAGCCGTGGGCGGGTTCGCATTGAAGATGTCCAAGGCTCGCATCCTGCAAGCGGCTATCTCGGCCAAAGCGGCCGCATTCGGCGGCTTGCTCGCCCATCCGGCGTGCAGCACGGGTTTGTAGACAGCAGGAGCAGTCTGTATCTCCTGTACACGCAGTCTCCACGCGGGTACGACGTGAGCACCGATGTAGGGAGGGGCATGCGGCGCGTGTGTGCTCGACTCGCGCACCTCCTGTCCAGCGTAAGGCCCATCCGAAAGAATCAGCGGGGGCGAGGGCATGTGTGACAAAGGGCGGCGGCGCGCGCGAGAGCGGCGACCCGGTCGCTACGTGTGCTGCTGTTGCTGTGAAACACAACTAGGGCAAAAGTTAGCCCCCCCCCACACACACACACCCCATTATGGTACAAGTTGGGCGCACAACGGACGAAACGCGACGCATAAGTTTCGGAGAGACGCTGTGGTTTCACGTGCCGGAAAACTTGCGCAAATGTCGCTTCTGAACGCGCTTCGCTGCCGTCGGCTGTGCTCGCCGCCACGCTTCTTCGCGACGCGGGCGCTGCCAGTGCTCGCTCGCAACCAGCTTCCAGCATTGAGCGTCGCGTTTCCACCGACTGAGGTCAGCGCAACCGATCGGGAGCCAGCCACCTTTGTGCTGCGCATGCTGCTCGCTGCTGGTACGATGCTCGCTGCACTTGTCCAGCCGGAGGCGGCGGAATGTGTGGGCACAAGAGCCGGAGGCGGCGGAATGCCGGAGGTGGCGGAATGTGTGGGCACAGAGCGCGAAACGTGCCCACATACGTGCGCGTTTTCGCTGCTCCCTGGCCACCAGGCTCCGCTCACCAATGTTCTCATGCCGTGCAGCGCCTCGACACCCATCTGGATTGTGTGCAAGAGGTGCGAGAAAGGCGATCCGCCTACCAACGTGTACCGTTGCACAACATGTTACAGCAAGCTCCGAGCCGCAGTGAACACGCGCATCGAGCAGATGACGAGGAGCACGGGAACAAAGGTGGTGGACCACCCCGCCATTGAAGCGCTTAGGACGGTCGCATTCGACAAGCTGCCTGCTCGGCCGCCGGACGACGGCGTCGGACCTCACGAGTGCATCGAGTGGGACGCAGCCTTGGGCAATTGGGTTTGGAAGCATGCGTGCCCGAGTTGCTGGGATATGGTTGCGCCGCCTGTGAATCCACGCATGCCCGAGGGTTACGCCGAGCTGAAGCCCAGAATAAGCAGCGACAAGACGTACACGCTGGACAATGTGACGCACCTGGACCCCAAGACGGGCTACCCCTCGGCCGACATCAAGTCGGTGCGTGTACGAGTCATTTCCGTCGAACCGGTGATCACCAAGGAGGAGGAGCAGGGGGCTCGTTTTCGTGCTCTCGATCCTCCGGTACATGTCAACTACACGATATTGGGCTTGCCTCTTCCTCCCGACCCCGAGGGTCGCGAGACGTGGCAACTCATTGTATCGGACCCGCGCGACGAGGACGAGGAACCGGCCGCCCTGTCGCTTCTAAAGTTCGACGCGCTCACGCCTGCTGTGCAAGCGTACACTGAGGCCACTACGAAGGACGCCACGTTCCTCGGCTCAACGATGGTTCACGCGGCGCGCGACGCCTCCTCGTTCCACACGCCGCAGGAGCGCGGCGGCAAGGGGAAGTCGCCTGCGAACCTCATCTCCATCGACGGCGCAGCGTGCTCGGCCATACGTGTCAACAGGGTCAGCGGGCCATTCGGCCACATCCCGGAAGGCGAGAGCGTGAACGCCTATCGCAGGCTCGCGTGCGACCCACGCGTGACCGGCGCGGTGCCACGTGATCCCAAGGGATGCGTTGCCATCGCGTTGCAGGACGCGGGCGATGCGATCACGCACTTGCCGATCTTCTATATGGCAGCGAGCGTCGGTGGCAAGCGCTCGCGTGCGACTGTCCCACGCCATTTTGGAATTCCGCGGCGCGGCTTCGTCTCCTCCGGGGAGAGGCTGTCAGCACGCATCGCGGCTCACGAGGAGCCCCTCGAGGCCGAGGCGATGCGCAACCTCACGCGGGCCTTTGCGGCGACAACCTACGATGGGGCCTATGTGCTAAGGGCTTTGCTCGAGCAGCACGGCGTGGCGGCGAGCAAGACGGCGACTGCCACCACCCTCACCAACTACGACCGCCATCGGTGTGAGTTTCAGACCGGCGTCGCAGGCGTCGCGTCGAATACGCGTTCGCATGGCGTGCGCCCGATCCAGGTCGGGGACCGTGTGTTTGCCTCGTTGGAGGAGGAAGAGGATCCGCCTTCGTGGACCGACATGGCGACGGTGGTATGTACGCGCGGCCTCCGTACGAGCGGCAAGGTCAGGGTCGAGTACGACGACGAGACGATCCTGGAGGATCACCCCGGCAAGGACGTTCTACCAATCGCTCGGATTCGGCCGGACGTTTGTTCGGAAGGCGTCGGCGGTGGTATGAGCAGAGGTCCTCTGGGCATGCCCGCCGATGGCGAGGAGGACAAGGACGACCCCTCAAGCAAATGGTCCGCGCATGTGGCCAACGCGGGGATCGCGTTTCAACGCCACATGGAGTCTCCGTCTCTTCCGGCACCGCCCAACTTATTGGACACGCTCCTGGCGCTTGGCGAGTACACGACGATCGTCGACGTGATCTACAATCATGAAGACCGATTCGGCAATCTGGCGGGGAAGCTCATCGAGAACAAGATGGCCGTCCACCGCGGCCCCCCCTCACTCAGTTTCAACTCGTGGACGTCGAGCTGCACCGAGGTGCCACCGGGAGCCCTGGGCTTTCCACGCTACAAGGTGGCCACGATTTGCACTGCGATGGACGCTGTGGAGCTCCACGAGCTCCATGATACGATGCACGCCGGGCGCACCTTCAAGGCTTCGCAGCTTTCCGAGCTCACGCGCGCCATGGACCCGGAAGGGCACCATCACGGGCGCTACGAGCTACGCGCGGCCTCCACCTCCGCCTCCACCTCCGCCTCCACCTCCACCTCCGCCTCCGCCTCCACCTCCACCTCCACCTCCGCCTCCGCCTCCACCTCCGCCTCCGCCTCCGCCTCCACCGCGTCGGGCGGCTGCGTTGGACGCGATGCATCGCAAAAGGCGCCGGGTAAGGCCTCAGTCAAGCGTCTGGAGCATCCAGAGGTCGACAATCCGCCGAGGGGCTCCCGCAAACGCGCACACCAAGCAGAGGCCCGGCGCACGGAGCACGACGCATGCAGACGGCGCGGCTGCTGGCGCCTCGTGCGCGACCCTGAAACCGGGACCGTTGATGCCCTCTTCCATGAAGAAGGCATTGGTTTTGCAGACTGGCTTTCGAGATTCTACGGCGCGTGAGACGCTGTTGTCCGCGAAAAGTTCCGCGAATCGCGATGGTCACAGCCGCACCTGGCGCAGGTGACGTGGCGTACGAGGGCGGCGTAGGCGCCGCGGGCGTCGGCAGTGGCGGCGTTGGTACCATGTGAGGCGCTCAAACTCGCTGCGATCGTCCCCTCCCGTTCTGACAGGCTCGAGGATCGCTCCTTCCCAAGTACATATGTGCACCATGAGATTCGTCAGTAGGGTGCGTTTTCCGTGGGATGGGGAGTGATTTCACGGGAGTGTGACTGTGACTGTGAGAAATCACAGAAGTGGGGGGTGATTTTGCTGAGAAGCCATCTGACACACACCCTCGGGCCTCGGGCGTGTGCGAACACACCCCTGCGAAATCACAGGCCTTGGTGTGAAATCACACTCCCCTGTCGAAATCACAGCTCACAACATCACCAATTTATCAAGCTATCTCGCAAATCAAGCACACCCGCCCCTCGCAATATCGCTCTCGGGGTGATCAAAGCTGGTGAGCTGCACGTGCGCGAGGTCGTCCAATCTCGAGAGCAGCGAGATCTGCTGGCCGAGTTCCGTGTCGGACGCGTCTTGCAGGTGCGTGAGCAGCCGCCGCGCTTTGTCATCCATCGGCTCGCCGTCCGTCGCGTGAGGAATGCGTCGCACCACCACCACCTCATTCGCATCCGTCAGCAGCACAAGCAACTCCGACTCGGTGCCGCCGCCGCTGCCGCCGCCCCCGCCATTTTCATTCTCGCCTGCATTCTTTTGTTCCTCCAAGGCGGCAGCAGCGTCCGCATTCCCGCCCGTCGCGCTCGGGTTCCGTTTCTCCTTCTTGGCGGCGGCGGCGGCGGCAGCGGCAGCGGCGCCTCGAGCTTCGCCTTCGATGGCGTCATCTGAGTGCTGCCAGAACTCGTAGCATCGGAGTAACGCCTCCGGCAGCAAGCCTCTCAGGTAGCGCCCGGGCAGGTACGTCATCCGTCATCGCGCTCGTGACGGCGCCCCGTCCCCAGCGGGGCGGGCACTGGGCTCGTCAACTCCGCACTCGGGGCGCCATCAAGTTCGAATCAGTTCTTTTGAGGACTAATCAGTGCTCATCAAGTGCTCAGCGGTGCTCATATTTGCTCATCAGTACTAATCACGATCACAAGGGCTCATCAGGGTTCATCAGTGCCCATCCGTGCGCAACAGGAGGGCTCATCAGGAGGGCTCATCAGTGCTCATCAGTGCCCATCCGTGCGCACCAGGAGGGCTCATCAGGAGGGCTCATCAGTGCTCATCAGTGCTCATCAGTGCTCATCAGGAGGGCTCATCAGTGCTCGTCAGTGCTCATCAGTGCTCATCAGGAGGGCTCATCAGTGCTCATCAATGCTCATCAGTGCTCAACAGTGCTCATCAGTGCTCATCAGTGCTCGTCAGTGCTCATCAGTGCTCATCAGGAGGGCTCATCAGTGCTCATCAATGCTCATCAGTGCTCATCAGTGCTCATCAGTGCTCATCAGGAGGGCTCATCAGGAGGGCTCATCAGTGCTCATCAGGAGGGCTCATCAGTGCTCATCAGCGCTCATCAGTGCTCATCAGTGCTCATCAGTGCTCATCAGTGCTCATCAGTGCTCATTAGTGCTCATCAGTGCTCATCAGTGCTCATCAGGAGGGCTCATCAGTGTTCATCAGTGCTCATCAGGAAGGCTCATCAGTGCTCATCAGCGCTCATCAGTGCTCAACAGTGTTCATCAAGAGAGCTCATCGGGGTATTGCCGGCTCATATCCATGGTGCAATTATGTGTGGCGGTGAGGCTTTGGCGGCGGTCAAGGCGGCGTTGGCGAAGATGAAGGTGGCGTCGGCGATGGCGGCGATGGCGACGGCGGCGACGGCGGCGACGGCGGCGACGGATATGGCGACGGCGGCGACGGATATGGCGACGGCGATGACGACGGCGATGGCGACGGCGATGGCGGAGATGGTGGGTGTGGCTACGGCGGCGGTGGTGATGGCGGCGGTGACGGCGGCGGCGGAGACGGTGGCGGCGGAAATGGCGGGGGCAGCGACGGCGGCGGCGATTGTGGTGGCAGAGTTGGTGGAGGCGGAGACGGTGGCGGCGGAGATGGTGGAGGCGGCAACGGTGGCTTTGACGGCGGCGGTGGGGGTGACGGCGAGGGTGGCGGTCGCGAGGGTGGCGGCGGGGGCGGCGGCGGCGGCGGCGGCGGCAAGGGCGGAGGCGATGGAGGTGGTTGCACGGGCGGTGGAGAAGGCGGGGGAGGAGAGGGAGGTTGCGCGGGCGGCGGCGATGACGGTGGCGGCGAGGGCGGAGGTGGAGAAGGTGGCGGTGCGGGCGGTGGTGGAGAAGGTGGCCGCCAGGGTGGTGGCGGTGGCGGCGAAGGCGGTGGTGACTGTGATGGGGGTGAGGGAGGAGGAGCCGCCGGCGGCGGAGACGGCGGCGGCGGCGAGGGCGGCGGTAGGAGAGGCGGTGGCGAGGGCGGAGGTGAGGACGGAGATGAGGGTGGAGGTGATGGCGGCGGCGAGGGCGGGGGCGGCGAGGGCGGCGGCGGCGAGAGCGGTGGTGAGGCCGGCGGCGGCGAGGGCGGGGGTAATGGAGGCTGCGGCGAGGACGGCGGTGAAGGTGGCGGCGGCGAGGGAGGTGGCAAGGGCGGCGCCGGCGAAGGCGGTGGAGAGGGAGGGGGCGATGGAGGCGGCGGTAATGGCGGTGGTGAGGGCGGCGGTGGCGGCGGAGGAAGAAGGAGGAGGGGGGGGGAAGGCGGCGGCTGTGAAGGAGGCGGTGAGGGCGGCGGTGGTGAGGGCGGAGGTGGCGAGGGCGGAGGAGAAGGCGGCGGCGGCGATGGAGGCGATGATGGTGGTGGAGACGGCGGTGGTGAGGGCGGAGGTGGCGAGGGCGGAGGAGAAGGCGGTGGTGGAGATGGTGGTGGGGGGTGAGGAGGCGGCGATGGCGGTGGAGAAGGCGGCGGCGGCGATGGAGGCGATGATGGTGGTGGAGACGGCGGTGGTGAGGGCGGTGGCGACGGAGGCGGCGGTGGCGGAGGAGAGGGCGGTGTTGGCGAAGGAGAGGGAGGTGAAAGAGGCGGTGACGGAGGCGGTGATGGTGGTCGTGATGGCGGTGGAGATGGTGGAGGTGGTGAGGGTGGTGGCGATGGAGGCGGAGACGGCGGTGGAGAAGGCGGAGGAGAAGGCGGTGGCGACGGGGGCGGCGATGGTGGTGGTGACGGTGGGGGCGATGGTGGCGGACAAGGTGGAGGCGAAGGCGGTGGTGAAGGCGGTGGAGGAGAAGGCGGTGGGGGCGACGGAGGCGGCGACGGAGGCGGAGGTGAGGGAGGTGGGGGTGAAGGCGGAGGGGGAGAAGGCGGAGGGGGCGAGGGCGGCGGTGGTGATGGTGGCGGAGGTGACGGAGGTGGAGGCGAAGGAGGTGGCGGCGACGGTGGCGAGGGCGGTGGCGAGGGTGGCGGCAACGGTGGAGGCGAAGGTGGAGGCGACGCCGGAGGCAATGGCGGCGGTGGCGAGGGAGGTGGAGATGATGATGGTGGAGGAGAGGGCGGTGGAGACGGCGGCGGTGAGGGAGGAGGTGACGGCGGCGGCGATGGAGGCGGCAACGGTGGCGGCGACGGTGGCGGCGACGGCGGTGGCAAGGGCGGTGGCAAAGGTGGCGGCGACGGCGGAGGCGGCGGCGGAGGCGACGGTGGAGGTGACGGTGGAGGCGATGGAGGCGGCGACGGCGGTGGCGAGGGCGGTGGAGATGGCGGTGGAGATGGCGGTGGAGATGGTGGAGGAGAGGGAGGTGGGGAAGGCGGCGGCGAGGGCGGTGGCGATGGCGGAGGCGACGGTGGTGGCAACGTTGGTAGTGAGGGCGGTGGCGAGGGCGGAGGCGACGGTGGTGGTGGTGAGGGCGGTGGCGAAGGTGGCGGCGATGGTGGTGGCGATGGAGGTGGCGAAGGCGGCGGCGATGGTGATGGTGACGGTGGTGGTGACGGTGGCGGGGTCGACGGTGGCGGTTGTGAGGGCGAGGGTGGTGGCGAGGGCGGCGGCGGCAAGGGTGGCGGAGAGGGTGGAGGTGGCGACGGCGGCGGCGATGGGGGCTGCGGGAAAGGGGGCGGCGAAGGCGGCGGCGGCGACGGCGGCGGCGAGGGTGGG
>ENA-UOUZ01002386-UOUZ01002386.1-mixed-culture-metagenome-genome-assembly--contig:-NODE-2386-length-10139-cov-146.722035_pt1 | contig 10139 bp, 6 predicted proteins | sample MGYA00238154_ERZ761575 | MGnify/ENA primary metagenome ERZ761575 (study PRJEB28896, sample SAMN07631632) | mixed culture metagenome | isolation source: Freshwater growth medium | place: USA...
CAGAGACTACAAGCAAAGCCGACGCGCCGGGTGGGTAGGGTGGCGGAGAGGGCGGAGGTGGAAGAGGAGGTGGGGGCGATGGCGGTGGGGGAGAGGGAGTTGGTGGCGACGGTGGTGGAGGAGAGGGAGGAGGTGGTGAAGGCGGCGGCGACGGGGGAGGTGGTGAGGGTGGTAGAGACGGAGGTGGAGGAGAAGGGGGGGGCGAGGGAGGTGGCGGCGATGGCGATGGCGACGGGGGAGGAGGCGAAGGTGGCGGCGACGGTGGCGGTGGAGAGGGAGGTGGTGGCGACGGTGGTGGAGGAGATGGAGGAGGTGGCGACGGTGGAGGAGGAGAGGGCGCCGTGAATACTTGCGATGACGTACCCACGTTGCTGACCGCGGTAATGGCCACGCCGAGGCTGGCGGAGAGCTGGGCCGCGTCAACTTGGAGCGCGTACATAGACGTCTGGGAGGAGGCGAACGACGGCAGAATGACGGTGACTTGAATAATGGTACTGCCTGCGGTTACTTGGATGGTGATGTCGCTCACGTTCACGCCCAGCACACTGGCCAGGTTGGTGCGTAACTGCAGCGCGGCAGCGCTGGTGAAGTCGGCGGGATCACCTGCGATGGTGAAGGTGGCCGAGACGACGCACGCAGACACACCACCGGGTGGGGCAGGCGGTGGTGAAGGTGGTGGGGGCGAGGGAGGTGGCGGCGATGGTGGTGGAGGCGAGGGAGGTGGCGGCGATGGCGGTGGCGACGGTGGAGGAGGTGAAGGCGGCGGCGACGGGGGAGGTGGTGAGGGTGGCGGAGACGGTGGCGGCGGAGAAGGAGGGGGCGAGGGAGGTGGCGGCGAAGGCGGTGGCGACGGAGGAGGAGGTGAAGGCGGCGGAGACGGTGGAGGCGGAGAGGGGGGCGGCGACGGAGGTGGCGGCGACGGCGGTGGCGACGGTGGAGGAGGTGAAGGCGGCGGCGACGGAGGAGGTGGTGAGGGTGGCGGTGACGGTGGCGGCGGAGAAGGAGGGGGCGAGGGAGGTGGCGGCGATGGCGGTGGCGACGGAGGAGGAGGTGAAGGCGGCGGAGACGGTGGCGGCGGAGAGGGGGGCGGCGACGGAGGTGGCGGCGATGGCGGTGGCGACGGAGGAGGCGGTGAAGGCGGTGGCGACGGAGGAGGTGGTGAGGGTGGCGGAGACGGTGGCGGCGGAGAAGGAGGGGGCGAAGGAGGTGGTGGCGATGGCGGTGGCGACGGGGGAGGAGGTGAAGGCGGTGGCGACGGTGGTGGCGGCGATGGCGGTGGCGACGGTGGAGGCGGTGAAGGCGGCGGCGACGGGGGAGGCGGCGAGGGAGGAGGTGAAGGCGGCGGCGGCGAGGGCGGCGGCGAGGGCGGCGGGGGCGAGGGAGGTGGCGACGGAGGAGGAGGTGAAGGCGGCGGAGACGGTGGCGGCGGAGAGGGGGGCGGCGACGGAGGTGGCGGCGATGGCGGTGGCGACGGAGGAGGCGGTGAAGGCGGTGGCGACGGAGGAGGTGGTGAGGGTGGCGGAGACGGTGGCGGCGGAGAAGGAGGGGGCGAAGGAGGTGGTGGCGATGGCGGTGGCGACGGGGGAGGAGGTGAAGGCGGTGGCGACGGTGGTGGCGGCGATGGCGGTGGCGACGGTGGAGGCGGTGAAGGCGGCGGCGACGGTGGAGGAGGTGAGGGTGGCAGCGACGGTGGAGGAGGTGAAGGCGGCGGCGACGGGGGAGGTGGCGAGGGTGGTGGAGACGGGGGCGGCGGAGAAGGGGGCGGCGACGGAGGTGGCGGCGATGGAGGTGGCGACGGTGGAGGAGGTGAAGGCGGCGTCGACGGTGGAGGAGGTGAAGGCAGCGGTGACGGTGGTGGTGGCGATGGCGGTAACGACGGGGGAGGAAGTGATGGAGGCGGCGACGGTGGAGGCGGCGAGGGTGGCGGTGGCGACGGAGGAGGAGGTGAAGGCGGCGGAGACGGTGGCGGCGGAGAGGGGGGCGGCGACGGAGGTGGCGGCGATGGCGGTGGCGACGGAGGAGGCGGTGAAGGCGGTGGCGACGGAGGAGGTGGTGAGGGTGGCGGAGACGGTGGCGGCGGAGAAGGAGGGGGCGAAGGAGGTGGTGGCGATGGCGGTGGCGACGGGGGAGGAGGTGAAGGCGGTGGCGACGGTGGTGGCGGCGATGGCGGTGGCGACGGTGGAGGCGGTGAAGGCGGCGGCGACGGGGGAGGCGGCGAGGGAGGAGGCGGCGACGGCGGCGGCGAGGGCGGCGGCGAGGGCGGCGGGGGCGAGGGCGGTGGCGGAAAGGGAGGCGGGGAGGGAGGGGGTGGCGAGGGCGGAGGATGTGACGGTGGCGGCGGCGAAGGCGGCGGCGGGCTTGGACGTGGCGGCAAGGGAGGCGGGGGCCTTGGTGGCGGCGGGGAGGGTGGAGGTGGTGAGGGCGGCGGCGGCGGGCTCGGAGGTGGCGGAAAGGGAGGCGGAAGGGTTGGTGGCGGCGGAGATGGCGGCGGTGGTGAGGGCGGAGTCGAAGGCGGGGGCGCTGGAGGAGGTGCGGGAGGAGGTGCGGGAGGAGGAGAGGGAGGAGGAGGGTAGGGCGAAGGCGGAGGAGGCGACGGGGAATGGTACCAGCCGTTGCGCCGCTTAATGTAGAGGTCGAAGGTATTGCCCAATTCGTAGCCCGGCGCGGTCAGGTTGCACGAGCTCGACAACTAGCACCTACCAAAGCTCGCTTTAAACTCAAAGGAGATGCACGTCTCGAGGGCGTCGCACCGCGCGGCACAAGTCGCAAGAGTATCGGTTACATCATAGGCCCCGAGCTCGTTGGCGCCGTTGCATCCCCCCGTCGAGGTCATGTCGTAGTTGAGCGCCAAAGTGTTGTAGATCGAGCCTCGAATGAACAGCCACCAGTCGGCTTGGATCGGGTTGTATCCTGCGTGCTGTGTATCGCACGAGGACGAGAGTTGGCAGTTGGTGGTGGTGCCAGACGCCGCTTTGAACTCGAAGGAGATGCAGGTCGTGAGGGCTAGACATTGTGCGGCGCACGCCGACAACGTACGGCCGGAAAATTGGCCGTGCTCATTGGCACCGTCGCACCCGTTCCCAGCCATCCACCAAACATCGACTCGCGGCGGTGGTGACGGCGGCGGCGGCGACGGCGGAGGAGGCGTTGGTGGCGGCGACGGGCACCACGTGCGCATCATCGAGACGAGCGGCGCTGTCGTGCTCGGCAGGCCGACGCCGAGCCGCACGGCATCCAGCTCCGCCGGGCTGAGGGCGACGTCCCACACCAGCAGGTCCTTCATCTGGCCCGTGAACGTTCCCTCACCGGCCCAGTTGCTCTTGCCCACGTACAGGTTGGAGCGGCTCACCGGCAGCGGGAAGCGCATCGACGACGTCGTCGCGACGCTCACACCGTTCCAGTAGATCTGGGCGGGCCCGTAGGTGTCGGCGAGGCTCGCCCGCGACTGCACGACCGCGACGTGAGTCCACACGTTTGCGGGGAAGGTCGCCGTCCTTGCACTTGCACTTGCAGAGAGAAAGGAGCGCGTGCCTACCTCTTTCACGTCAAGTGACATCCCGCTGGCGCTGTCTGAGTTGAATGCCACGATGATGCTGTCGAGTTGTCCATTGCCAAAATCGATGACACGGTCCCACGACCGGTCTGTCCGCGTGCGGTAGACCCACGAGGATAGCGTGAAGCCAAGCCCCCCGCCGACGATTCCTGTGCGCGAAGTGGCCGTCAAGTAGGAGGTCACGGTGAAGGTGTATGCGCCGTCTACGGCGCACGGAGTCGGCGGTGTTTGCGGCGTGTGCGGGTGATGCGGGTGATGCGGGTGATGCGGGTGATGCGGGTGATGCGAGTGCGGCGAGTGCGGATGATGCGGATGATGACCATGCGGTTGGTGACCATGAAAAAAGAGTTGACGGCTTTCGTGATGCACGCCTAAATGCACGCCTGGAGATAGAAGTGTCGACGAGCGAGACGGCAGCAGCAGTGGCGGCGGTGGCGGCGGAAACGGTGGTCGAGGCGCCGGCCCGAGGCGCCCAACGGAGCCCTGTGCGTGAGCGATGCTCATCTTGGCGTACGGATGGTGACCATGAAAAAAGAGTTGACGGCTTTCGTGATGCACGCCTAAATGCACGCCTGGAGATAGAAGTGTCGACGAGCGAGACGGCAGCAGCAGTGGCGGCGGTGGCGGCGGAAACGGTGGTCGAGGCGCCGGCCCGAGGCGCCCAACGGAGCCCTGTGCGTGAGCGATGCTCATCTTGGCGTACGGATGGTGACCATGAAAAAAGAGTTGACGGCTTTCGTGATGCACGCCTGAAGTTGGTGTCGGCGAGCGAGACGGCAGCAGCAGTGGCGGCGGTGGCGGCGGAAACGGTGGTCGAGGCGCCGGCCCGAGGCGCCCAACTGAGCCCTGTACGTGAGCGATGCTCATCATGGCGAGTCACGACGGCACCCGCCAAACGGCGTGTGCCCGCCGAGTAAACTCGCGATCTGGAAGTTTCCAAATTTCTCTAGCCTTCAATTGAGCCCGCGGCGCGTCAGCGACGATGACGACAGCAATTGGGCCTGGATATAATAAGGATATAATCGTCACACCCACACAAATCGTCTCACAAACACAAGACATCGAACTAGATCGTCTCACAAACGCATGTGGAACTTACGGCGAAAGGCTAAGCGAAAGGCCGATGGATTGGCAGGCGCGTGGGTGCGGGCGCTGCGGGTCTGGCGCGCAGCACGGCGCTGTGGGCATGAGAGCGCGCGATGATCATGCACTCGGGGCCAGGCCAACAGTTAAGCCAACAGTTGTTAAATAGTTGTTAAACAGTCGTGCAGACGGATACCTGTGCGCGCGCCAGCAGCTGGGGGCGGCACGTAAGGGTAGAATTGTAGAACCACACATGCCAGATGCCACAGACGCGCAGAGGCCTGCGTGCGCTAGTTTACGCATGTGGTAGTCGTGCACAGCTTACGCATCGAAGTGCAGTTGTTACATGTAATGGAACTCAAAAAGGATCAACGGCAAATAAAACCAAAAAGTGTAAACAAAGCATCAATGATAGGTTCACGCACCCTTACACATGTATGATTCTGTGCACTGTGGTGACTCGGATGTTTACGAAGTTATGAATGTGTACAGGTTTTTCAGGCGGCCTAAACAGCCAGTTCACACCTTACTCCCTGGGCGGCGGTTGAAGGACTTACATGTACATGTAGAGACGTTCGTCTCGGGTCTCGTGTCGGATGGAGCTGGGCGGGTTGGTTCCACGACTACATGTACGTGCTGAACGACTACGGTACTTTCCTCCTGACCCCGTGATGTTCACGCAGCCAAAGTTTCACAAAAATCATTCACTGCTACCCGCTGCTTTCAGAATGGCCTTCGGCGTCGTAGCGACGGTATTCGTTCACGCCACCAACCTACTATGGGCCAAGGACGCGCTCTACGTAGCGGACACCTTCAACAACGCGATACGCAAGGTCGACCCAGCCATAGGTTTGACGGTTAGCACTCTAGCTGGGGGCACAGGCCGAGGCTTCAAAGACGGTCCTGGGTCGTCAGCACGCTTCTTCTGGCCGCGCGGCCTCGCGGTTCACGAAGGAACGCTGTATGTCACGGAGGAAGGCAACAGAGCCATACGCACAGTTGATCTCGCATCTGGCCACGTGGGCACGCTCAACGTATCCCTTCACGGCCTGGAGCTGGGTAACGCCGTTTGCGTGCTCCAAGAGCGATATTTGCTCGTCGGGGTCGCAGCGCGCGAGGTCGCAGTGACCGCAGCGATCATTGCAGCAATCGACTTGAGCAGCAAGACCGTGAAGGCCACATTCGACGGTGATAGTCTCCAGGGTGTGGGTGGCTTGGTCTGCGACGGCCATCTGGTCTATGGCACCAGCCACAAGTTGAACGGCGTCTTCATGATCAGAACGACAGGAGGTCGTGGAGAGTCCCCTAAGGTCGTGGAGATGGCACCTTTGGTTCGGTGCGATGGGGGCAGCCTAGGAATGGCGGGGCGTCCGCAAGGCATCGCCATGAGAAGGCGGAGGGGACGAGCAGCTGATGGACAGGCATCGCTCTTCGTGACCGACTACGACGGAGGCCGAGTCTTGCGCCTGGAGGTCGGGGCTTGCCCGCTGGGCTCTGCTGCCTTGAACGGCGTGCAGCTGAGTGTGCTCATCGGGAGCCGGGGAGGAGTGGCGGTCGAGAGCGACGCGCCAGCACAGCGCGCGCAGCTGCACTTCCCTCGGGGCATCACCATCGCTTCCAGCACGAGCAGAACGCTCTACGTGAGCGACTCCGGTCAGATCATCAAAGCGCTCGATCTCGGGACCGATCAAAGCCAGAACGGGAGCGGGCGCTCTCTGCTGGTCCGCTCGGTGGCGGGCTGGCGCGGCTGTGGATTTGAAGACGGGCCGGGCGAGCGCGCGCGATTCTGGCTCGCGCAGGGCTGCCCGTTTGAATCGCAAGAGGCCGGCGCAAGAGCTCTTGCTATGAGCTACCGCCGCCGGGTGGGCCACGCTGCCGCGACCTCTCTCATCCTCCGATCGCCGCCGGTGGCGACGGCGGCGGCGACGGCGGCGACGACGGCGGCGGCGAGTCCATCTCGCGACTGCACAGAAAGCCACGGCTGCCGCCCCGCCCTCAATGCGAGTGCCGTGCAGTGGTTTGCCATCCACACCATCTCACGCTCCGGCTCGAGCTGGCTCGGCAACCTGCTCAAGCACGCGCCTGGGCTGTTCTTGCATACCGACTGTAACGGCCACGGGGGACCCACTGCCCAGACGCCTGCACCGCCCGCTGCGCCTGTGTTCGGCGATCCTGCTGCTGGCTATGGCGGTGGCCGTGGCGGCGGCGGCAAGGGCGGTGGCGGCAAGGGAGGCGGTGGCGGCAAGGGAGGCGGTGGCGGCAAGGGAGGCGGTGGCGGCAAGGGAGGCGGCGGCAAGGGCAAAGGTGGCGGCCGCGTGGACGGCTTTGACGATCTCGACGATTGTCATTGCTCCCACGAGCTGCTCCGGAACGTTCCGGGTGGGTGGCTCCCGATCAGGGACACCCTCGACGCATTCCGGAAGGCGGCGTTGCTTCGTAGCCCGCTCCCCGTCGCCGCAGGCTTTAAGGTGATCGACGACAACCTCGATTTCGTGAAACTGCTCCCAAGCTGGATCGCGTACTGGGACGGCTGGCCCTTATTGAACATCGTGCTTGTGAGGAAGGGCTGCCTGGCCCACTACGTCTCACACGCGCATCCGCATCTTGGAGCCCATTCGAAGGCAACAGCGGACCGAGCCGCCTCGCTCCTGGCACAAGCGAAGTTGCATATCCAGGAAACTGCGCTCAAGCGATTTTGTCTCGAGCGCAACGAGCTCTACCGCACGCTGCTCACGCAGCTGAGCTCCTCTTCCGCCTACCTCGTCGAGTACGAGGCACTCGCTAGCAACCCTTCGACCGTCTTGGCGCTTTTGCTCGAACGGCTGGGCGTCTACGCCAAACTCACCAGCACGGTGGCGTCGACAGATCAGACGATCCACAAGGATCCGATCGCCACCTACCTGAGCAATCCGGAGGAGGTGCGTGCGATGCGCCCAGAGCAGTACGACTTCTGGGTCCCGAGCCCGTTAAGGTTGAGGTTCAGGTTAGGTTAAACCAGGCGGTGGAGAACGCGTGGGGGTCGCACGCACAGTCAGAGTCACGCTCTAGAGTCACGCGAGAGATCAGAAAAACCCGCACGGCGTTCATCGGCCGGCGCTCCTCGTCGCTACGTTGCTCGTGTCTGACTGTGCGTGATGAGTGTCAGTTTGGTGTTTGCCAGCCGCCCGAACAGTTGGTTTTAGGCGAACCGCGTTGCCTTTTTCCGTCGCAGCCTTACGCAGAGTCAGCGACACGGTCGCCTATCTCCGTAACGCGAGCGGGTGTGCTTGGTGTGCAATGATGTTTTAATGATGTTCACTCACAACGTACTCGGTTCGGGCGCTCACTTCACAGGATTCCATTGCAGAGGTGCTTTTCTCGGCGGCCAAGCAGCGCGCTCGGCCTGTCGCCCTGCCTCGTTTCAGCACCTGCGCCATGTCTGAGCCGCCTGCGAAGCGCCTCAAGGAAACGGGCTCCGGCGCTCCCGTGCCGATTACCATCCTTTCGGGCTTCCTCGGCGCGGGCAAGACCACGCTTCTCAAGCACATACTTGAAAACAAGGAGGGCCTGAAAGTGGGCCTCGTGGTCAACGACGTGGCCGAGATCAACATCGACGCAGCGCTCGTTGCCACCAAGGCCGGCCACACCGCCGGTGGCACCCTCGGCCAGGCAGACACGGTACAACTGGAGAATGGCTGCGCTTGCTGCTCGGCGTCAGAAGAACTCGTGGATTCCATTGACAAGCTCATGGCGATTTCACGGCAGCGCGAAGTGCGGTGGGACCACATCGTCATCGAGATGTCCGGCGTTGCCGAGCCGAGGGAGGTGCGAGACAACCTCGCCGCGTGTAGTACCAACAACCCGGAGGTTCTGCAAGGCTGCGCGCTGCACACGATGGTGACTGTCGTCGACTCGTCGACCTTCCTCGCCGAATTCCAGACTCGGAATACCGTCGAAGAGCGCGAGGACCTCGGCAAGTCCGACTACACGGATGGTAACCGGAAGATAGTCGACCTCTTGTGCGAGCAGATCGAGTGCGCCGACGTCCTCGTGATGAACAAGACTGACCTCGTCTCGGCCGACGAGCTGTCTCTCTTGCGGGAGACGCTCGGCACACTCAACCCTCTCGCCTCGGTGCTCGCGTCCGAGCGCGGCCGCGTCGATCTTCGCCAGATCCTCGCCGCGGCGGGCGAAAACTCGGTGGCGCGTTCCGATGAGGATAGCGACCTGCGCAGGGTGGTGGACGTGGTCAAGGAGGGAGAGGCCCATGGGCACGGGCACGCGGCGGAGGAGGCACAACAAGGCAGCACGGGCCACGAGCACGAGCACGCGGAACGCGGGGGGCATGAGCACAGCCACGCGGCGCCCGCAAATGGCCATGGGCACGGGCACGGGCACTCTAGCGACTGCAGCACTGACTGCAACGAGAGCGCTGGCGGAACGACCCACAGCCACGACCACGCCATCGCCAAGAAGGACGCCAGGCACTCGAAACGCTTCGGCATCAGCTCCTTCGTCTATCAGCGCCGCCGCCCGTTCCACCCGCATCGGCTGATGGCCGTGATCCGGCAGCTGCCCGTGAAGCAAGAGACCCTCGCACTCGCAGAAGCGCTCAAGCAGGAGCGCGCCAGCGCGCCCGCCGCAGCGAGCGGCACTGCGGGCGCGCTGGCGGCGGCGGACCCTCCCGCATCACCCATGCATGCGCTGATCCGCTCCAAAGGCTTCATCTGGCTCTCGAACACGCACCCGCAGATGTTCACGTGGGCGCTCGCCGGCAAGCACTTTGAGCTCAAGCAGTACGCGGCATGGTGGCAGTGCGTTTCACGTGACGAGTGGCCGACGGATCCTGAGGAGGTCCAGAGGATCATGAAGGACTTTGAAGAGCCCTGGGGCGACCATCGGCAGGAGCTTGTCTTCATTGGTGTCAAGATGGACGTGCCAGCCATCATCAAGTTGTTTGACGAGTGCCTGCTCTCCGACGCGGAGATGCAGGCCTACAAGATGCACTGGGTCGACTAGTGGCCGTGCGAGTGCTCCGCGCGTCGAGAGCGGGCGGGTAAACGAGGTGCGGAGCACGGTGCTGCAGCTATAACCCACGCTGCTACTTCCAAGGGAGGGGCGGTGGGGCTCGCCAGATCATTACATCGCGCTGTACCGCGTCGTGACACAGTGGTATCGTTTTTCGAGCGCATTGATGTGTTCAACTGCGAGTCGGTAAACCGGGTCCGGGACGTTCCGGTCGCATGCACGTAGAGTTACGTCAAGCGCCGTCCCGGTGAAAGGGCGCGCGGGGTTTCCGCGCGCGAGTCGAAGAGTGTTTGTCCAGTGGTGACATCTAAGAACCTCTTACGGACTTCGACCCGCTCTCGAGAGGTCAGGTCTACTCGCCGGACCTCCTAAGCGGCATGCAAGGGTCCCTGGAGCCAAGGGCTCCCGTTCCCATGGTAGCGAGTGGTAATTCAACGATCCTCAACGATCCCTGGGCGAACCCCAGAACAGGTGCCGGAACCAAGGCACCGCCAGA
>ENA-UOUZ01002409-UOUZ01002409.1-mixed-culture-metagenome-genome-assembly--contig:-NODE-2409-length-10066-cov-109.441614_pt1 | contig 10066 bp, 6 predicted proteins | sample MGYA00238154_ERZ761575 | MGnify/ENA primary metagenome ERZ761575 (study PRJEB28896, sample SAMN07631632) | mixed culture metagenome | isolation source: Freshwater growth medium | place: USA...
CTTTGTGTAGTTTGATGAACCTGCAATCACCAACCTACGCGACCAAGTTTACAACGGTAGAAACAATTTCGTCACTAAATGACGCGAGTGTGACGTGTGCGAGGTGTTGCCCTTCACGTATTGAGAAAGGGTCAGTTGAATCGACACACAAGGTGAGTTCTTTGGGGTGTTGTGAATGAACTTTCGTCACGTCGCTCCGTCACCCTCGCGACGGAACGCCACGAGCACCGTCCTCCAAAGCAAGGCTCGATGTCCAAGCTCGATCCACGCCTGCCGCATCGGGTGCAGGAGTGGGCAAGCACGCAGCCCAACGCCTTCGTGAGCGAGCGCGACGCCGACGCCATCGTCGCGTGGCTGCGCGCCCAGCGCGGCTCTGACTACGCGCGCAAGCCCGTCGACGGCCTGCGCAAGCAGGTGGTGCGCGTCATCGGCCAGCTGCGCGCTCCTCCAAAGGCGAGCACGCCGGGCACGCCCGAGTGGTCGATTGATGCCTCGCCGGACACTGCTGCTGCAAACAGCACTGCGGGCAGTGGCTCGAAGCGGTCACTCGAGGCGGCATCGGCCGCAGCAGGCATGGTGCCACACCTCGCCAGCGCCAGCAAGGTGGCCAAGACGGCCGCATCCGGCGGGCGTGAGACGATGCCAAGCGGCGGCGCGGGCTTCAATCTGCTCAACGCAAGTCTGCGTGCCTCGCCAGCCGTCACCGCCGCCGCCGCCGCCGCCGCCGCCGTCGCTGCTGAGTCTCCAGCACCTCCAAGCTCAGACAAGCCGCCCGCCGAGGGGAGCGGCAGCAGCAGCGGTGCCGCCGGCGCCGGCGTATTGCAGCAGCAGCAGCAGCAGACGCCGACGCCCGCGCCCTCGGCGACCGATCCGATGGCAGGCGAGCCTAGCGCCAGTGCACGCAAGCAGAGCCGTCGCGAGCGGAAGGCAGAGCGCCGGCCAGGCGGCGCGCGAGAAGCTCAAAGACAAGGCGGCGGTGCGAGCAACCCCGGCGGTGGCTCGACGTCGGGCTCGCTCGGCTACGCGTCGCTCGGCGGCCTCGAGCACGTCTTACAGGAGGTGCTTGAGCTCCCTCTGATGACCACTGATGACCGCTGATGACCACTGATGACCACTGATGACTTATTGATGACTACTGATGACCACTGATGACTTATTTATGACTTATTTATGACTTATTGATGACCACTGATGCCCACTGATGACTTATCGATTGCCTCCCTCATCAGGTGCGCGAGCTCGTCGAATACCCGCTGACGCACCCCGAGATCTATGCGCATCTGGGAGTGGAGCCGCCGCGTGGGCTGCTGCTGCACGGACCGCCCGGCTGCGGCAAGACGCTGCTCGCGTGCTCGATCGCTGCGGAACTCGGCTGTGCCTTCCTGCGTATCTCGGCGCCCGAGGTCGTCTCGGGCATGAGCGGCGAGTCCGAGGCGAAGATTCGTCAACTCTTCCAGGAGGCGGCGACGCTCGCGCCTGCGCTCATCTTCATCGACGAGATCGATGCGATCGCGCCCAAGCGCGAGACCGCGCAGCGCGAGATGGAGCGGCGGATCGTCGCGCAGCTGCTCACGTGCATGGATGAGCTCTCTTTTGCCGCCACCGGAGGCCAGACGGTCATCGTCATGGGCGCGACCAACCGCCCGGATGCGATCGACCCGGCCCTCCGTCGGGCGGGCCGGTTTGATCGCGAGATCGCGCTCGGCATCCCCGACACGGCGGCGCGCGAACGCATCCTGCGCGTGCTCTGTGAGCGCATGCGCCTCGCGGGAGATCTCGATCTGGGCGCGCTCGCCAAGCGGTGTAACGGCTTCGTCGGTGCGGACCTCGCCGCGCTGTGCAAGGAGGCGGCTGTCGTCGCCGTCAACCGCATCTTCGGAGACCTCTTCGGGGTCAGCGGGCTGACGAATCCCGAGCCGTCCGACGGGCTGACGAATCCCGAGCCGTCCCTGACGAATCCCGAGCCGTCCGACGGGCTCGGGCTCTCCGGGCAGGCGCCGGTTGTTGCGGCGGCGGCCGGGGTGCCGTCGGGGTCGGCGCCGGGGGCGGTGGGGGCGGGGGCGACGAGGGGTGCGATGGCGACGGCGACGACGGACCTGGCAGCTGCCGCAGCGGCTGCCGACAACGACGACGACGAGCCGATGGCCGAGGAGGACGAGGCAGCGGCGGCCGCGGAGCACGCACCGGCCGGCGAGGAGGATGAGGACGACGAGGAGGATGAGGACGACGCCACCTTGACGAGGATGAGGGCGACGCGAGCAGCCGCCCCTGCAGCACTCTCGTCCGAAGAGGCCGCCGCCGCCGCTCACGTCCCGCTGCCCTTCGGCGGCGCCGAGGCGGATGCTGGCGCAGGTGCGTCGTCGTCGTCGTCGTCGGCCTTGGTTGTGGTACGTCGAGGGCTACCGGTCGATCAACGCTCGCACCGCTCGCGGCCCCTGAGCGCCGATGCATTGACGAAACTCGCGATCCGAATGTGCGACTTTGAGCAGGGGCTGCTCAAGGTGCAGCCGTCAGCACGGCGCGAGGGGTTCGCCACGATCCCCGACGTCACCTGGGACGAGGTGGGCGCTCTGCAGGAGCTCCGCCACGAGCTCCACCACGCCATCATCGAGCCCATCAACCATCCCGAGCGCTTCGAGGCCCTCGGGCTCAAGCCGAGCTGCGGCGTGCTGCTGCACGGCCCGCCCGGATGCGGTAAGACGCTGCTCGCCAAGGCGATCGCCAACGAGTCAGGCGCCTCCTTCATCTCCGTCAAGGGCCCCGAGCTCCTCAACAAGTACGTGGGCGAGTCGGAGCGCGCAGTGCGCCAACTCTTTGCCCGCGGGCGGGCCTCCTCCCCGTGCGTAGTCTTCTTCGATGAGCTCGACGCGCTCGTGCCCCGGCGCGGCGGCGACTCGTCCAACCAGGCGTCGGAGCGCGTCGTCAACCAGATGCTCACCGAGATGGACGGGCTCGATGGCAACAAGCAGCTCTTCGTCGTCGCGGCGACGAATCGACCCGACATGATCGATCCCGCGATGCTGCGCCCGGGGCGGCTTGATAAGCTGCTGTACGTGCCGCTGCCCACCCCCGCCGCCCGCGAGGACATCCTACGCACCGCCTCGCGCAAGATGCCCCTCGACGCGAGCGTCTCGCTCGGCTCGATCGCGCGCGACCGCCGCTGTGAGGGGTTCTCGGGCGCCGACTTGAGCGCCCTCGCGCGCGAGGCAGCCGTTGGTGCGCTCAAGGCATGCACGGGCGACACACGGCCGGTGGTGACGAGCGCCCACTTCGAGGCGGCCTTCAGTCACGTCTTCCCCTCCGTCTCGCCCCACGAGGAGGCTAATTACCTACGCGCCGCCGAGAGGCTGCGCAACGCGCGAGCCAAGACCGGCGCCAACACGGGGGCGCGCGCCAAGGCCGAGGCGAACGACATGGGAGCCGCCGCACCCGCTGCGGGCGGCAAGCACGCGGACGGAGCTGACGGTCACGGAGCGGCCGAAGGCGTGCCGAGTGGCGCCAGAGGCAGTGGCGGTCTCTTCGGAGGCGCTCCGGCTGCTGCTGGCGGCGGCCTCTTCGGCGGCGCGCCGACGCCGCACTCTGCGACGCCGCCGTCCGCCCCCTCTGGCGGCCTCTCCGGCGGCGCGGCGGCGCCCGCCCCGGCCTCTGGCGCCACATGAAAAAACTGCCTTCTGGCCTGACTTGTCCGCGACTCCGCGTGTGTACGTCGGCTCATATTTCAAGCACTGGTGCATTTTGCCCTGAACATGATTGTTGTTTGCTCCCTAAAATAACATACACCTCCTTTGACTAGGCTTCCTAATACGCATCCTAGACCAGAGCAGCGTTGCGGGCTACGTGTTTTCAACGGTGCCTGTTGAGGACGGTCACAACCGCCAGAGCGGGACGGCGCGTGCAACTTCCTCTCGCTCGGGGCATGATGGCAGCGTTCGGTCACGCCTCACGCCTTGGGTGCCTTTACTCCGGGGAGCAGGCGCTGCGCGAGTGGCGTGGTCGGCCACAGGTTCGCGAGGCACCACGAGAGCGTGAATGTCGGGATCACGTCTGTGAAGGGCAGGATCTCCTCGAGGAACCCGAAGCCACTGATGAAGTTCGACTGGAAGAGCAGCTTGAGCAAGCCCGCCTCGAGCGGCGCAAAGCCGAGGTCGGTCAGCTCGCCGAGGACGGGGAGCGCCTCGCTCGCGTCGCCGGCTACGTCGAGCGCGATGCACAGCGCAAGCTTGGCCCATGCAGACGTGCTGATCGCCTCCACGTCCGGCTTGAGCTCCCGGGAGACCGTCTGGCCGACCTTGTCGAGGACGGGCTTCTCGATGGCGCGGCGCACCTCGTTGATGACGTAGCGCGCGATCAGCGCGAGCAGCAGCCCCTGCAGGAAGGTGTGGCTCTGCTGGAAGGCAGCCACCTTGCTGAGCAGCGAGTCGGGGTCGATGGTGCTGACGTCGGTACCGCCGTCGAGTAGCGCGACCGCGTGCGCGCGGCGGACTACACCAAAGGGCGTGGCCGTGGGCAGCAGCCTCACGGGTGCCCAGCAGCCCGCCCCTCGCACGAGTATCGTCGCGAAGAAAAAGGCGGCACGCATATCGTGAAATCCGCAACAAACCGTTGACGCTCGGCTTTCCTGTTCAGATGTTTCCAGAGACAGGAGGCGAGGTTGGCGAGGGTATCTCGGTGAGGGTGCGCTCTGAAGTCGTTTCTTTTCCCCCCACGCCAAAAAAGCACCAGCCATCCAGCTACTCTGCTCAAGCGGCGCCTCTCTGCACAAGGCTTTCCAGGCCGTCTCAACGCCGTCCGCGCGTTCAGGCCCTAGTCGAGCAGCCACGGCTACTGTGGCTATCCCTCCCTCGCCGGCCGTTCACGGACCTGCCGGCCGGATGGCGCTCACGCACACAGAAAGATCAGCATTCAGTCATTGGAGCGCCTCATCAGTCGGCCTGCTTTCAGCGTCTGCGATCGCCTCCCAGCATGCGGCGGCGATGGGCAGCAGCGGAGTGGCGCGCCCGGCGGCGCGGTCTGCTTCTGACCCGCGAGTGCCTGACGCCATGCAAGTGGAGCCGAGCAGTGCAGCAGCGGTGGCGCTGTCATCGGCGTCATCATCCGAGCAGGCCACCACCAGCTCGGAGGCGGGCCCCTCGGGCGCGCAGCCGGGGGCAACGACCGACGCGCCGATGTCGGACGTTGGTTTTCCGCCGCGGCCCCAGCGCAAGCACTCCGACGCGCCCGTACGCAAGCTCAGTGTGAGCTTGATTGACACCTACAAGCTCATCAATCAGGTGCGCAGCCAGATTTGGAGCCGAGCCGCGCGGAGTGCGGGACGACGGCAGCGCGCCTCCCGGGGGGGGGGAGGGTGGGGGGGGCGACTTGCGACCGGCGCGCGCGCCGGGGACGGCCGGCCGACGCCGCAGGTCGGCCCGTGCGCAGGCGGGCAGCAGGCTGATTGGCCCAAATCACCCTGCCACTCACCCGTCCATCACCTCGCTCGCCACTGACGCTCTCCTGTCTGCGCCTCTGTGCGCGCACCCCACGCTCGTGTCTGTCGCTACTTAGGTGTACTACGAGAAGCGCAAGCGGAGGCAACAGGAGAAGGCAGAGACCTCGGCCTCCGCCTCTGGTGGCAGCAAGAAGGAACGCAAGGGCTCGATCAACAACGGTGCGCGCACACGCGCGCGCGATGGCTGCGTGATGGTCCCTCGGGCTGATGATCATCAGAGCTCATCAGCGAGGTCATCACTGAGGGACTGAGGGGTGGGCGCGGGACGGCGGGACGGGACGCCCCGACAGCGGATGCCGAGGCAGCTGGAAGGCCGTGCGGCGCGGACGCCGAGGTCGCCCCGCGGCCGCCGGTGGAACTGCACGGAGGTTGCGCGGAAGGCGTCGGCGTTCGCGCGCCCGCGCTACCCCCCATGGACCCCCATGGCCGCCGCTGATGAGCGCCCTGATGAGCGCCCTGGGTGATCCAGCCGCACAGCCGGCCGCGCGCCGAGCGCAGCGCGCTCGTGTGCTCAGCCACCCCCTCACCCCTCACCCCACCCCATCTCCCCCTCGTCCGGCGCAGGCTACGACGACGAGCACTACGACTACATTGTCAAGAGCGGCGAGCTGTTCAATGAACGCTACGAGGTGTCGACGGTGATTGGCAAGGGGTCCTTCGGGCAGGTGGTCAAGGCGTACGACAACCACCGTGGCGAGTCGGTGGCGATCAAGATCATCAAGTCGAAGAAACCCTTCCTGCAGCAGGCGAAGACGGAGATCGAGCTCTTGCAGTTCCTGAACCAGAAGGACCCGACGGACACAGCGTGCATCGTGCGGCTGCAGGAGCATTTCATGTTCCGAGGGCACCAGTGTCTCGTCTTTGAGATGCTCTCGTACAACCTCTATGACCTGCTGCGGCACACCACATTCAAGGGCGTCTCGCTCAACTTGATACGAAAGTTCGGCAAGCAGATCCTTAAGGCACTCTGCTTCCTGGCGCTGCGCGACGTGTCCGTCATCCATTGCGACCTCAAGCCCGAGAACATCCTGCTGCGCCACCCGAAGCGCTCGGCGATCAAGCTGATCGACTTTGGCTCGTCGTGCCGCGACGGGCAGACGGTCTACAGCTACATCCAGAGCCGCTTCTACCGCTCACCCGAGGTGCTGCTCGGCTGCCCCTACTCGACGGCCATCGACATGTGGTCGCTCGGCTGCATCCTGGTCGAGATGCACACGGGAGAGCCCATCTTCAGCGGGCAGGATGAGACAGACCAGATCGTCAAGATCTACGAGCTCCTCGGCCCGCCGCCGACGCACATGATCCAGCAGGGGACCAAGGGGCTCAAGCACTTCCGCCGGCAGGAGCAAGGGCTCGGGTACACTCTGCGCGACCCACCGCGCTCGCTCAAGGTGCGCTCGATCAACGACGTGCTCGGCGTCGAGACGGGCGGCCCGGACGGTCGACGCCTCAACGAGCCCGGGCACTCTGTGACGGACTACCTGAAGCTCAAGGACCTGATCATGAAGATGCTCGCGTACGACCCCGCCGAGCGTATCACGCCCTTCCAGGCCATCTCGCACTCCTTTTTTGGGCAGACCGAGTGCGCCGAAGTCCAAACCGAGGCGCCGTCGAGTGCGAGCGCGACGGGCGACGCGGGGACTGGCGCCAGCAGCGGCGGGCTCGCCGCCATGGCGGCCGGCGGCGGCTTGGGCAGGTGAACGGGCGCCCGCCGCCGCCGCTGCCGCAGAGGCACGCAGTCAGCAGCAGCGACGTGTGCTCGCTCGGAGCGAGATCGTGGCGAGATCGTGACTCCTACGTCTCTACAGACCTCCGCCCGAGCTGGCAGAGGTCTTGTGGCAACGGAGGTCTAGCACACACAATGAATACAAGCAGCCTTGCATGGGGGGGCGCTGCGCGTGGAAGATGCGGTCCACGTAGAGCACGGCGCGGCACATTGGGAGCAGAGGGAACGCGCGCGCATCACGCGGGGTTGGGGCACGGATGGCATGGGATGGACGAGCCTGCGAGATGCAGGACGGGTTCGACAATATAAGCGGTCTGAGAAAGCCGGGAGTGCGTTTTGACATTTGAGTTTTGTTATCTAGGGTTTGAATAGCGTGGGTGAAGTTCGCCCGGCCGTACACATGGCCGTACACCGGTTAGCCGCGCGCCCCGCGGCACCCGTGCACGGAATCGAACACGGAACACCTCGTGCAGCTGCGTGGCTGGTGCGCTGCAGTTGCGGTACGCAGCGGTGAGCGGTTGTGTACAGTGCCGAGTGCGGTCGTGTAGTCCGCTCTGTAGACTGAGTGTTCACGGTGTCGTTCAACGCTCAAGTGAACAAGTCCGCGTCAAGAAGCAAGAACGGCCCGCCCGCCTGGCCGACACGATGCATCTTAAGATCAAGATGCAGCCCAGATTCCGGGAGAACCCCGAACGCTCGGGAGCTCGACGCATGCCACATATCGCGCCACCCGCGCCACCAGAGAATCCACGTTCACTACACCTCTACAGCTCAACTACGCGTCATGTCCCTTCGTCAATCGTCATCCCTTCTTGCCACTTACGTATACAGATCATAGTATACTACGCAGCAGATCAGCAGCAGACCCAACCAAGTATCCCCCTTCGCCCGCGCTCCGCTCTGGTGCCTCACAGCTCACTCGCCGGGGCGAAGGAACCCGCCCCGAACCCGCCCAGAACCCGCCCCGGGTCCCGTGTGACAGTAGAACACGCGACCCGTGAACACCACCCCCCTAAAGCCGTACTTTTTGCCCCCTGGTGACATCAGTCACATTGGTGAAGGTAGCGGCCGGAACAGCATTACGAGGGAAAATGAAGGTTGAGCGCCGGTTTCGAAGCTCGTCCACCGTGCGCACAGCGGTCGGTGGCACAGTGGGCTCCAGCACCTGCACCCTGTCAGCCTCAGCAGCCTGCGCCGCCTCCTCCTCCGCAGCCACACTAGCAGCCTCAGCCTGCGCCGCCTCCTCCGCAGCCGCCCTGGCAGCCTCAGCCTGCGCCTCCTCCGCAGGTTTGGGCTCTTGGGCGGCCTTCGCACCAGAGTTAAAGGTCGTGAGCTCGAGCTCGGACCCAGAGTTGGGCTTCGGGGCCGTCGTTGCGAACGCGGGTTCTGGCTCCGGGTCCGCCGTTACAGTCACCATCACCGCCGTTTGGATCGCTCTTGCAGCCTTCTCCTCTTGCTTTCCGACCGTGCTCATGGACATGTTGCGGAGCCAGTTGTTGACGTCTGCGCGCCGCAGCTGGACTTGTCTGCGCCTGCGCCTCGTCCAACAGCAGACCGTCGCCAGGCAGCACAGCAGCACAACAATCGCCGTGGGCACGGCGATGGCGAGGATGCTGATGGCGCCGCCACCGTTCAGCGCGCCCGGCGGCCGTTGCTGGGGCGGCGATGGCGAGGGCGAGGAAGGCGTCGGCGGTGGCGGAGGTGCGACGTTCGCGATGATGGGCGGCGTCACGACCGCGAGCACGGCGATCGAGACGCCGGTGACGCTCGCGAGCATAGCGGTCGCGCTGCTCGGGCTGCTCGTCGCGCTGGCCATCGCTGACTGCACCGAGGTCGCCATCGCCGTCGGCGTGAGGATGCGCACGCCGACGATGACGCTGCCCGACGTGATCGTCATCATCACCGCCGATGGGTCGACGCCCGCCTGGGCCGCGATTGCACTCTTCATCTCGGTCCGCACGCTCGGGGTGAAGGAGGAGACGTCACCGGCGAGTCGGAGGGCGAAGTCGACAACGCTCATCGCCGGCGGCGAGGGCGGCGGAGATGGCGGCGGCGAGGGCGGTGGTGAGGGTGGCGGCGGTGAGGGTGGTGAGGGCGACGGGGGTGGCGGCGACGGTGGTGAGGGCGGCGGCGGCAGTGGCGATGCCCCGCCGCCAAAGGGTGGCGAGGGCGGCGGCGGCGACGGCGGCGGTGGGGAGGGCGGTGGGAAGGGCGATGGCGGAGGCGGTGAGGGCGGCGGCGGTGATGGCGGCGGCGGCGGTGAGGGCGATGGGGAGGGCGGTGGAGAAGGCGAGGGAGGCGGCGGCGATGGCGGCGGCGGTGAGGGCGGTGGCGGCGGTGAGGGCGATGGTGGTGGCGGCGACGGCGACGGGGGTGGCGGCGACGGGGACGGCGGCGGCGGCGAGGGTGAAGGTGGCGCACTGGGCGGCTGACAGAACGACTGTCGCGCCACCGCCTGGCACGTGCTCAGGCCACTCTGGAGGCGGCGGAGGTTGGAATGCAGCTCGCGTGCAGGCGACGATGCTGCCCAGGAAGGTGCAGGGATGGGCAAAGGAAACACGCCGACGCTCGCTTGCCCTATGCGAGTGCCGGCTGCCCAAAAAGCTGCTTGAGTTGTGAGCGGAGCTTTTCATCCTTGAGGCTTGCGGTGACCTCTGCGTGCTTCTCGAGGTAGCTGCTCACCAGGTCGAGCACGTGGTCGGCAAGGATCTGGGCGAAATCGGCAGAGCCGGCGATCTCGAGTGGCACCGCGGTGGCCATGCGCCGGCCGTTGCTTGGGCCGCACGCGATCTCAACAATCTCACACTGTTGGGTGATGGAGTTGGAGTAGGTGCCAGGGCCGCATGTGATTG